>Ga0187774_10000807_pt1 | contig 10941 bp, 7 predicted proteins | sample 0216_BV02_MP05_2_FD_133152 | JGI IMG/M metagenome (GOLD analysis project Ga0187774, IMG submission 133152) | Tropical peat soil microbial communities from peatlands in Department of Meta, Colombia - 0216_BV02_MP05_20_MG | ecosystem: Environmental > Terrestrial > Soil > Wetlands > Peat | place... | reverse complement strand
CCTACCGTCAATCAGCCCGCGGTTAGCAACCCGCTTGAAAGCCCGCCAGCGAAGCACGCGGAATCCGAAGGACCCCAAACCCAGGCAGCTGCACCAGTCCGACAAGAATTGCCCGCAACGGAGCCACCCGTTTCGAAATCGCCCGTATCGGAACCAGTCAAAATGGGGTCGTCCACAGATGCCCCTGATCTTTCCCCGGCTCCTCAAAACGTTACTCCACAAAAAAGTGACGCGAGCGAACTCGGCCTTCCATTACGGATGTCGCCTGGCGTAACCTTGGCGCCAACAAAAACGGAGGCCGAATCCAAAAAACCGTTACAGCCCGAAGCGGGCTACGTCACATTTGAACAATTTCCGATACTGAGGCAGCGCATCGAAGCCACCTATTATGCATTTGGGGAGGCGCCGGCGGATGATTTCAGTATCCAGCTGTTCCTTACCGAACAGATGCACCCGCCGCGAATCGAACGCTTCCTCACCCGTGCTTCGAAGCTGATGAATCTTGAAGAAATTTACGTATACCCGGTGAACTTGGGAGGTCAACCGAGATTCAGGGTGTTTTACGGTCTGTACTCCTCGCAAGAGGAAGCCAAACTAGCGATGAACCAGCTTCCGCCTAAATACGCGCAAGCCTTTCATTTGAAGCTATTGAAAATAGGCGAATTCCAGAACTAACCTTGGTTTTGCGCAAATTGCGCGAAATTGGACTAAACGGTTACGGCCTGGAACAAACCTTGCTAGTCTGTCACATTGCAAGCAATAATTGCACAAATCCTTGCATAAGTAGTAATAAGATGGTGCTATTATTAGAAAATGTAACAAATAAATGTCTTGCTTCACTTTCAGGGTAGGCTAAAAATGCAACACCCCAGTAGGAGCGCCCTCATTTCTTGCCTGACATTGGCCTTTTTGTCGGGCAGCTGTGCTACTGGCAATTTGTCGAATTATCCGCAGATTCCGCAATCGGAAGGTCATATCACCGGTAAGTTGGGACCTGAGGCAGGCGAGATTCCGGCCCCTGTTAAAACCACGGGCTTCGTCCCGCCACCCAAAGCGGTGGAAAAGGCGGAAACTTATAGTGTGGTGGTCAACGAGGTCCCCGCAAAAGAACTGCTATTTGCCTTGGCGCGGGACACTAAGCAGAACATAGATGTAGACCCCGGAATTCACGGGCTGGTTACACTTAACGCAGTGAATGAAACCTTGCCGGCGATTCTGGAGCGCATATCACGGCAAGTGGACATACGCTACAAAATGGAAGGCAATACTTTGGTGGTGGCTCCGGACACCCCGTATTTCAAGACTTACTTTGTTAACTACGTCAACCTCACGCGCAACACCACTTCCGCCAACAGCGTTTCCGGACAAATCTCCGGTGGCGGGGCCGCTCCGGGAGCCGGCGGCGCAGCCCAGCCGTCTGCGGCTGCAGGCGCAGCTAACTATTCCAGCACCAACGTCACCAGCACCTCCAACAATAATTTCTGGGAGGTTCTGAGAGAAAACGTGCGCAGCATATTGAATGCTACTCACGCACAGTCTCTAAGCGCTGAAGAAAGAGCCGCGCGTGCTGAGGCGCTGCGAGCGGAGCATGATGAACGCTTGCAGGAGGCGGGCGCGGTAGCGCGCGCCGGAACCGGCGCAGACAAACTTTATTCCACTGCTTTTGGTGCTACGCCTTCGCTCCCCGGCGATGTGAAAGACGATATCGTGGTCAACCAGGTATCGGGAACGGTGAGCGTTTTCGCGACCGAAAAACAGCACGCGCTGGTGCAACAATACCTGGACGGCGTATTTGACGCCGCTCGGCGCCAAGTGCTGATCGAAGCGAGCGTCGTTGACGTTACGCTCAGCGACGAGTACCAGGGCGGCGTGGATTTCAGCAAAATCGGCAATTGGACCATCACTCAGGCCCTGATCAGTCCTCTCGCCGCGCCGGGTACGACACCGCCGCCATTTACCCAGATTAATTATGCTGTTGCAGGCAACACTAATATCAACTCCACGATTCAGCTGCTTGAGCAGTTTGGCAAAACGCGCGTGTTATCAAGCCCGAAATTGATGGCGCTCAACAACCAAACCGCGCTCCTCAAGGTGGTGGAAAATGTAGTTTATTTTTCAGTAACCGCGGTACCCGCAGTACTAAGCACGAGTTCGACGACAGTGACACAGCAGACGTTCAACACCACGGCACAGACAGTTCCGATTGGCTTGGTCATGAGTGTTACGCCGCAAATCGACCCGAACGGCATGGTGACGCTAATTGTGCGCCCGACCATAACCACCGCTCCCACCTCTGTCCAAGACCCCAATCCAGCCCTTGTTACGACAAGCATCAATAGTATTACGGGAAAAGTCACCACCTCGGTCATCCCTAACCTGGTTCCGCAAGTTAGGACCCAGGAAATGGAATCGGTCCTGCAAGTAGGCAGTGGACAAATTGTAGTGCTGGGCGGCTTGATGCAGGACAATGTGCAGCGCAATCAAAATGCAGTACCCGGCCTGTCAAAAATTCCATTTGTTGGCGAATTTTTCAGCTTCCGCGACAATAGAGTGTCGAAAGAAGAGTTGCTGGTTTTCTTGCGTCCGACGGTAATCACCAATCCTTCACTAGACAGCGATGAGTTGAAATTCTTCAAGCGTTTTCTGCCGAAACCTGAAACGACCGGCGCCAATCAATGAGCCTGTTGATGAAAGCCTTGCAAAAGGCTGCCCAGAACCGTGAAAGTTCTGGCGAGAAAAACCACCCCGGGCAGGTAGCATCGCCAGGCACTTCTGAACTTGCCCTGCAGCCGCTGCAGACCGAGCCGGAAGCACCCGAATGGAAAGTCGAGCCGGAACCTGCACCGAGCCCTGAGTTGGCTGCAACCGTGATCCGTACCTCCGAGGTTCGAGGCGGAATCGGTGCTTACATTCGGGGACATCCGGTGGTGTTGCTTGGCGCAGTTGCCGCACTGTTGTTAATTGGCGGCGGTTTCTATGTTTATTTGGCGATCAGCAAGCCAAATATCTTCGTTGCTCCCGCCCGGCCTACCCCGGCGCCAGTCGTCGCTGAGCCGTCAAAGCAGCTGAATCAGAGGCCGCAACCGCTCGTTGCGGCCACTCCTGAAATGCAAGGGCAAAAAGGAGAACAGCTGGTGGCACCAGAGACCCAACGGCGGGTGCCGGGTCTTGCCGAAAAACAAGAGCAGCAGGAACGCGTCACGCCACCTGCCGCGCGGCAGTACCAACGGCCAAAGCAGCCGCCGGTGCCGGCCTCCCGCGCATCTTCTCAACAAAATATCGCCATCACAGCCGCCAAAACCACGCCCGAAGTTGCTCCGCAACTGGTGAACGCTTACCAGGCATTTCAGCAAAACCGTCTCGATGTAGCGCAGGAGTCATACCAAAAAATGCTGGTCACAGAGCCTAATAATATCCAAGCATTGCTCGGGCTTGCCGCCATTGCCGAACTACAAAAACAACCGGATAAGGCGGCCCAATATTATCTGCAGGTTCTTCATTTTGACCCGAGAAACGCCACCGCCCAGGCAGGGCTGCTCGGTATCGTGGGGCACGCCGATCCGCAAGCGAGTGAGGCGCGGCTCAAACAGCTGCTCGTGCGCGATCCCTCGGCATTCGTGTATTTCACTTTGGGCAATATGTATGCTGAACAGTCGCAATGGCCAGCGGCGCAAGCTGCATATTTCCAAGCCTTTCACTTGCAGCCGGACAATGCGGATTACGCCTTCAACCTAGCAGTCAGCCTGGAACATCTTAATCAACCCAAACCTGCCCTGACGTTTTATCAGCAAGCGATACAGTTGGCTAAAGACCAGGGCCACGCCAATTTTGATATAAGCCTGGCGCAAAATCGCATCAGTAAATTGTCTTCCCTGGAGTAAACGTGGCAGAGCAGCGTAAAAAACTGCGCCTCGGAGAACTGCTGATTCAGCAAGGTCTGATCAGCCTTGACCAGCTGCGTATCGCGCTGACCCAGCAAAAGCAGGAAAAGATTCCGATAGGCCGGCAGTTGGTGAAGCTGGGGTTTGTCAGCGAAGCGGTAATCCGCGATCTGATGGCGCGCACTATCGGTCAGGAAAGCATAGACCTGTCACAAGTAGTTGCAGATGCGGAGGCACTCAAGCTAATACCCCAGGATTTCGCCAGGCGTTATCGCATGTTGCCGATTGCTTACAATGCCGACGCTAAAGTTCTGACGGTCGGGGTTAGCGAGATTTTCAACGTAGTGGCACTGGACCAGTTGCGCGCTTTTCTAGGCGCGCAAATTGAAATCAAGACCCTGCTTGCCGGCGAGGCCCAGCTTGAGGAAAGCATAGACCGTTTTTACGGATTCGAGCTCTCGGTGGACGGCATACTGGAGGAAATCGAAACCGGGGAAATTGATTATCAGAGCTTACAGCTGGCCGGCGACGAATATACTCAACCAATCGTTCGGCTGGTTGGTGCCCTGCTGGTGGACGCGGTAAAGCGCGGCGCCTCAGATATTCACTTTGAGCCGGAATATGCATTCTTGCGCATTCGTTACCGCGTAGATGGTGTTCTGGAGCAGGTGCGCAGCCTGCACAAGACCTATTGGCCTGGAATTGCGGTGCGGCTCAAGGTGATTTCCGGGATGAACATTGCCGAAACCCGAGCGCCACAGGACGGGCGGTTATCGCTTAATCTCAACGGGCGGCCAATTGACTTCCGCGTTTCCACCCAGCCTACTATTTACGGTGAAAATATTGTGCTGCGCGTGCTCGACCGCGAAAAATCAATCATCAGCCTGGAGCGAATGAGTCTGCAAGCGCAAACAATCGCAACGCTGGAAGCAATGCTGACGAGGCCCGAGGGGATACTGATTCTCACCGGCCCTACCGGCAGCGGCAAGACAACCATGCTGTATTCTTTGCTCTCCAAACTCAACGACGAAACGGTAAACATCATGACGCTGGAGGATCCGGTGGAATACCCGGTGACCATGATGCGCCAGACTTCAGTCAACGAGGTAGCTAAGATGGATTTCGCCAACGGCATCCGTTCCATTATGCGCCAGGACCCGGATATAATCCTGGTCGGCGAAGTTCGCGACCGGGAAACTGCCGAAATGGCATTCCGCGCAGCGATGACCGGCCATCAGGTGTTCACTACCTTGCACACCAACTCGGCGCTAGGTGCATTTCCTCGCCTCATGGACATTGGCATACCGCCAGACATCATTTCTGGCAATGTCATCGGTGTGCTTGCACAACGCCTAGTGCGGTTACTTTGCTCGCGCTGTAAACAGGCTTATTTTCCGAATCACGAAGAAATACAACTGCTGCGACTGCCGCTGGATTCAAAGGTTAAAATCTATAAGGCCGTGGGTTGCAAGCATTGTCAATCCAAAGGCTATAAAGGCCGCATGGCGCTCCTTGAAATTTTGCAAATGGACGGCGATCTAAATGAACTGGTTGCGCGACGCGCTACTGCCAGAGAACTCAAAACGGCAGCACTGCAAAAAAATTTCCGCACGCTCGCTGAAGATGGCATTCAGCGTGTGCTGGACGGGATGACAAGCCTTGCCGAAGTCTCGCGCGCGGTGGATCTCATTGGACGCTTGATTTAACGGCCGTTAGGCCACGACGGCGCGTAAACCACATGGCGACTTTTCAGTACAAAGCGGTAGACAAAGACGGCAGGTCAGCACGCGGTGACCTTAACGCGATGAACGAGGTCGATCTGGAGCTGCGGTTAAAGCACATGGGCCTCGACCTGATCACCTTCCGCCAAATCAACAAGAGTTCTTCTGCGCTGGCGCGAGGCAGCATCACCCGCCGCGACCTCATCACCTTCTGCCTTGACATGGAGCAAATCGCGCGCGCCGGAATACCGCTGATGGAGGGCATGCGCGACCTGCGCGATAGCCTCGAAAATCCCCGTTTCAAGGAAGTCCTTACTTCATTGCTTGAGGACATGGAAGGCGGCAAGCTGCTGTCACAGGCATTGGCGACGCACTCTGCAGTGTTCAGCCATGTTTTTGTCAGCCTAGTGAAAGCAGGAGAGCAGGCAGGCAAGCTCACGGAGGTATTTGAAAATCTTGCGGCGACTCTAAAATGGCAGGATGAACTGGTCGGTCAGACGCAGCGCTTGATGATCTACCCCATCCTGGTTCTGTTCATCATCATAGGGGTAGTGGTCGTGCTGCTGGTGGTGCTGGTACCCCAAGTGGTATCGCTCTTGAAAAGCATGGGATTGGCGTTACCTCTGCAAACCCGCGTGCTGATCTTCCTGTCCGACTCGATAGTCCGTTATTGGCCGTTGGTGGTAATGATTCCGATCGGAATGGCCATTATCTTTTTCATAGCGGTACGGCAAAGCGAGAAAGCCCGCTATTTGTGGGATTATTTGAAATTGCACGTTCCAATTACCGGCGAGATCCTGCAAAAAATCATCTTGGCACGTTTTGCCAATTTCTTCGCACTGATGTACCAGTCCGGCATCACTGTTTTGGATGCCATCAAGACAAGCGAGGAAATTGTTGCCAACCGAGTGCTAGTCAGCGGCCTTCAGCGCGCGGGGCAGCAGATCGGTTCCGGCGAGAGCCTTACCGAAGCATTTCGCAGTTTAGGTGTATTCCCGCCGCTGGTGTTGCGCATGCTGCGCGTCGGCGAAACTACTGGCGCGCTGGATACGGCGTTACTTAATATCAGCTATTTTTACAACCGCGACGTCAGGGAGGCGGTGGATAAGGGGTTAAAGCTGCTGGGGCCGCTAACCACTGTCATCCTAGCATCGGTTTTGTTATTTGTCATGGTTGCGACCTTGCTTCCGGTGTACGATATCCTCGGTAAGTTCAAATATTAATTAGCTCTATGGCTGACAAACTTGTATTGTGCGTTTCCGCCACCTCTGCAACCGCCGGCCGGTGGCACGCCGGGAAGCTGGTTGCGGTTCAGGTATTCGCCAACGATCAGAGTGGCTGGTCCGGCTTTAGTGGTTTCCTGCAAGGCAGCCCCGGAATACTGGTGCACGTCATGGTAGACGTAGTCGAAGAGGATTACCGTTTCGATAGCCTACCTCATAGCATGGGCCGCGATCGCACGGAATTGGTCTCCCGCAAGCTTAGACAGCTGTACCGCAACAATCCCTACAGCAGAGCTTGGTTGCAAGGGCGGGAGACTGACAAGCGGCGCGATGATCGTTATCTGTTTGCCGCACTGACCAACCCGGATTTGATCGCGGGATGGCTCAGTGTCATTGAAGCACATAAGGCACCGCTGGCAGGGGTCTACCTGTTGCCGATGGTCAGCAAGAATCTTCTAAAAAAATTCGAACTCGGCAACCTTAACAGCTTGCTATTGGTAGCGCGAAACAGTGCAGGGCTGCGCCAGACTTTTTTCCAAGACCAGAAACTGCGTATCAGCCGCCTTACACAGCTGGAAAATATTCCTGATGAATCGGGCATCGCCGAATATGCCGAGGAAATTAGCAATACCCGCCTATACCTTGCAGCGGTCAAAATCCTGACCCTAGACGAGCCACTGCACGTCGTCATCCTCGATCAGAATGAAACACTGGTCAGTCTTGCCAAAGAGCTGGTCAAACTGCAATCCAACATCCTTTGCCAGCATTTTGGTCGTGGCGAAATTGTCGCCAAGCTGGGCTTGTCGCCAGAGCTGCTGCAAGTATCCCCCGACGTAGTGTATTTGCACACGCTGGGAGAGTTGCAGCCCATAAACCTTGCGCCCGCGGAAAAAACCCACCTTTACTGGCTGCACCAGGCACGCCGCAATATTTACGCGGCCAGCGCATTAGCGGCTTTCGTGGCTGCTTTGTGGTGCGGAAACAATCTGTATCGGCAGTACGACTTTAAGGCGCAAACGACGGTAACGGCACAGCTAACCGAGCAGCAGCAAGCGCAATACTTGGAGGTAACAAAGCAATTTCAGGCGGCGCCGACTTCGGCGGAGAATTTGAGGAATGCCGTTGAGATCGCCGAAAAAATCAAAAAGGACGGTCGCACGCCGGAACTCATGTTTAGCGTAATCAGCCACGCGCTCGACGCGAGTCCTGATGTAATGCTGAAAAGCATAATCTGGAAATATGGCAAAGAGGCAAGGGCGGAAGGGGAAGCCACCACGCCGCAAGCGGCGGCCGCAAAAACTCAAACCGGGCTGATTGAAGCGGAAATCAGGCCGTTCAACGGCGATTACCGGGCGGCCATGGCCAGCATCAACCGCTTCGCGGAAAAACTAAGACAAGATAAAAATGTCGCCGAAGTAAACGTGGCACAACTTCCGCTCAATATTAACCCGGGAACTAGCTTGAGCGGCAACACCACTGACAGCCGCGAGCAATCTTCTACCGCCCCTTTCAAAGTCGCTCTCTCATTGAGGCAGGAACAATGAAGTCATCGGATTTGCGCGCACTGCGCCTACCAATTACTGCGTTCCTTGTTGTTCTACTAGCGGGTGGCGCACTGGTTTATTACACCAAGTATTTAGCCGAGCTCGCGTTCCAGCAACTACAACAGCAGCAATATCAGCTCGGCGAAGCGCGCGTCCGTTACCAGAAATCAGGAGACGAGAAAGAGCTCATCAATCACTATCTGCGCGACTATCTGCGGTTGCAGAAACAAGGCTTCATCGGCACTGAACCGCGCATCAACTGGCTCGACGGATTGCGTATTGCGAATCAGCAAGCGGACCTGTACGGAGTCGGTTATCAAATCGGCGCGCAGCATCCATATGCTCTCGCTGCCGAGTATTATTCCGGCAATCTGGCCCTGCAGCAATCGCTGATGAAACTCAGTTTCCGCTTGCTCCATGAGGAAGATCTGATGCGCTTCTTTAACATCCTTTCTACAAAAAACGTGGGCCTGTTCCATCTTGACCAATGTAAGCTTGAGCGGCTGGACAACAACATTAGCACGATCCGCTTTCAGCCCAATTTGCAAGCCGAATGCGATCTCACTTGGATCACGCTTCAGCCTGCAGATTCTACGAGGAGCAAGCAATGAGATGGGTCGTGCTTATTACCTTGTTGCTGCCGCTTTTTGGGTTCGCCGCAGAGCCTTTGGGGCGTCTGTTCTATACCCCGCAGCAACGCGCCACCCTGGATAACGCCAGACAGCAGAAAATCAAAATTAACGTCGAGACTGAAGCACCGACCCCGCCGGAAAACATCAGCGTCAACGGTGTAATCAAGCGCAGCGATGGCCAATCCACGGTTTGGATCAATAACCGGCCGCTCAACGAAAAACGCGTGCCGAGCGGCATAAAAATCATAAGCCGCAATGCCGAAAATGCCAGCGTCACCTTGCAGCTGCCACAGTCCAGCCGTAACGTGGATGTCAAAGTCGGTCAAAGCCTCGATGCGACAAGTGGGCATATTCAGGAAAATTATCAGAGACCGCCGCCGCCAGTAATGCAGAAAAAAACTGCTCCATCAGCACAAAGCGAACACCAAAATGCATTAGCGACCCCGGCGCCATCCTCTGAAAAACCAAAATCCGGAAGTTCCTTCCCGGAAGCGGACGACGAGGCTGCCTCGGAACCGGCTTCACAGGCCGAGGAGCAGCCTGCTTCCGAGCGGGCCCAGCCAGCGCAAACAGAGTTAGGCGCGCCAGGCGCCACGGCACCGCGCGCAAACAGAAACAGCCTCGATTAACGGCAGGCTATGGGCGACCGTTCGCGTTGCGCGCGTAATTCGCCTCGGCCGAGCGAGCGCGGGCAAGCGCTGATCATCATCCTGGTGTTGCTGGGTCTCGTGTCCGTCCTGTTCGTCTTCAACGCGTTGAGCGGCGTGACTCTCACCAACGAGCGCAACAACATTACCGCGCTCGCGTTGGCGCAGGCAAAGCAGGCGCTGATCGGATACGCAGCGAGCGACAATAATCGTCCCGGTTCCCTTCCCTGCCCAGATTCTAACAACGGCGGCTCTGCCGACCTATTTGCGGGGAGCGACTGCCCGGGCTATGTGGGGGGCAGCAACGTTTATCTCGGACGGTTACCGTGGCGGACGCTCCGCCTGTCCGATCTGCGCGATGGCAACGGTGAGCGTTTATGGTACGCCGTGTCTCGCAATTTCGCGATGAATCCCACGTGCATGCCCAATTGCCCCCTGAACAGCGACACGCTTGGCCAGCTTACAGTCACCGGGATAGAGCCCACCAGCAACGCGGTTGCTATAATTTTTGCCCCCGGGGCGCCTCTCGGTTCGCAGGTAAGAAGCGCCGCAACTCAGAATACTGCGGCGAATTATCTTGAGGGGGAGAACGCAGACGGCACTAATTCAATATTCACCACGGCAGCGAATTCGTCCACTTTCAACGATCAGGTGCTGGCGCTTACTAATGCCGACTTCATGCCGGCGGTCGAGCAGCGCGTAGCGCGCGAGATGATGTCGATTCTGCAAAAGTACAAGGCGGCAACCGCAGCGTTGGGATATAACGGTGGAGCGGGAGTCTATCCATGGGCGGACCGGTCCGATGGCGCTAGCGATGGTTGGTCGGGCGACGCTTACAACCACAACCGCTTTCCGTGCACCGCTGCTTTGCCCGTGGATTGGGGCACGAGCGGGACCCCGAGCCTGCCCGGCTGGCTCACGAACGGTTGCACCAGCCCGGTGACCGGCTGGACCAGTGTTATCTACTACGCGGTCGCGAAGAACCGGCTCGAGAACTCTGGTTCCATTTGCTCGAACTGCTCAGCCAGCACGCTCACGGTAACCAATTCGAGCAATGGAATTGCTGACCTGTGTCTGACCGGCACCGTTCCGTTCAAGTGTACCCCCACTGTGGTGAGCACCGGCTCCGCGGATCTTGTGCTGATCACGCCGGGTTCGGCAAACGCCTATCCTCGATGCGGCAGCCCTCCGTGCTGGCCTACTTCAAACTTTAATCCCATAGTCGGGTACTTCGCAGACGCCGAAAATAGCGACAACAGCAATGACAACTACGTTGTCCCATCGTCAACCAAT
>Ga0187774_10000806_pt1 | contig 10947 bp, 10 predicted proteins | sample 0216_BV02_MP05_2_FD_133152 | JGI IMG/M metagenome (GOLD analysis project Ga0187774, IMG submission 133152) | Tropical peat soil microbial communities from peatlands in Department of Meta, Colombia - 0216_BV02_MP05_20_MG | ecosystem: Environmental > Terrestrial > Soil > Wetlands > Peat | place... | reverse complement strand
GTTCTCGTCGTCAACCAGTCGGGCGCCAACGCCGACGCCGTGGCCGAGCACGCGCTCGCGATGATGCTCGCGCTCGCCAAGAAGATCCCGCAGACCGACCGCTCGCTGCGCTCGGGTGCGGGCGTTCCGCGCGAGCACTTCAAGGGCTGGAACTCGCTCGGTCGCACGCTCGGCGTGGTCGGAATCGGCAACACCGGGCGGCGCCTGGCGCGCATCTGCGGTCAGGGGCTGCAGATGAAAGTACTTGCGTGCGACCCCTACCTGAGCGCCGAGGAGATCCGTGAGCGCGGGGCGACGAAGCTGGATCTCGCGACGCTGCTGGCGCAGTCGCGCTTCGTGTCGATCCACTGCCCGTACAACGACGAGACGAAGAACATGATCGGCGAGCGCGAGCTCGCCGCCATGCCGCGCGGCTCCTATCTCATCACGACAGCGCGCGGCGGAGTCGTCGACGAGCAGGCGCTCGCCGCGGCGTTGAAATCGGGGCATCTCGCCGGTGCAGGCGTGGACGTGTGGAACGAGGAGCCGCCGGCGTCCTCGCACCCGCTGCTCGCGCTCGACAACGTCATCGCCACGCACCACACCGCGGGCATCACGCACGATTCGCGCGACAACATGCGCGACTGGAACGCTCAGCAGGTGATGGGCATCCTGCGCGGCGAGCGCCCGCCGCGCCTGGTCAACCCGGACGCGTGGCCGGGCTTTGCGCGGCGGTTCGAGAAGCTCTTCGGCTAGGCCTTCGCGAGGGCCGCTTTCACGCGCTCGGGCGTGAGCGGCACCCGCCGCAGCCGCACCCCGGTCGCGTCGAAGAAGGCGTTCGCCACCGCCGCGGGGATGGTGCGTATCGTCGGCTCGCCCGCGCCGGTGGGCGCGATCTCGGGATGGTTGATCAGCACCACGTCGATCGCCTCGGGCGCGTCGGCGATGTCGACGATGGGATAGGTCATCCAGTCGACGCTCTGGACGCCGCTGCGGTCGAAGCGCACCTCCTCGAACAGCGTTCGCGACAGCCCGTGCACGACGTTGCCCTCGATGGTGTAGCGCAGCCCTTCCGGATTCACGATCAGGCCGCAGTCGTGGGCGACGGTGAACTTCTTCGCGCGGATGCGCCCGCTCGCCCGGTCGACCTCGATCTCGGCGACGGTCGCGACGATCGTGCCGTTGCGCTGCGCGTAGGCGATGCCGCGCCCCGGCAGGATATTTCCCGGGCGGTCGCGCGCGCGGTCCGTCGAACCTGAGCTCGGCTGCCACCCGGCCTTCTCTGCCGCCGCCTTGATGACCGCGGCGTCGCGCGCCCCGGTGACGTACTTCAGGCGGAACGCAACCGGATCCTCGTTCGCCGCGTGGGCCAGCTCGTCGACGAACTGCTCGCTGCCGAAGTGGATCTCCGGCCCGACGGGGTCGCGCAGGTGCGCGGTGCGCAGCGGCGAGCATGCGTCGAGCAGCGGCGGGATCGTCTCCCAGGCGAGGAGCTTGTTCTCGAAGCCGTAGGTCTCGGCGGGCACGCCGAAGCCCTCGCTCGGCTTGGGCGGCAGGCCGGTCGCCATGCCGACGAGGCTGTCGCGCGGGTCGGACTCGTTGGTCTGGATGTTGATGCGCGAGAAGCCCTTCGAAACGAACTCGTAGCCGACGACCTTCCCCGATGCGTCGAGCGCCGCGCGCGCGCGGTGGACGCACGCCGGTCCCTTCGGGTCCCAGGCGATGCCGTCGTTCCTCATGCCCTGCACCCGCACCGGGCGCCCGGTCAGCTTGGAGAGCATCGCCGCATCGAGCGCGGTGTCGCCGGCGTCGTTGCGGCCGTACGACCCGGGCCCGTAGACCCAGATCACGTGGACCTTCTCGGGCGGCACGCCGAGCAGGCGCGCGACGCCGAGCTGCGTGAAGTGAGGCTTCTGCGAACCCGACCAGACCGTGACGCCGTCCTGGCGCACGTCTGCGACGGCACAACCCGGGCCCATGCTCGCGTGCGACTGGAACGGCCACTCGTACTCGGCCTCGAACACGCGCGCCGCGGTCTTGAACGCCGCGGCGACGTCGCCCTTCTTCACCGGCTCCTCGCGCTTGACTACCGGGGCCCTGCGGATGTGGTCGTGCAGGGCGTCCATCGCCGGAAAGGGATCGGCCTTCACGTCGCTGTAAGTCACTTTCAGCATGCGCGAGGCGCGCACGGCGTCCCATTCGCGCTCGGCAAGCACTGCGACGAAGTCCTTGTCGCGCACCACGCGGGCGCCCTTGACCTTGGCGATCGACGTCCCGTCGACGCTCACGATGGCGCACGCGGCGCGCTGCGGCCGGATGACGCGCGCGTGCAGCATCTGCGGCAGCGACACGTCGGTGACGTACTTCTCGGTGCGGTAGACCTTGCCCGGCAGGTCTCGCCGCGTGTAGGGCTTGCCGACGACGCGATACTGATCGGGGGATTTCACCTTCGCCTCGACCTTGATGTCCATGGCGTTGCCGGTCTGCTTGTTCCACTCCACCTTGTGGTTGAAGTAGCGCCCGCCGATGAGCTCGGAGTAGCTCGTCTTCCTCGAGGCGTCCGAGACCGCGCTCACCACGCCGTCGTCGACGCGCAGCTGGTCGGCCGGCACGCCGAGCTTCGCCGAAGCCGCCTGCAGCAGAACCCTCCGCGCCTCGGCCGAGGCGCTGCGCAGGGGCTTCGCGCCCATCCAGATGCCGGTCGAGCCCGAGGCGCCGCCCTGGTTGCAGGTGAGCGCGGTGTCGCCCATGACCACGTCGACCTTGTCGACGGCGACGTCCAGCTCGTCGGCGACGATCTGGGCGATGGCGATGTCGAGCGACTGGCCCATGTCCATCTTGCCGAAGAAGGCGGTGACGCGGCCGTCCGCCGCGATCGCCACCCAGGAATCGAGCTCGGTCGGGACGAGCGCGGGCTTGGACGCGGACTGCGCGAGAGCTTCGCCGACGAAAGCGGGGCCGGCGGCCGTGACGATCAGCGCGCCCGAGGCCTTGAGGAAATCGCGGCGCGAAAGCGGTGCGTTCATGGTCGTCTCCTCATGCCATCTGAGTCTGGGCGCGCTTGATCGCGCGCAGGATGGACACGTGCGTGCCGCAGCGGCACTTGAGCCCGGCGAGCGCGTCGCGCAGCTCGGCGTCGCTCGCCTTGGGATTTTTCTTCAGGTAGGCCGCGGCGGTCATGATCCAGCCGTTGATGCAGTAGCCGCACTGCGGCACCTGCTCCTCGACGTAGGCCGCCTGAAGCGGGTGCGGCTTCTCCGGCGTGCCCAGGCCTTTCAGCGTGGTGACCTTCTTGCCCGCGACGGCGGACACCGGCATCACGCAGGAGCGCACGGCTTCTCCGTCCAGATGCACCGTGCACGCTCCGCACTGCGCAAGGCCGCAGCCGAAGTGCGGATTGGTCATCTTGAGATCGCCGCGCAGCGCGTAGAGAAGCGGCATGTCGGGATCGGCGCTGACCGTGACGGGCTTTCCGTCGACGGAAAACTTGATGCTTGCCATGGAGCCTCCTTTTGGGCCGTGCGGGCGAGAAAGTGTAGGCTCCGGGATGGGGCGCCGCAATGCGGCCGGCGCCTTCTCTCCAGGTGGTACGATTACATCCTTGATTTCCCAAGGGGGAGTATGAAGCCAGGCGGGCGCGAGACCGGGATCGATCTGGAGCGCTTCAGGCTGCGGCGCTTCGTCGAGGAGCTGCGGGAGGCAGGCGAGCTCGAGGTCAGGTCCGCGAGCGCCGAGCTCGGCGAGGTCGCCCGGGGACTCGAGGGCAGCGCCAGGGCCGTGCTCTTCGAGCGCGCGGGGAAGGAGGGCGCACAGCTCGTCGGCAACGTCATGGGCGGCCGCTCGCGCCTGGCGCGCGCCTTCGGCGTCGCGCCCGACAAGCTGCTCGGCGAGGTGCTGCGGCGCGTCAAGCTCGCGCCCCAGGTCGTCGAGGTCCCGCGTGAGCTGGCTCCAGCGCAGCAGGTGGTGCTCTCCGGAGACGACGCGGATCTGACGGCACTGCCCGTGCATCTGCAGCACGGGCAGGACGGCGGCCCCTACATTTCGGCGTCGATCGACTTCGCCGTCGATCCCGCGAGCGGGTGGACCAACGTCGGCGTGCGGCGCCTGATGCTGCGCGGCCGGCGCGAAGCCGGCGTCGATCTCAACTCGCCTTCCGATCTGCGCGCGCTGTACGAGGCGGCGGCGAAGCAGGGCAAGCGCCTCCCGGTCGCTTTCGTCGTCGGCTCGCACCCGGTGGACTACGTCGCCGCCGTGATGCGCCTGCCCGTGGACGAGCTGGGCCTCGTCGCCGCTCTGCGCGAGGCTCCGCTTCCGGTGGTGAAATGCGTGAGCTGCGACATCCGCGTGCCCGCCGACGCCGAGTTCGTGCTCGAGGGCTATCTGGATGAGCGCGGGCACGTGGAGGCTGAAGGGCCCTACGGCGAGTTTCTCGGCTACTACGGCGCGGTGAAGCAGAACCCGGTGTTCCATCTCACCGCCGTCACGCGGCGGCGCGACGCGCTCTTCCAGACCGCGACGATCGGCGGCAGAAGTCTCGGACGCACCGACACCGCGCAGTTGAACGCGCTGCGCACCGAGGTCATGGCGTGGCGCGCGCTCGAGACGGCGGTGCGCGAGGTCAGGGCGGTCTACGCGACGCCCTCGAGCGGCGGGATGTATACGCTGCGCATCGCGCTGCGGCAGCGCGTGCCGGGCGAGGCGAGGAACGCCATCGCCGCCGCTTTCGGCTGCCTCGCCAACGTCAAGCACGTGTTCGTCGTCGATCCCGACGTCGACATCTTCTCGGATGAGCAGATGGACTGGGCGCTCGCGACGCGCTTCCAGGCGGACCGCGACCTCGTGGTCGAGTCGGGCTTCCGCACGCTGCCGCTGGATCCCTCGCTGCGGGGCGCGAGGACCGGCGCCAAGGCCGGGTTCGACCTCACCCTGCCCCTGGGCGAGGCCCGCGGCATCGAGGCCACGATCCCCGAGCCGCCGATCTTCGAGGGCCGGCGCTTCGCCTCGGTCGAGGCGGCGCTTGCGGACGGGCCCAAGACCTTCGAGGCGCTGATGGCGGCGCTGGGCACCCGCGACGGGCGCGAGGTCGTGCTGGCGCTCGAGAAGCTGCGTGAGGCTGGGCGACTCGCGCGCGAGAAGGACGGTCGCTACGCGCTCAGGCATGCGTAAGTCCGTTCTCGCAATCGTGCTGGCGGCGTCGTCGGTGCCGGCATCCGCCGCCTTCTTCCAGATCGCCGAGCAGAGCGCCTCGGGTCTCGGCAACGCCTTCGCGGGCGGCGCCGCGATCGCCGAGGACGCGAGCACCGTGTGGTACAACCCGGCGGGGATGGCGCGCCTGGCGGGGCCTCAGCTAATCGTCGGCGGCAGCTACATCCGGCCGAGCTTCACCGCGAACGTCCTGAGTGCGAGCACCGCGGCGGGCGCACCGTTCAGCGGCGGAGGCGGCGACGCGGGCGTAAACGCATTCGTGCCCAACCTCTACGCGACCTATCCGATCTCTGGCCGTGTCTCGGTTGGTGCAGCTGTGAACGCGCCGTTCGGCCTGGTTACCTCCTACCCGGATACCTGGGCGGGCCGGTACTACGCGCTGCGCTCCGATATCAAGACGGTGAACATCAATCTCGCCGCTGCTTTCAAGCTCGACCATACCTTATCGATCGGGCTGGGTGCCAACCACCAGAACATCGACGCCGAGCTCACGCAAGCGGTGGACTTCGCCACTCTCTGCAGTTTGGGCGCTTTCCTCGGGATTCCTGGCGCAGCGGCGTGCGGTACGGGCGGTGGTTTCACTCATCCGAGCACTCCGAATGACGGCAGCGCCAAGGTTACGGCCAAGGGCGACGCCTGGGGCTACAACGCGGGCGTGCTCGCGCAGCTCGGCGCCGCGCGCGTCGGCATAGCGTATCGCTCCGCGGTGAAGTACAAGCTTGACGGGTCGTTCGACGTCACAGCACCGCCGAATGTCCCCAACGCGCTGCTCACCGACCCGCGCTTTCTCCTCGTCGACTCAACGGCGCACACTGACGTGACGCTGCCTTCGACGCTCTCGCTGAGCGCAGTCTTCGAGACCCAAGGCCCCTGGACCCTCATGGCGGACGTCACGCGAACCAACTGGCACGTGCTTCCGGAGCTGCGCATCAAGCTGGACTCGGGTGCGTCCGATCAGGTGGTGACGCTCAACCTGAAAGACGTGTATCGCTATTCGGCGGGTGTGAACTACCGGGCCAGCGACAAGTGGGTCTTGCGCGCGGGCGTTGCGCTGGACCGCTCGCCGGTGCCGAGCCCCATGGACAGGACGCCGCGGCTGCCGGACTCGGATCGGCGCTGGCTCTCGGTCGGCACCGGGCTGCGCGCCTCGCAGAGCGTGTATTTCGATTTGGCTTATACCTACGTCAAGCTCGCCGACAGCAGCGTACAGAAGACCGACGGCGGTGTCGGAAGCGAGAACGCCTTCCGAGGTAATCTCTCCGCCAACTATCAGGGGTCGGTACAAATCTTCAGCGCCCAGATCCGCTGGTCATTCTGATGTTTCTTTTCCTCGCCTTTCCACCCAACGGAGAATCACATGAATTTCACGGCGATACCGCTTGCAGGTTTTCTGATCGTCGCTGCGTCTTCCGCATTCGCGCAGGAATCTCTGGTCGGCAAGTACGCCGGTACGCTCATGCTGCCCAGTCAAAGCCGCGGCATCGTCCCGGTCCCGATTTCGCTTGAGATCACGAGCGCGGCGGACGGCAAGCTGCAAGGCAAGGCGAACAGATCTTCCAGCGCGTGGCTCGGCCAGGGCTGCGCCGGAGAGTACAAGCTCGCGGGCAGCTACGAGGGTAATAAGCTCGACATGAGGGCGACCGAGCTCGGCGGTCCGGCGAAGGATTGCCCCATGCGGCTACGGCTGGTCGCGGAGGGCAAGAAGCTGAAGGGCAAGATGGGCCAATTCGACGTGGACTTCTCGAGGTAACGTGTCATGAAGCCAAGAACAGCGGTTCTCGCTCTGATTGTGGCAGCTCATGCGGTTTCCCTATATGCACAGGAAACCCTCGTGGGAAAGTACGCCGGCACTTTCGTGATGAAGTCGACTAACCGCGGCGTAGTTCCTATCCCGATAACTCTCGAAATCGCCAGCGCGTCGGACGGGAAGCTCCGGGCAAGGGCTGTCCGATCATCGAGCTCGAGGATAGGCGCGGGCTGCGCCGGGGAATACAAGCTCGCCGGCACCTACAAGGGCCACAATATCCGGATGAAGTCCGAGCCCGGCGGCCCGGCCAAGGATTGCGTCCTGAACTTTCGCCTCGTCGCCGACGGGACAAGGCTGAAAGGCAAGATGAACGGCTTCGACGTCGACTTCTCGAAGTAGCGGGGAACGCCGACGCTTACGCGCGGCCCTGCAGCGCGGCGATGCGCTGCTCGATCGGCGGGTGGCTGGCGAAGAGAGTGGCCCAGCCGGGGGCGCCGCTGATCCCGAAGGCCGATAGCGATTGCGGGAGCGCGCCGGGCTGCATGCCGCCCAGGCGCATGAGCGCGCCTATCATCGGCTGCGGGTTGCCGAGCAGGTGCGCTGAGCCGGCGTCGGCGCGGAACTCGCGCCGGCGCGAGAAGTACGCGACGATCAGCGAGGCGAGGATGCCAAAGACGATCTGGCACACGATAACGGTGATGTAGAAACCCGGGCCCACGCCGCGCTCCGTCCGGAACACGGCCCGGTCGACGATGTAGCCGACGACGCGCGACAGGAAGAACACGAAGGTGTTGAGCACGCCCTGGATGAGCGTCAGGGTCACCATGTCGCCGTTGGAGATGTGGGTGACCTCGTGGCCGAGCACCGCCTCGACCTCCTCGCGGCTCATCGACTCGAGCAGCCCGGTCGACACGGCGACGAGCGCCGAATTCTTGAACGCCCCGGTCGCGAAGGCGTTCGGCTCGCCCTCGTAGATCGCGACGTCGGGCCTGCCGATGTTGGCCTTGTCGGCGAGGCGGTACACCGTGTCCACCAGCCAGCGCTCGTGCGCGCCCTCGGGCGACCCGCTGATGAGGTGCGCGCCGGTGGACCACAGCGCCACCTGCTTGGAGATGAGGAGCGAGATGAACGCGCCTCCGAATCCCATGATCGCCGAGAACCACAGCAGGTTCTCCATGTTGAGGCCGTTCTGGGTGAGGATGCGATCCACCCCCAGCAGGCTCGCGACGATCGAGAGCAGCAGCACCACCGCGAGGTTGGTGGCGATAAAGAGAAAGATGCGCTTCATGGACGGACTCCTGTAGCCATACTGGCGGCAAGATGGGGCCCAACCGGGAGATTTCAAGCTCGGCCACGATTGTAGCCTCGCCCAAAAGAAAAGGCGGGGAGACCCCGCCTTTCCGTTCCTGCAAAGAAGTCCGAGTTAGCTCTTCGGCTCGGTCTTCTTCTCCTTCTTGTGCTTCTTGCTTTGGTGCTTCTTCTCGCTCTTCTTGGACGAAGTCGGGGCCGCCGGCGTGGAAGCGGCGGGCGCGGGCGTCGTCGAAGTTTGCGCGGCGGCGGGCAGGGCCACGCCGGCGAACGAGGCGATCATCAGGACTGCGATCAGCTTTTTCATCTGGACTCCTTGGATGTGAATGAGAATGCCCGTTATGGACACGAGATCAGTAACGCGAGTTCAGCGGTCGCGTTGACCCGAGCTCCGGTTTGTCGCCTGCGGGCGACGCCTTACAATTGGCAACAAATGGCCGCGGCAAAATCGGGAATCGCGATCATCGGCGCGGGGAGAGTGGGCACGGGGCTCGCGCTCAGCTTCGCCCGCTCGGGCCGCAAGGTGGTCGCCGTCGCCAGCCGCAGCGCGGCGTCGGCGAAAGCGCTGGCGCGCCGCATCCGCGGGGCGCGCGCGGCGCCCACGCCGCAGGAAGCCGCAGACCGCGCCGACCTGGTCTTCATCACCGTGAGCGACGACGCGATAGCGGCGGTCGCCTCCGGAATCCGCTGGCGCGCGGGCGCCGCCTGCGTGCATTGCAGCGGCGCCGGCGACCTTGACCTGCTCGCCGGGGCCGCGGCGCAAGGCGCGCGGGTGGGCGGCTTTCATCCCCTGCGCATGTTCGGCGAGCCCGGAAAGTCATTCGACATGCACGGCTGCGCGGTCGCGATCGCCGGAGAAGCCGCGCTCTCGCGCCAGCTCGAGCGCCTCGCACGCGCGGTCGGCGCGCGTCCGCTGCGTTTGCCCGAGGGCGGCCGCGCCCTGTACCACATCGGGGCGAATTTCTCCGGGGCGTTCATCGTCGCGCTCATCGCCGAGACGGTGGCGCTCTGGAAGAAGCTCGGAGTCACGGAGTCCGACGCGATGCGCGCGCTGCTGCCGCTGCTGCGCGGCTCGGTGGACAACGTCGAGAAGCTCGGGCTCGCCGGCGCGCTGGGCAGCGTTGTCGCCCGCGGCGACGTCGGCACCATCCGCAGGCACCTCGACGCCCTCGCGGAGGGCGCTCCGCAGCTGCTCGAGCTCTACCGGCTGCTCAGCCTGCGCACGATCCCCCTGGCGATCGCCAAAGGGACGCTGCGGCCCGCCGTGGCGGCCGAGATCGCGGCGCTGCTCAGGAAGAACGCTACAATTCCCCCCAGCTCGGCCTGATCGTCAATCTTCGTGCGCGTACAAGTCGCCATCATCGGCTCCGGGCCGTCCGGCCTCCTGCTCGGGCAGCTGCTCCACCTCGCCGGCATCGACACCATCGTTATCGAGCGCCGCAGCCGCGAGTACGTGCTCGGCCGCATCCGCGCCGGCGTGCTCGAGCAGGGTGCGGTCGAGATGCTCGACCGCGCCGGCGTGGGCGAGCGGCTGCGCCGCGAAGGCCTGGTCCACGAGGGATTCGACATCCTGTTCGGCGGGGTGCGCCACCGCGTCGACCTCGCCGGCCTGACCGGAGGCAAGCGGGTCGTCGTCTACGGCCAGACCGAGGTGACGAAGGACCTCATGGACGCGCGCACGGCCGCCGGGGCGAAGAGCGTCTACGAGGCCGACGACGTCAGCCTGCGTGGCTTCGACACGGCGCGCCCGCGGGTCCGCTACAGCGCCGACGGGCGCGACCACGAGGTCGAGTGCGACTTCATCGCGGGCTGCGACGGCTTCCACGGGATCTCGAGAAAGACCGTGCCGCAGGCCGCGATCCGGTTCTACGAGCGCGTGTATCCGTTCGGGTGGCTGGGCGTGCTCTCGGACACGCGCCCGGTCTCCGACGAGCTGATCTACGCGAGCCACGAGCGCGGCTTCGCGCTGTGCAGCATGCGCTCGCCCACCCGCAGCCGCTGCTACGTGCAGTGCTCGCTTGCCGAGGACGTCGACCAGTGGCCCGACGACCGCTTCTGGGAGGAGCTGCGCGCGCGCCTGGACAAGCGCACCGCGGACGCGCTCGTCACCGGCCCCTCGATCGAGAAGAGCATCGCGCCCTTGAGGAGCTTCGTCGCCGAGCCGATGCGCTTCGGCGGCCTGTTCCTGGTGGGCGACGCCGCGCACATCGTTCCTCCGACCGGTGCGAAGGGCCTGAACCTCGCGGCGAGCGACGTGCACTACCTCTCGACGGCGCTCGTCCAGCACTACAAGTCGGGCTCGAGCGCCGGGCTCGACGGCTACTCGGCGCGCGCGCTGCGGCGAGTGTGGCAGGCCGAGCGCTTCTCGTGGTGGATGACGAACCTCCTGCACCGCTTTCCCGAGCACGGTCCCTTCGGCGAGAAAGTCCAGGCGGCCGAGCTCGATTACCTCGTCGGCTCGCGCGCGGCGCTTGCCGCGCTCGCCGAGAATTATGTCGGACTTCCGTACTAGATGCGCGGCAGGGCCTTCGGCTGCGTCCGCGGCGCCGGCGCGCCGATACCGCTCTTGAGGAAATCGAGGAGCTTCGCGAGCTGGCTCGACGCCTGCGCGCGTACCGCTTCCACGTCGCATCCCGTCCAGTCGTAGAAGCCCTTGCCCGCCGAAAGCCCGGCGCGGCCCAGCGCGACCATGGTCTGCAGCATGGGGT
>Ga0187774_10000805_pt1 | contig 10951 bp, 5 predicted proteins | sample 0216_BV02_MP05_2_FD_133152 | JGI IMG/M metagenome (GOLD analysis project Ga0187774, IMG submission 133152) | Tropical peat soil microbial communities from peatlands in Department of Meta, Colombia - 0216_BV02_MP05_20_MG | ecosystem: Environmental > Terrestrial > Soil > Wetlands > Peat | place... | reverse complement strand
TGTGCTCGAGGAGGCCGACGAAAAGCGGCGCGAGGAGGAAGCGGGCAAGCGCCGCGAGGAAGAAGAGATCAAGCGCAAGGCGGACGAGGAGCGCCGCGCGCGCGAGGAGGTCGAGCGGCGCAAGGAAGAGGAAGCGCGCAGGCGGCGTGACGAGGAAGAGCGCAAGCGGAGGGAGGAAGAGGAGCGCAAGCGCAAGGTGGAGGACGATCGCCGGGCGCGCGAGGAAGCCGACCGCCGGCGCAAGGAAGAGGAAGAAGAGCGCAAGCGCAGGGAGGAAGAAGAGCGCCGGGCGCGCGTGGAGGCCGAGCGCCGGCGCAAGGAAGAGGAGGAGCGCAGGCGGCGCGAGGAAGAGGAACGCCGGGTGCGAGAGGAGGCCGAGCGCCGTCGCAAGGAAGAGGAAGAGCGCAAACGACGCGAGGAAGAGGAACGCAGGCGCAAGGAGGAAGAGGAGCGCAGGCGGCGCGAAGAAGCGGAGCGCCGCGCGCGCGAAGAGGCCGAGCGCCGTGCGCGCGAGGAAGCGGTACGCAAGGCGCGCGAGGACGCCGACCGGCGTCGCGACGAGGACGATCGCAAGCGGCGCGAGGAGGACGAGCGCAGGCGGGGCGAGGAATCCGAGCGGGCCCGTGCCCGGCGCGAGGAGCAGGAGCGCGCGCGCAGCGAGGAGCAGGCGCGTGTCGCGGCGGGCGGCGACAGCTTCGCGAACTCGCTGCTCGCCGACCTGGAGAGCTTCGCGCAGCGCGACGAGGGGCAGCGCCACGTGCGCGAGGCGGCCGAGCGCGAGGAGAAGGAGCGCACGGCGCGCGAAGCCGAAGCGCGGCGCCGGCGCGCCGAGGAGGACCGCACGCGCGAAGCAGCGCTCGTGACCAGCATCCCTCCGGGCGGAGGGGAAGCGCCGTCTCAGGGCCGCGCGACGCGCCGCCTGGCGGCGATCGTCGCGGCCGACGTGGTCGGCTACAGCCGCATGATGGGCCAGGACGAGGAAGGCACACTGGCGCGCCTGCGCGCGGTGCTGAACGACATCATCCGCCCGATGGTGACCGAGCACAGCGGGCACATCGTCAAGACGGTCGGCGACGGCCTGCTGATCGAGTTCGCGAGCGTCGTGGCCGCGGTGCGCTGGGCGGCCGAGAGCCAGGAGAAAGTCGCCGAGTCGCAGGCGAGCGCCCCGCGCGATCAGCAGATCGTGTTCCGCATGGGGATCAACCTGGGAGACATCATCTCCGACGAGAACGACGTGTTCGGCGACGGCGTGAACGTCGCCGCACGACTCGAGGGGCTCGCCGACAACGGGGGGATCTGCATCTCGAGCACCGTGTACGACCAGATTCGCGATAAGGTGCCCTTCAAGTTCCAGGACCTCGGCAATCAGCGCTTCAAGAACATCTCGCGGCCGGTGCACGTGTACCGCTTCAAGGACGAGCGCGAGGCCGAGCGCCCGCGCGGGCCGGTGCTGCAGGACGCCGCGTCGCTCAAGCCCGCGACCGCCAAGTACCGCGAGCCGGAGGCCGACGAGATCGAGGTCAGCGAAGACGACCTCAGGATGGACGAGGTCAAGCGCGACGAGCAGGCGATGACCAAGGAGGCGCGCAAGGCGGCGCGCCAGCGGGAGAAGGAGGAAAAGCGCCGGCTCAAGGAGGAACAGCGCAGGCTCAAGGCCGAGCAGGAGCCGATCAAGCCGATCAAGATCCGCCGGCCGCGCAAGTGGGGCAAGACGATCACGCTGACGCTGCTCACGCTCGTGATCGGCGCGCTCGTCGCCGTGCACCTCGCACCGGTGCCGGTGGGCGACTACGAGCGCGCGGCGAGCGCGGCACTCGGCCAGCCGGTGAAGATCGGCTCGGCGCGCATGTCGCTGCTGCGCGGCCTGGAGATCGTGTTCTCGCGCGTGTCGATCGGCGACGCGGTGCGCATCGACAAGCTGCACGCCTACCCGTACATCGAGACGCTCACCGGCGACAGGAAGATGTTCCACAGCCTGGAGATCGAGGGCGCGACGGTGCAGCAGGGGCGCCTCGCGGACCTGCTGTTCGGCAGCATGAAGCTCGGCGCGCTGCGCGTCGGGGACATCAAGGCGACCAAGCTGACCCTGCAGGGCCCGCTCAATCTGCCGACCTTCGACGCCGACGTGAAGATCGCCGCAAGCGGCGCACTCGCTTCGGTGACGCTGAAGGGCCCGGACAACCTGGTCGCGACGCTCACCCCGCACGGCAACGCATTCGGCGTCGAGGTGAATGCCGACCATCTGACGCCGCCGTTCGCGCCGGACGTGGTGCTGTCGCTGTTCAGCGGCAAGGGCAGCGCCACGCGCGACGGACTGGAGATCACCGAGTGGAGCGCCGTCGCGCTCGACGGCGATATGTCCGGCACGGCGAGCATCCGCTGGGGCCCGCAGTGGAACGTCGAAGGCAAGCTCAAGGTGCGCCGCATCAACGCGGCGGTGTTCAGCCCCGCGCTGCTTTCGGAAGGCAGGATCGAGCAGGGGCAGGGCAACTACCGCATGAGCGGGCCGAATCCCGCGAAGCTGTACGAGAGCGCGCATATCGAGGGCCATTTCGACATGAGCAAGGGCTCGCTCGGCAGCGTCGACCTGTCGCGCGCGATCCAGACCCAGGGCGGCCAGTCGGCCGGGCGGACCGTGTTCGCCGAGCTGAGCGCCGACGGCGTGTACGACAACGGTACCGTCCAGCTGCGCAACATCAACCTCTCGGCCGGCGCGTTGAGCGCGGCTGCGGCGGTGGACGTTGCGCGCAGCGGTGCGCTGAGCGGGCGCATCGTCGCCGACATGCGCACCCAGAACCAGACGATGCGCCAAGTGCTGAACGTCTCCGGCACGGTGAAGGAGCCAGTGGTCAACGGACGCAGGTAGCGCCGCGTCGCCGCGAGGCGGTCTGCTAGAATTCCGCCTTACCGGCTTCGCTCAGATGCCCACGATCCTCAAGCTCCGCGGCGCGCGCGCGCTGTCGGAGTTCAGACTCGCCAAGCTTCTTCCCTCCCTGCAGCAGGCCTTTCCCGGCGCGCTCCGCGTCGCCGCCGAGTACTGGCATTTCGTAGAAGCCGACGCCGAGCCGGATGCCGCCGGGCGCGGTCTGCTCGAGCGCCTGCTCGACTACGGCGTGCCGCCCGAGCCCGCTGCGCCGGGCGCCAGCCTGTTCCTCGTCGTGCCGCGCCTCGGCACGCTCTCGCCCTGGTCGTCGAAGGCGACCGACATCGCGCACGCCTGCGGACTGGACTGGGTGCGGCGCGTCGAGCGCGGCATCGCCTACCGCGTGGAAGGCAGAGGTGCGGCGCCGCGCGCCGCGCTGGCGGCTCGGCTGCACGACCGCATGACCGAGACCGTGCTCGACGCGCTGGACGGCGCCGCGCAGCTGTTCCGCCATGTGCCGCCGCGCCCGCTCGCGCAGGTGCCGCTCGCGCGCCTGGCGCAGGCGAACCGCGAGCTGGGCCTCGCTCTGTCGGAGGACGAGATCGACTACCTGCGCGCGGCCTACGCGCGGCTCGGGCGCGACCCGACCGACGCCGAGCTCACCATGTTCGCACAGGCGAACTCCGAGCATTGCCGCCACAAGATCTTCAATGCGAGCTGGATCGTCGACGGCGAGGCGCAGGAGCACTCGCTGTTTGCCATGATCCGGCACACGCACGCCGCGCATCCCGCGGGCACCGTGCTCGCCTATTCCGACAACGCCGCGGTGATGCAGGGGCGCGAGGCGCAACGCTTCCACCCCGATGCCGACGGCGTCTACCGCGCGCACCGCGAGCTCACGCACACCGTGATGAAGTGCGAAACGCACAACCACCCGACGGCGATCTCGCCGTTCCCCGGCGCCGCCACTGGCGCCGGAGGCGAGATCCGCGACGAGGGCGCCACCGGCCGCGGCGCGAAGCCGAAGGCCGGCCTGGTGGGCTATTCGGTCTCCAGCCTGCGCATCCCGGGGCTGCCGGAGCCCTGGGAGCGCGACGACCCGGGCAAGCCGAACCGGATCGCCTCCGCGCTCGACATCATGCTCGAGGGGCCGATCGGCGCGGCCGCCTTCAACAACGAATTCGGGCGTCCGAACCTGGCGGGCTACTTCCGCAGCTTCGAGGCGCGCGTCGGCGGGGTGCAGCGCGGCTACCACAAGCCGATCATGCTCGCCGGCGGCATCGGCAACATCGCGGCCGCGCACACGGCCAAGGCGCCGCTGCCCGAGGGCACGCTGCTGGTGCAGCTCGGCGGGCCCGGCATGCTGATCGGCATGGGCGGCGGAGCGGCCTCGTCGATGGGCGCGGGAGCGAACATCGAGGATCTCGACTTCGACTCGGTGCAGCGCGGCAACGCCGAGATCCAGCGCCGCGCGCAGGAGGTGATCGACCGCTGCTGGCAGCTCGGGGCTGCGAACCCGATCCTGTCGATCCACGACGTGGGAGCGGGCGGGCTGTCGAACGCGTTGCCCGAGCTGGTGCACTCCGCCGGGCGCGGTGCACGGCTCGAGCTGCGTGCTGCGCCCTCCGAGGACTCCGGCATGTCGCCGCGCGAGATCTGGTGCAACGAGGCGCAGGAGCGCTACGTGCTCGGCGTGGCTCCGCAGGACCTGGAGCGCCTGCGCGCGATCTGCGAGCGCGAGCGCTGCCCGTTCGCCGTGCTCGGCGCGGCCACCGCCGACGGCAGGCTGCGCGTCGCCGACCGCGAGTTCGGCAACACGCCGGTCGACATGCTGCTCGACACCGTGCTCGGCAAGCCGCCGCGCATGCTGCGCGACGTGCGGCGCATGGCGCGCCCGCTCGAGCCTTTCCCGCTCGCCGGCATTGAGCTCAAGGAGGCCGCCTACCGCGTGCTGCGCCATCCCGCGGTGGCCGACAAGACCTTCCTCGTCACCATCGGCGACCGCACGGTCGGCGGGCTGTGCGCGCGCGATCCGATGGTCGGGCCCTGGCAGGTTCCGGTGGCCGACTGCGCCGTGACGCTGCTCGACTACGACGGCTACGCGGGCGAGGCCTTCGCGCTCGGCGAGCGCGCGCCGCTCGCGCTGATCGACGCACCCGCCTCGGGCCGCATGGCGGTCGCGGAGGCGCTCACCAACATCGCCGCGGCGCGCATCGGCGACCTGGGCCGCGTCAAGCTGTCGGCGAACTGGATGGCGGCCGCCGGCTATCCGGGCGAGGACGCGGCCCTCTACGACACGGTGCGCGCGGTGGCGCTGGAGTTCTGTCCGGCGCTCGGCGTCTCGATCCCCGTGGGCAAGGATTCGCTGTCGATGCGCACCGCCTGGGGCGACAAGGAGGTGGTCGCACCGCTTTCGCTCGTCGTGTCGGCGTTCGCGCCCGTCGAGGACGCGCGCGCGACCCTCACGCCGCGCCTGCGCACCGATTGCGGCGATACCGAGATCGTCCTGATCGACCTCGGCGGCGGCCGCAACCGGCTCGGCGGCTCGATCCTCGCGCAGGTGTACGGCCGCTTCGGCGACCAGTGTCCGGACGCGGACGACGCGGCGCTCGTGAGAAGCCTGTTCCAGGCGATCCAGTCGCTCGCCGCCGAGGGCCTGCTGCTCGCCTATCACGACCGCTCCGACGGCGGGCTGTTCGCCGCGGCCTGCGAGATGGCCTTCGCCGGGCACTGCGGCGTGACGCTCAGCCTCGATGCGATCGCCTTCGACGCCGCGGCGGCGGACGTCGACGCGTTCAAGCGCAACAGCGATGCCCAGCTCGCGGGCCGCATGAACGATCTCGCGCTCGCGGCGCTGTTCGCGGAGGAGCTCGGAGCGCTGGTGCAGATCCGCGCAGCGGACCGCACGCGCGTCATGGGCGCCCTGCGGGCGGCCGGTTTGGGCGACTGCGCGCACCTGGTCGGTCAGCTGAACGCGAGAGACGAGGTGCGCATCTCGCGCGATGCGAAGACCGTGTTCAGCGAGAAGCGCGTGGATCTGCAGCGCGCCTGGAGCGAAGTCAGCCACCGCATGCAGGCGCTGCGCGACAATCCGGAGTGCGCACGCGAAGAGCACGCACGCATCCTCGATGCGGGCGATCCGGGCCTGTCGGTGGCGCTCAGCTTCGAGCCGAAGGAAGTATTCGTCGCCACCGGCGCGCGGCCGCGCGTCGCCGTGCTGCGCGAGCAGGGCGTCAACAGCCAGACCGAGATGGCCGCCGCCTTCACGCGCGCCGGCTTCGAGGCGGTCGACGTGCACATGTCAGACGTGCTCGCCGGCCGAGCGCGCCTCGCGGGCTTCAAAAGCTTCGTCGCCTGCGGCGGGTTCTCCTACGGCGACGTGCTCGGCGCGGGGCAGGGCTGGGCGAAATCGATCCTGTTCCACGCCGCGGCGCGGCGCGAGTTCGAGGCCTTCTTCGCGCGCACGGACAGCTTCGCGCTAGGCGTGTGCAACGGCTGCCAGATGATGGCGGCGCTCAAGGAGCTGATCCCGGGCGCCGCGCACTGGCCTGCGTTCCTGCGCAACCGCTCCGAGCAGTTCGAGGGGCGCTTTGCCCTGGTGGAGATCGTCGACAGTCCCTCGATCCTGTTCCGCGGCATGGCGGGCAGCCGCGTGCCGATCGCGGTGGCGCACGGCGAAGGGCGCGCCGCGGAGGACGCCGGCCAGGCGCTCGTCACGATGCGCTTCGTCGACCACCGCGGCGCGCCGACCGAGCTCTATCCCTACAACCCGAACGGCTCGCCCGGCGGGATCACCGGCCTCACCACGGCCGACGGGCGCTTCAACATCGTCATGCCGCACCCGGAGCGCGTGTTCCGCAGCGTGCAGATGTCCTGGGCGCCGGACGGCGCGCCCGAGGACTCCCCGTGGATGCGCCTGTTCTACAACGCGCGGCGCTGGGTCGGGTGAAGCTCGACGCGCCGTTCTACACCGAGGAAGAGCTCGACGCCCTCGAGCGCGAAGATCCGCGCGCGGCGCTGCGCATCGCGCGCGAGCAGGCGCAGCTGAAGAAACGGCTCGACCAGGCAGTTCCGGCCGGGGCGCGCATGCCGAGCGAACACGAAGTTCGCGAAGCTCTGAACGAGGCAAGGCAAATCCTGATGCGCGACGGCGGCGACCTGGAGTTCGTCGCGCTCGCGCAGGGGATTCTCACGGTGCGCCTCAAGGGCGCGTGCGCCGGCTGTCCGCGCTCGGCGCTAGATCTGAAGAACGTGGTCGAGGCGCTGCTGCGCAAGCGCTTTCCGGCGCTGCGCGAAGTGCGCAGGGTGACCTGATCCGCATGGCGCACCCCGGACATCATCATCATCGCCACGACTCGCACAGGCTTCTGGGGCTGGCCGTGGCGCTCACGCTCGGCTACGCGGTGGTCGAGGCGGCGGGCGGCTGGTGGGCGGGATCGCTCGCGCTGCTCGCCGACGCCGGCCACATGGCGACCGACGGCGCGTCGCTCGCGCTCGCGGCGCTCGCCGCGTGGGCGGCGCGCCGCCCCGCGTCGGCGCGCCACTCGTTCGGGCTGGGGCGCGCCGAGATGTTCGCCGCGCTCGCCAACAGCGTGGCGATGCTGCTGATCGTCGCGCTGCTCGCGCTCGAGGCGTACGCGCGGCTCGCGAACCCGCAGCCGGTGCGCGGCCTCGAGGTGAGCGTGGTGGCGGCCATCGGCCTGGCGCTCAATCTCTACGTCGCGCGCCTGCTCGCGCGCGACGCGCACAACCTGAACACGCGCGCGGCGCTGCTGCACGTCATGGGCGATCTGCTCGGCTCGGTCGCGGCGCTCGTCTCGGGCCTGGTGATTGCGGCCTCGGGGTGGACCACGATCGACCCGCTCGCGACCCTCGTCATCTGCGTGCTGCTGGTGGCCTCGAGCGTGAAGCTGCTGCGCGAGGCGGTACACGGCCTGATGGCGGGCGTGCCCCCGGGGATCTCGCTGCAGGAAGTCGGCGAAGCGCTCGCCGCGGTGCCCGGCGTCGACTCGGTGCACGACCTGCACGTGTGGATGCTCTCGGGCGAGCGCCTGTCGCTCTCGGCGCACGTGGTGGTCGCCGACCTCGCGCAGTGGGAGAGCACGCTGCGCGCGCTGCAGCGCGTGGCCGAGGAGGGCTTCCGCATCGACCACGTCACGCTGCAGCCCGAGCCCGCGCAGCGCGTCCTGCGGCGCATCGACGCGCCGCGCTAGCGCTCAGGCCGCCTGCGCGACCGAGGGCAGGCCGGCGAGCGCCATCGCCAGCTCGGCCTCGTCGTAGTGCTGGTCGACGAGCTTGCCGGAGAAGTAGTCCATGTAGGCCTGCATGTCGAAGTGACCGTGGCCGCACAGGTTGAACAGGATCGTCTGCGAGCGGCCTTCGACCTTGCAGCGCAGCGCCTCGTCGATCGCGCCCTTGACGGCGTGGTTGGCCTCGGGAGCGGGCAGGATGCCTTCGGCGCGCGCGAACTGCACGCCGGCGGCGAACACCTCCTTCTGGTGATACGCCTTCGCTTCGAGCAGCCCGAGCTCCTTGCAGTGCGACACCAGCGGCGCCATGCCGTGGTAACGCAGGCCGCCGGCGTGGAAGCCCGGCGGCGTGAAGGTCGAGCCGAGCGTGTGCATCTTGACCAGCGGCGTGAGGTGACCGGTGTCGCCGAAGTCGTAGGCGTACTTGCCGCGCGTCAGGCTCGGGCAGGCGGCCGGCTCGATCGCCACGATGCGGCGCTTCCTGCCGCCGCGCAGCTGCGCGCCGAGGAAGGGGAACACCAGGCCGGCGAAGTTGGAGCCCCCGCCGGTGCAGCCGACGAGCACGTCGGCGTCGTCGCCCGCCATCTCGAGCTGCAACATCGCCTCCTGCCCGACCACGGTCTGGTGCATCAGCACGTGATTGAGCACCGAGCCGAGCGCATACTTGGTGTCGTCGTGCGTGGCCGCGACTTCGACCGCCTCGGAAATCGCGATGCCGAGGCTGCCCGGGTGGTCCTTCGCCTTCTCCAGGATCGCGCGCCCCGACTGCGTCTCGGCCGAGGGCGAGGGGATGCAGCTCGCGCCGTAGGTCTCCATGAGCGCGCGGCGGTACGGCTTCTGGTTGTAGGACACGCGCACCATGAACACCTTGATCTCGATGCCGAACAGCGCGCCCGCGAAGGCGAGCGACGAACCCCATTGCCCGGCGCCGGTCTCGGTGGCGATCTTCTTGACTCCGGCCTGCTTGTTGTAGAACGCCTGCGCCACGGCGGTATTCGGCTTGTGGCTGCCGGCGGGCGAGACCCCTTCGTACTTGTAGTAGATCTTGGCCGGCGTCTGTAGCGCCTTCTCAAGGCGGCGTGCGCGGAACAGCGGCGACGGGCGCCATTGCCGGTAGATCTGGCGCACCGGCTCCGGAATCTCGATCTCACGCTCGGTGCTCACCTCCTGCAGGATGAGCTCCATGGGAAAGAGCGGCGCCAGGTCGTCCGGACCGACCGGCTGCCTGGTGCCCGGATGCAGCACCGCCGGCGGCGGCGACGGCAGGTCGGCCATGATGTTGTACCAGTGCTTCGGGATGCGCGTCTCGTCCAGCAGGTATTTGACGGTGTCGGTCATGGTGTCCTCCAGCGGGCGTCCATCCTAGCTTAAAGGAAAAAATTCAGCACGCCGTCGAGCCCGGAATGGTCGAGCGCGAACGCGGCGAACTCGCGCACGATCGGCTTGGCGCGGTACGCGACCGAGAACGCGCCCTCGTCCATCATCGGCATGTCGTTCGCGCCGTCGCCGATCGCGATCAGCTGCTCGCGGCGCGCGCCGAGCGCGCGCGCCGCCGCGCGCACGGCCTCGGCCTTGACGCGCGCGTTGACGATCTCGCCCAGCAGCCGGCCGGTCAGACGCCCGCGCTCGATTTCGAGGGCGTTCGAGCGCACGATGTCGAAGCCGAGGCGCGCGCGCAGCCGCTCGGTGAAGAACGAGAAGCCGCCCGACACCAGCATGAGCTTCAGGCCCGCCGCCTTGCTCGCCTCGAGCAGCCGCTCGGCGCCGGGCGACAGGCGCAGCTTGTCGCGGTACACCTGCTCGAGCGCCTGCTCCGGCACGCCTTCGAGCAGCGCCACGCGCCGCTTCAGGCTCTCGGTGAACTCGATCTCGCCGCGCATCGCGCGCGCGGTGATCCCTGCGATCTCGGCCTTGCGTCCGGCCGCCGCGCCGATCTCGTCGATGCACTCGATGGTGATGAGCGTCGAATCCATGTCCATCGCCAGCAGGCGCATGTCCGCCAGGCGCACGGGACGGTGCAGCCAGCCCCAGTCGATCGCACGCGCGCCGCACCACGCGCCGAGCCCCTCGAACGGCGTGGCCTCCCTCAGCAGGTAGGCGCCCGCGCCATGCGTCTCGGGCGCGCGCGCGCCGACCTGCGGCGCGAGCTCGGTGGCGGCCGTGCGGGTGGCCCCCGAGCCCTGCAGCACCAGGTCCATCAGGCGGCGAGCTGCGCGAGCACGTCGCGCACCGCGCGCGCCCGCTCGCGCCAGTCGGGCAGCTTCGCTTCCAGGCGCAGGCGGTCCTGTCCGGCGAGGCGCGCGCCGCGCCGGCGCTGCACGAAGGCGATGATCTTCTGCGCATCGAGCGGCGGGCGCGGCACGAACTGCAGCTGCAGCGCCTCGTGCGTCGCATCGATGCGCGCCACGCCGAGCGGGCGCGCGGCGAGCCGCAGCGCATGGCACTCGAGCAGCGCGCGCGCCGCCTCGGGCAGCTCGCCGAAGCGGTCGACCAGCTCCTCGCGCAGCGCTTCGAGCCCCTCGGCCGACTCGCAGTCCGCGAGGCGCTTGTACAGCGTCAGGCGCTCGTGCACGTCGCTGCAATAGGTGGCCGGCAGCAGCGCCGGCACGTGCAGGTTGATCTCGGCGGCGACGTCCGCCGCGTCCTCCAGCTCGGCGCCCTTGCCGGCCTTGAGCCGGCGCACCGCCTTGTCGAGCATGCTGGCGTACAGCGAGAAGCCGACCTCCTGCATCTCGCCCGACTGCGCCTCGCCCAGCACCTCGCCCGCGCCGCGGATCTCCAGGTCGTGCATCGCCAGGTAGAAGCCCGAGCCGAGCTCCTCCATCATCTGGATCGCCTC
>Ga0187774_10000804_pt1 | contig 10955 bp, 10 predicted proteins | sample 0216_BV02_MP05_2_FD_133152 | JGI IMG/M metagenome (GOLD analysis project Ga0187774, IMG submission 133152) | Tropical peat soil microbial communities from peatlands in Department of Meta, Colombia - 0216_BV02_MP05_20_MG | ecosystem: Environmental > Terrestrial > Soil > Wetlands > Peat | place... | reverse complement strand
TCATGAGTGGTCAACTGACCCCGGCACAGATGGCAGGCATAATCGTCGGCTTGCGCGTAAAAGGGGAGACAGTCGAAGAAATCGCCGCTGCGGCGCAAGTGCTACGCGAGCTCTCCGTTAAGGTGGACACCCCCGGGGAGAGCCATCTTGTGGATACCTGTGGAACCGGCGGTGACGAAGCGCACACCTTTAATATCTCAACGACCTCGGCTTTTGTCGCGGCCGCCGCTGGAGTAAAAATAGCGAAACACGGCGGTCGGTCGGTATCCAGCTGTTGCGGGAGCGCGGATGTGCTGGAAGCCCTGGGAGTCAACGTTCACTTGAACCCTGAGCAAGTGGCGCAATCCATTCACCGGGTCGGCATCGGCTTCATGTTTGCTCCCAACTTCCACAGCGCGATGCAACATGCCGCGCAGGTGCGCAAGGAACTCGGGGTGCGCACACTGTTCAACATTCTTGGCCCGCTCACCAATCCCGCAGGCGCTAAAAACCAGTTGCTGGGCGTGTTCCATCACGATCTGGTCGGCATCCAGGCCCGGGTACTGCAAACTCTGGGTAGCCGACACGCGCTGGTCGTGCATGGCTTGGACGGCTTGGATGAAATATCTATAAGCGGCGGAACCGAAGTGGCGGAACTCAAAAACGGCAAGGTGCAGGAATACGTAATTGACCCCGGCCGCTTTGGAATCCAACTCTCGCCGCTCGATTCCATTCAGGCAATAAGTATTTCGCAATCGAAAGATATGCTACTTTCGGTGCTCGACAACCGGCCCGGCCCTGCGCGTGACATCGTCACGCTAAATTCCGGCGCTGCCATTTATCTCTCCGGACTGGCGGAAACGCTGGAAAACGGCGTGAGCAAGGCAGCGCATGCGATTGCCAGTGGGGCCGCCCGCGCCAAGCTGGACCAGCTGGTTGAATTTTCCAATCGCCAAAAAACCGTGACGGCCTAGGCTGCAAGTGCCTGACATCCTGCAAAGAATTGTCGCGGCTAAAGTGCAAGAACTCGCTACAGCCAAAGCCAAAATATCCTTAGCCAAAATTCGTACCGATGCAGAGTCCACCGCTCCGCCAAGGAATTTTGTAGGCAGTTTGCGTGCCAAAGTCAGTCAAGGCTTGCCTGCGGTCATCGCTGAAATCAAGAAAGCCAGCCCCAGCAAAGGCGTGCTTCGGGAAAAATTCGATCCGGCTGAAATCGCGCGCAGCTACGCCCAGCATGGTGCCGCCTGTTTGTCGGTGCTAACTGACCGCGAGTTTTTTTGGGGAGACAGTGGGCACCTGAAGCAAGCTCGAGCCGCGTGCGCGCTTCCCGTTTTGCGCAAGGATTTCACGCTCGACGAATATCAGGTGTATGAGGCGCGCGCAATGGGGGCCGATTCTCTGCTGCTGATCGCGGCACTACTCGATTTCTCCCAAATGAAGGATCTGGAAAGACTGGCGCACGGCTTAAAAATGGCGGTACTGGTTGAAGCGCATGATGCAAGAGAGCTGGAGCTCGCGCTGCGCCTAGACACCCCGCTAATCGGCATCAACAATCGCAATCTGCATACATTCGAAACCCGTTTGGATACCACCTTACAACTCCTCAAGTTAGTTCCCGCAGGGCGCATCGTAGTAACCGAGAGCGGGATATTTGAGCCTCAAGACGTGCGCTTGCTTCGCGAGAATGGGGTGCAGTGTTTTCTGGTCGGGGAAGCATTCATGCGCGCGGTGGATCCTGGCGCCGAATTGGACCGGATTTTTGCTTAGCGGGCCCTTGGCTAATTCCAGATATAATGATAGGCAGCTGGTAAAGACACGCGGTTTGTTCAATCTGGCAAGGATGCGCAGGGAGGTTCAACGTCAAATTGCTGTAACAAATGAATCCTAGACTTCATAAAAAGGGAGTGCCCGCGGCCCGTTCAAGCGATTGATCCAGTATCAGACTCCAAGCCATGCTTGAACAAATTTAATGATTTGGCGTGCTTCACTAGCTCGATTGCTCATTTAAATCGCGGTGCGCCAGCACTCGCCGCAAGAAGAGCCGACGTAGATCAAACGGTTCCTTGGCAACGGAATCTCCTAAAATTTGTAAGATAACTGAAAGTATTGTAACGAAAATTGAACGAAGTGTTTCTTTTTTACAACAGTCCATCAGAACTGTCGTCCTGATTCTTGACAATGTGACGCTCGCTGTAGGAGTATTAGCTGGTAATTCAGTCCAAAATTAAATTGAGGTGAAAGCTTATCTCGCTCAATTTTCAATTTACAAAAAAAAGTTTAATTTCGCGGAGGATATCCCATGAATAAAATCCTAATTACCGTATTGGCCGGCGTAACTGCACTTATAGTAGCCGGCGCAGCGCGTGCCGATTTTGCCAATGTGGAAGTTTATGGCACATTGAACGTTGACTTTGAGAATGTGAAAGCCACCGGTGCGACCCCTGCCGGGACAGCGATTCCGAATTGCCCGAATGGAACCTGCCAGATAGGTGGTACGCCAACGGGCGTTAACGAGGTGTCGCGTAACCGGGTGACTTCGAACTCTTCGAATATAGGCTTCAGAGGCAAGGAGGATCTCGGCTGGGGTCTGAAAGCGATTTTCCAGGTGGAATCCGGCGTAAACGTCTCCTCGGCGTCTAGTACGAGTACAACTGGCGGTACGAATTCCAGTGGTTTTTGGGCCTCACGGAACAGCAATGTGGGCCTATCGTCCAACACGCTGGGCACCGCCTTTTACGGGAACTGGGATACACCATATAAAGCCTTGACCAATACCTTGACGTTCGATTCGTTCTATGCGACCGGCATTGCCAACGGCAACACCCTGATTGGGACTCCCGGATTCGGGGTTGCTACAACCACCGCCAGCAATCGCGTTAATAGTGCGGCGGACGCGTCATTTGACCGCAGGCAAGGAAACAGCGTTCAGTACTGGAGTCCGCAATTCTTCGGCATCAGCTTCCGCCTGCTCTATTCAGCCGATGCAGGGCGCTCGTCTGAACCTTCAACAGTAGCCAATCCGAATACCAATCCGGCTATGTATGGCGCATCTGTCGCTTGGGAATGGAACAAGTTGCGGATTGCTTACGCTTTTGAACAGCACCGCGATTACTTTGGACTGAGTCAACTGGGTGGACAGGCGCTTGGCACCGCAGCAATGGGCGCGAATCCAAAGTCCAAGGATAACGGCAATAAGGTAACATTGAGTTACCAGCTGGATACCTCATTAGGTACCACTTTGCTCAATGCGGCTTTTGAAAACCTTACCTATAATAACCAAGAAAGTGGCACGGCCAGTGCGGCATTGGCGACCAATCTGATCCATTATGACCGGAACATGATTTACTTAGCGGCGCAGCATAAATTTGGCGCGAACACTATTAGGTTGTCGGGCGGCAAAGCCTTTAACGGTAGCTGCGACCGGGCTGGAGGTTCTCTTAGCCCCTGTTCAACCAGTGGGCTGGATGCGAAACAATTTAGCGCAGGCTACAGCTACAGCTTCTCCAAGCGCACCGACCTGTATGGCTTTTATACTCTAGTCCTCAACGGCGATTTTGCTAATTACCCCTTGGGCAACGGATCAAGCATCACCAGTACGAGCATCGCTGCGGGTGGCTTTGGCGGCGCCTCAAACGGAATTGGAGCAAGACAACAAGGCATCGGTTTGGGAATCCGCCACGCGTTCTAACAAGAATAAACAGGTCTTTCTCCTCGGGCGCTTCGGCGCCCGTTTTTATTTCCGGCGGCAAAGCGGTATGCTAAGGAACCTCTGATTAAATCCCACGCGGGTGCGACAGCGGCTTTTCGGGAGGGGATGCGCGAAGCGAGGTGCAGGCAATGGCTGGATCCCTTTGCAAGCCGAGCGACAAAGCAGACCGCCCGGAAAGCCGCTGTCCCTTCGGGTTGCGGTAAAATACAGCGTCTGCGTCGTTGCGCTCCTCGGCTTCGTAGATCACGCTACGACCTTCGTCGCGCGCCTCGCATCCATCCGCATTTTGCCAGCAACGCAATCCGCGGAGGACTTAATCAGAGGTTCCTCTCATGAAGCTTGATGATTTACCCTCGCAGCACGCGCTTGTTCAAATTGCAGACCGCTGTGTCGCCTGCGGCTTGTGTTTGCCGCACTGCCCGACCTACCGGAAGACGCTTTCCGAGGCCGACTCGCCGCGCGGGCGAATTCAGCTTATGAAAGGCGTGTTGGAATCGCGCATTCCGCCCAATAAGCGTTTCGTTGAACATATTGATTTATGCCTGACCTGCCGCGCCTGTGAAAGGGTTTGCCCTAACAGCGTCGCTTACGGCCAACTGGTGGATGGCGCGCGTGAGTTCATTGAAACCCTCCGGCGGGGCAACCGGATTGATAGATGGATGCGCAGGTTTGTTTTCGACGGACTTATCGCCAAGCCTTTACGTCTGGAGAAACTTGCTGCCGTTTTGCGTTTTTACCAACGAAGTGGATTACAGCGGCTCGTACGGCGCATCGGTTTGTTGCGCTGGATTCAACTTGATGAATTCGAGCGGCATTTGCCACTTGTCCAGCGCGGTTTCGACTGGCGCGAAAATTATCCTGCAACCCGTTCTGCGAAGGGCGAAGTGGCCTTGTTTCTGGGCTGTGTGGCACGCATTATGGATAACACCACGCTCAAAGCTGCCGTCTACGTTCTCAATCGATTGGGTTACATGGTGCGCGTGCCAAAGAATCAGACCTGCTGCGGGGCCCTGCATCAGCACTCGGGCGACGCCCTTGCCGCCAAACAACTGGCCGCGCAAAACCTCAATGCCTTTCCTTTGGCTGATTTGGATGCGATTATCTGCACTGCCTCCGGCTGTGGCGCTACATTGACTGAATATCATCTGATGCTTGGAAAGGATGCTAAACCTTTTTCCTCAAAGGTCGCGGATTTTTCCGAATTTCTTGGACGAGTAGAAGACTGGAGCGCGGTCCCCGTACAACCGTTTCAGGAAAAAATCGCGGTACATGATCCCTGTACTTTGCGCAATGTCATGCGCCAAGAACAGGCACCGTATGCCCTGCTTCGCCGCATACCCAAAGCGCAAATAGTAGCACTAGCGGGCAATGATCAATGCTGCGGAGCTGCGGGCACATATTTTCTTTCCCAGCCGGAGATGGCTCAACGCCTGATTGCTGATAAGATTGAGGCGGTGCGTGAGGGCGCGGTGCAGTGGCTTGCCACTTCCAACCCGGGTTGCGCAATGCATTTTGCTGAAGCGCTGCGCAAAAACGGTCTGGAGGTCAAGATCGCGCACCCGGCAACCATTGTGGCAAGGCAAATGGGATTTAACGAAGATGATTCTTGACGATTTGATTCTTCGATTCGACAAGGCATTGCGCACGTTGACGGTGCCGGCGCAAAGCGTGCGTCCTGTGCCGGGAGACAATGTTGAAGAAATGGAGCTTAGCGAGGCCGACACCCGCCTTTCGACGGCATTGATGCGTGTCAATCACAGTGGCGAAATCTGCGCGCAGGCGCTCTACGAAGGCCAGGCGCTCACAGCACGCAACGCGTCAGTGCAGCAGGCACTGCAAAAAGCGGCGACAGAAGAGACCGAGCATCTTGCCTGGACGGAACGCCGCATTGAGGAGTTGGGCGGGCGCAAGAGCCTGTTGAATCCCCTGTGGTACGGCGGTTCGTTTGCACTCGGTGCGCTCGCCGGGTTGCTGGGCGACAAATGGAACCTGGGGTTTCTCGCAGAAACGGAACGCCAGGTAGAACGGCATCTCGAACGGCACCTTCAGCGGTTGCCACAGGAGGACTATAGAAGCCGTGCCATCCTCGAGCAAATGAAAAGCGATGAGGCGCGGCATGCCACTACGGCGATCTCCCAAGGCGCCGCCGAATTACCGCAGCCCTTGAAACTGGCGATGCAATTGGCTTCCAGGCTGATGACCAAAACCGCTTTCTGGCTTTGATTCCTTGCTGGGCCATTTCGGGCCGGGACTCGTTTCCCGGATGAGCAAACCCGTGGTGGAAACGCGTAGCTCCAGCTCTTCAGGCCGATTGACAGGAACGAAAGTCGCCGAGCCATACTCCGCATCGAATAGCGGGGCAAGAAACGCGTAGCGTTGGCGCAAGCCAAAAAGATCCACCGGGTTTTTCTCGGACAGAGAGTAGATGGTCCGAACAGCTGTGCGCTCCTGCTGAATGTCGTCGTAGCGCCCCGCCACACGGTCCAGTTCATACGCGGTGTGCAAGCCCAACACATTTGCTAGCGGTTTCCACTTGAGTATGTGCGCGTCGACATAGATCTCATCTCCGGCGAGCTGGAAAGCCGCTTCGCGACCATCGGCAAAATGAAAATTCGCATCAAACCGCTGTACGCCTGCCGGCCGCACCAATATCTGCGCGGCAAGGTCCTCGCGAGTGAGCGCGCGGTAACCCTGAATCCCAACCGCGATCGTGCTCACTAGCGCCCCGATTGCCAGCAAAAGCAAGCCCGCCAGCGTTCGCAAGGCGAACCGCAGTGGCCGTGCCTGAGCCAGCGCGGCACCCGCGGCAACCATTAAAATCGCGCCGAATGCCCCGAGCACGACGCCTACACTCAAGAATGGCGAAATTGCGAGACTAGATGACATTGCCGCCACATAGAGGTCGGATTCCCGAAGAACAAAGCCGGCACGTTAACTGGTCTCCACAACTTCAAAATCGTGGGTGATTTTGGCTGTTTTTCCCAACATGATCGAGGCCGAACAGTATTTTTCCGCCGAGAGATGAATGGCCTGCTCCACGCGCTTTGGGTTGATGTTTTTCCCGCTCACAATGAAATGAAAATGGATGCGCGTAAATATTTTTGGATCCTGCTGGGCGCGCTCGGCGTCGATTTCGACCACGCAGTCGCTGACGGGCTGTCCGCTCTTTTTAAGAATGGACACCACGTCGTAGGCAGTGCACCCGCCGGTTCCCAGCAATACGGTCTCCATCGGGCGCGGGCCCAGATTGCGTCCACCGCCTTCCGGTGCGCCGTCCATTACAATGGCATGGCCGCTTTCAGATTCTCCGACGAAACTCACCTGTTCAAGCCATTTGATTCGCGCTTTCATGTCCTAGCCTCGCGTAGCGGATTTTTGATTATCGCATGATATTTCCAACAGCTAACCGGATTTGGTACCAGAACCATCCCAAAACTTCATGCATGAATAAGTAACTCTCAAACATTCCCTCCGGACTGGGTAGATAAAGTTCCAGCGCACCCGGTTGCAGCGTGGTAAAGCCGGTAGGCGCTGGTACGACATCGAACCCGGCGGCCTGAAATGCCAGTGCGGCGCGCCGCATATGCCAGGCGTGAGTAACAAGATAAATGCGCTTGATTCCGGCCGGTATGAGAATGTCCCGGCAACTCATGGCACTTTCAAACGTAGTGCGTGATCCAGATTCCTCCCAAGTTACAGGAATTCGGAATTCATTTACCAGCACCGATTTCATTTCAGTTGCTTCAGCCGCGCTCCCCTGCGTTTTGCCTCCGGAAACCAGAATGGGACTTGCCGTCAGCCGATAAAGACGCGCAGCGTAACGCAGGCGCTCCAGCCCCAGAGCATTTACGGTATCCGCCCCGTATTCGGGCGCCTGCAAATAGCTTCCTGCGCCGAGCACCACGATGGCTTGGGCCTTATCATGAATATCCGGCTGCCGTAAGAGCGTTGGTTCGACGAGCGTCAATAGGCGAGCCGCGAAGTGCGGAGTGGATAAGACATAAAGCAATCCCAGTGCCAAGATTATTAGCAGCTTACCGGCACGTGGCCTGCTCCGTAGCAGCAACACGCCGGCAATTCCCACCAAAAGTATATTTAATGGCGGCAGCAAAAAATCGCTTAATAATCTGAAGCCAGACCAGCCCATATTGAAATAACTACCTATTTATAAAGGATATTAATATACTCTGTAAGAGATTTAATTGCGGTGCACAAAAAAAGTTGTTGAAATTCCAAAAAAGGAGCAAAATATGTAAGCGTAAACTGCCTTCCTGGGCGTTTACGTGTTGTCTCTTCCATCCTCCTCCTTTGATGGAACTAAAGCGCAGTCCTTGTGATTGCGCTTTTTTTTGCCATGATGCTGGAAGTTCTTGTAATGTCCCGCATGCACCAGATTGAAACAAAATATTGCTGGTGCAGTGCAATAGAATCCTCTTCTCGATGTTCCTAGCATATACAAGCCCGAATAGTCTAACCGTCAGATTGCCTTTAAGCGTGTCGCTGAATTTCGGCGTTTGACGCGATGGCCGATCTAGAATAAAATTCGCGACTTTCTTCGGTATCGATCAACCAAGCTCGCTTCATGACTACATATTCAGCCAAACCGCTTGAAGTTAAACGCGGGTGGTATCTGGTGGACGCAGATGGCAAGGTTCTGGGTCGTCTTGCAAGCGAGATTGCGCGGCGTTTGCGGGGCAAGCACAAAACCGTGTACACCCCGAATGTGGATACTGGCGATTATATCGTGGTTATCAACGCGGACAAGTTGCGCGTCACCGGTAACAAGGCCGAATCCAAAATTTACTATCGGCACAGCGGATATCCGAGCGGAATTTACAGCACTAATTTTGCGAAATTGCATGCGCGATTTCCGCGCCGCGTCCTGGAGCAAGCGGTAAAAGGGATGTTACCCAAAGGTCGCCTGGGTTACGCTATGCTGCGCAAACTGAAGGTATATAGCGGGTCAAGTCACCCGCACGCTCCGCAACAGCCGCAGAAGCTCGAAATTTAATATCGGGGAAGCGCACTTTGGCAAACTATCACTACGGCACCGGCCGACGAAAAAGCGCAGTGGCCCGCGTGTTTTTAAGCCCAGGCAAGGGTGTCATTACCATCAACGATAAACTGGTGGACGAATTTTTTTCTCGAGAGACTGGACGCATGATCGTACGCCAACCGCTGCAGGTGACCAATCATCTTGCTACTTTTGACATCATGGTGAATGTGCAAGGGGGAGGCGAGTCGGGCCAGGCGGGCGCCGTGAGGCACGGGATCACCCGCGCATTGATTGATTTCGACGCTACGCTTAAGCCGGTTCTGAGCAAGGCGGGACTTGTTACGCGCGATGCGCGTGAAGTGGAGCGCAAGAAGGTGGGACTGCATAAAGCGCGGCGGCGCAAGCAGTATTCTAAGCGCTAATAATATTTTTTTTGGTTGAATTAAAAGCCGCCGCGTGCGGCTTTTTTATTGCCTAATCTTGCGGGTCTTATTACCATCATCACATTTGCTTTGGTTGAACACGGAAATCATGCTGAAAGTCGGAATTGTCGGTGGCACCGGATATACCGGGGTTGAGCTGCTGCGCTTACTGGCGCATCATCCCAAGGTTAGCTTGAGCTTAATCACTTCGCGTAGCGAGGCGGGGATGGACGTAAGCGAACTATTCCCGAGCCTGCGTGGGACGGTCGATCTCAAATTCGTGAATCCCTCGGAGGCGGAGCTGGATTCATGCGATCTAGTGTTTTTTGCAACTCCCAACGGTATCGCCATGCAGCAGGCGCGAGCGTTGCTGGACGCCGGGGTGCGGGTGATTGATTTAGCCGCTGATTTTCGCCTTAAGGATGCCGCGACCTGGGAAAAATGGTATGGTATGCCGCACGCATGTCCGCAGCTTCTGGGCGAAGCGGTTTATGGATTGCCAGAAATAAACCGCGATAAAATCAGGCAAGCGCAATTAGTCGCCAATCCTGGATGTTATCCAACGGCGGTGCTGCTTGGTTTTTTGCCGCTTGTCGAATCGGGCGTAATCGATGCGGGACATCTGATTGCCGACGCCAAATCGGGGGTCTCCGGTGCGGGGCGCAAGGTTGAACTTGAAACATTGTTTGGGGAAGCGTCCGATAATTTTAAGGCCTACGGCGCAGACGGGCACCGTCATTGGCCGGAAATCAGGCAGGTTTTGGCTGAAGTTGCCGGCAAGGAAGTAGGGCTGACATTCGTGCCGCACCTGACCCCTATGATCCGCGGAATACACGCTACGCTTTACGCACGGCTGACGCGCGAAACCGAGGTGCAGGCGCTGTATGAAAAGCGTTACGCGGCGCAAGAATTTGTGGACGTACTTCCGCCCGGAAGTCATCCGGATACGCGCTCGGTGCGGGGGGCAAACTATTGCCGTATTGCAGTTCACCGGCCACACAATGGAGATACCGTGGTTGTGCTGTCGGTTATCGATAACTTGGTCAAAGGAGCGGCGGGGCAGGCAGTGCAGAACATGAACATCATGTTTGAATTTCCCGAATCTGCAGGTTTGCATTACGCTGCGCTACTTCCCTAGTCGTGATCAAGACGCTAAGAAACAGATTCGGCATTGCGGCGCGCAGGGTGGCGGTGCGCACGCAAATCGCCTGGTATTGGCGTTGGCTGGCGATAATCATGGTTATCACGATGCTCATCGCTTTGGCATGGTGGATGTATGATAGCGGTCGGAAATTTGCCGGGTTCGACAGCGGCTTGGCGGAGCGCGAACTGGGGCGCCAGGCTGAACTCAATGCTCGATTGCAAACAGAAAATGCGGCCTTGCGACAGGAAGTTGCCGCTAGCGAGCGCCAACTTCAAATAGAACGCTCAACATACGGCGATTTGGCGAAGCAGGTGAAGGACTTAAGCGATGAGAATACCAGTCTCAAGGAAGACTTGGCGTTTTTTCAGAGCCTGCTTTCGGCGGGCAGCAAAGAAGCGGTGAGCATTTACCGCTTTAACGTGGAACCCGACTCTTTACCTGGCGAATATCGTTATCGGTTACTTTTGCTGCAGATGGGGCCGAGACAAAAAGAGTTCCAGGGCAAACTGCAATTTGTGGTTGATGTCCTGCAGAATGGCCAAAAAAGCGTGATGACCATCCCTGAGCGAAACCAGGGTGATCTTGAGGCGTATAATATCAATTTTAAATATTACCAGCGGGTGGAAGGCAGCTTTCGGGTTGAGTCGGGTGCGGTCGCAACGAGTGTACAGGTGCGCGTGTTTGAAAACGGCGCGAATGACG
>Ga0187774_10000803_pt1 | contig 10962 bp, 13 predicted proteins | sample 0216_BV02_MP05_2_FD_133152 | JGI IMG/M metagenome (GOLD analysis project Ga0187774, IMG submission 133152) | Tropical peat soil microbial communities from peatlands in Department of Meta, Colombia - 0216_BV02_MP05_20_MG | ecosystem: Environmental > Terrestrial > Soil > Wetlands > Peat | place... | reverse complement strand
AGAAATTCGATCAGGCCCATGTCGGGCGCTGACGACGATGACGACGATGACCGCGGTGGCGAAGGTGGGGCGGGCTGGGGCGATGGCGAATCCGCCGCCGCGGTGGACAGGGCAAGCAGCAGCATCGGTCCGAGCGTCCACGAGTTAACCGGCATCGGCATTTCGATCGAGCCAATCGTAAAAATCGAGATCGGCGAAGAAGTCCGGGCTCTCGTGCGCTGTCAACAGATCGAGATCGCCCAGGTTCGCCTGCACCGGATTGGGGCTAGGCGCGTTGAACCAGAGCAACGCGGCCACGGCGAGCACGACGCCGGCGGTGGCCAGACCGCCGACCGGCAGCAGCCAGGCGCGACGCGTGGGCACCGGGCGACGTAAACCTTCCTGTACGGCCAGCCGGCGCGCCGCGCGCAGGCGCGCGAGAGTAGCGGCATCGAGATTCTCCCCGGCCTCGTCCAACACGCGCTTGGCGGCGCTCAGAAATCTGTCCTTGGTTTCCATCATCACACAAAGTCACCCAATTTTTCGCGCAAGGAATGCACCGCACGCGAGTAATGCGTCTTGACGCTGCCCTCGGAGCAGCCCATCGCGCGCGCCGTTTCCGCCACGTCCAGGCCTTCCCACACCCGCAGCATGAAGGCCTGTTGCTGGCGCCACGGCAGCTGGCGCAGCGCCGCTTCCAGCTGCGTCATCGCCTGTTTGTCACGCAGTTGCGTCGACGGGTCCGGGCTGCGGCCGTCGGGCAGGTTCTGCAGCGGATCGCGGTCGTCATCCTCATCGTCATTGCCCCCGAACCAGACTCGAAACCGGTTACGCACCTTGGCGCGTCGGCGCCAGTCGCTGATGCGGCTTTGCAGAATGGTGTGGAACAACGGCCCCCATTCCTGCTCGCCGCGGTCGGCGTAGCTTCGCACCAGTTGCAGCATTGCGTCCTGAACGATGTCGTGCGCATCATCCGTGTTGCCGACGGCGAACCGCGCCATCAGAAAAGCGCGCCGCTCCACACCGGTGAGAAACCGATCCAGGGCTTGTGTGGGTTCCAGCGGAAATACCTCTTAATATGTTGTCGCCGTGCCCGCCCTGCCCACGGGCCGCCCCGTACCGGCTAGGCCCCGGCATCCGGCGCTATCATCGGCCATCGCCGCTTTTCCTGCCAGCCCGGGGCACAATATCCCTTTATCTGTTTGAACAACGCTCGAGCGCATCCGCGGTTGACCGAGCGGTTGGGCCCGACCGGGCGGGATGGTACAGTCAGCCGAAAAAGCGGCCGGATTCACCCGGCTTTTCGCGGTTGGGGGGTGGCGGTGCAGAACGAAAAGAACGGAGTGTACGACTTCCGCTTCCATGGCGACCGGCGCAAGGCCGACCGTCGCTGCGACCTCGACCGGCGCGGGGTACTGCGCTGGGATCCGGCCAAACGGGAGCGTCGTTCGGGCTGGGACCGGCGCCAAGCCGCCTTTTACCCGCGCGGCGGGTAACTCAATTACCTTTTACGCCCGCCAGAAGGCGGTCAGCATGTTGTCCGACGACGGCAGCGGAAACTGTTCGCGGCGCATGTCATCGAGCGTGTTGGAGATGCGTCCGAAATCCTGGTGCAAGTGCCAATAGACCTGCCGCTGGCGCGGGTTGGCTTCGGCGTCCGCACAGCGCCAGTAGGCGCTGCTGCCGTGCGCCAGGTAGTACCCCAGTTCGCCGCGCCGGCGCAGCCGGTCGCGGAACAGTCCGCTCATGAACAGCGCGTATTCCCCGAGGTGCTTGATCATGTGACGCTCGCGCGCGGGGCTGGCGCGTCCGTTTTGTGCCTGGCGCCAGGCGTCGAGCATGTCGACGATGTATTCGAGCGGTTGGCCGCCGGCGTTCTGCAGGGCGTAGAGCGCCCGGGGCTGGGCGAAACGGCTCAGGACGTCGCTGACATAATCCACGGTGGCCGGCTGCGTGATGCCATGGCGGTGAAAGCCGTGACTCACCTGATGTCGGAAGAACTGATAGAGCGAAGGGACCCGCATCCTGACCTCCTGCATTGGCATTACTTCGACCGTCGGACGTTTTGCCAATTCCCCGTTCGACACGTCCGGTGGGAAAGTCCTTCATCCACACGCATTGACTCGCGGTCGGCCCCGCGTATGATCTGCACCGCTGCGCGAGGGATATTTTGCGTAGTGGAGGACCCTCATTCAATATTAGTCAATCTACAGGAGAGTGTATGAAGCGCTACGTGCTGTGGGCCATCCTGGCGGCATTTCTCGCGGCCGGACCGGTGGGATGTGGAAAGAAAGAAATTGAAGAACTGAACACCAAGGTGACTCAGTTGCAGAAAGAACTCGCCGGCGCCAATGAGCAGCTTGCCGACAAGGCTAAGGAAGCACAGGAAGCCCAAACCAAGGCCAGCCAGTTGCAGGCCACCGCGGACGCGCAGGCGGCCGAGATCATCAAGATAAAAGCCGAGCGCGACAAGCTAAAGCGCGAAGTTGCTTCACTGAAGAAAAAGAAGCGCTGATATTACCGAACCTCGCGCCGGCAACCGCTACCGGCTACCGGCCGCGGGATCGTCAATATTTACGGTGGCGTCCAGGCGCCCGGTCCGTTCAGTCAGGATCGGGCGACTGATTCCGACCCCGTTGTCGTCCCGCATCATCTCCCCTGAGACGGAAGACCGGGGCCTGAGGACCGTTCGCCCGATCTCCCGAGAATCGGCCGGTGCCGGTGCACACTTGAATCGTCCGGGTCCGCCCCCAATGATGTTCGCATGTCCATCGAAGAAGAACGCCAAAAAGCCGAAGCCGAAGCCGAAGGGATCAGCGAAGCCGACGCCGGCGTCGAGCCGGCGGCCGCAGGAACCCTCGCGCGCCCGGCCGACCTCCTGCCGGGACTGCTGCACATCCTTCCGCTCGCCAACCGCCCGTTCTTTCCGGCCCAGATGGTGCCGCTCGTGGTCGAGCGCGAGCCTTGGCAACGCACGGTCGAAGCGGCAGTTGAATCCGGTCACCAGTATGTCGGCCTGGTCCTGATCCGCGGCGACGATCCGCAGGCCGCCGGGCCCGATGACTTTTATCCCATGGGCACCGCTAGCCGGATTCATAAGGTGGTGCAGCTGGAAGACAAGCTGCAGCTGATCGTCGAAGGCGTGCAGCGTTTCCGGATCGACTCGTGGGTGTCGCGCGAGCGCCCGTTCGTGGTGCGCGCCCAGTATTTCCCCGAGACCAGCTACAAGGACATGCCCGAGCTCAAGGCCTACACCGTAGCGGTAATCAACACCATCAAGGAACTGCTGCCGCTCAATCCTCTTTACGGTGAGGAGCTCAAATATTTTTTAAATCGCTTCGGGCCGGACGATCCGGCGCGGCTCGCCGATTTCGCCGCCAGCCTCACGACCTCTGACAAGCACGAGCTGCAGGAAGTGCTCGAGAAGACCCATATCCGCGAGCGTATGGAGAAGGTGCTGGTGCTGCTCAAGAAGGAAGTGGAGGTGGCCAAGGCGCAGATGCAGATCCACAAGAACGTGGAAGAGAGCATGGAAAAGCGCCAGCGCGAATTCCTGTTGCGCGAACAGATGAAGGCGATCCAGAAGGAACTCGGGATCGCCAAGGACGACCGCACTGCCGAACTGGACAAGTTCCGCGCACGGCTCAAGGATCTCACGCTGCCCGAGGAGGCACGCAAGCGCATCGACGATGAAATGGAAAAGATATCGGTGCTCGAGATCGGGTCGCCGGAGTACGGCGTCACGCGCAATTACCTCGACTGGCTGACGCAACTGCCATGGGGAAAATTTTCCAAGGACAATTTGAATCTCAAGAATGCACGCCGCATTCTCGATCGCGACCACGACGGGCTCGCTGACGTGAAAGACCGCATCGTGGAGTTCCTCGCGGTCGGCGCCATGAAGGGCGAAGTCGCCGGTTCCATCGTGGTGCTTGTGGGTCCGCCCGGCGTCGGCAAGACCTCGATCGGGCGTTCCATCGCCGAGGCCCTGGGTCGAAAGTTCTATCGCTTCTCGCTCGGCGGCATGCGCGACGAGGCCGAGATCAAGGGGCACCGGCGCACCTATATCGGTGCGATGCCGGGCAAGTTCATTCAGGCGATCAAGGACGTCGGCGCCGCCAACCCGGTGATCATGCTGGACGAGATCGACAAAATCGGCGCTTCCTATCAGGGTGATCCGGCCGCGGCCCTGCTCGAGGTGCTCGACCCCGAACAGAACCGGGATTTTCTTGATCATTACCTGGACGTGCGCTTCGATCTGTCCAAGGTGCTGTTCGTATGTACGGCGAACCAGCTGGACACGATTCCCGGGGCGCTGCTCGACCGCATGGAGATCATCCGGCTCTCCGGATACATCACGTCGGAGAAAATGGCTATCGCCCGGCACCATTTGCTGCCGCGCCAGATCGAAAAGGCGGGGCTGAAACCCGGACAGCTGCGGATCGAAACCGAAGCGGTGCGCGAGATCATCGAGCGCTACGCGCGCGAGGCCGGGGTGCGCAATCTGGAAAAGCGGCTGGGCCAGATCGCGCGCAAAGCGGTCGTGAAGATCCTCAATGGCATCAAGCCGCCGGTCCGCGTGGGCGTGAAGAATCTCGAGGAGTACCTGGGCAAGCCGCTGTTCCGTCCCGAAAAGCCCCAGGTCGGCGTGGGCGTGGTGACGGGCCTGGCGTGGACGCCCCTGGGCGGGGCGACACTCGACGTCGAGGCCACGCGCGTGCACCAGGCCGGGCGCGGCTTCAAGCTCACCGGCCAGCTCGGCGACGTGATGAAGGAATCGGCCGAGATCGCCTACAGCTACATCTCCTCGCACTGCCAGGGCTATGGCGCGAAAGCGGATTATTTCGAAAAGGCGTTCGTGCACCTGCACGTGCCGGCCGGCGCCACGCCCAAGGACGGCCCGAGCGCCGGCGTCACGATGGCGACGGCGCTGCTGTCCCTTGCGCGCGGGAGGAAAATCGCGCGGCCGGTGGCCATGACCGGCGAGCTCACGCTCACCGGCCAGGTGTTGCCCGTTGGCGGTATCCGCGAGAAGGTTATCGCCGCGCGCCGCGCGAGGATTTCCGAGCTGATATTGCCGGCCGCCAACCGCGGCGATTTCGAGGATCTGCCGGCGCATATCCGCCAGGGACTCAAGGCGCATTTCGCGAGCCACTATGACGATGTCTCGAAAATCGTGTTCCCGAAGAAAAAATAAACCGAGTGAGGTCGACCGTGGGGAGCTTCGTTTCGTTTCAGTGCAAATTCTGTCGTTACGAGGAACCGCAGATCGCCGTGGGACACGGCCGGACCGAGATTCCGTTTCTGGCGCTCTACCGCTGCAACCACTGCCACTCGATTGGCAGCACCTGGATACACGAGAGCAAGATTCCTCGATGCAGCCAGTGCTATGACGACGCGATCGTCATCCTGGCGGACGATGCCCGGCGCGTGAACTGTCCCAAGTGCGGCGAGCCGGGAGCGATCGCGGCGAAAGAGGGAAGTTGGGAGTAAATCTTCAGCCGAGTTCGATATCCTCGCCCGACTGTTCGCGAATAAAGCGTGACAGCTCTCTCATCAATTCCCCGCCACTCTGGTCGTTGATCCACCGGCCGCCGACGTGGCCGTAATGGTAACCGCCGGACCTGGCGGCGACCCATATCTGTTTCGCCGCGCCCTGCTTGTTGAGGATGATCTTCGTGCCGTTTTCGAATTCGAGCGTGAGTATGCCGCCGGCGCTCTCGTAGTCGATGTCCGCGCCGCTTTCCTCGACGGCCTGTTCGATGAGCAACAGGATGTCGGTGGCGCGTTTGTCGAATTCGGATTCGTTCATGGGACCCGTGGCGGTACTGGAATGTGTCCGCATGTTAACCAAGGAGGAGGCCGCTGAACAGGCTATCTGATATGATCCCGCCCGGAATATGGGAAAGCGCATTCTTGTTCTGGGAGGATACGGCGTCTTCGGCTCGCGCATCAGCCAGGCGATCGCCCGCATTCCCTCCGCCGAGTGCGTGATCGGCGGCCCCCGGCCCCAGAAGGCCCGCCCTTATCTCAACGAACACATTACCGCAGTCACGGTCAACGTCCGCGACGCCGCGAGCCTGCGCCGCGCGCTCGACGGCGCGTTCGCGGTGGTCAACGCCGCCGGGCCGTTTCAGGCGCGCGACTATGCCGTGGCTGAAGCCTGCGCCGGCGCCGGCGTCCATTATGTCGATCTCGCCGACGCGCGTGCCTACGTCGAGGGCATCACGCGCCTGAACCGCCGCGCCCAACAGCACAATTGCCTGATCGTGAGCGGCGCGGGCACCACGCCCACGATCTCGTCGCTGCTGGTCGAGATGCTGCTGCCCGAGTTCGACCGCATCAGCGAGATCCACAGCTGCATCTCGATCGGAAACCGGAACCCGCGGGGCGAAGCAACCGTCCGCTCCATCCTCGGTTACGCCGGCAGCGCCATCCGGCTCAAGGAGCGCGGACGCTGGCGTTACGCCTACGGCTGGAGCGAGCCGGAAGTGGTGCGCTTCCCCGAACCGGTGGGGCGGCGACGCGTGTATCTGTGCGACGTTCCGGACCTCGACATTTTTCCTGCGCGCTACGGCGTGCAGACCGTTACCTTCCGCGCCGGGATGGAAATGAACCTGTTCAATTTCGGCCTCGTTCTGCTGGGAAGGATGCGACGGCATCGATGGATAAAAAATCTGCCGGGCTGGGCTCCGGGCTTGATCGCAGCGGGCAGTATTTTCCGCAACGCCGGCGGCTATGAAGGCGGCATGCGGGTGCTGGTGCGGGGCCGCCGGGACGGACAGGACATCGAACACACCGTGTTCCTGATCGCACGCGATGAAAACGGCACTGCCATTCCCTGCAGTCCGTCGGTGGCGCTCGTCCGTCGATGGATCGAGAATGGGGTGCCGGTGACCGGAGCGGTACCGGGGGTGGGGCTGCTCAAGTGGGACGATATAAGGAACGAGCTGTCGAATTACGACATCACTCTGGTGCGGGTTTGACCGGCGGCGCCACTGGATGCGCCGCGCGCAGACAAGGTAAGCTTATGTCATGCGTGCCTGCGAAAATTATTCCCGTATCGGTCGAGCCGGAAGGCTGATCCTGTTGCTCGGCATGATGCTGGTTGCCACGTTCGCCGCCTGCGGCAAGAAGGGACCGTTATATCTGCCGGAGGAAGCCAACGCGCCGCGGCCGGCGGCATCACCTGCGGCCGTGCCGCCAGTGGCGGGAACCGACGAAGACGCGCATCAAAAATAACATCGGCGTTTCCATCATGAACCCGTTTGCCTATCGCGACCGGCAGCTGTATGCCGAGAATGTGCCCCTTGCCGATATCGCGCGGCAGGTCGGCACGCCCTGTTATGTCTACTCGCGGGCATATATCGAAAACCGTTTTCGCGCCTTCGACGCCGCGCTTGCCGGGCGCGAGCACCTCGTGTGCTACGCGGTCAAGGCTAATTCCAACCTGGCGGTGCTGAACGTGCTGGCGCGGCTGGGCAGCGGCTTCGACATCGTCTCGGGCGGGGAGCTCGAGCGCGTGCGGGCGGCCGGGGGTGACCCGGCGAAAGTCGTATTTTCCGGCGTCGGCAAGACGCGCGAGGAAATGCGCCTGGCGCTTGCTGCCGGCATCTATTGTTTCAACGTCGAATCCGAGGCCGAACTCGAGGTGCTGAACGGTGTGGCGGCGGAACTGGGTCGGCGCGCGCCGGTGGCGCTGCGGGTCAATCCGGACGTGGACCCGGCGACGCATCCATACATCGCCACCGGTTTGAAGCAGAGCAAGTTTGGCATCGACATTGCGCGCGCGGAAGCGGAGTACCGGCGCGCACAGGCGCTGCCGCACCTGCGCGTGCACGGCGTCGCCTGCCACATCGGCTCGCAGCTGACCGAGCTGGCGCCGGTGCTCGAAGCGCTGGAGCGCGTGGTCGAGCTGGTCGAGCGGCTGGCCGGGCAGGGCATCGAATTGGAACATCTCGACCTCGGCGGCGGGCTCGGCATCCGTTACAACGAGGAACAGCCGCCGTCGCCCGACGAGTACGTGCGCGCCATCCTGAATCATCTGAAGGCGACGAGTTCGCGCGTGCAACGAATGCGTCTGGTATTCGAGCCGGGCCGTGCCATCGTCGGCAACGCTGGTGTGCTGTTGACGCAGGTGCTGTTTCTCAAGCTCGGAGCCGAACGCAATTTCGCGGTGGTAGACGCGGCCATGAACGATCTGCTGCGCCCGGCGTTGTACGACGCCTGGCACGACATCACGCCGGTGAAAGTGGACCAGCCACGCACGCGGCGTGTCTACGACGTGGTCGGTCCGGTATGTGAGAGCGGCGACTTTCTCGGACTCGCACGCGAGCTCGGCGTCGACGCCGGCGACGTGCTCGCCGTGGTTTCCGCCGGCGCCTACGGCGCGGTGATGAGTTCGAACTACAACGCCCGCCCGCGGGTTCCGGAAGTGATGGTGGACGGGGATCGATATCACGTCGTGCGCCGGCGCGAGACCGTCGCCGAGCTGATCGCGCCGGAAACCATGCTGCCCAGATAAATTAGACAGAATTGACAGGATGCCGCAGGATTTGCAGGACGAATCATTTCGCAAATGTCCTGTCAATTCTGTTTTAATCCCTTGAATTCCGTCTATTGATGAAACGAGTTCCCGAACCCGAGCTGATGGACGAAGCGGCGCAGGCGCGCGCCTATGCCGCGGCCGATTTTTCCGAGCCGCACCAGGCGTTCGTCGACGGATTTCGCGAGCATTTTCCCCGTCACCGGCCGCGGCGCGTGCTCGATCTCGGTTGCGGCGCCGCCGACATCACGATCCGTTTCGCCCACGCTTGCGCCGATTGCGAGCTGACCGGCGTCGACGGCGCGGCGGTGATGCTGGCGCTGGCGCGCGAAGCCGTCGCGCGTGCGGGACTGACGCAGCGAATCAGACTGGTCGAGGCGCGTTTGCCCGAAAGGGCATTGCCGGAACGCACTTTCGATACCGTCATCAGCAACAGCCTGTTGCATCATCTGGCCGACCCGCAGGTACTATGGAACGCTTGTGCGGGGTATGCCGTGCCCGGCGCCGCGGTGTGGGTGGTGGACCTGCGCCGGCCCGACTCGCGCGAACAGGCCGAACGATTGGTGCGGGAGTACTCGGGCGCCGAGCCGGAAATCCTGCAACGCGATTTTTTGAATTCGCTGCTCGCGGCCTATCGATTGCAGGAAATCGTTGCGCAACTGGCACGGGCCGGCCTCGCCCGGTTTCAGGTCGAAGCCGTCGGCGATCGACATGTAATCGTGCACGGCCATTTCTGAGCCATTACCCATGGAAAACTTTCAAAACCCGCCGGAAGCGGAGATTAAGGCACTGCTTCAGAGCGTGCGCACCATTGCCATGGTCGGTCTGTCCCCGCGCCCGAACCGGCCGAGCCACCGGGTGGCAACGCAGATGCAGCGCTTCGGCTATCGTATTATCCCGGTACGCCCGGCAGTGGACGCGGTATTGGGGCAGAAGGCCTACCCTTCGCTCGGCGCGGTGCCGGATAAGATCGAACTCGTGGACGTTTTTCGCGCTCCGGAGCACGTGGATGCCATCGTGGACGAGTGCATCGCGCTGGACCTTCCCGCCCTTTGGCTGCAGGACGGCGTGGTAAACGTCGCAGCGGCGCGGCGCGCCCGCGACGCCGGGATGTTGGTGGTCATGGATCGCTGCGTATACCGCGACTATTTAAGGTTGTTCGGCCCGGTGCCGCATTCATGAAGCGGACACCGCGGTTTATTTGGCGCGCGGCAAACGGTAAGCTTGCCCGATGCAAGTCCCTTTCACCAAGATGCACGGCGCCGGCAACGACTTCGTGGTCTTCGACGGCTTCTCCCGCCCGATTCATCTGACCCCGGAGAAAATCCGCCGCCTGGCGGATCGCCATTTCGGCGTCGGCTGCGACCAGGTGCTGGTGGTGGAGCGCCCCGCGGCCACGGGCGCCGATTTCCGCTATCGCATCTTCAACGCCGATGGGGCCGAGGTCGAGCAATGCGGCAACGGCGCGCGCTGTTTCGTGCGCTTCGTCCGCGACCGGCGGCTCACGGCCAAGGACCAGATCGCGGTCGAGACGCTCGGCGGGATGATTTTCCCGCGGCTCGAGCCGGATGGCAGCGTCACCGTCAACATGGGCGTGCCGCGGTTCGAACCGGCCGAGGTTCCGTTCGAGGCGCCGGCGCGTCTGCCGGTCTATGATCTGGAGGTGGACGGCAGAATCGTGAACGTGAGCGTTCTGTCCATGGGCAACCCGCACGCGGTGCAGGTGGTGCCGGAAGTGGACGGCGCGCCGGTGAACACGCAGGGACCGCTGATCGAGCAGCATCCGCGGTTCCCGCGGCGCGTCAACGCCGGTTACATGCAGATCGTCGACCGGCGGCGCATCCGCCTGCGGGTGTACGAGCGCGGCGCCGGCGAAACGCTTGCCTGCGGCAGCGGCGCCTGCGCCGCGGTGGTGGCCGGTCGCCAAAGAGGCCTGCTGGATGATAAGGTAGACGTAGGCCTGCTCGGCGGCACGCTGCGCGTGTCCTGGGCCGGGGAAAGGGAGCCGGTGTGGATGTCGGGCCCGGCGGTCTCCGTGTTTGACGGTGTTATCGATCTGGACAAAATATGACGCAAAAATTGCCCACGGACGAATTGCAGTCGGAGCTTTCCTGGGAGGAGGCCGTATCGCGCTACCTCGAGGATCATCCCGAGTATTTTTCGCGTCACCCGGAGGTCCTGGCGCGGCTGATGCTGCCGCACGAAACCGGAGGCAAGGCGGTTTCGTTGATCGAGCGCCAGGTACAGGTACTGCGCGATCAGGCCCAGAACCTGCAACGACAGCTGCGCGAACTCGTGCAGAACGCTCGCGATAACGATATCCTTGGCGGCCGGCTGCACCGCTTCGCCACCGCCATGATCGGATGCCATTCGCTCGATGAGGTCATCGATACGACCTGCGACCTGCTGCGTCAGGAATTCAAGCTCGACGCCGTGGT
>Ga0187774_10000801_pt1 | contig 10981 bp, 8 predicted proteins | sample 0216_BV02_MP05_2_FD_133152 | JGI IMG/M metagenome (GOLD analysis project Ga0187774, IMG submission 133152) | Tropical peat soil microbial communities from peatlands in Department of Meta, Colombia - 0216_BV02_MP05_20_MG | ecosystem: Environmental > Terrestrial > Soil > Wetlands > Peat | place... | reverse complement strand
CGGCGACGAAGCCGCGCCGATCGAGCGCCACGCCTCGCAGGCCTACCTCGGCTACGCGGTGTCGACGGTCAAGGCGCGCGCGCTGCCGGAGATCGCCGACGGCCTGAAGCCGGTGCAGCGGCGCATCCTGTACGCGATGGCGGACACGCCGGGCGGCGCGCAGTCCTTCGCCAAGTGCGCGCGCTACGTCGGCGAGGTGCTCGGCAAGTACCACCCGCACGGCGACTCCTCGACCTACGAGGCGCTGGTGCACCTGGCGCAGCCGTTCTCGATGCGCTACCCGCTCATCGACGGGCAGGGCAACTTCGGCTCGCGCGACGGCGACGGCGCAGCCGCCTACCGCTACACCGAGGCGAAGCTGGCGCGCATCGCCGAGCTGGTGCTGGCCGAGATCGGCGAGGGCACAGTCGACTTCCAGAAGAACTACGACGGCAAGTTCGACGAGCCGGTGCTGCTGCCGGCGCGCCTGCCCTTCGGCCTGCTGAACGGCTCGTTCGGCATCCCGGTGGGTTTCTCCACGCGCATTCCCTCGCACAACCTGAAGGAGGTCGCGGCCGCGGCGGCCTGGGTGATCCGCCACCCGAAGGCGAAGCTGGAGGACGTGCTCGAGCGGCTGCCGGGTCCGGACTTTCCCGGCGGCGGCCAGATCATCTCGCCGCCCGAGGAGCTGCGCCAGGCCTACGACACCGGCCGCGGCTCGATCGCGCTGCGCGCGCGCTGGACCATCGAGCCGCTCGCGCGCGGCCAATGGCGCATCGTGGTCAACGAGCTGCCGCACGGCGTGTCCTGCCGCCAGGTGCTCGAGGAGATCGAGGCGCTGGTCAATCCGAAGCCGGCCGCGGGCAAGAAGGAGGTCTCCCAGGAGCAGAAGCGCCTGAAGCAGTTCGTGCTCGACCTGGTCGAGTCGGTGCGCGACGAGTCCGACCGCAAGTCGAAGCTGCGCCTGGTGATCGAGCCGCGCAGCTCGCGCCAGGACCCCGGCGAGACCATGAAGGCGCTGCTCGTGCAGACCTCGCTCGAGACGCGCTACGCGGTCAACCTCACCTGGCTGGGCCTCGACGGCCTGCCCGAGACCAAGGGCATCGTCGAGGTGCTGCGCGAGTGGGGCGAGTTCCGCGTGCAGACGGTGCGCCGGCGCACCGCGCATCGTCTGGCGAAGTGCGAGGAGCGGCTGCACATCGTCATGGGCCGCCTGACGGCCTACGCGAAGATCGAGGAGATCATCAAGCTGATCCGCGCGGCCGAGGACCAGGCGGAAGCGAAAGCGAAGCTGCAGGCGAAGTACAAGCTGAGCGAGCGCCAGGCCGAGGACATCGTCAACCTGCGCCTGGGGCAGCTCACCAAGCTCGACGGCGTCAAGCTGAACGACGAGAGGAAGGCGCTCGAGGCCGAGAGGAAGGGCCTGAAGACGCTGCTCGGCGACGACAAGGAGCTGAGGAAGCTCGTCGTCAAGGAGCTGGAGGACGACGCGAAGAAGTTCGGCGACGAGCGGCGCACGCTGATCAAGTCCGAGGAGCGCGCGCAGATCGAGCGCAGCGTGCTCGAGGAGCCGCTCACCGTGATCCTGTCGCGCAAAGGCTGGGTACGCGCACGCTCCGGCCACGGCATCGACCTCGCCACGGTGAACTTCAAGGACGGCGACGGCCTGCTGCAGGCGCTCGAGTGCAAGACGACCTCGCCCGTCGTGTTCCTCTCGGCGCGCGGCAAGGCGTTCACCGTCGAGGCGGCCAACCTGCCGAGCGGGCGCGGCGACGGCCAGCCGATGAACACGCTGGTCAACTGCGGCGGCGACGACATCGTGTGGATGGCGAGCGGCGACCCCGCCGGCCAGCTGCTGATGAGCTCCTCCGCCGGGCAGGGCTTCCTGTGCCGCCTGGGCGATCTCGTCTCCAAGACGCGCGCCGGCAAGGAGTTCATGGCGGTCGCGGAGGGCGTGCGCGCCAACGCGCCGGTCGGCTTCGCCGGCGAGCCGGCGAAGATGAAGGTCGCTGCATTGTCCTCGGATGCGCGCCTGCTCGTGTTCCCGATGGCCGAGCTGCCGCTGCGGCCGAACGGCGGCGTCGGCGTGCAGCTGATCGCGCTGCCCGAGAAGGTCGGGCTCGCCGCGGCCGCCGCGCTCGAGCCGAAGGCGACGCTCATCGTCACGGGCTTCAAGCGCACGCGGAAGAGCGCCGAGCTCGACGCGAAGATGCTGAAGGACTACGAGGGCAAGCGCGCGCAGCGCGGCCGGGTGTGCGACGTCGGCTTCCGGCCCGACGCCTTCGCGTGAGCGGACGGCGCGGCGACCGCGTCCTCATCTACACCGCCGCGCTGCTGCGCGGCCTCGCGGCCGGCTCGATCAGCGTGCTCGCCGCGGTGTACCTCGCCAAGCGCGGTTTCGACGAGTCCGAAGTCGGCTTCGTGCTCACCGCGGGCTTCGTCGGCGTGGCCGGCGGCACCGCCTACAGCACCTTCCTCGCCGACCGCGTCGGCCGGCGCCGCAGCCTGGTGGCGCTCGCCGCGCTCGCCGCGGGCGGCGGGCTCGCGCTCGCGCTGCTCGAGTCGCGCTGGGCGCTCGCGGCGGCGGCGTTCCTCGGCATGCTGAACACGCAGGGCACCGACCGCGGCGGCGCGCAGGCGCTCGAGCAGGCGATCCTGCCCGGCACCGCCACCGACAGCGAGCGCACCCAGGTGTTCGCCTGGTACAACGCGCTGCAGGACGCCGGCACCGCCGTCGGCGCGCTGCTCGCGGCGCTGCCCGCACTGCTGCGCGATCGCTTCGGCGTCGCAGAAGCGCAGGCCTACGACGCGACGCTCCTCGGCTACAGCCTGCTGCTCGCCGGCGCGGCGCTCGCCTACGCGCGCCTCTCGCCTGCGGCAGAGCGCGCCGCCGCCGCGCCGCCGGCGCTCGCACTGCACGCGCCGCAGGCGGTGCGCCGCGCCGTGCGCAACTTCTCGCTGCTCGCGGGGCTGGACGCCTTCGGCGGCGGCTTCATCGGCTCGGCGCTGATCGCGTACTTCCTGTACCTGCGCTTCGGCGTGTCCGAGGGCGCGCTCGCCGCGCTGTTCCTCGCGGCGCGCGTCATGACCGTGCTGTCGCATTTCATCGCCGCCTGGCTCGCGCGCAGGATCGGCCTGGTGAACACCATGGTGTTCACCCACCTGCCGTCGGGACTGCTGATGCTCACGCTGCCGCTGGCACCGACCTTTGCGATCGCCGCGCTGCTGTTCGTCGTGCGCGAGGGTCTCTCGGAGATGGACGTGCCGACGCGCCAGTCCTACCTGATGGCGATCGTGCCGGCGCACGAGCGCGCCTGGGCCTCGGGGCTTTCTCAGCTCGCGCGCGCGAGCGGGCGCATCGCCGCGCCCGCGCTCGCCGGCGGCGCGATGCAGGCGGGCGCGCTGTGGGCGCCGCTCGTGGCGGGGGCGCTGATCAAGATCGCCTACGACCTGCTGCTGTGGCGCGCCTTCCGCCGCATCCGCGCGCCGGAGGAAGAGCGTTGAAGCGGCGCTTCGCGCACGTGGTGGGCTTCGACGACGCGCCGTTCGCGCGCGCGCGGCGCGGCGACGTGCTGGTCGTGGGCGCGGTGTACGCCGGCGCGCGGCTCGAGGGCGTGCTCGCCACGCGCGTGCGGCGCGACGGGGCCAACGCCACGCGCGCGCTCGCCGAGTGCCTGCGGCGCTCGCGCTTCCGCGCGCAGCTGCACGCGGTGCTGCTGCAGGGCATCGCCTTCGCCGGATTCAACGTGGTCGACGTCGGCGCGCTGCACGCCGCGCTCGGCCTGCCGGTGCTGGTGGTCGCGCGCAGGAAGCCGAACCTGGCGAAGGTGCGTAGCGCGCTGCTCGCGCACGTGCCCGGCGGGGCGCGCAAATGGCGCCTGATCGAGCGCGCCGGCCCGATGGAGCCGGCCGCCGGGCTGTGGGTACAGCGCGCAGGCCTTTCGCTCGCCGAGGCCGAGTCGCTTCTCGAGCGCTTCGCGCTGAACGGGCGGCTGCCCGAGCCGCTGCGCGCGGCGCACCTGATCGCCGGCGGGGTGGCGACCGGCGAATCACGCCACCGGGCCTAGGCCGCTGCGATGCAAAGCGCGCTGCCGCTCACGCTCCGCGTCGTCGCCGCGCCGGCCGCGATCCTCGTGCTCGCCGCGCTCGCGCTCGTCCTCGGGCCGGCGCTGCCGCCTTCGCTCGCGGGTCTCGCGGACTACGGGCCGTACGCCGTGCTCGCGCTCGCCGCGGCGGTGACGCTGTGGTTCAACCGCGGCCGCGCCTTCGTCGCCGCCGTCTCGCTGCTGGCGGCCTACGCCGGCTACCGCTACGCGCTGGCGCTCGGGGCCGCGGGCTTCCCGGCGCGCGCCACCTACACCGCGCTCGCGCTGCTGGTGCCGTTCAACGTGCTGCTCGCGCTCGTGCTGCCCGAGCGCGGCGTGGTGCATCACGGCAGCTGGCGCTGGCTGCTGCTGATCGGCGCCGAAGCGCTGCTGGTGGCGTGGATGGCGAGCGCCGGGCGCAGCGCGTTTTCCGGCGCCGCCTGGGAGCACCTGCTCGATCATTGGACGCTGCGCTCGCCGCCGGTGCCCTTCGCCGCGCGCGTCATGTTCGCGCTCGCCTTCGGCGCCGCCGCCTGGCGCGCCTGGCCGCGTCACTCGCCGACCGACATCGGCAAGGCCGGCGCGCTGGTCGCGTTCCTCATCGCCTGCTGGTGGGAGGGCGCGCACGGCGTATTCGGCGCGTTCATGTCGGCGGCCGGCGCGATCCTGCTGGTCGCGGTGCTGCAGGAGTCGCACCGCATGGCGTTCCGCGACGAGCTCACCGGGCTGCCGGGCCGCCGCGCGCTCGAGGAGCGGCTGCGCGCGCTCGGCCCGGAGTACACGATCGCCATGGTCGACGTCGACCACTTCAAGAAATTCAACGATACCTACGGGCACGACGTCGGCGATCAGGTGCTGCGGCTGGTGGCCGCGCGCCTGGCCGAGGTGGGCGGCGGCGGGCGGTCGTTCCGCTACGGCGGCGAGGAGTTCACCGTGCTGTTCTCCGACGTGCCGCCCAAGGACGCGCTGCCGCACCTCGAGGCGGTGCGCGAGGCGATCGAGCGCTATCGCATGGCGCTGCGCGAAGAGCAGCGCCCGAAGAGCAACAAGAAGGGAAGCAGGCGGCGCGGCGCCGGGCGCGCCGAGGAAACCGTCTCGGTCACCGTGTCGGTCGGCGTCGCGGGGCCGGGCAAGCGCCTCGCCACGCCCGCCGAGGTGATCAAGGCGGCCGACGGCGCGCTGTACCGCGCCAAGGAATCGGGCCGCAATCGCGTCAGCCGCTGAGGGCCGCAAGAAACTGTCAGCCGCGTGATCGTCTTCACGGCGCAGGCGAGTTCTGACTGACCTGCGGCGCGCGCGCCGCTCTAATGGGAATCGAATTCGATCGCCTGGCGGCCCGGGCCCGTCGTTCCCTACCTTCCCCGGTGGCGGCGGCCCGGGCCCGCCGGCACCTGCGGCAAAACGACGCACCGCCGGGCCGCGAAATGGTCCATCATTGGCCGATGGCGGACTCGAGAAGCAGCCCCCGCAGTGCCCGCATCGCCGTGTGGCTCGCCTTCGCCATCGCCTTGGCAGCCGCGGCCGCGATGCTCGCTGCGGGCCTGGGCAGCCGCTTCGGCCTGTTGGAGTACGGCTTCGCTTTCGCGCTGCTGCGCGTCGCCGGCGGGCTCGGCGCCGCCGGCGCCGTGCTGTGCCTCGCGGCTCTGCCGCTCGCCCGGCGCTTGGGCGAGCGCCGCGCGCTCGCCGCGTTGCTGATCGGCGTGGTGGCGGGCGCACTCGGCTTCGGCGTCGCCTGGACCATCGAGCGCGCCGCGAGCGGCGCGCCGCCGCTGCACGACATCAGCACCGACACCGCGGATCCGCCGCAGTTCGTCGCGCTTGCGGCGGTGCGGCGCGCCTCGCCGAACGGCGCGGCCTACCCCGGCGCGGCGGCGGCCGAAGTGCAGCGCAAGGCCTACCCCGACATCCTGCCGCTCGCGGTCGGCACGCATCCGCAGGCTGCCTACCGGCGCTGCCTCGAGGCCGCGCGCGCCCTCGGCTGGCGGATCGCGCTCGCGGATCCGCAGGCGATGCGCATCGAGGCGACCGACACGACGCGCTTTTTCGGCATGAAGAACGACATCGTCATACGCGTTACGCCGCTCGGCGCGGCGAGCCGCGTCGACATCCGCTCGGCCTCGCGCGTAGGCGAGGGCGATCTGGGCACGAACGCGAGGCGCATCCGTGCCTTCTACCGGGAGATGGCGCGCAAGGGCTAAGACTGGATAGATATACAGCGTTCGCATATAGTGCCGGCATGCAAGCGAGCTCCGTTTTCGAGCGCCTGAACGGCGCGCAGCGCGCCGCGGCCTGCTTCGGCAATTCCCCGCTGCTGATCGTCGCCGGGGCGGGCACCGGCAAGACCAACACGCTCGCGCACCGCGTCGCGCACCTGGTGCTCGTAGGCGCGAGCCCGGAGCGGATCCTGCTGCTCACCTTCACGCGCCGCGCGGCCGAGGAGATGACGCGGCGCGCGCAGAAGATCGTCGGCGCTGCGGCGCGCGAGGTGAAGCTGCCCTGGGCGGGGACCTTCCACTCGATCGCCAACCGTCTCATCCGGCGCCGCAGCGCGCGACTGGGGCTGGACGCGAGCTTCAGCGTGCTCGACCGCGGCGACGCGGCCGACCTGATGGACGTCGCGCGCCATGAGCTCGGCCTGTCGCAGGCCGACAAGCGCTTCCCGCGCAAGGACACCTGCCTCGCGATCTACTCGCAGCGCGTCAACACGCGGCGCACGCTCGCGGCGACGCTCGCCGGGGCCTTCCCCTGGTGCGCCGAGTGGGAGCAGGAGCTCGCGCGCCTGTACCGCGCCTACGTCGAGAAGAAGCTCGCCAACCAGGCGCTCGACTACGACGACCTGCTGCTCTACTGGCACGCGATGATGTCGGACGCCGCGCTCGCCGCCGAGATCGGGGACGCGTTCGACCACATCCTGGTCGACGAGTACCAGGACACCAACGCGCTGCAGGCGGAGATCCTGAAAGCGCTGCGCCCTTCGGGCGAAGGCGTCACGGTGGTGGGCGACGACGCGCAGGCGATCTACTCGTTCCGCGCCGCGACGGTGGAGAACATCCTCGGCTTTCCCGCGCAGTACGCGCCGCCCGCCGCAGTGCTCACGCTCGAGGAGAACTTCCGCTCGACCCAGGGCGTGCTCGACGCGGCCAACGCGCTGATCGCCGAGGGCGCGCGCCAGTACGCGAAGACGCTCAAGGCTGCGCGCGGCGCGGGCGCGCCGCCGCGCTACGTCACGGTGGCGGACGACCAGGCGCAGGCCGAGTACGTGGTCGCGGGCGTGCTCGAGGCGCGCGAGCGCGGCCTCGCGCTCAGGCGCCAGGCGGTGCTGTTCCGCTCCTCGCACCACAGCGACGTGCTCGAGCTCGAGCTCGTGCGCCGCAACATCCCGTACGTCAAGTACGGCGGCCTCAAGTTCCTCGAGGCCGCACACGTCAAGGACCTGCTCGCGGTGCTGCGCTGGGCGGACAACCCGAAGAATCGCGTCGCCGCGTTCCGCGCGCTGCAGCTGCTGCCGCGCGTCGGGCCGGCCACCGCCGCGCGGGTCCTCACGCGCTTCGAGGCAAGGGGTTTTTCATTTGGTGAATTGAAGTCCACCGCGGACGGCTTCGATTCACTGATGGCTTCGCTCGCGGTGCCCGAGGGCCCCTGGCAGGGACAGGTGGGGCGCGTGCGCGAGTGGCTCGAGCCGCTGCTCGAAGAGAAGTACGATGCGCTCGAGGCGCGCGCCGGCGATCTCGTGCAGCTCGAGCGCATCGCGCAGCAGTACGCGACGCGCGAGCGCTTCCTCACCGAGCTCGCGCTCGACCCGCCGCGCGCCAGCGGCGACCTCGCCGGCGCGCCCTACCTGGACGAGGACTACCTGGTGCTCTCGACCGTGCACTCGGCGAAAGGCCAGGAGTGGGACGCGGTGTACGTGCTGAACGTCGCCGACGGCAACTTCCCGTCCGAGTTCGCGACTGGGCGCGCGGAGCTCGTCGAGGAGGAGCGGCGCCTGCTGTACGTCGCGATGACGCGCGCGAAGAGCGAGCTGCACCTCCTCGCGCCGCTGCGCTACTACGTCGCGCAGCAGGCGCGCCGAGGCGACGCGCACGTGTACGGCGCAACCAGCCGCTTCCTCACGCGCGCGGTGATGCGCTGCCTGGAAGCACGCACTTGGCCCGAGGCGGAAAGCGCGCCCGCGCCGCGCGCCGCGGAAGCGGCGCCGATCGACGTCGCCGGCAGGCTGCGCGCGCTCTGGTCCTAGCCCGCGGCCGGCGCGGCCGGGTTTCGGGCAAGATAGCGCCCCTATGAGCGCACCGCAGCCGGCACGCGAGGATCTGCTGCGCCGGCTGGCGGCCGCGCCGGCGCTCGACCTGCTGGTGATCGGCGGCGGCGCGACGGGCCTGGGCGTGGCGCTCGACGCCGCGGCGCGCGGCCTGGCGGTCGCGCTCGTCGAGCGCGAGGATTTCGCCAAGGGCACCTCCTCGCGCGCCACCAAGCTGGTGCACGGCGGCGTCAGGTATCTGGCGCAGGGCAACGTGCACCTGGTGCGCGAAGCGCTACGCGAGCGCGCGCGCCTGCTCGCGAACGCGCCGCACCTCGCCCAGCCGCTGCCCTTCGTGCTGCCGCTGTACGGTGCGCGCGGACGCTGGCTGGAAAAGTGGTTCTACGGCAGCGGGCTGCTCGCCTACGACCTGCTCGCCGGGCGCGCGGGCCTGGGGCATACCGCTTTTCTCGGGCGCGCGGAGGCGCTCGAGGCCGCGGCCGGTGTGCGCGGCGCGGGCCTGGCGGGCGCGGTGCGCTACTGGGACGCGCAGTTCGACGACGCGCGGCTCGCCGTGGCGCTCGCGCGCAGCGCGATCGCGCGCGGTGCGCTGGTCGTGAACCACTGCGCCGCGGTCGGCCTGCTGCACGACGATGGGCGCGTCGCCGGGGCCGTGGCCGAGGATCGCGCGAGCGGCGCGCAGTACGCGCTGCGCGCGCGCTGCGTGGTGAACGCGACCGGAGTGTGGGTGGACGAGATCCGCCGCATGGACCGCGACCCGGGGCGCGAGCTCGTGGCGCCGAGCCAGGGCGTGCACCTGGTGGTGGGGCGCGAGTTCCTGCCCGGCGGGCACGCGCTGCTCGTGCCGCGCACGCGCGACGGGCGCGTGCTGTTCGCGGTGCCCTGGCTCGGCGCCACGATCCTCGGCACCACCGATACGCCGCGCCACGATCTCGCCGCCGAGCCGGAGCCGTTCGCCGAGGAGGTCGAGTTCATCCTGCGCGAGGCCGCCGGCATCCTCGAGCGCGCGCCGACGCGCGCCGACGTGCGCTCGGCGTGGGTCGGGCTGCGTCCGCTCGTTCGTCCGCCCGACGCGCGGCCGGGCGACACCAAGACGCTGTCGCGCGAGCACCTGGTGCTCGCCGAGCGCTCGGGGCTGGTGACGGTCACCGGGGGGAAATGGACCACCTACCGCGCGATGGCCGAGGACGTGCTCGCCGCGTGCATGGCGCGCGGCCTGCTGCCCGAGCGGCCTGCGGGGGCGACCGTTGCGCTCGCGCTCGCCGGCGCGCCGGCGAGCGCGCAGCAGCCTCTGAGCGCGGCGCCGGGGCTGCACCTGTACGGCACCGAGGCGGCGCTCGTCGCGAGCCTGCCGGGCGCGCAGCGCGAGCTCGCACCCGGACTGACGGAAGCGATGGTGCGCTTCGCCGCGCGCTACGAGTACGCGCGCACGGTCGAGGACGTGCTCGCGCGCCGCTCGCGCCTGCTGTTCCTCGACGCGCGCCTCGCCGGCTCGCTCGCGGCCCGGGTCGCCGCGATCCTTGACGAAGAGCTGGGCCGGGCGTTCAATGCGACCGAATCGGAGAGATCCTTCGTCGAACTCGCCGCGCGCTACGCCCGGCTTCCCCAATGAGAACGAACCTGTTGCAGTACTGCGTCCTCGCGGCCTGCCTCGTCCCGGCCATTGCCGGCGCGCAGCCGGGGCGCGGCATGGGCCCCGGCATGATGGGCAGCGGGCCCTCGCCGCGCCACTACTACGTTATGCATCACGGCCTCGATCCGAAGTACGCGTCGCTGCGCAACCCGCTGCCCGCGAGCGCGGCGAACGTCGCCGCGGGCAAGGCGCTGTTCGAGCAGAACTGCGCGGTGTGCCACGGCGCCAGCGGGCATGGCGACGGGCCCGGCGCGACGGGCCTCGATCCCAAGCCCGCGGTGCTCGCGGGCCTCGGGCGCACGCGCATCGCGAGCGATGGCTTCTACTTCTGGACCGTCTCCGAGGGCGGCATCCAGTTCAACGGCGCGATGCCGCCGTTCAAGGGCGAGATCAAGGACCAGGACATCTGGAAGATCATCCTCTTCCTGCGCACGCTGTGAGGCGCGGCGCGCTTTGGTGCGGCCTCGGCTGGACGCCGGCCGCCCGGGAGGCGAAACTAGCCGGGCAACGAACGAGGAGGAGGCCAGCATGCCGATCGCCGACATCAACCACTATTTCGTACGCGCCAACGACCTGAAGGCGACGCGCGACTTCTACGTGAACGTGCTCGGCTTCGAAGAGATGCCGCGGCCGAATTTTCCGTTCCCGGGCTACTGGCTCGGCGTGAACGGCAAGATCCAGGTGCACATGGGTCCGCACGGCATCCCGAACTCGGAGCTGTATTACCTCGGCACGCCGCGCAACGCGGCCACCGACCAGAGCGGGGTCGTCGACCACATCGCGTTCGCCGCGACCGAGCCCGAGCCCTTCGTCAAGCGCTTGAAGAGCCTCGGCGTCGAGTACCGCCCGCGCTACCTGCCCGAGTCGAACCTGTACCAGCTGTTCCTGCGCGACCCGAACGGGCTCACCATCGAGCTCAATTTCTTCGGCATCACCGGCGCGCCCGACTGGGGCGGCGAGGACTACTCCAAGATGCCGCGCGTGAGCGAGACGGCGTGAACGCGCCGCAGAAGCGCAACGACTTCT
>Ga0187774_10000799_pt1 | contig 11003 bp, 11 predicted proteins | sample 0216_BV02_MP05_2_FD_133152 | JGI IMG/M metagenome (GOLD analysis project Ga0187774, IMG submission 133152) | Tropical peat soil microbial communities from peatlands in Department of Meta, Colombia - 0216_BV02_MP05_20_MG | ecosystem: Environmental > Terrestrial > Soil > Wetlands > Peat | place... | reverse complement strand
GAGCAGGTTCTTGGCGGCCAGGTGCACCTCGCCCATCTGCTTCAGCAGCTCGCGCATGTTCTGGGCGCCGGCACCGGAGGCAGCCTGGTAGGTCATCGCGCTCATCCACTCGATGTAACCTTTCTGGAACAGCGCGCCGAGCGCCATGAGCATGAGGCTCACGGTGCAATTGCCGCCGATGTAATTCTTGACGCCGTTCTTGAGGCCGTCCTTGATCACGCTCAGGTTGACCGGATCGAGGATGATGATGGCGTCTCTCTCCATGCGCAGCGTCGAGGCCGCGTCGATCCAGTACCCCTTCCAACCGGCGGCGCGCAGTTTCGGAAAAATCTCGCCGGTGTAGTCGCCGCCCTGGCAGGTGATGACGATGTCCATCGCCTTCAGTTCGTCGATGTTCTTCGCGTCCATGAGCGGCGGCACGTTCTTGCCGATCGCCGGACCTTTGCCACCCACGTTCGATGTCGTGAAGAACACCGGCTCGATATGATCGAAATCTTTTTCCTGCTGCATGCGGCCCATCAGCACCGAGCCCACCATGCCGCGCCAACCCACCAGACCTACCCGCTTCATCATAATGTCCTCATCGAATAACTGTTAAAGCGCCGCCGCGACGGCGTCGCCCATTGCTTTCGTTCCGACCTTCTTCATGCCATCGGTGTAAATATCGCCGGTGCGCAATCCCTGATCGAGCACCTTCGACACCGCCTGCTCGATGCGGCCGGCGAGCGTCGGTTCGTTCAGGGTGTAACGCAGCATCATCGCCACGGAAAGTATCGTCGCCAAAGGATTGGCCACGCCCTTGCCGGCAATGTCCGGCGCCGAACCGTGGATCGGCTCGTACATGCCCTTGTTCGCGGCATCGAGCGAAGCCGACGGCAGCATGCCGATGGAACCGGTCAGCATCGCCGCTTCGTCCGACAGGATATCACCGAAGATATTGCCGGTAACGATTACGTCGAACTGCTTGGGCGCGCGCACCAGCTGCATCGCGGCATTGTCCACGTACATGTGCGACAGCTCGATGTCCGGATAATCCCTGGCGACTCGCAGCACGACCTCGCGCCACAGGCCGCTAGTCTCCAGCACGTTCGCCTTCTCGACCGAGCACAGCTTCTTGCGGCGCTTGCGCGCGGCATCGAACGCCACCCGCGCCACGCGCTCGACTTCATGTTCGGCGTACACCATGGTGTTGAAGCCCTGGCGCTCGCCGTTCGCGAGCGTGCGCACGCCGCGCGGCTCGCCGAAATAAATGTCGCCGGTCAGCTCGCGCACGATCAGTAGATCGAGCCCCGCGACGACTTCCGGTCGAAGCGTCGAGGCCGACGCCAGCTGCGGATAGAGTATCGCCGGGCGCAGATTGGCGAAGAGCTTGAGATCGGAGCGCAGGCTGAGCAGCGCCTTTTCCGGGCGCAGTTCGCGCGGGAGCGTATCCCACTGAGTTCCGCCGACCGCGCCGAGCAACACGGCGTCCGCCGCCTTGGCCAGGCGCAGCGTCGAATCCGGCAGCGGATGTTTATGCTGGTCGTACGCGGTCCCGCCCACGGGGGCCGTTTCCAGCTCGATTTTCAGGCTGAAATCGCGCTTCAGGCGCTCGAGCACCTTCACCGCTTCGGCCACCACTTCCGGCCCGATGCCGTCGCCGGGCAATACCGCGATCTTTCTGGTCATGGGTTCTCTTTCAGTGTGAAAACAGCCACGGCGCATTCTGGCGGCGCCGCGCTTCGTAATCCTTGATCTCGTCGACGTGCTGCAGCGTCAGGCCAATGTCGTCGAGGCCATTGAGCAGGCAATGCTTGCGGAACGCATCGATGTCGAAGCGATGCGTCGCACCCGACGGCGTGGTCACCGTCTGCGCCGCCAGGTCCACCGTCAGCCGGTAGCCCGGAGCGGTCTGGCATTCCCGGAACAGGACATTGACCGCCTCGCGCTCCAGCACGATCGGCAGCAGCCCGTTCTTGAAACTGTTGTTGTAGAAAATGTCGGCGTAGCTCGGCGCGATGATCGCGCGAAAGCCATAATCCATGAGAGCCCACGGAGCATGCTCACGCGAGGAGCCGCAGCCGAAGTTGTCGCGCGCGAGCAGGATCTGCGCGCCGCGATAGCGCGGCTGATTCAGCACGAAGCCGGGATTGAGGCGGCGCTTCGCGTGATCCATGCCGGGCTCGCCCGGATCGAGATAACGCCAGTCGTCGAACAGGTTCGGCCCGAAACCGGTGCGCTTGATCGATTTCAGATACTGTTTCGGGATAATGGCATCGGTATCGACGTTAACGCGATCGAGCGGCATCGCCATTCCTGTTAATTTTTCAAATTTCTGCATAAAAACCTCAGACCGCCACAACGCCAATTACACCTGGATTTCAATACGATTCCGATTCGCTTTGTCCGGCGTCCTGGCGGTTCATTTCATATTTCTCACGTCCACAAAATGTCCCGCGATCGCGGCGGCCGCGGCCATCGCCGGACTCACAAGATGCGTGCGTCCACCGGCGCCCTGGCGGCCTTCGAAGTTTCGGTTCGAGGTCGAGGCGCAGCGCTCGCCCGGCGCCAGGCGATCGGCGTTCATCGCAAGGCACATCGAACACCCCGGTTCGCGCCACTCGAAGCCGGCGTCCTTGAAAATTTTATCCAAGCCCTCTTTCTCCGCCTGCGTCTTCACCAACCCCGAGCCCGGTACCACCATCGCCAGCTTGATGCTGCCGGCCACGCGCTTTCCCTTCACCACGGCGGCAGCCGCGCGCAAATCTTCGATGCGCGAGTTGGTGCAGGAGCCGATGAAAATCTTGTCGAGACGGATGTTCCGGACCGGCGTGCCCGGTTCGAGATCCATGTACTTCAAAGCCTGTCGCATGCCGGTGCGCCTGACGGCATCGATCTCTTTCTCCGGGTCCGGTACGGCGCCGTCCACCGGGACCACCATCTCGGGCGAAGTTCCCCAGCTCACCTGCGGTTTGAGATCGGCGGCGTTGAGCAAGACTTCTTTGTCGAATTTCGCACCCGCATCGGTCTTCAGTTCGCGCCATGCCGTCACAGCCAAATCCCACATCCCGCCTTTCGGCGCATAGGGCCGGCCGCGGAAGTATTCGATCGTCTTGGCGTCCACCGCGATCATGCCGGCGCGCGCGCCGGCTTCGATGGCCATGTTGCACACCGTCATGCGGCCTTCGACCGACAGCTGCTCGATCGCTGAACCGGAGAATTCAATCGCGTGACCGGTACCGCCGGCGGTGCCGATTTTACCGATGATCGCGAGCACGATGTCCTTGGCCGTCACGCCGGTCGGAATGTTGCCGTCCACGCGCACGAGCATGTTTTTCGATTTCTTCAGGATCAAACATTGGGTCGCGAGCGCGTGTTCGACCTCGGAGGTGCCGATGCCGAAGGCGAGCGCGCCGAACGCGCCGTGGGTCGAGGTGTGCGAGTCGCCGCAGACCACGGTCGTGCCGGGCAGCGTCGCGCCCTGCTCCGGCCCGATCACGTGCACAATACCCTGGCGCGCGTCATGCATGCCGAATTCGATGATGCCGTATTCACGGCAGTTGCGATCGAGCGTCTCGACCTGCAGCCGCGACACCGGGTCGGCGATGCCTTGGGCACGGTCGGTGGTCGGCACGTTGTGGTCGGCGGTCGCGAGATTCGCGTCCACGCGCCAGACCTTGCGCCCGGCCAATTTCAGGCCCTCGAACGCCTGCGGGCTGGTCACCTCGTGCACCAGGTGCCGGTCAATATAAATGAGGCTGGTCCCGTCGTCGTTGTGACGGACCACGTGCGCGTCCCAGAGTTTGTCGTACAGCGTCTTGGCGGTCATCGGGGTCGGATGAATGTTCGGATTGCGCAAATCCTAGGCATTCTGTATAAATAACACAACTTCATATTTATCATATATTCTATTCCTTTCAGTTATGGATATATCCGCCCTTCAAGCCTTTCTCGCTGTCGCCGAATCCGGCTCGTTTTCGCGTGCCGCCGAGCGGATTTACCTGACCCAGCCGGCCATCAGCAAGCGCATTGCCGCGCTAGAGCGCGAGATCGGCGCGCGCCTGTTCGACCGTATCGGCCGCGGAATTCATCTGACTCCGGCCGGGGACGCCCTGCTCAACCGCGCCCGCGCCGTGCTGAAAGAGCTGGAAGACGTAAAACGCGGCATTGCCAACCTGTCCGGATCGATCGCCGGCGAGCTCGCGCTCGCCACCAGCCATCATATCGGCCTGCACCGCCTGCCCGGACCACTCAAACGGTTTCACGAAACCTACACCGAAGTACGATTGAATCTGCACTTTATGGACTCGGAAAAGGCCTGTCGCGCCGTGGCCAAGGGCGATCTGGAGTTGGCAGTGGTCACCCTGCCGCCGGCGGCGGAGGCGCCACTGCGCGCCGAGAAGATCTGGGACGACCCGCTCGATATCGTGGTCAGCCGCGAGCATCCGCTGGCGTCGGTTTCGCAGGCAAAACCCGCCATGCTGCTCGATTATCCGGCGATTCTCCCGGGAACCGGAACTTATACCCGCGAAATCATTCTGAACGCATTTGGCCCGCTACGCGATCGAATCCAGATCGGCATGGCGACGAATTATCTGGAAGTGCTCAAAATGCTCGCGGCCATCGGCCTCGGGTGGAGCGCGATTCCACGGACTATGATTGACGAAGGGCTGAAAGTGGTCCAGATTAAAAAAATGGAGATACGGCGCGAACTTGGCATTGTCACGCACGAGAAGCGCACGCTCTCCAACGCCGGTCAGGCGATGATTGAAATCATTAGGGAAGCAAAATGAATTTTAAGGAACTGTTGGCGCAGCTGGAAGAACACCTGGGTTATCACCAGTTTCCGGTGAATCCGGCCGCGACCCACATCAAGGACGTGTTCGACGGCAGTCCGCTGCATCACGACATGATGACGCGACTGGTGCGCGCGATTTACGTCGCCAACGCCTGCCGCCGCCTTACCGATCCGGTGACGCTGGACAAGACGCTGTCGGCGCTGACCCCGATTCGCCTGGAAGCATTGCGCTCGGCGACCACGGATGTCGATTTGTACCGTCTGCTGGATGAGCTCAGCGGAGCGCTCGGTGAAATTTTCTCCGAAAACCTTACCGTCGAAAAAACTCCGGCAACGCCCGCCCGGCGCACGGCGGAAATCATTCCGCTCGCAGCCTACCGCATGCAGCGCCGTCTCAAGTCTTTGGCTTGATCAGAAAGTAAGCGACGAGTAACGCCAGTCCCGCGCTGGCGGCGGCGATATTGAAAGTCATCGCCGGACCCAGCACGGTCCAGGTGTGCCCGCTGTAAAAACTCCCCACCGCCCCGCCGATGCCGAAACTCAGGCCGCCGTAAATCGCCTGGCCGCGATGCTGATGCCGGCCGGTGAAGAAACGGTGCACCAGCTGCATCGCCGTGGCGTGAAAACTGCCGAAGGTCGCGGCGTGCAATGACTGAGCCGCGATCAGCACCGGCAGATTGTCCGGGTAATGGCCGATCAGCAACCAGCGCAGTGCCGCGAACAGAAAACTCGCCATCAGCACCGCGCGCAAGGCCACGCGCGCCAGCAGCCGCTGCATCAGCAGGAACACGCCGATCTCGCACACTACCGCGAACGCCCACAGCCCGCCGATCAGGCTCTTGGAGTAACCGTGACCTTGGAGGTAAATGGAATAGAACGTGTAGTACGGACCGTGACTGACCTGCATCAACAGGCAGGCGAGCAGAAACGCGAACACCTCGGGCCGCAGCAACACCTGACGAAACGGCCCCGCGTGCTCGGCCGGTCCTTTCATCTCCGACTCCGGCAGTGTCAGGCTGAACGACCAGATGCCGAGCATCAACGTCAGCAGCGCCGGCAACACCCACCACGGCCCGTGCGCGTCGATCACCGGACCGAGCGCGGTCACCGAAACGATGAAGCCGATCGAGCCCCACAACCGCACCCGGCCATACGCGCCGGGACGCGCGGCGGTGTGGCGCATGACGAACACTTCGAGCAAAGGAAGCGAGGCGTGCCAAAAGAAACTGAACAGCAGCATCACCGCCGCCAGCCACCAGAAACCGGTGCCGAAGAACGTGCCGGTGAAGGCAGCGACGGTCAGAAACGCCGCCAGCCGCACCACCGTCATGCGCCGCTCGCGGTGATCCGCGATCCAGCCCCACACCACCGGCGCGACGATGCGCGAGACCATCAGGATCGCCACGAGATTGCCGATGTCTACTGGTGTGAAGCCGACCGACTGGAGATAGAGACCCCAGTACGGCACCAGCACGCCGAGGGTGGCGAAGTAGAAAAAATAAAATCCGGAAAGGCGCCAGTAGGGCATAGGATCAGCAACTACTGGCTTCGATCAAGAAAGGTTCGTTAGGAAATTACTTTTTGATTTCAACTTTGTTTATCTGAATGATCGGCTGGATGTTGGTGTAGTTCGCGATGTCCCCTTGCAGCTCCGCCGCATGCGGCGTGAAGACCGCCATGAAATTTTCCAGCGTATCGAAATAGTAATGACACATCGCCACATAGGAGGATTCGATTCTCGGCTCGGCGATATCCACCCCGCGCTCGACCGACACCCCCTTGAACCCTTTTGCCCTGGACAGCCTGTCAACGGACATCGGCATGTGCCTACTCAAGTAATAATCGAAATCGAATCGATATCCTTCTTTCTTTGGATAGATGCTTGAAATATTAATCATCATTACTCCTTATCAAAGGAATCGACCCTAGCCCCGTTGATTGTGAGTTGGAGCCAAACGCGTTGTTAGCCGTTCTTCCCAAAAAGTTCAATTTCGGCTCCGCGCTCATTTAGCCGTGTTAGAAGTGTGCCCGTCAGCGGAATTTCGGCCAAATTAACGGCCATGCCATTTTCGAATAGATGATGGTCGAAGGAGATGAAAAGCTTCCCGCTTTTGGCCAGAAGGTAAATGTCATCTCCCTCTCGCTCAACCGTCGGGTAACTCTCTATCAAAAACTCAAGGATGCTCGGAATCTCATTTTTCGTAAATTCCTTTGACCGTAGCTCACCACGTCGATTAAAGAGTATCCACTTGGTTTCGAGCTGTGGAATAGCAGCTAGCAATTCTTTGACCTTGTCTGGAAAATCAGACTCGACAAAATAAACAACGACTGTCCTGGCCGGAGAATCGCGATACGAAAGCTCGCGACCGATACCGAGTTTGGAATCGGCAATTTCAATTCGAGCGGGGTCGCATATCTCAGAGATGTCGCTTTGGCTCAGTGCACTCACCTTTTGAACGGCAAACCAGAGAGAGAATTTTAGGCGCCGCCGGGAATCACGGGCGTCGGGCTTTTGACGTCGAGGTTCTGCGCCCGGTGGCGCAGCGCGTGGTCCATGAGCACGAGCGCGAGCATGGCCTCGGCGATCGGGGTGGCGCGGATGCCGACGCAGGGATCGTGCCGGCCCGTGGTGGCGATTTCAACGGACTCGCCCCGGAGGTTCACCGTGCGCCCGCTCAGGCGGATGCTGGAAGTGGGCTTGAGCGCCATGCTGACGACGATGTCCTGGCCGGTCGAAATGCCGCCGAGAATGCCGCCGGCATGGTTCGAGAGAAATCCTTGCGGCGTGATCTCGTCGCGGTGCGCGGTGCCCTTCTGTTCGACCACCTGGAACCCGGCGCCGATCTCGACGCCCTTCACCGCGTTGATGCTCATCATGGCATAGGCGATGTCGGCGTCGAGCCGGTCGAACACCGGCTCGCCCAGGCCCACCGGCACGTGCGAGGCGACGACGTTGACGCGCGCGCCGATGGAATCGCCTTCCTTGCGCAGCGCGTCCATGTAGGCCTCCAGCTCCGCGACTTTTGAAGCATCGGGGCAGAAGAACGGATTGCACTTGACCTCGTTCCAATCCTTGAGTTCCAGCTTGATCGGCCCGAGCTGGGCGAGGTAGCCGCGGATGACGGTGCCGTACCGCTCGCGCAGGTATTTCCTGGCGATGGCGCCGGCGGCCACGCGCATCGCGGTCTCGCGCGCCGAGGCGCGCCCGCCGCCGCGGTAGTCACGGATGCCGTATTTCTGCTGATAGGTGTAATCGGCATGGCCCGGGCGGAACCGGTCCATGATCTTGGAATAATCCTTGGAACGCTGATCGGTGTTCTCGATCAGCAGGCCGATAGGCGTGCCGGTGGTCCTGCCCTCGAACACGCCGGAAAGAATTTTGACCTCGTCGGACTCGCGCCGCTGCGTGGTGTGGCGCGACTGGCCGGGCTTGCGCCGGTCGAGGTCGGGCTGGATGTCGGCCTCGGAAAGCTCCATGCCGGGCGGACAGCCGTCGACAATAACAACGTAGGCCGGCCCGTGGGATTCACCCGCGGTGGTGACGGTGAACAGCTTGCCGATGGTGTTGCCGGACATGCTCGAATGTTACCGGCAAAACGACGAAGTCACAAACCGCGTCAGGTACTCAAACCCTGCCGATGGATGTCGTTGAGCGCCAGCAGCAGGTCATGGTACGGAATGCGCTGCTTCCATTTCTGCACCAGCGGCATGAACGCCAGATCGCCCTGCCCGAAGACGTGCTTGCCCTGACGCACCTCGTCGTGCAGCGTCTTCAGATCGCGCGACAACTGCTCGAACACCGGCAGGATTCCGGTGAAGTCGGAATCCTCCGGGTCGCCTTCGTCCGCGGCGCACATCAATACGTCGTCGGTCTCGTAGATCGCCTGATCCACCAGATCGAGAAAGTCATCCACCGTTTTGGGGTGCATCATCGATAGCGTTCTCTGATTATTGAATCTTGCATAAATGCTGAACAAACCGGTAGCCCGAATGGAGCGCAGCGACAAAATCGCCATGAGCGATTTTGGACAGCCGCAGGCTGGCCCGCAGGGCGGAGTCCATGGATGGACTCCGCAAATCCGGGATACGGTATGACTTCTCCCGGGTTCCGGCCCTTCGGGCCTGCACCCGGGCTACATTCTCATGGATGTCCGGCCTGCGCCAGGATCCAGGCGATGCCAATGCCCGCCATGAACGAATCCTTGCGCTTCACCAGCGGGCTGTCCTCGAACACCGCGCCGGAAAGATTATCATAGCGCGCGAACGCGCCGACCCAGTATTTCGGGTAACGCCGGCTCGCTGTCAACGTCAGCCGGCTGCCGCTGTAGCCGCCGCGGGCGTCGTACGCCGGGCGCGTGGCGGTCGCGAGCTCAGGGGTGACTTGATAATAGTAATCGTGATAATCCTCGGTGGCATAAATCGGCCCGACGGCGACGCCGAGATCCCAGCCGCCGCGCACATTGAGCGCGTCGAAATTCAGATTCGGCGCAAATATCCAGCCGATGCGCTGGACGTGGTGCAGATTGACGGCAGCTGCGGTCCGCAGCGGAAGCTGCAATGACCACACGCGGTCGCGGGCTGCATTGCGCGCGAGATAAAGCTGCAACGACGGGCCGGCTTCAACCGTCGGATCGAGATCCGGCATGCCGGTACGCGCGTCGTTCCGGTCGCTCTTCGCCGGTGGCCCGGCCGCGAGGCTTATCTCGAGCTTCACGCGATCCGAGGTGAACAGCTTGCCGTGCGCGCCCTCGCGGTCGATCCGGAAAACATCGCCGCGATACTGGACGTAAGGCAGCGGCAGCACATAGTTGCGCCGCTGATCGGCGCCGCGGTAATCCGGGATGCTCAGGCCGCCCACACCCAGGCCGATCTCCCAGCGCGGCAGTTCGCCGGCACCCGCCGGCATCGCCGCCAAGCCAAGGATCAGGATGGCGGGTAAAACAATTTGGCGCATTCGTATTCCTAATATATTCTTGTGCACATGGTAATCGGGCTCGACCAAAAAAGCGCGCCAGCGGCCCAACTCCCCCTCTCCCCCTCGCGGGAGAGGGCAAGGGGTGAGGGGCGTGAATGAGGGTGACTCCGATTCCGTGGCACCATTCGCAGCGGTGGCACAATCGTCTGACCTTCTCCTGAAACCATCCATGCCAATCGCCGATTACTCGCGATCGGCTCCGCGTCGGCCCCGCACTGGCGGGCATGGCTTTCCCCGATTTGTTTTCGCTCTTCTGTGCGCCCTGCTGCTCGTCTCGTGCGCGAGCCACGCCGCCGCGCCGGCGGTCCGGCACAACGTCGCCGTTGCCCGCTTCGACCATGGACTGCTGTGGAAAATCGAAACCCCCGGCGCCAGGCCGAGTTACCTGTTCGGAACGATACATGTCGACGATCCGCGCGTCACCGCGCTGCCGGCGCCGGTCGGCAAAGCGCTCGACGGCTCCGACCGTTTCGTGATGGAGGCGTTGCTCGACGGCGATTCGCTGACGCAGATGGCCAAGGCCATGTACTTCGACGACGGTCGCACGCTGGAACAGGTCATCGGCAAGGATTTGTACGCGGCTACCCTCAAGGCGCTGGCCGCGCGCGGAATTCCCGAAGCGAACGTGGAGAAACAGAAACCCTGGGCGGCGATGATGGCGCTGTCCATGCCGGCGCCCGAAACCGGCGAATTCCTCGACCTGGTCCTGGAAACCCGGGCCGCCAAACAAGACAAACCGATCGCCGGGCTCGAGACCATGGCGGAACAGATCGCGGTGTTCAACGATCTGTCCATGCCCGACCAGATCGCGCTGTTGAAGGAGGCGGTCCGCACCCAGCCGGAACTGGAAAAGGATTATGGCGAGCTGATCCGGGCCTATCTGGCGCGCGACCTGCGGACGCTGGCCGAGGTCAGCGACAAACACGACCCGGCGGAGGACCAGCTGTACCGCAGCGTCACCGAGCGGCTGCTGACGCAGCGGAACATCCGGATGCAGCAGCGCATGGCGCCGTTCCTCAAACAGGGCAACGCCTTCATCGCCGTGGGCGCAGCGCATCTCGGAGGCGAGGCGGGACTATTGAATCTGCTGGAGCAAGCCGGATATCGTGTTATACCTATCTATTAAGAACAGAGAATAACCAAGGAGACGGACATTCCCTCGCGCAAGAAAAAGAAACACCGGGTCCGCGGGAAGGCGGCCATGAAACGTCCCGCGGGGATGTCCTGGACCCGCTTTTCCGACGAGCGCCT
>Ga0187774_10000798_pt1 | contig 11013 bp, 9 predicted proteins | sample 0216_BV02_MP05_2_FD_133152 | JGI IMG/M metagenome (GOLD analysis project Ga0187774, IMG submission 133152) | Tropical peat soil microbial communities from peatlands in Department of Meta, Colombia - 0216_BV02_MP05_20_MG | ecosystem: Environmental > Terrestrial > Soil > Wetlands > Peat | place... | reverse complement strand
CGGCCACCGCGTGATCGAGGAAGCGCTCGAGCGCCACGGGCTCACCCTGCGCATCGCGTTGCGCGTACCGCACTTCACCGTCGTACCGATGGTGCTCGAGCGCACCGACCTGCTGCTCACGCTTCCGAGCCGGGTGGCGCGCGTGTACGAGCAGGGCGGGCGCTTCAAGTCGCTGCCGCCGCCGGTGACGATTCCGCCCGCCGACGTCGGCGTGCACTGGCATGAGCGCTTCGACCGCGACCCCGGCAACCGCTGGCTGCGCGAGCTGATCCTCGAGCTGTTCGCCGGGAAGGAGTAGGGTGCGCGCATGGAGATCCTGCCCTTTCGCACGCAGCTCGGCGAATCGCCGGTGTGGGACGCGCGCTCGCGCGCGCTGTGGTTCGTCGACGTGCACGCGCCGGCCGTGCACCGGCTGGACGTCGAGACCGGGCGGCTCGACACCTGGCCGATGCGCGAGCGCTGCGGCTCGATCGGACTGTGCGAGGGCGGCCGGGTGCTCGTCTCGTTGCGCCGCGCCCTGCACCTGCTCGCGCCGGCGAGCGGCAAGCTCGAGCATTTCACCGACGTCGAGCCCGACGCGCCCGAGGGCAACCGGCTGAACGACGGCAAGGTGGCGCCCGACGGCAGCTTCTGGGTCGGCTCGATGGACGACACGCCGGCTCTGGCGGCGACCGGTAGCCTGTACCGCGTCACCGCCGCCGGCCGCGTGGAGAAGAAGGCGAGCGGGCTGCGCGTGTCGAACGGGCTCGCCTGGTCGGCCGACGGCCGCACGCTGTTCCACTCCGACAGCCGCGGCATCTGGATCCGGCGCTACCGCCACGATCCGGCGACGGGCGCGATTTCGCGCCAGCACGAGATCGCGCGGCCGACGCTCGAGCAGGGGCGGCCGGACGGCGGCGCGACCGACGTCGAGGGCTTCTACTGGAGCGCGGGCGTCTCGGCCGGATGCCTGAACCGTTGGTCGGCCGAGGGCGAGCTCGTGCGGCGCGTCGCGCTGCCGATGCCCAATCCCACCATGCCGTGCTTCGCGGGCGACGACCTGAAGACGGTGTACGTCACCTCGCTGGTACGCGATCCGGACGCGAACGCGGGCTGCACAGTGCGGCTCGAGCTCGGCGTGGCCGGCGTGCCGGTCGCGCGCTTTCCGCTCTGAGCTAGCGGCGGCTGCGCCGCACGAAGGGCGTGAGCGCGAGCGGCGCGAAGTACATCGGGATCTGGGTGACGCCGACGTAGAGCGAGAAGGCCGGGCCCGCAGTGCCTGCGGTGATCGCGAGCATCAATCCCATGTTGCGGTTGCCGCTCAGGAGCGCTGCGCCGTAGGCCGCCGCGGCTCCCGCGCGGCGGAAGAGCGCGAAGCCCGCGAGGTGGAGCAGCGCGGTCGAGACGCAGGCGGTGACGAACAGCACGCCGATGAAGCGCGGGTCGGCGAGCAGCCGCGCCGTCACGCCGTCCATCACCAGGATCGCGAACACGACCAGCAGCACCACGTTCAGGCCCGCGAGCAGCTCGTCGTTGCGCGCGAGGCGCGCGATTCCGATCGAGCGCCGCAGCGCAAGCGCGAGCGCGAACGGCGCGACAACCACCAGCGTCACGCGCACGAAGAACGCTCCGAGATCGACGTGGAGCCCCGTGTGCGGCAGCAGCAGCCCGACGAGCGGCGTCAGCGTGAGCGGCAGGAGCAGGGTGGTCGCCATCGTGGCGACGACCGCGAGCACGCCGTCAAGCCCGAGGATCAGCGCGAACACCGCGGCCGAGCCGATCGGCGGCGCGGCCGCCTGGAGCACCGTCACCAGGCGCAGCTCGGGCGCGAGACCAACCAAGCCCGCCGCGAACCAGACCAGGAGCGGCGAGGCGACGAGCTGCCAGAGCGCTATCCAGGCGGGCAGCGCCGGGCGCCGCGCGGCCTCGGCGAAGCGTCCCCAGTCGAGCCGCAGCAGCGCCGTGGTGAGCGTGCCGATCACCAGGTACGTGAGCAGCGGGCGCAGCAGCGCGGCCAGATCGGGCAGCGCGATGCCCACGAACACGCCCGCGGGCAGCGCCCAGCGCGCGTGCCGGCCGAGAAAACCGAGGAGCGAGCGCAAGTCGGTCGCCTACGCTTTCTTGCGCCGGTCCTTGATGCGCTTCGCCTTGAACTCGGTCTTGGGCAGCGTGTCGGGAGGCAGCACCTCCACGCCGACGCGCAGCTCGATGCGCGAGCTCACCGCGTTCTGCACCGCGGCGATCACGGCCGCGGGCTTCTGGTACTCGGCGTGCTCCACGAGGATGGTCATGAAGTCGATGCCCTCCGGGCTGGTGTCGAGCACCACTTCGTACTCGTCGCCGACGCCGGACACCGAGCGCACGCCTTCTTCCAATACCGAAGGATAGAACTTGATCGCGCGCAGGTTGATGAGGTCGTCCGCGCGTCCCTGGAAGCCGCCGATCGCGCGCACGTGGGTGCGGCCGCAGGCGCAAGGGCTCGTGTCGAACACCGTGTAGTCGCCGACCACGAAGCGAAGCTGGGACGAGCTCTCCGAATTCATGTTGGTGCACACCGTGATGCCGCGCTTGCCTTCGGGCACGCGCTTGCCAGTCTCGGGGTCGATCAGCTCCCACACCTGGAAGTCTTCCATCAGGTGCGTCTGGACCTTGCCGTCCGGGCGCAGCGCGGCCGGGCAGGAATAGCCGCCGGAGTGCGGGGCGGCCTCGGTGCAGCCATAGAACTCGACCAGCTTCGCGTCCCACAGGTCTTCCAGCCGCTCGCGCGTCGCGGCGATGCCGGCGGCCGGCTCGCCGCCGGTGAACAGCGTCTTGACCGAAGTCTTGCGCGGGTCGTGGCCCATCTGCTGCATCGTTCGCCCGAGGCGCAGCAGCTGCGAGGGCAGCGTCGCGAGGATCGTCGGCTGGTAGCGCAGGATCACGTTGCAGCGCAGCTCGGCGGTGAGCCCGCCGCCCGGGATGCACGGGATGCCCATGTGCGCGAGCGCGTGCAGCACGCCCCAGGCCCACACGTGCGGGCCGAAGCCCACGACCAGGAACACCTTCTCGCCCGGCCGCGCGCCGAGCGACCACAGCGCGCGCGCATTGGCCCACTGCCACTGCTTGAGATCGAACTTGGAATAGCGGAACACGCGCGGCAGCCCCGTGGTGCCGGAAGTAGGAAACAGCGTCCAGCCGCGCTGGTTCCATATCTCGTCGTCGTGCGTCGTGTAGGTGCCCCAGGGCGGGTTGGCCATCAGGTCCTCGGCCATCTCCTTCTTGTCGATGGGCGGCCACTTGACGAGGTCGTCAACCGTGCGCAGGTCGTCCGGCGTCATGCCGAGGCGCTCGAAGCGCCGCCGGTAGAAGCCAGAGTTCTCGCACAGGAACGGCGTCAGCGCCGCGAGCTTCTCGTCCTGCAGCCTCCGCAGCTCGTCGCGCGGCGCGCAGTCGAGCGACGGCGACCAGTACTCGGCCGAGCCGGGGCGCTCGAAGTCGCGGCGGTGCTTCTCGAGCGTCTCGAGCCACCTGCGGCGCGTTGCGTGCTTGCGGTCGGTGTCAGCCATGGCGCTCCTCCCGAGGTGGCCCATAGAATACCGTGGCCATGACCAAGCCCATCGAACCGAACGGCCGGCCGCCGTTCCGCGCCGACCACATCGGGAGCCTCTTGCGCCCCGCGAGCCTGCGCCAGGCGTTCCGCGCGCACGCCGAGGGAAAGCTCTCCGACGCCGAGTTCCGCGCCGCGCAGGACCGGGCGATCCGCGAAGTGCTGCGGCTGCAGGAGGACTGCGGCCTCGAGGTGGTGACCGACGGCGAGTTCCGCCGCACTTCCTACTGGGCGCGCTTCGTCGAGCTGACGGGCGGGCTGGAGGTCCGGTCGGCGGTGTTCCGCTTCCACGACGCGCACGGACACGAGAGCGAGTTCACCGCGCCGTACGTGACGAAGAAGGTGGCGCGCGGCGCGCCGATCACCTTGGACGAGTACGAGTTCGTGAAAGGCGCGACCCGGCGCACGCCCAAGATCACCATGCCGGCGCCTTCGACGATGCACTTCTACCGCTTCTCCGACTTCGCGGCGCCGCGCGCCTATACCGACGCCGGGGCGTTCTTTGCCGACCTCGGCAAGGTGTACCAGGCCGAGATCGCCGATCTCGCCCGGGCGGGTGCGCGCTACGTGCAGCTCGACGAAGTCGCGCTCGCCGTGCTGTGCGACCCGGCTGCGCGCGACAAGGTGCGGGCGGCGGGCGGCGACCCCGAGCGGCTGGTCGACCTGTACGTCGAGGCGATCAACGCGGCGGTCGCGAACCGCCCGCCCGGAATGCTGATCGGCGTGCACATGTGCCGCGGCAACTACAAGGGCATGTACCTCTCCGAAGGCGGCTACGACTCGGTCGCCGAGAAGCTCTTTGGCCGCGCGCGGGTGAACCACTTCCTGCTCGAGTTCGACACGCCGCGCGCGGGCGACTTCGCCCCCTTGCGCTTCGTTCCGCGCGACAAAGGCGTCGTCCTCGGCCTGGTGAGCTCCAAGACGCCGCGGCTCGAGGGCCTCGACCTGCTGAAAAGGAGGGCCGACGAGGCGGCGAAGTATGTCGATCCCGCGCGCCTCGCCCTCAGCCCGCAGTGCGGCTTCGCGAGCACCATGGGCGGCAACCCGGTGACCGAGGCCGACGAACGCGCGAAATTGAAGCTCTGCGTCGACGCCGCGCGCGCGATCTGGGGCTAGGCGGAGCCCGCCGCGGCGATGAGGCGGTTCATCCAGCTAGCGGTGTGCGCGGCGCCGCCGAAGCTGAAGAAGTGCGCGCCGACGACGTTGCACGCGGCGCGCGCGAGGCAGTAGCGTGCCACGGCGACGAGCTGCTCGCGCGGGTCGGTGTGGGTGACGAGGCGCGCGATGCCCATGCCTTGCGCGCGCAGGGCGCGCAGCGAGGCGCTCACGCCGCAGCGCTGCGCGAAGCGAAGGAGCGTCGCCGCTTCGGTGGGACCGGCGACGCCGACGAACACCGGGACGCGCGGAGCGCGCGCGGCGAGCTCGGCGCAGTACTCGACCACGCGCGCCGGGGCGAAGGAGAACTGGGTGACGACGTAGGCGCCGAGCCCCTGCGCGGCGGCGAGCGCGAGCTTCTCGCTCAGCGCGCGCTCGAGCGCGGCGCGCGGGATGCGCGGGTGCCCTTCCGGGTAGCCGGCGATTCCGACCTCGCGCAGGCCGCAGCCGGCGAGCGCGCCGTCTGCAAGCAGCGCGACGCTGTCCGCCCACGGCCCGCGCGGAGTGGGATCGTCGCCGCCGATCAGCAGCACCTTCTGCACGCCCGCGCCCTGCACGGCGCGCTCGAGGAAGTCCTTCAGCTCCGCGCGCGAGGCGACGCGCCGCGCGGCGAGGTGCGGCACGGGCTCGAGGCCCGCGGCGTGCACCGCTTCGAGCGCGGCGAACGTCTCGGCGAGCGAGTGGCGCGGCAGGTGGTTGACGTATACCTTGCTGCCGGCGGGCAGCAGTTCGCCGAGCGCGCGCGCGTCCTCGACTCGATGCGCGGTCATCTCGACCGAGCCGCAGGACACCAGCTCGGCGATCGTCTCTGTCACGGCGTCCGGTGCGGCGATGAGGGTGCTCATGGCGGTCTCCTAGCGTTTCTTGCGCGACACCACGTACGACTCGTCGAGGAACCACAGGCCGCCGTGGCGCTGCAGCACCTCGCGCGTCGCCTCGAGGTAGCGCCGCTCGCCGAGCGCTCCCGCGAGGCGCTCGTCGTCGATCTGCGCGACGTACACCGCGGCGTTCCAGGCGGCGAACAGGGTCGAGGTGCCGATGCTGTCGGCGATCTCGGTGGGCAGCGTGTGCATGTCGTAGCGGAACACCGCGCGGCCGTCGGAATAGGAGTTGAAGTTGTAGTGGCGCGCATCGCGGCCCAGCTCGGCGCGCACCGCGCGCAGCAGGTCGTGGCGCCCGGTTTGGAAGGGGTTCTCGTTCGGCCATACCCGGCGCACGATCTCCAAGCCGGGATCGTTGCCGTAGCTGTGGATGCCGAGCAGGCGCCCGCCGGGACCGAGCGCGCGCGCGAGCGGCCCGATCACCCTGGACGCCTTGAACTCCGCGGGCACGCGCGCACGGTAGGGCTGCGAGGCGAGCACCAGGTCGTAGTCGGCGCGCGCCCCGCCCTGGCGCGGGACGACGTCGTGCAGGAGAAAGCGGAAATCCTCGCGGTAGATGACGAGCGCCACCGGCCGCTCGTAGATCGGGTTGCCGGTCTTCGGGCTATGGCGCGCCTGCCAGTTGCGCGCGAGGAACGGCTCGAGCGCCGCAATCTGCTCGTCGAACTCGTGCGCGGTGGTGCCGGCGAGCGCGACCTCGTGCCAGACCAGTGAGGTCGCTGCGCTCACCGCCTTCGGCGCGAGCCAGGGCGCCTCGTTGTAGTACATGTTGGTCACCACCAGCACCGTCGCCGGGTGCTCGTACAGGCGGTCGGCCATCTTGTTCAGCGACAGGCGCACGTCCTCGAGGCTCACTTCCTTGCCGACGAAATAGAACGGCATGGTGGGAAAACGCCGGTGCATCTCGCGCATGACGCGCGTGAGCACCGTGCCGTCGCCCATTCCGGCATCGAACACGCGCACCGCCGGCGGGCGGGGGTGGAGGTGCGCGAGTTCCAGGCCGACGCGCTGCGCGATCACCTCCTTCTCGCCGCAGGTGTTGACGAACAGCAGGTACTTCTGGCGATTGTCGAAGAAGCGGAAGTTGCGCGAGGGCGCCCCTTCAGTCGGCGTCGCGACCTGTGCCGGAGCGCTGCGCGGGCGGATGAGCGGCAGCAGCTCGGGCGGCTCGGCAGGAGGCGTCGCGCCGTGGCGCGTCATGTAGCTCGCCACCCGCTCCAGGGTCTCCGGCGTGATACGCGCGCCGTCGCGCAGGCGCGCGACGAACTTGCCGTCGTTCACCGCGCGGCGGCCGAAAGTGGACTCGGCCATGCCGTTCGTGCGGCAGAACGCGGCGATGCTGTCTAGCAGCGCCTCGCCGCGCTGCGCAAGCGTTTCCATGCCCGCCTCCTTGGCCGGACGCTACGGCCCGGCTCGTTGGGAAGACAACCACAATCTCTTCCGCATTGAAAGTGGGAAGCTGCCCACTAAGGCTAATCAAAGACTTAAATAGGGCCGAACGGCTCCGCTACAATCCTCCGGCTATGAGCGACAAGCCCTCGCGCGGCCTGGCCCGCGGCCTCACCAACTACGGCGACGCGGGCTTCTCGCTTTACCTGCGCCGCTCGTTCGCAAGGAGCATGGGCTACTCGGGCGAGATGCTCGCGCGGCCGGTGGTGGGCATCGCCGATTCGAAGAGCGGCTTCAACAATTGCCACCGGCACTTCCCCGAGATGCTCGAGGCGGTGAAGCGCGGCGTGCTCGCGGCCGGCGGACTGCCGGTCGAGTTTCCGACCGTGTCGCTCGGCGAAGTGTTCCTGTCGCCCACATCGATGATGTTCAGGAACCTCATGTCGATCGACGTCGAGGAGATGGTGCGCGCGCAGCCGATGGACGCGGTGGTGCTGATGGGCGGCTGCGACAAGACCGTGCCCGCGCAGCTGATGGGCGCGGCGAGTGCCGACGTCCCGGCGGTGCAGCTGCTCGCCGGGCCGATGATGCCGACCTCGTTCCGCGGCGAGCGCCTCGGCGCCTGCACCGACTGCCGGCGCTTCTGGGCCCTGCACCGCGCGGGCAAGGTAGACGAGCGCGGCATCGAGGAGGTCGAAGGCAACCTCGCGACCACCGCCGGCACCTGCGCGGTGATGGGCACCGCCTCGACCATGGCCTCGCTCTCCGAGGCGCTCGGCATGGCGCTGCCCGGCACCGCGGCGATTCCCGCGGTGCACGCCGATCGCCTGCGCGCGGCCGAGGCGAGCGGGCGGCGCGCCGCCGAGCTGGCGCGCGCGCCGGTGCGGCCCGGGCAGGTGATCACCGGGAAGTCGATCGAGAACGCGCTGCGCGTGCTGCTCGCGATCGGCGGCTCGACCAACGCGATCGTGCACCTCACCGCGATCGCCGGCCGTGTCGGGGTCAAGCTCGAGCTCGCACGGCTGAACGAGCTCTCCGACTCGACGCCGGTGCTGGTCGATCTCAAGCCCACCGGGCAGTACTACATGTCGGACCTGTACGCCGCCGGCGGCATCGGCGCGGTGCTGCGGGAGCTCAAGCCGCTCCTTCAGCTCGACTGCATGACGGTGGCGGGCGAGACCCTCGGCGAGCGCCTGGCGCGCGAGGAGCAGGCCGGCGCGACCTGGGTCGACCGCGCGGTGGTGCGGCCCCTGGCGGAGCCGTTCCAGAGGGAAGGGGGGTTGGTCGCGCTGTTCGGTTCGCTCGCGCCGCGCGGCGCGATTCTCAAGCGCTCGGCGGCCGATCCGTCGCTGTTCGAGCGCGAAGGCCGCGCGGTGGTGTTCTCGTCGCTGGACGACCTCGCCGCGCGGATCGATGCGCCCGAGCTCGACGTGCGGCCGGAGGATTTCCTCGTGCTGCAGAACGCGGGTCCCAAGAGCGGCTACGCGATGCCGGAAGCGGGTTACTTGCCGATCCCGGCCAAGCTCGCGCGCGCAGGCGTCAAGGACATGGTGCGGATTTCGGATGCGAGGATGAGCGGCACCGCCTACGGCACAATCGTGCTGCACGTCTCGCCCGAGGCGGCGACCGGAGGCCCGCTCGCGCTGGTGAGGAACGGCGACCGCATCCGCATCTCGGTCAGAAGCCGGAAGATCGATCTGCTCGTCGCCGAACACGAGCTCGCCAGGCGGCGCGCGCAATGGCGCGCGCCGGCCGCGCAGCCGTCACGCGGCTACGCCAAGCTCTACATGGATCACGTGCTGCAGGCCGAAGACGGCTGCGACTTCGACTTCCTGCGCAAGGCCTGACGCGGCGCTACTTGTCGTAGTCGTACTTGAGATTGAAGCTGCCGTCGCTGTTGAACACCAGCGTGGCCTGCTTCCACAGGCGCTTCTCGCCGGCCGGCAGGAACTGGTTGAGCGAGTACACGTTCTTCGCCACGTCTTCCTTGCTGCAGGGCTGCAGCGGCTTGCCGACGAGATCGTCGGCCCGGCCGGCATAGAAAAAGTCGGCCTCGAAGCGGCGCGTACCGCCCTCGACCCCCAGCTCGGTCACCACCACCCATGTGCGCTTCCAGTCCTTGGGCAGGCCAGCCGCCATGCAGTTGAAGATGTCCTGGACGATCTTCGGGTCGACCTTGGGCTGCTCGTCCGCCTTCTGGCCGTCGGCGGCCGCCGCCACGCCCAGCCACAGCGCCGCCAGCAATGAGACGAAGATTCGTTTAAGCATCGGTTCCTCGCCTCGAACGATACCAGAAGACCGCCCGATTGCGCACCGCAGCGTGACAGGGACGGAGAATGGGCGCAGGATGCTTTAGGTTTAATCTATTTAGATCTCATACAATGCTGCGCCAGGCCGCCGCCGGACGCGAAGACCGCGAGTCGCGCTCGCGCGCCGACGACCACCGCGCGCTCAGGCTGTGGCTGCGGCTTCTCACCTGCACCCAGCTGATCGAGGGGCAGGTACGCAGCCGGTTGCGCGAGCGCTTCGCCACCACGCTGCCGCGCTTCGATCTCATGTCGCAGCTCGAGCGCCATCCGCAGGGGCTGAAGATGAACGAGCTGTCGCGCCGCATGATGGTCACCGGCGGCAACGTCACCGGGATCGTCGACCAGCTCGTCGCCGAGGGGCTGGTCGAGCGCCAGGCCGACGCGGCCGACCGGCGCGCGCTGCGCGTGCGCCTGACGCGCGCCGGCGAGCGTGTGTTCGCCGAGATGGCGCGCGCGCACGAGGAATGGATCGTCGCGACGCTCGCGGGCCTGAGCCGGCGCGAGCATGCCGAGCTGTTCCGGCTGCTCGCCAAGGTCAAGCAGCACGCGCTCGCGAACATCGCCAAGGGGGCGACATGAACCGCTTCGCGCACTACGACTGGCCGTTCCTCGAGGAGCGCCACGCCGCGCTCGCCCGGGAGGCCGGGGCCTGGGCGCAGGCAAATCTGGGCCCCGCGCACGGCGAGGATGCCGACGCCATTTGCCGCGGGCTGGTCGAAGCGCTCGGCGCGGCGGGCTACCTGCGCTATTGCGCGCCCGGCACCGACCACTTCGACGTGCGCGCGATCGCGCTCTTGCGCGAAGTGTTCGCCTATCACTCGGGGCTCGCCGATTTCGCCTTCGTCATGCAAGGGCTGGGCAGCGGCCCGATCGCGCTCGCGGGCAGCGCGGCGCAACGAGAGCGCTACCTCACCCGCGTCGGCGCGGGGCGGGCGATCGCCGCCTTCGCGCTGTCGGAGCCCGACGCCGGGTCGGACGTCGCGGCGCTCTCCACGACCGCGCGGCGCGACGGCGCGCACTGGGTGCTCGACGGCGCCAAGGCCTGGATCTCGAACGGCGGCCTGGCCGACTTCTACGTCGTTTTCGCCAGGACCGACGCGGCGGCGGGCAGCCGCGGCATCTCGGCGTTCGTGGTCGACGCGGACGCGCCGGGGTTGGACGCGCGCGAGAGGATCGACATCGTCGCGCCGCATCCGATGGCCAGCCTGCGCTTCAATGGCTGCCGCGTGCCGGCCGACGCGCTGCTCGGCGAGCCCGGCGAGGGCTTCAAGCTTGCGATGCGCAACCTCGACGTGTTCCGCACGACCGTCGGGGCGGCCGCATTGGGCCTCGCGCGGCGCGCGCTCGACGAGGCGCTGCGGCGCGCGAAGGGCCGGCGCATGTTCGGCCAGACGCTCGCCGACTTCCAGCTCACGCAGGCGAAGCTCGCCGACATGGCGACCGGCATCGATGCGGCGGCGCTGCTCGTGTACCGCGCCGCCTGGGCGCGCGACGTTCACGCCAGGCGCATCACGAGCGAGGCCGCGATGGCCAAGATGTACGCCACGGAGACGGCGCAGCAGGTCGTGGACGCGGCGGTGCAGATCTGCGGCGGCCTTGGCGTCATGCGCGGCCATCCGGTCGAGCTGCTGTACCGCGAAGTGCGCGCGCTGCGCATCTACGAGGGCGCGACCGAAGTGCAGAAGCTGATCGTCGCCAGGGAGCTGCTCAAATG
>Ga0187774_10000797_pt1 | contig 11020 bp, 9 predicted proteins | sample 0216_BV02_MP05_2_FD_133152 | JGI IMG/M metagenome (GOLD analysis project Ga0187774, IMG submission 133152) | Tropical peat soil microbial communities from peatlands in Department of Meta, Colombia - 0216_BV02_MP05_20_MG | ecosystem: Environmental > Terrestrial > Soil > Wetlands > Peat | place... | reverse complement strand
TATATCCACTAAAATATTCCCAAAACCATCAGTTAAAGGTACACTAAGGTATCAAAAAATAAATTTTTTCCCAATGCCTGCATCTTTCAATCGCATTATTTGGGTTAAAATCTATGTCTCATAAAGAGAGACTGGATAAAATCCTTGTTTCAAGAGGACTTGTAAAAAGCAGGGAACTTGCAAGGGCACTTATTATAGAGGGGAAGGCTTTTGTAAACGGCATAAGAATAACAAAGGCTGGTACCTCTGTCAATGAGACTTCAGACATATCTCTTATACAAAAAAGTCTTCCTTATGTAAGTAGAGGAGGCCTTAAACTTGAAGCAGCAATAGATTTTTTTGCCATTGATGTTAATGGAAAGATCATCATGGATGTTGGTTCAGGGACGGGTGGCTTTACAGACTGTCTGCTGAAAAGAGGGGCAAGAAAGGTCTACTGCATAGATGTGGGCTATGGGCAACTTGCCTGGTCACTGAGAAAAGACCCAAGGGTTGTACTCATGGAAAGGATAAACGTACGATACCTTGATGGGATAATCAGAGATAAGGGGGAAAGATTCAAAGGCCCTGAATTTGAAGACTTAATAAAAGGTAATATAGATATGGCCACAATGGATCTCTCCTTCATCTCTTTGACAAAGGTGATTCCTTCTATTCTCGAATTTATTAAGGAAGAAGGTAGTGTCCTTGCTCTCGTTAAACCACAGTTTGAGGTAGGAAAGGGAGAAGTAGGTAGAGGCGGAATTGTAAAGGATGAGTCAAAGAGATTAAAGACTGTAGAAGGCGTCAAAAAAGATTTAGAGAACCTTGGCCTTAGAGCCAGCGAGATTTTTCAGTCCCCTTTCCCCGGACGTAAAGGCAATATAGAGTATTTTTTATTCATGATGCGAGGAATTCTTGGAAGAAACTAAATTATTAGAACTTGACCTTTCGATCGCCTCTACGGAATTAATTGATGCCCTTATTGAGGAAGCCTCAGATCCTTCAATATTTGTGGAGATTGCAAGGGCAAACATGAATAGGCCCGAGATACTAAGGCTCCTATTTGAAAGCCCATACATATCTGAGGAATTTAGAGAGCAATTAAGCAAGGCATTACACGCTCCGGTAAGACTATTTACAGAAACTACAAAAGCGAAGAAGACACCAGAGATGCGAGCCCAGAGCCTCCTTCAAAAGGTTCAAAAATTAAGCTTCTCTGAGAAGAGGTTGCTCGCATTGAGAGGTGGCAGAGATGTGAGATCTATTCTCATGAAAGACCCAAATAAAGAAATCTCCCTTGCTGTTTTGGAAAATCCTAAGATTACGGAGACAGAAGTCGAGATAATTGCAAAGTCACGGTCGGTAGCCGAAGAAGCGATAAGAAAGGTAACAAAAAAGAGAGAATGGATGAAAAACTATGCAATAGTCCTTGCAGTAGTTTCAAACCCCAAGACCCCACCCGGTAATGCAGTACCCTTCCTGAGTGAACTGAAAACAAAAGACCTTGCTTCGCTCGAGAAAAGCAGAAACGTTTCAGATGCCGTTCGTTCCGCAGCACGGAGACTCCTTCAAGGCAGAAGGGGTTTTTGAAATCTGTTGCAATTTTTCTTTAAATACCTTTAAATAAAAATTCCTAAAATAAACTTGATATTCCCTTGCTACAGGGTTGACATATTTTTGTCATTCCGCACTTGGTGCGGAATCCAGTCTTTTTTCTCTGGATTCCTGCTTTTCAGGCTGTTGCAGAATGGGCAAAATCAGTAAAAATGTCATGCTGAACTTGTTTCAGCATCTAATAAAATCAATGGGTTATAATACCCTGAAATAAATTCAGAGATGACAAACTGCTGTTTCTGCAACAGCCTGTTTCGCAGGAATGACGAAGTCAGGGATATTTACAAATTTTGCTACCCTGCAGCTTTCTGAGGGAGGTTTATTAGTATATCATTAAACTAATAGGGTTATTATGCTTAGAACTTTCAAAGTGGAGAGATTCCATGCAAGTCTGATCCCTGAATCTACTCTGTTCAAGGTGCTCAGATATCTTGACAGAGAACATGTAGAAACACCCTTCCTTCTCATAGACAGTGAAACGATCAAGGAAAAAACATCCCTTATTGGCCGATCTATTAAAAACGCGAAGGTGTTTTATGCTGTCAAAGCAAATCCTGACATTGAGATACTCAGATTCCTCAACAAACTCAATTTGGGTTTTGAAATCTCTTCTGAGGGAGAACTGGAAATACTTTCTTCCCTGGGCGTGAAACCAGAAAGAATTATATCGAGTAATCCCATAAAGTCTCTTAAGTTTTTAAAGCTGGCTTCCTCATACGGAATAGATTATTTCTCTTTTGATTCCTCAGATGAGATAGACAAACTCTCAAAATTTGCTTCCCACTGTAATGTCTATGTTAGGCTATCAGTCCCCAATGAAGGCAGTGAGTGGCCTCTCAGCAAGAAATTCGGGGTTGAACTCGATGAGGCTACAACGCTTCTGTCGTATGCAAAAGAAAAAGGACTTAATCCGGTAGGCATTACCTTTCATGTTGGCTCTCAGTGCACAAACGTTTATAATTGGCATATTGCCCTTGATAAGGCAAGGGTCTTGTGGGATATAGCCAATAAAAATGGAATACAGTTAACCCTTCTCAATATTGGTGGAGGGTATCCGATAAATTATACCAAACACGTAATCAGTATTGAGACAATAGAGACCCATATCAGTAGTCTTATCTATGAGAAATTTCCAAAAGAAATCGAAATACATATCGAGCCAGGCAGAGCAGTTGTAGGAGATGCTGGTATATTAGTATCAACGGTAATTGGTAAAGCCTGCAGGGCAGATGAGGATTGGCTATATATTGATGTTGGCGTTTTTAATGGTCTCATGGAGAGTGTCGGAGGCATAAAATACAGCTATATCGTCGAGAGCTGTAGACACACACAGTCTAAAAAAAGATGGACAATAGCAGGTCCGAGTTGTGACAGCTTCGATGTGATAGACAAAAATATAGATCTTCCAGAACCAAACATCGGCAATCTTATTCTCATATTATCCAGTGGTGCTTATACAGTATCTTATGCTTCAGAATTCAATGGTTTTTCTATACCAAAAACAATACTGATATAGGGAAAGGATGGAACAATGATTAAATTTTTTGAGAAAGCTCCATATGCACCAGTAGAGTACTCCTATGATGTAGAAGAGATCCTTTATAAAGGTAAAAGCAAATTTCAAGAAATCAGGGTTATCAGAAATCCACATTTTGGCAAGATGCTCATCCTTGATGATGTTGTCCAGCTTACCGAAAAGGATGAGTTTTTTTACCATGAAATGCTTGCACATGTTGTAATGCATGCACTTCCATATCCGAAGAAGGTTATCGTAATTGGCGGTGGCGACGGAGGAGTAGTGAGGGAGGTCCTCAAACACAAAACAGTTGAAAAGGTCTATTTTGTAGAGATAGATGAAGAAGTGATTACTGTTTCAAAGAGATTTTTTCCGACTGTTGCTTCAGGTGTTGATGATTTGCGTGTTGAGATAAAGATTATGGACGGCGCAGAGTTTGTCATGAAGAAAAAACCTTCAGATATAGATGCCGTTATCATTGACTCTACAGATATTATTGGTTTTGCGAGGAGTCTTTTCACGGAAGATTTTTTTACATCTGTCAAACAGTGCCTGACAGATGATGGCATGTTTGTTACCCATACAGAATCACTTCATTTTCATAAAGATATGGTTATCGAAATACAGGAAGTACTGAAAACGATCTTTCCTGTTGTTGACCTCTATACTGCTCCCATCGCAACATACCCTGGAAATTGGTGGGCATTTGCTATTGCATCAAAAGGTCTTTCACCACGGGAGACAGGACGTAACCTTGAGGTAACAACAAAATATTACGATGAAGAAATTCATCGGCAGGCATTTATGCCAAAAGGCTTATATGAGAAACTGATGCAGAGAAAACTGAAATGGTAATTAATTGAATGATACAAACATCATAGATAGCTGGTTTATTGATAAAGATAGCAATCACAGGTGGATATATCACAAGATAAAGAGACTCGTCTTGTCTACAAAGACAAAGTTTCAGCAGGCAGAGTTCATTGATACCTACACTTTTGGTCGTATTGTAATTCTCGATAACAAGATCCAGTCAGCAGAGGCAGATGAATTCATTTACCATGAAGCCCTTGTACATCCTGCCATGATTACACACCCTGAACCTAAAAATATCTTGATCCTTGGTGGTGGTGAAGGTGCAACACTCAGAGAAGTGCTGAAACATCCGTCAGTTAAGAGGGTTGTTGTGGTAGACATTGATGAAGAATTTGTAAACCTCTGTAAAAAATATCTCATAAAATGGCACCGGGGCTCTTTTAATGATGAAAGAGTAGAGGTAGTCCTTGCTGATGCAAAAGAATATGTCAGGAAAACAAAAGCTCAATTTGATGTCAGTATTGCTGATATCAGCGATCCTGTTGATGAGGGTCCTGCACAGGAACTTTACTCAAAGAAATTTTATTCTTCTATAAAAAGAACTCTAAAGCAGGGGGGAATCTTTGTGACCCACGCAACGGGGGTTTCCTATACCCCAAATGGAAATATTTCAAAAAGGATCCTCAAAACTCTCTCTGATATTTTTCCTCTTACAGATTTTTATTATGAATATATACAGAGCTTTGGTTCTCTCTGGGGATTTGTCCTATGCTCACAAAAATACAGTCCTAAAGAATTATCACCTGCAACGATAGCCAAGAGGCTGAAAAAGAGGGGACTCATTAATCTTTGCTATTATGATCAAGAAACACATGAAAGACTCTTTTGTCTACCTAAATGTCTTAGGGCACTTCTAAAAACAAAATAAAAATCATCATCCATAATGTATTCCGAAATATGTCGATAGAAGATTGAATTCCGTGATTTACCTGTTATTGCGAAGTCGTTACGACCGTGACAATCTCTCAGACTAGTTAGAAGAATGAGATTGCTTCGGCTTCGCCTCGCAATGATAACTTGCTGCCAGCAATTTTGTGAGTATTGTTATTCCTGTGATGTGTTCCTGTGATTTCTTGACACTCAGTTGTAATAATTCTATAATTTTTAGATGAAGATAATTATTTCAGAGATTCCCCAAGAGGGGTTAGATTTAGAACTCCAGGAAATAATCAACTTTGATGCTTCCTTTTCACCTGTCCAGGCGCAGTTGAAGATAAAAAAGGTAGGTACTGAGGTTTTAGTAAGTGGTAAGATTTCGACTGATGTAGAACTAAAGTGTAGTCGTTGCCTGAAAGATTTTAGGAGTATGATCACCATTCCTTTCGATGTTATATATCATCCTGTAGAGGATCTTAAGGAAGAAAATAAGCATGAACTTAAGGTCGATGAGCTTAACATGGGTTTTTATTCTAAAGATGAGTTAGATCTGCTTGATCTCATAAAAGAACAGATTACACTAAACCTTCCAATGAAGCCTCTTTGTGATAATCTCTGCAAAGGGATATGTTTGCAGTGCGGAGCAGATTTGAATGCCGGTAACTGTAGTTGCGAGGAAAAAGATATCGATTCACGACTTACTGTTCTGAAAAAATTGCTTGATAAATAGAAAGGAGTAAAACTTTGGCAAATCCAAAACACAGACATACAAGGTCGAGGAGAGACAAAAGGAGGGCTAACTGGAAAGGTCATATCCCTAATCTGAGCCTTTGTCCTGATTGCAATGAACTGAAGCTTCCCCACAGGGTATGTCTCCACTGCGGTTCTTATAATGGCCGCAAGATTCTCGAAGTAGTTGAAAAAGAAGCATGAAAATTGCCCTTGATGCGATGGGAGGGGATCATGCCCCTGCTGTAACTATTGAGGGCGCTATCGAGACTGTAAATGATATCGAGGGCATAGACATCATCCTCGTTGGTGATGAATCTTCTATAAAGAGAGAACTTGATAGCAGAAAATACCTCCTGAATAGAATATCGATAAGGCATGCATCCCAAGTAATTGGAATGGATGAGTCTCCGTCTGTAGCAATCAGGAAGAAGAGAGATTCATCCATAAATAGGGCTATTGAACTTGTCAAGGATGGTGAGGCAGACGCCTTTGTGAGCGCAGGACATTCAGGCGTTGTCATGGCAACAGCACTTTTGCTACTCCGGACATCTCCAAGTGTTGATAGACCTGCCATAGCAACCATTATGCCCACCCTGAAAGCTCCCTTTGTTCTGATTGATGCGGGTGCAAATCTTCATTGTAAACCCGAAAATCTCTTCCAGTTCGCACTGATGGGCAGTGCATATTGCAGGGCGATCTTCGGAAGACCGGAACCGAAAGTTGCACTTCTCAGCATTGGAGAAGAAGACACGAAGGGGAATGAACTTACCAGGGAGGCATTCAAACTCCTTAAGAGTGCAGATATAAACTTTACAGGCAATATTGATGGTAAGGATATCTTTACGGGCATTGCTGATGTCATTGTTTGTGATGGGTTTACAGGGAATGTTGTACTGAAAACAAGTGAAGGACTTGCAGATGCAATAGTAAAAATACTAAAGAGAGAGATCGCTGAACAATCAGTGGGTAGGATTGGATATCTTTTGATGAAGTCTGCCCTCAAAAGTTTTAAGAAAAAAACAGACTATGACGAGTACGGAGGGGCGCCTCTTCTCGGAATAAATGGCACATGCATCATAAGCCATGGACGATCAACGGCAAAGGCAATAAAGAATGCCCTGAGAGTTGCAGCAGACTTCTCTGAGAAACGGGTACATGAGGCTATCGCCTCTGAAATAGGAAAAGGCATGGTGAACAAGATTGAAAAGAAGTAGGATCATCTCTACAGGTTCTTATGCCCCAGAGAAGATTCTCACAAATTTTGATCTTGAGAAGATGGTTGAAACCACAGATGAATGGATTACTGAGAGGACAGGGATAAAGGAGCGTAGAATAGTAAATGGAAACCAAACTGCATCAGACCTTGCATACGAGGCATCTAAGGTAGCCCTTGAAAGGGCCTCATTAAAAGCAGGGGACATCGATCTGCTTATTACTGCAACAATAACGGGTGATATGCCTTTCCCTTCAACAGCCTGCATTCTTCAGGACAAGATTGGTGCTAAAAATGCAGCTGCCTTTGATCTCAATGCAGCCTGTTCAGGCTTCCTGTATGGGCTTTATGTCGCCGACAGTTTCATTCGATCGGGAATGCATAAAAGAATCCTTGTCGTTGGAACAGAAGTGCTCTCAACGATCACAGATTGGGAAGATAGAACCACATGTGTCCTCTTTGGTGATGGTGCTGGTGCAGTTGTTGTTGAGCCTACGGAAGAAGACAGGGGTATCATCTCAATGTCGATCAATTCCGATGGTGGCATGTGGGAGCTTCTCTATATGCCCGGTGGTGGTTCAAGATATCCTTCCTCAAAGGATTCGGTTGAGAAAAAACTCCATTTCATTAAGATGAAGGGCAATGAAACATTTAAGTTTGCTGTCAGAACACTCGAAGACCTTGTCGTAAGGATTCTTGAAGAAAATAAACTGAAGCCTTCACAGCTCACGCTTCTCATCCCTCATCAGGCAAATCTGAGAATTATACAGGCAACAGCTGACAGGCTTGGTATTCCTATGGATAAGGTCCTCGTGAATCTCGATAAGTATGGAAATACTTCAGCCGCATCTATCCCGATAGCTCTTGATGAAGCCGTGAGTAAAGGAAGGATAAAAGATGGAGATTACATTCTTCTTGAGGCATTTGGAGGAGGCATTACCTGGGCATCGGCATTGATAAAGTGGTAGAGTTGTGATTTTCAAATCTTTCCCCCAATACAATATTCCAGATGTAAATCAATAAGAAATTCCCATTTAAGAACAAAAGGTAATATAAATTTGTTATAATATTTTTATATAAACAAGAAAGAGAGTAGGAAAGAAGGAATAGTCGGCCAGGGAAACTGATAAATAGATTTCTTTTTGCTATCCTCACCTTTTAGCAGTATCTCCAATTAACCCGAATAATGCAGACATTGCTCAAAAATTTATTTAACTTGATGAATTTACTGGGAATATCTTTATTTGTTATATCCACTAAAATATTCCAAAAACCATCAGTTAAAGGTACACTAAGGTATCAAAAAATAAATTTTTTCACAACATCTGCATTATCTCAATTGCATTATTTGGGTTAACAAAATTTAATCTTTTCTGTCTTAGGTAGAAGCACGTAATTGGAGATAAGTATAAACAGTAATGAGATCGAAAAGGCTTTAAAACTTCTTAAATGGAAACTTCAGAAGGACGGCCTTATGCAGGAGCTCAAGAAAAGGCGTTTCTATGAAAAACTTTCCGCTTTACGCCAGTTTTTTGAATCAGGGAAGATGAAAACAGGAGATAAATGAATGTACAAGAGATTTTATGAGTTTGGACTTTCGGATGAGGTTCTGAATGCGCTTTCGGACATGGGGTTTGAAGAACCCACTCAGATCCAGAAGATTGCAATTGGCCCTGCTCTTGAGGGGCGGGACATCATCGGGCTGGCTCAGACCGGCACGGGAAAAACTGCCGCCTTTGGTATCCCCATTGTCGAACAGGGCACAGGGGGAAAAAGGAAAAACCCTTATGCCATCGTGCTCGCCCCTACAAGGGAACTTGCGGTACAAGTTGCTCAGGAGTTAAACAGAATAGGCCAAAATAAGGGAATTATATCGGTCCCGATTTACGGCGGACAATCCATTGAACGTCAAATACGGAGCCTAAGGAAAGGCGTTCATGTAGTCGTCGGCACACCCGGCCGCGTAATAGATCACATACTGAGGAAAACCCTTATCTTGAAAGATATTGGTATCGTCGTCCTCGATGAGGCCGATGAGATGCTAAATATGGGCTTTATCGATGATATGGAAAGAATACTCAAAGAGGTCCCGAAGGATCGGCAGACGATGCTCTTTTCAGCCACGATGCCCGAGGAAATCGTTCGAATCTCGGGCAGATATATGCATGAGCCTGAGAAGGTCTATGTGGATGCCAAAAATCTGGTGGTCGCAAAGATAAAACAAATCTTCTATGAAGTCAGGGAAGAAGACAAGCTAAAGGCGTTAACACGGCTTCTGGACGTGGAAGACCCTTTGTTAACACTTATTTTCTGTCATACAAAAAGAGATGTAGATGACGTGTCAGGAAAGCTGAGGCAGATGGGCTATGATGCAGGGTCGATCCATGGCGATTATACCCAGTCCCATAGGGATGAGGTGATGAATCAATTCAGGAAACGTGATCTTGACATCCTCGTCGCCACAGATGTTGCTGGCAGGGGACTGGATATTCCAGATGTAACACATGTCATCAATTACAGCATTCCTCAGTATCCCGACGCTTACGTTCACAGGATAGGCAGAACAGGCAGGGCCGGGAAATCCGGTATTGCCATCACCCTTGTGACCCCCAGGGAATATCAGCAGTTGAGGCTTATTGAGAAATTCGCAAAAACAACTATCAGAAAGGCAAACCTGCCTACCAGAGATGAGGTGAAAAAGGCAAGGGAAAAAGAATTCATTGAAGCCCTTGAAGGCAGAATATCGGAGGGAAGCCACAGCAGGTATTTTCCCTTAATAGAAGGGCTACTAACAAGGTACTCTCCGCGGGATGTCGCGGCAGCCGCCCTGAGCCTCTTTTCAGAAGATCTGGAGGTCGAAGGCATTGAAGAGTCGCATAAGTCACATTTCTCATCCGACCAGAGTTTTACCCGGCTCTTCATGACGATAGGCAAAAAAGACAATATAAAGGTTGGCGATATCATAAAATCCATTTCGGCTGGGACAAATATCCCGGGGAGAAAAATCGGCAAGATCGCCATCCTCGATACCTTCAGTTTTGTAGAAGTCCCAGCAAACCTCGCCGATAAAGTCATCAGTGCGCTGAACGATATGATGCTGAACGGGAGAAGAATACGGGTCCGGCCTGCCAGAGAAAAAGTAGCTTGATGGATTGAGGGATCAAGACCAGCAAAAGCGATAATCTGGGACCCACCCCCTTTCGTTGTGCTGACAATTTTTGTAACGTAAAGTCCTATGCATGAACTTTTTATGGGGCAATTATTCTACATCTATGGCTTTTATCTTTCTGTTTACGTAAAATATATTACTTATTATTGCTTTGTCCCATCATAGACATTGTCGATAAAAATCTTGATTGATATTTTAAACAATTAAATGCCCTTTATTCTTAGGGTGCTGCGTTGGCGCTCAGGATTTTTGAAGGCAGAAAAGAGGATTGTTCGTTTATGAGACGTGATGATTTAAGGAATATTGCCATAATAGCCCATGTTGACCATGGCAAAACCACGCTTGTTGACGGAATGATGAAACAATCTGGAATCTTCCGCCCCAATGAAAAGGTACAGGAGCGTATTATGGATAATACTGACCTTGAGAGGGAACGCGGGATAACAATCATGGCAAAGAATACAGCGGTTAAATATAATGGGGTGAAGATTAACATTGTGGACACCCCTGGCCATGCAGACTTTGGTGGTGAGGTTGAAAGGACGTTAAAGATGGTTGACGGCGTATTATTACTTGTTGATGCTTCAGAAGGTCCTTTGCCGCAGACGAGATTTGTCCTAAAAAAGGCCCTTGAACTCAACCTTCCTCCAATCTTAGTTATTAACAAGATAGACAGGTCCGATGCAAGGATTCAGGCTGTCTTGAACGAGGTTTATGATCTCTTTATTGATCTCAATGCCACAGAAGAGCAGCTTGAATTTCCTGTTATTTATACTAATGCCAAACAGGGCGTTGCAAAACTTAACATAGAGGAAGACTCAGATAACCTTACCCCGCTCTTCGAAATTATAATGAAAACAATACCACCTCCTGTAGGTGAGAGTAATGACATATTACAGATTCTTGTCACAAATATTGACTATGATGATTATATTGGAAGGCTAGCCGTAGGGCGTGTCTTTTCAGGAACAGTGAGGGTAGGTGATTATGTCTCTATGATAAAGGAAGATGGTGAAGTATCAAAGACAAAGGTTTCATCTCT
>Ga0187774_10000796_pt1 | contig 11024 bp, 13 predicted proteins | sample 0216_BV02_MP05_2_FD_133152 | JGI IMG/M metagenome (GOLD analysis project Ga0187774, IMG submission 133152) | Tropical peat soil microbial communities from peatlands in Department of Meta, Colombia - 0216_BV02_MP05_20_MG | ecosystem: Environmental > Terrestrial > Soil > Wetlands > Peat | place... | reverse complement strand
TTGTTCTCCGAGCCCGAGCCCTTGGGCACCATCTCGATCGCGAGCGTCTCGGGCTCCTCGCTGAAGTCGATGTTGATCACCGGAATGCCGCGCCCGCAGGAGGTGTGCTCGTTCCTGCGCGTCACCGGGTGCACGACCGACGAGCGCAACGGGTACTCGCGCGTCGCGCGCTCGCAGCCCTTGCGGATCGCCTCCTTGAGGCGCGCGCCGTCCAGCTCGACGCCGCGCCCGATCGACACGTTGTAGATCGGGATGCCGGTGTCCTGGCAGAGCAGGTTGTCGCTGTCCTCGGCCACCCGGATGTTGGTGACCATGGTGCCGAGCACGCTCTGCGCCGTGGCGTTCGTCTCGCCGCGCACGAGCGCGTCGAAGCCGCGCTTGATGTCGGGCGGCAAGAGCTTCAGCGCCCGGATGTAGAGCTCCTTGGCCGCTTCCTCGATCTGCTCCGGGTCGACTCTCATGCCGGCATTCTAGCCGCGCTCACAGCGCGAGCGCGAAGGCGAGCCCGACGACGAGCGCGAGCGCCGCCGCGGCCGCGGCAAGCGCCTTTTGCCAGTCGCGCCAGGGCAGGAATTCGAGCGCGAGCAGGCGCAGCCCGCCGGCCAGGTGGGCGGCGAGCAGCAGCACGAGGCCCCACTCGCCGAAGCGCGCGAGCGGCTGGTCGGTCCAGCGCAGGAACGCATCCAGCCGCGCCGCCTGATGCAGCGCCAGGCCGAGCACCCAAAAGTGCGCCGGCAGGTAGAGCACGAGCAGGATTCCCGAGACCCGGTGCACGAGGAAGGCCCAATAGGCCGGGTGATTGCGCGCGCGCAGCGCCGCCTTCACAGGAATACCCCCAGGATCGCGCGCGCGCCCAGCCAGGCGAGCGCGAGCGCGAAGGCGGCGAGCGCCGCGTCGCGCGAGCGTCCGCGCCAGCCGAGCCATTCGCCGAGCACCGCGCGCAGGCCGAGCGGCGCGTGCACCGCGACCGCCAGCAGGAACAGCGCGTAGAAGCCGAGCCACAGGGCGTTGCCGCGCGTGCGCGACAGGATCTCGGCCGCGCCGAGGCCCGCGTGCACCGCGTAGATCATCGTGGCGAGGTGCACCGCGACGCACAGCGCGAGCACGGCCGCGCTCGCGCGCTGCGCGGTCCACAGCAAGGCCTCGCCGCGCGCGCTCACAGCTCGCCCCGCAGCGCGGCGCGCGCCGCCGCGCGCTTAAGGCCGGCGATGCCGGCGGTCGGCGCGATGCCCTTGGGGCAGCGCTCGCTGCAGCTCATGTGCGTGTGGCAGGCGTGGCAGCCGGCATCCCCGGCAATTGCGCGCAGGCGCTCGGCGCGCGCCGCGTCGCGCTCGTCGCGCTCGAGCGTCCAGGCGCGGTTCAGCGCCGCGGGCCCGAGATAGTCCGAGTTCCAGGCGACCACGTCGCAGGAGCTGTAGCACACTGCGCAGCCGATGCATTCGATCGCCGCATCGACGTCGCGGCGTGCGGGCGTCTGCGGCGCGACGCGCGAAAAATCGTCGGCGCGCGTGCGCGCGCCGCTGAACTGGCCCTTCGCGCGCGCCCATTTGTCGAAGAACTCGCGCATGTCGGTCACCAGGTCGCGGATCACCGGCAGGTTGGCGAGCGGCGCGATCTCAAGCTCGCCGCCGGCGGCAACCTTGTCCACGTGCGTGCGGCAGGTCCAGCGCGCCACGCCGTTCACCGTCATTGCGCAGGAGCCGCACATGCCGACGCGGCAGGCGAAGCGGTAGGCGAGCGCCGGCTCCAGCACGCGCTGGATGTGCGTGACCACGTCGAGCACGGTCTGGCTCGCGTGCCGCGGCACCTCGAAGGCCTGGAAGGCGCCCTCGGCGCCGCCGCGCCAGACCCGCACCCGCAGCACGCTCACGCGCTCTCGTACAGCCGAGTGAGCACGAACTCGCGGTGGCCGAGCGCCTCGGCCGCGGTGAGCCGGCCGTTGGCGGTGCGGAACATGGACTCGAGCAGCTTGTCGCCAGCCTGGTCCGGCGTTAGCTCTTTCCTCAGCAGGCCGGACACGTCGACGTCGATGTGCTCGCTCATCGTGCGCACGGTGCGCGGGTTCGCCGACAGCTTGATTACCGGCAGGATCGGGTTGCCGATGATGTTGCCCTGCCCGGTCGGAAACAGGTGCACCGTGAAGCCGGCAGCCGCGCACAAGGTCACCATCTCGGCGGCCGCCGAGGACGAGTCCATGAACCACAGTCCGGGGCCGATGGGCCCCTCGGCCTTGTCGAGCACGCCGTCGACCAGGCACTTTCTGCCGATCTTCTGGATGTTGCCGAGCGCCTTTTCCTCGATGGTGGTCAGGCCGCCTTCAATGTTGCCCTTGGTCGGCTGCGAATCCATCAGATCGTTCGTCTTGTGACGCTCGACCACCTGCTGATAGCGGTCGAACATGAACTGGAACTTCTTGCGCACCTCGTCGCTGCGGCAGCGCGCCGCGACCAGATGCTCGCCGCCGGTGAGCTCGGTGGTCTCGCCAAAGCACAGCGTCACGCCATGCGGATAGAGCTTGTCGAAGGCGTTGCCGACCGTGGGATTGGCGCCGCAGCCCGACGTGGTATCCGACTCGCCGCACTTGGTCGAGACCCACAGCTCCTTGAGCGGCCGTTCCTCGCGGCGCAGCTCGGAGGCCCACTGGACAAACTGCTTCGCCGCCTTTGAGGCTCGCAGGATGGTGTCGTGATCGCCGTGCTGCTCGATGCCGAAGTAGGCCACCGGTTTGCCCGTCGCGGCGATGCCGTCGGCGACCTTCTTCGCCCAGCCCTCCTCGATGCAGATCACCACGACCGCAGCGACATTCGGGTTCGCTCCGGTGCCGATCAGCGTCCTGAAGTGCAGGTCGAGGTCCGCCCCGAACTGCAGCCGCCCGTAGGGATGCGGCAGCGCCAGGGTGCCCTTGATGTTGTTCGCCACGGCCTCCGCGGCCGCGTTCGAGATGTCGTCCACCGGCAGGACGATCACGTGGTTGCGCACGCCGACGCGCCCGTTCTCGCGCCGGTAGCCCCAGAAAGTCGACTTCGAGAGATCCATTCTTACCACCGCTTGGTCTTGATGTTGTGTACGTGGGCGTGCTCGCCCTGCTTGATCGGCGCGACCACTTTGCCTATGTCGACGCCGTACTTGATCACCGTGTCGCCCGGCTGGTAGTCCCTGAGCGCCACCTTGTGGCCGATCGGGATGTCGGTCTTGGCGAGCACCTTGACGTCCTTGTCGTCCTCCATGATCCAGCCGGTCAGCTGCTGCCCGGCCTTGACGCCTTCGACGACCACCACGCCGACGCCGTCGCCTTGCTCGTGCACCACGAAATGAATCATCGCCTTCTCCGCCTGGGGAAGGCGTGCAGTCTAGGTTGGCCGGCGCGCGTAGTCAACTATATGAGTTGTATGACTTGAGTGCTACACTCGGCGCGCCATGAACCAGGTCCTCGATCGGGGCGTCGCGGCGCCGCTCTACAAGGAGGTCAAGCGGCTGCTCACGCACAGCCTCGCGCAGGGCGAGTGGAAGGCAGGCGCTGCGCTGCCCTCGGAGACCCAGCTCGCGCAGCGCTTCGGCGTCTCGATCGGCACGCTCAGGAAGGCGATCGACGAGCTGGTGGCCGAGGGCGCGGTCGTGCGCCGGCAGGGGCGCGGCACCTTCATCGCCTCGCACGGCGCCACGCGCCTGATGTTTCATTTCTTCCACATCGTGCCGCACGAAGGCGAGAAGCAGTATCCGCGCACGCAGACGCTCGACTTCCGCCGCGCGCGCGCCGCCGCGGAGGAAGCCGCGAAGCTCGGCCTCGCCGCGGGCGACCCGGTGCTGCGCGTCCGCAATCTTTTGTCGCTCGGCGGGGCACCGGTGATCCTCGACGAGCTCGTGCTGCCGCAGCGCCTGTTTCCCGATCTCACGGAGAGGATCCTCAGCGCGCGCGACAACACCATCTACCACCTTTACCAGACGCGCTACGGCGTGCACGTGCTGCGCACCGGCGAGCGCCTGCGCGCCACGCTCGCCGATGCCGCCGCGGCGAAGCTGCTCGGGCTGAAAAAGGGCGCGCCGCTGCTCGAGATCGACCGCATCGCCTACACCTACCACGACGCGCCCGTTGAACTGCGCCGCAGCCTGGTGAACACCACCGCGCACGAGTACTTCTCGGACCTGCGCAAGTGAGCGCGCGGCGCCGCTTCCTCGCCTCGCTCGGCGGGCTCGGCCTGGCCGCAGTGCTGCCGCGAGCGGCGGGGGCCGAGCCGCGCTTCGCAGCCGACCCGTTCGCGCTCGGCGTCGCTTCGGGCTATCCGCACGCGGGCGGCATGGTGCTGTGGACGCGGCTGGTGGGCGAGCTCGATCCCGCGCCGATTCGCGTTCGCTGGGAAGTTGCCTTGGACGAGTCGATGCGCCGCGTCGTCGCCTCGGGCGTGGAAAGCGCGACGCCGGAGTGGGCGCATTCCGTGCACGTCGAAGTGAATGGACTCGCACCGGAGCGACCGCACTGGTACCGCTTCATGGCGGGCGACGCGGTGAGCCCGGTCGGGCGCACGCGCACCGCGCCTCGCCCTGACGCGCGCGTCGAGCGGCTGCGCTTCGCCTTCGCCTCCTGCCAGCAGTACGAGCAGGGCTACTACGGCGCGTGGCGGCACGCGGTCGCGGACGACCCCGAGCTGATCGTGTTCCTGGGCGACTACATCTACGAGTCGTCGTGGGGGCGCGAGCACGTGCGCGCCCAGGACCCGGGCGAGCCCTATTCGCTCGAAGAGTACCGCGCGCGCTACGCCACCTACAAGAGCGACCCGGACCTGCAGGCCGCGCACGCTGCCTGCCCGTGGATCGCGACCTGGGACGACCACGAGGTCGACAACGACTACGCCGCCGACCGCCCCGAGGACGGCATGCCGAGGGGCCGGTTCCTCGCACGGCGCGCCGCGGCCTACCGCGCCTACTACGAGCACATGCCGCTGCCCGCGCGCATGCGGCCACGCGGACCGTACATGCGCCTCTACACGCAGCTCGGCTGGGGCTCGCTCGCGCGCTTCTTCCTGTTGGACGACCGCCAATACCGCACCTACCAGGTCTGCCCGCGCAGGCACGGCGGCGGCAACGTGGTGAGCGATGACGAATGCCCGGCGCGCGGCGACCCGGGCCGCAGCATGCTCGGAGCGCGGCAGGAAGGCTGGCTCGAGCGCGCCTTTGCCGGCTCGCGCGCCAGCTGGAACGTCGTCGCGCAGCAAACGTTGATGGCCCAATTCGCCAGCGGCACGGGTGCTGCGCGCCGCTTCTGGACAGATGGCTGGGATGGGTACCCGGCGGCGCGCCGCAAGCTGCTGGAGAGCATGGCGCGCCAGCACCTGGCGAATCCGGTGGTGATCGGCGGCGACGTGCACTTCCACGCGGTCGCCGACCTGAAGGTCGACTTTGACGATCCCGCCGCGCCGGTCGTGGCGAGCGAGTTCTGCGGCACGTCGATCACCTCGCAGGCGCGCGCGCAGGCCGAGCTCGACGCGGTGCGCGCGGACAATGCGCACGTCAAGCTCGCCGACGGCCGCTACCGGGGTTACGTGCGCGCCGAGCTGCGCGCGCGCAGCCTGCGCGCCGACCTGCGCACCATGGAAACGGCGCGCACGCGCGACGCGGCGTGCACGACGCTCGCCTCGTTCGTGGTGGAGGACGGCCGCCCCGGGGCGCAGCGCGCCTAGCGGCAGCGCAGGTTGGCCGAGTAGTCGGTGACCGGCTTGGTGCAGTCGTGCTCGTTCACGCGGCGCTGCTCGTCCATCGGCGGCGGTGTGCGATCAAGCGGCGCCTCCGCGTAGTTGAACAGCGCACCGAGGACGATCGCGCCGGCCAACGCGGCACCGCCGGATGCGCTTAGCACGGTAACGGTCGTCGCACCCGCGAGGACCGCCGTGCCCGGCGGAGGCGGTGTCAAGGGGCCCTCCACCGTGTTGCTCGCGACCTGGACGTTGGCCGAGCAAGCTGACAGGGCAAGCACGGCCGCGAACCTGCGCATAAAATGCATTGTAGCCTCGCTCCAATGGCCGGGCGTAATTGATCCATGTCAATTGCGGCGCCGCAGGCGGGTTCAAGATGACCGCGAGGCGAAGTCCCGCAAAGAAAGGAATGCCATGGCCTACAAGACCATCCTGGTTCACCTCGACGCCGGCAAAGGCGCCGAGGCCTGCATTGAGGTCGCCTTCTCGCTCGCGCAGAAGTCCGACGCGCATGTCGTCGGGCTGCACGCGCTCACGGTGACGCCGCCGCCGAGCTGGGCGATGGCCGAGGCGGGCGTCGCCATCGAGGCTACGCGCAGCAAGGCGCTCGCCGAGATCGCGGCGCGCGCGCGCGGCATCTGGGACGCCGCGGTGCGGCGCGCGAACTGGAGCAAGTCGGAATGGCGCAGCTCGGCCGCCGACGCGCTCGAGGCCGTCACGCTGCACGCGCGCTACGCCGACTTGGTGGTGATCGCGCAGGACGACGGCAGCGGAACGAGCGGCGTGTCCGAGCAGTTCGCGCAGCGGCTGCTGCTCGCAGCGGGCAGGCCGGTGCTGGTCGTCCCGTACGCGCGCGAGAAGCGCCCGATCGGCGAGAAGATCGTGGTCGCCTGGAACGCGGGCCGCGAATCGACGCGCGCAGTGACCGACGCGCTGCCGCTGTTGCAGGCCGCCAAGCACGTAAACGTGGCTTCGTTCAATCCCGGCCCGCCGGACGGCGGGCACGGCCAGGTGCCGGGCGCCGACATCGCGCTGTTCCTCTCGCGCCACGGCGTGCGCGTGACGGTGTCGCAGTATCGCGCCGAGGATATCGACGTCGGCAATCAGCTCCTGTCACGCGTTTCGGACCTGGATGCCGACCTGGTCGTGATGGGCGCCTATGGCCGCTCACGCGTTTCGGAGCTGATCCTCGGCGGCGTGACGCGCACGCTACTCGAGTCGATGACGGTCCCGGTGCTGATGTCGCACTGAGGCACGCGCCTCAGGCGGGCGCCGCGGCGCGCCGCAGCCGGTCGCGCACCGCCGTCCAGGCGGGCTGGTCGGGCGGCTCCTCGACCAGGATGCAAGTGCAGCGCGCTTCGTCCAGCTCGCGCAGCGCCGCGTACAGGCGGCGCGCGTACTGCGCGGAGTCGCGCGGCATGCGCAGCCAGCGCGCCGCGCGCTCGTCGGGGCGCGAGAACGCCAGCACCGCGACTTGCCCTGTTGCCTGCGCGATCGCGGCATCGAGCGCGTGCGCGGGCACGAGGCGAAGCTCGGTCTTCGGCGCGTAATGACGCTCGAGCGTACCCGGGGCGCGCGGCGCGCCCGCGTCCGGCGCGGCGACGGGCGCACCTAAGGCGGCCTCCAGCTCGGCGAGCGAGATCGCTCCGGGCCGCAGCAGCACCGCGCCGCCGCGCGACAGGTCGACGATCGTCGATTCGATGCCCACCTCGCTCGGACCGCCTTCGAGCACGAGGTCGACCTCCGCGCCCAGATCCTCGCGCACGTGCTCTGCCCGGGTGGGCGAGACGCGGCCGAAGCGGTTCGCCGAAGGGGCGGCAACGCCGCCGCCGAAGATTCCGAGAAATTCGTGAGCGACCGGATGCGACGGCACCCGCAGCCCGACCGTGTCCTGCCCGCCGGTCACGAAATCGCCCACGCGCGCCGCGCGCTTCAGTATCAGCGTGAGCGGCCCGGGCCAGAAGCGCGCCGCGAGCCGGCGTGCCGCGTCGGGCACTTCGCGCGCCCAGCTGAAGGCGTCCGCGGCGCTGGCGAAGTGCACGATCACCGGGTGGTCGGGCGGCCGGCGCTTCACCGCGTAGAGCTTCTTCACCGCAGCCTCGCTCGACGCGTCCGCGCCGAGCCCGTACACCGTCTCCGTGGGAAACGCGACCAGCCCGCCGCGCCGGAGGACCTCCGCGGCGCGGCGGACCTCTTCGCTCACAGCTTGAGCGGCGCGGCCTTGAGGACCGCCTCGGTCTGCCTGCGCCTGAAGTCGGCGAGCTTGCCCGCCATGCCGACGTCGGATAGCGCGAGCAGCGCCACGGCGAACAGCGCGGCATTCGCCGCGCCCGCATCGCCGATGGCGAAGGTGGCCACCGGGATGCCTTTCGGCATTTGCACGGTGGAGAGCAGCGAATCCAGCCCCTGCAGGTGCTTGGAGGGCATCGGCACGCCGAGCACCGGCAGCGTGGTGTGCGCCGCCACCACGCCCGCGAGGTGCGCCGCCCCGCCCGCGGCGGCGATGATCGCCTTCACGCCGCGCTTGGCCGCGCCTTCGGCCCATTCCGCGACCGCGTGCGGCGTGCGGTGCGCCGACATCGCCTTCGCCTCGTAAGCAACGCCGAACTCCTCCAGCGTCTTCGCCGCCGCCTTCATGGTGTCCCAGTCGCTGGCCGAACCCATCACGATGCCGATCATCTGAGCTTTCTCCCTGTCAGGCGCTCGAGCGCCTCGCGGTACTTCTGCGACGTCTTCGCGATCACCTCGGCGGGCAGCCTGGGCGCGGGCGGCGTCTTGTCCCAGTCGAGCGTCTCGAGGTAGTCGCGCACGTACTGCTTGTCGAACGACGGCGGGCTCACGCCAACCTGGTAGGAATCGGCCGGCCAGAAGCGCGAAGAGTCCGCGGTGAGCACCTCGTCGATGAGGACCAGATCGCCCTTCGCGTCCGTGCCGAATTCGAACGTGGTGTCGGCGATGATGATGCCCTTGGTGGCGGCGTACTCCGAGGCCTGCTTATAGAGGCGAATCGAGATCTCGCGCACCCTCTCGGCCCTGTCGCGGCCGATCAACTTCACCACGTCGTCGAAGGAGATGTTCTCGTCGTGGCCCGATTCGGCCTTGGTCGCCGGCGTGAAGATTGGCGCGGGGAGCTTCTGCGCCTGCCGCAGGCCCTTGGGCAGCTCGATGCCGCAGATCTTCCCCGTCTTCTGGTAGTCCTTCCAGCCCGAGCCGATGACGTAGCCGCGCACCACGGCTTCGATGGGCAGGGGCTTTAGCTTCTTCACCACAATCGAGCGGCCGCGCACCTGCGCCTTCTCGTCGTCGCCCTTGACCACGCTCTCGGGGTCGATGCCCGTCAGCTGGTTCGGCACGATATGGCCGAGCTTGCCGAACCAGAAATTCGCCATCTCGTTCAGCACGCGCCCCTTGTCGGGGATCGGATCGGACAGCACGACGTCGAACGCGGAGAGCCGGTCGCTCACCACGATCAGCATCTTGTCCTCCCCCACCGCGTAGATGTCGCGCACCTTGCCGCGCCCGATGCGCGCCAGGCTCGTGATGCTCGACTCGAACAGAGCGGCGCTCATGCCACCTGCTTCTCGAGCTCGGGCTTCCACTTGCCCTGGCACGCGAGACCATTCATGTGCGCGCGGTGATGGAACGCCCTTTGCGCGGCGGCGACGTTGTCGCGGCTGCCGCGCCAGGCCTTGAGCGCGGGGTTCTGCAGCGCGCGCGAGTACGAGAAGGTGAGCGGCCAGGGCAGGCCCTTCATGCCCGCCATCGCGTTCAGGTGCGCGGTGGCGTCGACGTCCGACTGGCCGCCCGACAGGAACACGACGCCGGGCTGCGCGGCCGGCACGGTGCGCTTGAGCACGCGCACGGTGCGCTCGGCGACCTCGCCGACGCCCGCCTGGCGGGCGTTCTCCTTGCCCGACACCACCATGCTCGCCTTGAGAATCGTGTGCTCGACGGAAACGTTGTGCGCCGCGAGCGCGGCGTAGGTGGCGCGCAGCGTTGCCTCGCTGACCTCCTCGCAGCGCTCGATCGTGTGGCCGCCGTCGAGCAGCACCTCGGGCTCGATGATCGGCACGATCGAGGCCTCCTGGCACAGCGCGGCGTAGCGCGCCAACGCGTGCGCGTTCGCATACAGGCAGGTGTGCGTCGGCAGTCCGTCGCCGATCGTGATCACCGCGCGCCACTTGGCGAAGCGCGCGCCGAGCTTGAAGTACTCGGCAAGCCGCGCGCGCAGGCCGTCCAGTCCCTCGGTCACCTTCTCGCCCGGGCAAAAGGCCAGATCTTGCGCGCCCTTGTCGACCTTGATGCCGGGCACGATGCCCTTCTGCGCGAGGAACTCGGCGAACGGCGCGCCGTCGCTCGTCTTCTGTCGCAGCGTCTCGTCGAACAGGATCACGCCGGAGACGAATTGCTCGATGCCGGGCGTGGCGAACAGCAGCCCGCGGTAGGCTCTGCGGTTCTCCTCGGTGCATTCGACGCCGACGGACTTGAAGCGCTTTTCGCAGGTTCCGGCGGATTCGTCGGCCGCCAGGATTCCCCTGCCCTTTGCGACCATCGCGGCCGCGGTCTTGGCCAGCAGTGATTTGTCCATTCAGGTCCTCGGAGATGGGGTGTTGCCGATGTGAAGGCGCAGATTTTACCTTTTGTTCAGCACGCCGTTTAAGCTTCGCTTAAGGCCACCGCGCAAACCTCAGGCGCCGCGCGAATTCGGCGATAATGCGGCCCCCCGGCGGGATCCCTGGCGCGATGATACGCATCGAGAACCTCGTGAAGACGTTCGGCCCGAAGCGCGTGGTCGACGGCGTCACGTTCAACGTCGAGCGCGGCGAGGTGCTCGGCTTCCTCGGACCGAACGGCGCCGGCAAGTCCACCACCATGCGCATGATCACCGGCTTCCTTCCGCCGAGCGCCGGTGGAGTGAGCGTCGGCGGGCACGACGTGGTCGACTCGCCGCTCGAGGCGAAGCGCCTCATCGGCTATCTGCCGGAGGCGGCGCCGGCCTATCCGGACATGACCGTGCACGGCTTTCTCGCGTTCGCCGCCGACATGCGCGGCCTGGCGGGCGAAGCGAAGAAGAAAGCGATCGCGCATGTGGTCGAGCTGTGCTTCCTCGATTCGGTGGTCCGCCAGAACATCGATACGCTGTCCAAGGGCTACAAGCACCGTACCTGCCTCGCCCAGGCGCTGATCCATGATCCCGAAGTGCTGGTGCTGGACGAGCCCACCGACGGCCTGGATCCGAACCAGAAGCACGAGGTGAGAAACCTGATCCGCGAGCTCGGCCGGCGCAAGGCGGTCGTGTTCTCGACCCACATCCTCGAGGAAGTGGATGCCGCCTGC
>Ga0187774_10000795_pt1 | contig 11025 bp, 9 predicted proteins | sample 0216_BV02_MP05_2_FD_133152 | JGI IMG/M metagenome (GOLD analysis project Ga0187774, IMG submission 133152) | Tropical peat soil microbial communities from peatlands in Department of Meta, Colombia - 0216_BV02_MP05_20_MG | ecosystem: Environmental > Terrestrial > Soil > Wetlands > Peat | place... | reverse complement strand
TCATCAAGAAATATGACATCTTTTGAATGACTCAGGAATGCTGGAACATCCGAGGCAAGAAAAAATTCCCTATCACCTAACCCGACAACAAGAGGGCTATCCTTCCTCACGCCCACGATCTTATCTGGTTCATCTTCCTTGATAACAACAAGGGCATAGGAGCCTTTAACTTCCTTCAAAGCTTCTCTAATAGCCTCTTCGAGGGGATATTTCTTTGTATATTCCTCGATGAGATGACAGAGGACTTCTGTATCAGTCTCTGAATTGAACTGATATCCCTTTTCAATCATTCTTGCTTTGAGATCAAGGTAATTCTCTACGATTCCGTTATGCACCAAAACAATACTCCTTGACCTGTGCGGATGGGCATTTTCATCTGAGGGTCTCCCATGGGTAGCCCACCTTGTATGACCTATCGCAGCATAGCTGGATGGGTTTTCAGACTCAAGCATTGAAGCCAAGTCTTTTATCTTACCCGTGCACCTTCTAATCTCAATGCCATTAGCAGAAAAAAAGGCGATCCCGGCAGAATCATATCCTCTGTATTCAAGACGCTTCAGGCCTTCGAGTACTACGGAGACTGCATCCTTTTTACCTATATATCCGATTATCCCACACATATTACAGCAGTGACCAGTGACGAGTAACAAGTGATGAGTTTAATACAAGCATCATGTTACCCTTTTGTTTTCTTTTTAACTTTCAACTTTTCACTTTTAACTTTTAACTTTTTCCTTATTACCCAGTCTTTAATATTGCTCTGCTTTATTCTGCTTAGGGCAAGGGCCATTGAGGGGACATCCTCTGTGATCGTAGAACCAGCACCTATGTATGCACCTTTCCCAACTTTTACAGGCGCGATAAACTGAGAATCACTTCCAACAAAGGCGTTGTCTTTGATAACGGTAATGTGTTTTTTATACCCGTCATAGTTGCAGGTTATTGTACCTGCACCTATGTTTACATTATTCCCGATCTTTGAATCACCGAGATACGTAAGATGGCCGGCCTTTGTACCAGAACCTATGACTGATTTTTTAATTTCAACAAAGTTACCTATTCTCGCTTCTTTCCCAATTTGAGATCCAGGTCTAATACGGGCGAAGGGTCCGACAGAGGCTCTATCCTTCACAACAGAACTCTGGATCAGGGTTGAATCCTGAATAATTGCCCCGTCACCAATGATACTGTTCTGAATCCTAACATTTGGATATATTGTGCATCCCCTCCCTACCCTTGTGTTACCCTCAAGATAAACATTGGGGTAGATTTGCGTACCTTTTCCTATCCTCACGTAGGGAGATATGAATACTGAGTTGGTATCCATAAAGTTCACACCTCTATTCATCCATCTCTTTATGATTCTGTCTTTCATAAGCTGACGAACCTTTTCAAGTTCTCTGAGAGTGTTCACTCCCATTAATTCATCCTCAGACCCAATGCAAAAAGCGTCTACCTTTATTCTCTTATCATTTGCAATACTGACTACGTCGGTCAGGTAATATTCACCTTTTGATTCATTCAGTTTTATCTCTTTTAAAATATGGAATGCCTCAGACTCAAGAGCATATATTCCGCTGTTAACTTCTTTTATCTTCTTTTGTAGACCCGTAGCATCCCTGTCCTCAACAATAGAGACTGCCCTGCCAGATTCATCTTTTATAACCCGGCCATATGAACTCGGCTCTTCTGCCATAAAGGAGAGAACAGAAATAACATTCCTTTTCTGTTTATGGAGACGTAAAAATTTTTTTAGGGTCTCCCGAAGAACAAGGGGGGTATCTCCATTAATGATCAGAACAGTCCCTTTAAATCCCTTGATGGCCTGCCTTGCCTTCAGGAGCGCATCGCCTGTTCCCATCGCCTCCTTCTGATGTGCAAAACAGATTGACCCGTCACCCTTTACAGATTCCTTTATTTCCTTAAAATGTTTTCCTACGACCACAACAATCCGTTGTGGTTTTAGCTCATTCAGTGTATTTAAAACATACTGGAGCATCGGAGCATCATAAATCTTATGGAGGACTTTCGGTAAAGATGAACTCATCCTTTTACCAAGACCAGCAGCCAGAATAACCCCAGCTAATTTCATTGTTTTGCCTCTGAAATCGTGTTAGGTATTGAGATACCAGCTGAAAGGATGATTTTGATGCCCTCATCCACAGGGATGTCCGTATAGAAGACCTCTTCACTCTTGAATAGTACTATCTCACCAAGGTAAAAATTATTTGTAGGAATATAAACAGCCCTCATGGAAGATTCATGTCCGTCCTTATCAGCCTTCATTGTATGCTCCTTTGTAAGAAAGCCGAAAACGAAGGCACCGGGTCGCGGGTACTCAACGATGACGAATCTCTTGAAGGATGAAGCTTTATTCTCTGGGGAGAAGGCATCAACAATCTGTTTGATTGCGATGTAAATGCCTTTGAATACAGGTATTCTAAGCATAAGTTTTTCAAAAGATTTAATTGCCTTTTTCCCAAAGACATTTGTCGAGATTACACCCACGATGAATATGAGAACGATTGCCGAGACAAAACCAAGGCCCGGAATGTGGTAGCCGAGAATACTATCGTAAAAAGGTCCAAGAAGACCATCAACAAACTTAAAAAACCACCCTATGATGAGAAAAGTAATGATAACAGGGATTGATACGAGAAGCCCTGCAAGAAACCTCCTCTTGAAAGTAGCACGCACGGAAATCGGTATGTCACTTGCCAACCTTAGCCATCACCTCTTCAGGAATATCAAAGTTTGTATAAACATTCTGTACATCTTCATGGTCTTCGAGGGCATCAACCAGTCTTATCATCACTTCTGCGGCCTTTCCGTCAAGGGCAACATAGCTTTTGGGAAGCATCGTTATCTCTGCAAAGGATGGAGAAATCCCGGCTGCTTCCAGAGAAGCCTTTACTTTATTCATATCCTCAGGGGTTGTAATAATCTCGTAACTGTCCTCTCCGGGGTCATTCTTCATATCCTCAGCACCTGCTTCAAGAGCAGCGGACATCAGGGAATCTTCATCAATTTTAGTCTTTTCGACGATGATATATCCCTTTTTATGAAACATCCAGGAAACACAACCTGCCTCACCCAAATTCCCACCATGTTTGGTCATGATATGTCTTATCTCTGAAACTGTCCTGTTTCTGTTGTCTGTAAGTACTTCCAAAAGAATCGCTGTACCACCTGAGCCATACCCCTCATAGATAGTCTCTTCGTAGGCTACGCCGGGAAGCTCGCCTGTGCCTTTCATAATCGCCCTCTTAATATTCTCCTGGGGCATGTTCACCTCTTTTGCCTTCTCAATTGCAACCCTCAGTCTCGGGTTTCCATCAGAGTCTCCACCACCTAGTCTTGCAGCAACAGAAATTTCCTTAACAATTTTCGAAAAAATTTTCCCCTTTTTCGCATCAACTGCAGCTTTTTTGTGTTTGACCTGTGCCCACTTCGAGTGTCCAGACAAGATAGCCCTCCGAATGATTTTCCTTTGATCCTAAAGATAAATGATTTATGTTATAAATTGATTCAAGAGTTACTTTTATGATAATTCTACAGGAGTAACACTGTCAAGCTTCTATACCATATTCCTTAATCTTTGTGAGGAGTGTCTTGTAACTTACCCGAAGGAGTTCAGATGCTTTGCTTTTATTGCCCTTTGTCTGCCTGAGGGCTTCAACAATACGTTGTGTTTCTGCAATCTTCAATGCCCTCTTTGCCACATCTTCGAGTGTTCCTCCCGATAGTGAAAGCTGACCTGCAGAACCAAATTCAGATCGTTGGGAAAGAACAATATGTTCAGTTTTAATGATATCCCCGTCACAGAGGATGATAGCCCTTTCAATGGTATTCTCAAGCTCCCTCACATTACCTTTCCAATGATAGTTCATAAGGATATCAAGGGCATCTTTTGAAATACTCTTTTGAGAAGTCTTTAATTCAAGGCAGTACTTATTGATGAAATATTCGACAAGTAAAGGGATATCTTCTTTTCTTTCCTTCAATGGCGGTATCTTAATAGGAAATACATTCAGCCTGTAATAAAGGTCTTCTCTGAAACTTTTGTCCTCAACAGCCTTTTCGAGATCTTTATTACTTGCTGCAATAATCCTAACATCTACTTTAATAGTTTTTACTCCCCCTACCCTCTCTATTTCGCTTTCCTCAATCGCTCTCAGAAGTTTTGACTGGAGTATAAGATCCATGTCACCAACTTCATCAAGGAATATCGTCCCTCCATCAGCAAGCTCAAATTTGCCGAACTTCTTTGCATCCGCTCCTGTAAAGGAGCCCTTTTCATGACCGAAAAGTTCAGATTCGAGGAGTTCCTTTGGTATAGCCGCACAGTTAATTGGCACAAAGGGATAGTTCCGCCTGGGACTTAAGTTATGTATCGCCCGCGCAAAGAGTTCTTTACCTGTCCCACTTTCGCCGAGGAGAAGTACCGTTGTTTTCGTTGGTGCAACCTTCTGTACAAGCTGTGCAACATCTGTTATCTTCTCGCTCTTGCCAATAATTCTTGGGAGTCCAAGTTTTGATGCAAACTCCTCTCTTAAAAGTATATTCTCTGTGAGAACTCTTTGTGTCTCGAGCGCCCTCCTTATCAGCATGAGGAGATGATCTATATCAAAAGGTTTTGTGATAAAGTCGAATGCGCCCTCTTTCATTGCGATAACGGCTGTCTCAACTGAACCATAGGCTGTCATGACGATAACAGGCATGAGCTGATTTTCTTCTTTCGATGCCTTGAGGATATCGATACCGTCTTTCCCGGGTAGCTTAAGGTCTGTAAGGACAAGGTCTATCCTGCTCCCCTTGATTTGATTGATACCTTGCAGACCATTTTGAGCAGAAATGACATTATAGCCTTCTGCTTCGAGGGCATCTCGAAGCATTTTTGTCATCGATTCCTTATCTTCTATGACAAGAATAGTTTCCATATATCACATCCTCGCTTCTTTAAGAGCGCCCTTACATGCACATCTTCTCTCATCAGGAATGAGATTAAATGTCTTCTCCAGAAGATTCCCCACACGGTTGGCAGCTCCTCCCATCGTTTTGATAACCTCTGTCGTTGTAAGCCTCTTTTTCGTAATTCCTGCAGCATAATTTGTAACCACGGCGACACCGGCGAGACAAAGTTCCAATTCTCTTGCTAAAGCTGCCTCGGGCATCGCTGTCATACCCACCATATCAATTCCTATATCCAAAAATATTTTTATTTCTGCCCTGGTTTCTAATCTCGGTCCATTCACACATGCATACGTTCCTGATTTTATTAACTCTACTCCTGACTTTCTGCCTGCTCTAAAAACAGACTCCCTCAACTCAGGACAATACGGTTCTGTGAAGTCTATATGCACTACTTCGTCACCATCATAATATGTAGAATCCCTGCCTTTCGTCATATCTATAATCTGATCTGGGACAATGATCATCCCTGGTCTTATTTCAGGCCCGATACCTCCTACAGCACCAATGGATATAATCCTTTCCACACCGAGTTCTTTAAAACCCCACATGTTTGCCTTATAGTTTATCTTATGCGGAGGGATATGGTGTTTCAAGCCATGTCTTGGAAGAAATGCAACTTCTCTGTTAGAGAACTCACCAATCATGTAGGTATCTGAAGGGTCTCCAAAGGGAGTTATAATTTCTCTGTATTCTTTAATGGTTAGGCCTGGTATGTTATAAAGGCCACTTCCTCCGACAACCCCTATTTTAGGCATCCTTTTGATAAACCTTTTCGCCTTCTTTCACCTCAGGTTTTATCAGGTTTTATATATAGATACATAATAACAGATTATGGAAAATAGGAACAGTTTATAAAATCTTCCCAGCCTTTCATGATCACTTACCAGCATGAAAAGATTTAGGTTCTTTCGTAAAAAAGTTGAAATTGAAAAATGAGTAATCCCCCTACATCTCCCTTTAGAAAAGGGGGAGATAAGAAGCGGATAAGATGCTAAAAAGTAAACAAATTCCTCTCTTAAGGGTGGAATGGATAAAATGCCAAAAAGCAAATAAATTCCCCTCTTTTTTTAAAGAGGGGTGAGGGGAGATTACTGGGAAAGAGTGTTTGGTGATTCCTTTGCATGTTGTGTAGTAATGGAGAAAATCAAAATCAACTAAAATACGAAAGAGGGAAGATTTATTGCCATCACCTTCTTCCATTGCTTCCACATCTGATATAATTCAAACATGCTCGATAAAGAACTCCTTTTAAAGATATTGAAAAAAGCACTTTCAGCGGGAGGCGAATATGCAGAGATATTTATTGAGCACAAAAAACCCGTCTCCATCCATCTTGAAGACAAAAAGATTGAAAAGGTAGTTACCGGTGTTGATTTCGGTTTAGGTATACGACTCATTTATAATGGCAGATCTGCCTATGCTTACAGCAACGACCTTTCAGAAGAATCTCTGACAAAAGCAGCATCTATAGTGAGCAAAGCTGCTTCTGGCAAGATTATTGACTCTGTTATAGATCTGAGGACCAAAACACCTTCTGTTTCTTTTGATATAAAACTCTTTCCAGAAGATATTCCCGTAGAGAAAAAAATATCCCTTGTGAGAAAAGCAGATGCAGTTGCAAGGGGCTACGACAGGAGAATAAGACAGGTCAGTGTCATATATAATGACTTTATCCAGAAGGTTCAGATTTCAACGACAGATGGAACAATCGCTAAAGATGAAAGAGTTCATACCATTGTGGTAATCCAGGTGATCGCAGCCGATGACGGTATCATCCAGACAGGATATGAATCCATAGGTGGCTTTATCGGCTTTGAGCTCTTTGATGAAATAGATGTTGAGGAGTTAAGTCTGAAGACAGCAAAAAGGGCTTTGATGATGCTTACCGCCAGGAGGGCACCGGGTAGAAGAATGTCTGTGGTTATCTCATCTGATGCAGGTGGTACTATGATACATGAGGCTATAGGCCATGGCCTCGAGGCCGATTTAGCACAACAAGGTTTATCCGTCTACTCAAAGAAGATGGGGCAGCAGGTTGCTTCCCCCCTTATAACAGTAATAGATGACCCAACTCTTCCAAAGAAAAGAGGCTCTTTCAGGTTTGATGATGAGGGCACTCCTTCCCGGCAGAATGTCCTTGTAGAAAAAGGCATTTTAAAAAAGTACATGTACGACAAACTAACGGCATTAAAAGATGGGGTACCCTCAACTGGCAATGGCAGGCGGCAATCATATCAGCACAGGCCTATACCAAGGATGACGAACACGTTGATTGCACCTGGTGAAACTTCTCCAGAGAAAATCGTAACCTCTGTAGAGTATGGTCTTCTCGTCACAAAAATGGGGGGAGGACAGGTAAATACCATTACAGGTGATTTTGTGTTTGAGGTGCAAGAGGGTTACCTTATCAAAAAGGGCTTGATAGAAGAACCTGTAAGAGGAGCAACCCTCGCAGGAAATGGTCCGGAGGTCTTGAAATCCATAGACATGGTCGGTTCTGATTTAGGATTCGCAATCGGTACATGTGGTAAAGATTTTCAGGGCGTACCTGTCTCCGATGCAATGCCGACAGTCAGGATTCCTGAGATAGTAGTCGGGGGCGAGATATAACACTGTGTCAAATACTCCTCAATCTATAGATTATAAACAACACTTCTGTTTCAATCATCCCTTGACCCAGGATCAAATAGGAAACAGATCACCATCAAAAATCCTCTTTAAAAGCCCTTGCCCGACAGAGTTTGAAGTTTTCTGAGGTCAGAAGAATTCCTTTGAGTTGCTGGCATTATATTTGCATATCCATCTCCCGCATTATGCGATTACAACGAACTTTAAAACAAGAGGCGGTTTTTGAGGGTATCGGGCTTCATACAGGGCGATACGCAAAGGTACGCCTTAAACCTGCCCAGAGAGATACAGGAATAATATTTACAAGGACAGATAAGGATATAGCAATAAAGGCCTCAGTAAGTTCGGTTGCGGACACTGCTTTCTCAACAACCCTCGCATATGACGGAGTAAAGATCAGGACCGTTGAACATATCCTTGCAGCTCTGTCTGGCCTCGGGATAGATAACCTGATCGTAGAAGTTAATGGACCTGAGATACCTATACTTGATGGAAGTTCAACAGAACTCATCAGCCTAATCCTTGATAGCGGAATTGCAAAGCAGGGCAAGAAAATGCCCTTTCTCAGAATAACAAATCCTGTGGTCTTCACGGATGGACATACAGAGATCGCAGTTTTTCCCTATGATGGAAGGAAAATTACCTACAGAATTCATTTTAATCATCACCTCCTTGGAGAGCAGAAGCTGAGCTTAGAAATTACCGAGGAGAGTTTCGTTAAAGAAATTGCCCCTGCAAGAACCTTTGGTTTTCTTAAGGATGTCGAATATCTAAAGGCAAATGGTTTTGCAAAAGGCGGTTCGCTTGATAATGCCATAATACTTAGCAGCGATGGTGTATTAAATTCCTCAGGCCTGAGGTTTAAAGATGAATTCGTGCGCCATAAAATACTTGATATGATAGGTGACCTTTCCCTAATCGGATTTCCCATTTACGGCCATATTATTGCCAACAAGTCAGGCCATACGACAAACCTGAAGTTCCTGAAAAAGATTATTTCCTACCAGAATTGCTGGGAGATAGTCTCAGAGATTCCCCAGCCCCATCCATACCCCGCTTATGCGGAAAAATCCTTAATTTTCAACAAGTTATAAATTTTACTTGAATTTTCCTGAAAATTAAGTTTCATTATAAGGAAGAGGACCGCAAAAAGAGAGGCTGGAGAATTTCTCCTCCAGCCTTAAATCGTGTGTGTGCATGTGGAGCAGAACTATTTCTTCTTTGCGGTCTTCTTCTTTGCTGCTTTCTTTTTTGTTGCCATTAATTGCTCACCCCCTTTCGCCCCGCCTTTGCCTGTGGCAAGTCCGCCTAAGGCAGGCAAGTGCGGGTCACTCTGAACTCACAATCTTCCAATAAGGGTAATCCTTTTCCCTGATAAGAGTCTTTTCAGATTTGCGTCACCTTTTTTCTTCTTCTTTTTGTATTCGTCCTCATCAATAATAGTGCAGTTAATCTTTCGGTCAAACCTTTTTTCAATATCCTTAAGTTCTTTCGTAAGGGACGATAGCGCACCAATAACAAAAAGATCTACCGTATTGACATCATCTCCTTCTGCGTACGGACCGTAAAGAAAAGCAGTCTTTGCACCAGAAGCTCTCAAGACTGCTTTGAGTGCACCAGGTAAACCGAGAGATTTTGTTATCAAATTCTTCAGCTCTGAAAACAGGGGTGAGTCTGTGTTCGCCCGAAAATATTTGAGATTGGCAACCTTCTCGCTCATTACGATACCCATCTTCTCAAGATTGTCAAGTTCTCTCTTTACACCGGAAGGATTTTTTCTGAGGAGTTCTGCAATCTCTCGAATATAGAATTGTTCGTCTGGACTGTTCAGAAGGAGTGATAGGACATCTGCCCTTATTGATGATGAGAATAAACTCTTTAACATCACTCACCTAAATATTTTTATATAACATAATTTTCTATTTGTCAACAAAAAAATTACATTTAGGAACAAATAATGCATTTTAGTGAACGATTTCATTTTGCCATTTTTTTTCAGAACAATAATTCTTAAATCTTGAAATTCATTTTCTGATCATCTGTCTGACCTTTCCCAGATTTTCGAAATCATCAGTCTCTTTCTTCTTTGGTGTCTCAAGTATTAAAGGAATATTCCTGAAAGGAAAATGGTTAAGAAACTGTCTTAAACCCCGTGCGCCTATCTTTCCAAGACCGATATGCTCATGCCTGTCAACTCCTGACCCGAGGTCACCTTTCGAGTCATTCAGATGAATGAGTTTTAATTTATCAAGACCTATATATTTTTCTATTTCCTCTGAAATGTGTTGTATACCTTCTTCACTACCAATGTCATATCCTGCTGCAAAGGCATGGCAGGTATCAATGCATATGCCTGCTATCAACAAACCTTTCATGGCATTCAAAAGATCTGAAAGGTTTACAACCTGAGAGGAGATGTCTCCTCTCTCCCCAGCCGTATTTTCTATCAGGAGGCCAGCCGTCCAGTGACCCAACGATGTAACCTCTTTTAACGCATCAATCGCCCTCTTCCTCGCAACATGTTCTTCATCCCCTGATGCACTTCCGGGGTGAAGTATTACATACTCAGCCCCAATAGCATCAGCCCTGTCCATTTCTACTACAAGGAGATCTATAGATCTTTTCCTTAAATCGTTATCCCTTGATGCTATGTTAATTAGATATGAGGTGTGAATATAGAGAGGGGTCATATGCAAATAGGACCGGAGTGATTTAAATTTCATAGCCTCTTCCTCTGAAATCGATTTTACAGCCCATCCCCTCGGGTTATGAGAAAAGATCTGCAGGGTACTACACCCAAGGGCCTCAGCCCTTTCCAAACTATAATGTAATCCTCCGTTAATAGAAGCATGTACACCAATCCTTCGCAGCATTTTATCATTCATCTGATGACCAGTAGCCACAGGCTTTAGCCTGTGTAAGTAAGAAGGAAAATGTTTCTTTTTATGTTTTCTCTTAAATAAGGAGACGTTGACAACTTCATAGTAATTATATTATGTTATTTAATTCTATACTGAAAGTAGGTAATAAATTATGAAAACACAATTTGCCTCAAAGGGTGATGTCGAAAGAAGGTGGTATCTTGTTGATGCTAAAGACGCTATCCTTGGAAGGCTTGCAACGAAGATAGCCATTTACCTTCGCGGTAAAAATAAAACCATATTTACACCCCATATCGACACAGGCGATTTCATTATTGTTATAAATGCAGACAAAATAAGGCTTACAGGCAAAAAGCTTGAGAACAAGATTTACTATCACCATTCAGGTTATCCAGGTGGCCTCAAGGCTGAGCCTTTAAAAGACCGCCTGAGCAGGAAGCCAGAGGAAATCATCATAGATGCGGTATGGGGAATGCTCCCAAAGGGCAGACTCGGTAGAGCTATGTTAAAGAAGCTCAAGGTATACAGGGGACCTGAACAC
>Ga0187774_10000791_pt1 | contig 11053 bp, 8 predicted proteins | sample 0216_BV02_MP05_2_FD_133152 | JGI IMG/M metagenome (GOLD analysis project Ga0187774, IMG submission 133152) | Tropical peat soil microbial communities from peatlands in Department of Meta, Colombia - 0216_BV02_MP05_20_MG | ecosystem: Environmental > Terrestrial > Soil > Wetlands > Peat | place... | reverse complement strand
GGTGATTCGCGTCGGGGCGGCGACCGAAGTGGAGATGAAAGAGAAAAAAGCGCGTGTGGAAGATGCCTTGCACGCGACCCGCGCTGCGGTGGAAGAAGGCATCGTCGCCGGCGGCGGCGTGGCGCTCATTCGGGCAAGAGCGAATGTCAACGTCAAAGGCGATAACCATGATCAGGACGCCGGCGTCAAGATTGTGCTGCGCGCCTTGGAAGAACCGCTAAGGCAAATCGTCGCCAACACCGGAGAAGAGCCTTCAGTGGTCGCCAATAAAGTCAAGGAAGGCAAAGGTAACTTTGGTTACAATGCTGCGACCAACGAATACGGCGACCTAGTGCAAATGGGAGTGCTTGATCCCACTAAAGTGACCCGCTACGCTCTTCAGAACGCGGCGTCAATCGCGGGATTGATGCTTACCACCGATTGCATGGTGGCAGAACAAGTTGAAGAGAAGCCGGCTGCACCCGCGGGCGGCATGGGTGGCATGGGCGGTATGGGCGGAATGGATATGTAATTGGCTTTATCGCGGCATTATAAGAGCGAAACCCCTTGGTTCGAGCCAGGGGGTTTTGTTTTGTATGCCGGGTGTTGGCTGGACTTGATTTTGAATTAAAATTGCAATATTGCGCCACAAATTATGGCCAAGTAGCTCAGTTGGTAGAGCAGAGGACTGAAAATCCTTGTGTCGGTGGTTCGATTCCGCCCTTGGCCACCCGATTTCGCCGAGCGCGGTGCGCGAGGCAAAATCCGCAAAGGGCGATTCCGCCCTTGGCAACTTGGCTATCGAGATGCGTCGCGGGTTTGAGCCAGCGAGCAAACTTTCCGAGGCAATTTAACTGATTTTCTGGATATAGAAAGCCGCTTTGTTGGTTGCCAGGAATTGATTTTTACGCGTGCATTAGATTTAAAGCATCACTGACTGACCGGTGTGCAGGAACCAGCGATCGATGACTACATGCCGCGCGAACCAGCTTGATTGCATCAACTTAACCGCTGTCTTTTGGCGGAACTTTTCCGGCACTAAGGATTTACTTACCGGGCGCGGGTTTTTCTTTCCGAATCGTTGCATCAGTAAATTGGCATATGGCGCGAGATTTTCTTGCCGATAATCCTTGCGAGCATTGATGATAACTTCGGCGGCCATTAGCCCAGACTCCACTGCAGGGCGAATACCTTCGCCACTTTGCGCGTAGGCCAAGCCAGCTGCGTCGCCGATAAGAAGGACTCCCCTGCCGGTAACCGTGCGATTCGACCCTGGATACAGCAGATAGGCGTGACCGTTGAATTTCTTGCGCAGATTTCGCGGAATAATTTTGCGCTGCTCCAGCCAGCGCCGGAAATGTTCCACATGCTCCGAAAGCCTGTGGCTGTCCTCCCGTCCGAGCCCGATGTTGAGGTAGCTGCCCTTTGCAAAGCACCAGCCGTAGCCCTTGAGATCGGGGCAAAAATACATTTGCACAATTCGGTTATCTAATCGGCATTCGCTTCGTTCCTGATCGTTAATTGGAAACTCGATTTCCTGTGCCACGACCAGGCTTGCACCGCGCTCCGGCGGCGTGCGCATGGTTCGTGCTACTGGGCAAAAATGTCCGCCAGCTCCAACCACCATGGGCGTTTGGATCCTATCATTAATAAACCACCTGTCGCCATCGCGCACCATCGAGTTCATCGACTCACCCAGAAGCAAACGCGCGCCGGAGCGCCGCAGCAGGTAATTGTCAAACTCGCAACGGCGAATGCCATAGCTCGCCGGTTCGCGATAGCGCGTTTCCACTTCGGCGGCACCCATAATACTGGTCTGAAATCCATAGACCGGCTGTATGACTCGATCTCGCGAGTAATCCGCAATATCGAGATGCAGCGATTTCACTACGGCCGGAGTGATCCAGCCGGCGCAAACCTTATCGCGCGGAAATTTCTGCTTGTCCATGACCAGAACATCGAGGCCGGCAGCGACAAGCTGCCGCGCACAGGTTGAGCCCGCAGGCCCTCCGCCGACGATCAGCACGTCGCACGCATCAACGGGCATGACGGGATGGAAAATACACTAGCTATAAAGATGGCCCCGCGTCCACGGGATATCGTTATTGGCCCCGCGCGCGAAAAGGACTTGGAACAATTGCATATCGCCGTTGCTAAATGCAGCAATCGATCCTGCAAGATACAAGCGCCAAGCGCGGAGGAAGCGCTCATCATACATTTCTTTCACTTTGCCACTCGAATTCTCGAAGCGCTGCAGCCAATGCTTAAGAGTCAATGCATAATGCAATCTCAAATTCTCGACATCGAGCACCGAGTAATCCCAGTCCTCCAGGACCTCCAGCATCTCACGCAGAGACGGGGGGTAGGCGCCTGGGAAAATGCGTTTTTCGACCCAAGCGTTTAAGGGATTGGGCCGATTCCGGCCAATGCTGTGAAGTAGCCCACGTCCGTTTGGATCCAGACAGCGGTCAATGACACGACGCAGCTCAGGGTAATATTCGGGACCTACGTGCTCGAGCATGCCAACAGACATAAAAGCGTCGAAGCGGCCACTGGCATTCCGGTAGTCGTCTTCAATGAATTCGACGCGATGCTCGATACCTAGCGCACGCGCACGCGCCTTGGCGTATGCAATCTGCTCATGTGAAATGTTGAACGCCTTGACCCGCGCCCCGTATTGGGTAGCCATGTGCAAAGCCAGCGCGCCCCAACCGCAACCCGCTTCCACAACGGATTCCTCCGGCCGCAATCTGATTTTGCGGCAAACATGATCCATCTTGGCAATCTGCGCCTGCTCTAGTGTAATATCCGGGCTGGCAAAGTACGCGCAGGTGTAAACCAGCTGTCGATCAAGCCAGAGCTTATAGAACTCGTTGCCCAGGTCGTAGTGATGGTGGATGTTCTCGCGCGATTCGGCCAGCGCATTCGTATTCCGGCGATTCAGCCACTTTATCACTCGCGACCAAAGTCCCGCGCTGCGCGCGCGCGCCAAGCCCTGGTAGGCGACCTCGACCAGCTTTACCAAATCTCCGTCGACTTCAACCAAGCCGTCGCTGTACGCGTCACCGAAATAGAGTTCGGGATTGAGCAACAACTTGACCAAACAGGATCGACTTTTGACACGCACATCGACCGCCGGCTTGCTCTGGCCGACATATACCGTTTTACCGTTCCAAAGGGTGAGGCTAATCGGCGGATTACCAAGCGAGTCAAGTAGCGCGCGAGCCAGGTATTCTTCGATCGAGCGCCCAGAGCTTTGTCCACGCGCATCCTCCTGTCTGGCAGTGCCTGCGGCCCCGACTTCCCCTTGTTGAGAAGTAACGCCCAGTAATTGTGGATCTTCCCGATTCATAGTGACATTCTTTACAGCATTCTGATTTCTCAACGCAACAAAAGGGAGGAGTCAAGTCTGCGGTATGGATACCTGTCAAATGCAATGCGTGATGCCATGGTCTCGACCGATCACCGCCAGCTATCGTGTGTTATCGCTCTTTTTTGCCAAATATACACTTTTGCCGGTATCGCCGTCTATCGTGATTTGCATTTGACCTGCGCGTTCGGATCAACCTAGACAACACACTATACCTGTAAGCTTTCAGACGCTCACTATGATGAATTGCGAGCTTGACTGCAAAATAAGCGTTTTAATCGCAAAGCGCCAGAATACCCTTTTCGACAACGTTTTACCTCGCGCTCCTGATTAAAAGGTCCTTACCCTTATTACTGCAGAAATGACATACTTCCCCTGTCTTAAGCCGCAACTCCTCTGAAAGCCAATTAGGAATCAGTGCCTCTATGATTTTCCTTGCTGCCGGGGGGAAAATTTTTTGAGCGCGCCGCTGGTCCCTGCAAACCGCTCGCCAATAGAAATCCCTGCCTGTTGCGCGCTCTCACGGAAGGTCAGCGAACTCTTTGGCGTTCGTCACGACTGCAAAATTCCCGGCTGACTGGTAGGCGCCAATACCAAGCACTCCTTGCTCGATAACAGTGCTCAATTGTCCGCGGCGTTATGCGCAATACGGCAATCTACGACTCAAGCCGCAGAAGCAAAGGCTTTCTCCAATGCAAGCGACTGATGCGAAACATGTTTTTAAATTGGTACGACATTTGCTTTATTTTTATTGACTGAATGCAATGAACGAGCCAAAAAGGGGTAAATGCAATGGCGCAGGGATTTGCGGTAGGCGTTTCGGCGACTTGCTTTTTTGACCATCTGCGTGTGGGTGGCCAAAACGCGTTGCTGTTTTTTGGGCCAGGAAAAATTGGTGTGGTATGAATGAGCTCTTTTCAGCGTTGCTATCTTGGGCGGTAGTCCTGTCCGGGTACCCTGCACCCAGCGTGCCCCCCGAGGTCGTATTCGCAAGTCATCAGCAGCTTACCAAAATGGCATGTGGTGGAGCCGAATGTCAGGTTATCGGTTTTCATCCACCGGGATCAAAGCAAGTATATATTGACGACCGTTTGCATCCCGAAACCAGCACCTTCGCTGCGTCAATCGTCGTTCATGAATTCGTTCATTATCTCCAGCAGGCTGGGGGCAAGTTTGCGCTGAATTACAGTTGCAGCGATGCGCTAGAAATGGAACGTGAGGCTTACGACGTCCAATCGCGTTTTTTGGTCGCTCACGGCATATACCGGGTAGTCGGGAGCGCTATGTACGATGCGAACTGCAGTCCGTGACTGCAAGGTCTTCTTTCCAAGCGATCTCTACATCGAGTCCAGCGCCGCGTTAATCTTTGTTGCTCTTTTTCGCTTCAAAAAAGGTGCTAATCAGATCCATGGGCATGGGAAACACGATAGTGGTATTCTTGTCCGCACCGATCACCGTCAGGGTTTCCAGATATCGTAACTGAATGGCCTGTCGTTCTTGTGCCAGTATCTTGGCTGCTTCGAACAGTTTTTGAGAAGCCTGCAGTTCTCCTTCAGCATGAATAATCTTTGCGCGCCGCTCGCGCTCTGCTTCAGCTTGACGCGCGATGGCACGGATCATGGATTCATTGAGATCGATTTGTTTGATTTCGACATTTGAAACTTTGATTCCCCACGCGTCGGTATGGATATCGAGAGTGGTTTGAATATCCAAATTCAGTTTTTCGCGCTCCGCCAGCATTTCATCCAGCATATGCTTGCCTAACACCGAGCGAAGAGTGGTTTGAGCAAGCTGGCTGGTTGCGACCAAAAAGTTTTCCACCTGAATAATGGCTTTCTGCGGATCCACCACCCGAAAATACACCACGGCATTAACCTTGACCGAGACATTATCGCGCGAAATCACGTCTTGACTCGGCACATCCATCACCACCGTACGCAGGCTTACTCGAACCATCTGCTGGATTCCCGGGATGACCAGAATCAATCCGGGGCCTTTAACTTTCCAGAATCGTCCAAGCAGAAAAATTACACCGCGTTCATATTCCCGCAATACCCGGAGTGCGGAAAACGCTAGCAGGACAACGACGACCAATACTCCGAAGCCGAAATTAAAAGCCATTACGTTTCTCCTTTGTCGGGTAAAACTTCTGGTACGACATCAAGCGTTAATCCGTCTATCTTTACTACCCGGATTTTTTGTCCAGGACGCAATTTGTCGGCGCTTTTGACGCGCCAATTTTCACCATGTACCAGCGCCCAGGCTCCTCCTTCGAAATCCTCGGTCACTTCCCCAGTGCTGCCTATGAGCTCTTCGCGCCCGCTCACCACCGGGCGGTCACTGGCTCTGATGATCATCCCCATTATAAAAATCAGAAACAAGGCACTGGTTGCGCCGATTCCAAGTATCAACGGCAAGGGAATCCCGTATCCCGAGACTCCGGTGTCGATGAGTATTACCGATCCGATGACAAAGGCAATTAAGCCACCCAGTCCCAATGATCCGTAAGCGGGGAAATAGACCTCGGCGATCATGAAAGCGATTCCAATCATGATCAAGACCAGACCGGCGTAATTCACCGGCAGCAGCTGGAAAGCGTAAAGCCCAAGAATCAAACAGATCAATCCCGCAACGCCGGGCAATACATAGCCGGGATTGGAAAATTCAAAAAATAAACCATAGATTCCGACCAGCATCAGGATGTACGCCACGCTTGGATCAGTAATTATGGCAAGCAGGCGGCTGCGCCAGTCCTGCTCAAAGATCACCATCGCGGATGTCTCGGTATTTAGCTTGCGTTCCTGTCCCAAGACAGTGAGCTTGTGGCCGTCAAGCTTCTTCAGTAGCTGGGGCACGTCGTCGGCTACCAAATCAATGACCCCGAGTTTTAACGCTTCGTCTGCTGAAAGACTTACTGCTTCACGCACCGCCTTTTCTGCCCACTCCGCGTTACGCCCGCGCATTTGCGCCAATCCGCGAATATAGGCCGCGGCATCATGGACCTGCTTGCGGCTCAAGGTGTCTAGACCATCGCCGGTCTTTGGCTTGCGGGCATTTTCCGGTTTTCCGGCGCCCTGTTTCTTTTCAGGGCCCGTGGTTTCAGGTTCGCCGGTGCCCGGGATGCCACCGATTTGCACCGGTGTCGCCGCACCCAGGTTGGTGGCGGGCGCCATCGCCGCAATATGGCTCGCGTAAAGAATGTAGGTGCCTGCGCTGGCGGCACGGGCTCCGCTGGGTGCAACGAAAGCCGCAATAGGTATGGGCGAAGCAAGGATATCCTTGATTATCGTGCGCATGGAAGTGTCGAGGCCGCCTGGCGTGTCCATTTGGAATACCAGCATTTGCGCATGCTGCGTTGCTGCTAGTTCGAGGCCGCGGTGGAAGTAATCGGCTGTCGCCGGTCCAATGGCGCCGTTCACCGAAAGCACGACGACCGGTTGCGACTCGACGGCAGAAACTGGTCCGGATAAGGCCAACAAAATGATGAGCAAGAACCGCATTTCGGACAAAAGATTTTACGAGCGGCCGTCAAATATTAACTATAGCTTGTTTGCGAAACCCAGAGCGCGTGCAAGTGAAAATACTTTACAGCCCTTAAATGAGCGGGCCTGAGATTAAGCACACAACAGGTAATTCCGGCAAGACAAAGAATCACAAGATGAGAGTTGGAAAATTACACGCGGAGCGGTGCCCGGCAATTTTTTGGTTTCCGTTTTTATTTTCCGATTGCGGCTTTATTAAGCGAGACGCTGCTCGAGTAAAATTTGTCCACTGAACGACTTATCCCGTCTTTATCCAAACCCGCATCGGCGAGCATATCTTCCCGCGAGCCGTGCTCGATAAAGCGGTCGGGTAGCCCGATATTCAGAATCGGGATCTGCACGCCATGTGCAACAAGGCATTCATTGACGCCACTTCCCGCCCCACCTGATATTACGTTCTCCTCTATGGTCACCAGACTGTCGTGCGTGTTCGCGAGCTTCAGGATCATCTCTTCGTCAAGCGGCTTGACGAAACGCATGTTAACAACTGTGGCGTCGAATTTTTCAGCAATTTCTGTGGCTGGCGTTACCATGGTCCCGAAAGCAAGCAGAGCCAGTTTCCTTCCGTGGCGGCGTAACTCCGCGCGGCCAACGGGCAACGCCGTCATATCCTTTTGTACCGCTACGCCGGGCCCACTGCCTCTCGGATAACGTACCGCGGCGGGCTTGTTCAGCCGGAATCCGGTATAAAGCATTTGCCGGCATTCGTTCTCATCGGCTGGCGCCATCACCACCATGTCCGGCAGACAGCGCAGGTAGGTGAAATCATAGCTGCCATTATGGGTCGGTCCGTCAGGTCCAACCAATCCCGCGCGGTCGATGGCAAATAGCACGGGTAATCCCTGGATCGCGATGTCATGAATGACTTGGTCATAGGCGCGTTGCAGGAAAGTCGAATAAATCGCGACAACCGGTTTTAGACCATCGCAAGCCATCCCGGCCGCGATCGTGACACTGTGTTGCTCGGCAATCCCGACATCAAAATAACGGTCCGGATATTGCTCGGAAAATTTTACCAATCCCGAGCCTTCGCGCATCGCTGGCGTAATGCCCACCAACCGCTCGTCCAAGGCCGCCATATCGCACAGCCAATCGCCAAAAACCTGTGTGTACGTCAGAGCGCTTGCCTTGGATTTTGAAGGAACAATGCCCACCTTGGGATCGAACTTGGCGACCCCGTGATATTTCACCGGGTCGGCTTCCGCAGGCGCATAGCCCTTGCCTTTGGTGGTTACCACGTGCAAAAGGCGCGGGCCTTTAAGATCGCGCAAATTCCTAAGGATTTTGACCAGCGTGGGAATATCGTGGCCGCTGATCGGTCCGATGTAATTGAAGCCCAGTTCCTCGAAAAACGTTCCTGGCCCGGGAGTGACCATTCCTTTCACATGTTTTTCGGTCCGCAGCGCGAGATCCCACATCGCCGGGATTTTGGCTAGAACTTTTCTTCCGCCTTCGTGAATGGTCGTGTAAAACTTGCCGGAAAGCAAACGCGCTAGATAACTGGATAGAGCACCGACATTCGGCGATATTGACATATCGTTGTCGTTGAGTACGACCAGCAGATCAATATCCTTCAGGCCGCCTGCATGATCTAGCGCCTCGTATGCGAGTCCCGCCGTCATACCGCCGTCTCCGATTATTGCTATCGCTTTACGATCGCCGTTCTGTTTTGCCGCTGCAATCGCCATGCCCAAAGCGGCGCTAATTGAAGTGCTGGAATGCCCAGCGCCAAAACAATCGTATGTGCTTTCTTCGCGTTTTAAAAACGGCGTCAATCCGCCTTTTTGCCTGATGGTGCCGATGCGGTCGCGTCGGCCGGTAAGAATCTTATGCGGATAGCATTGGTGCCCCACGTCCCAAACCAAACGGTCTTGCGGCGTGTTGAAAACATAATGCAGCGCAAGGGTAAGCTCTACGGTACCTAGCCCTGCGGCGAAATGACCTCCGCATCCCGAAACCGAGTGGATGAGGTAATTGCGTAATTCATCGGCGAGCGGCACTAGCTGATCTTCGGGAAGCGCGCGCAGATCGTCCGGCGAATTGATGGTTGCGAGAATTGGATATTCTGAAAGCGACGACACGACCAGACCTCTATCCTTTATAAATTATGCAACCCCACTATAGCTCATGTTTCTGCATTTCAGCAGAACTGTCAACAAGCTCTTTTTTTAGAGTATTTTTGCTTGACAGCGACTTTGGAGGGTACGTATTATATGCCACCGTTTGCAGCGTGCCAACTATAGGATTTTCCAAAACATACCGCATTTTTGAACATTCTGATCCAAGCTAAAGACCCTGTGATATGATATCAACGATTTTCGCTGACAATTTCCCGTTGCTGTTAGCGGATTGTGCAGCAACGTGCACGGTCAAACTTTCCGGGTCAGACGATTGACCACTGAACTAATTTCGCACGACCGATGTCATTCTGAAGGCCGACGTCAACAGCTACCCTAATTGTTAAAGGAAAAAAATAGATGCAAGTAGTGTTAGCTCAGCCAAGGGGTTTTTGCGCCGGAGTGGTACGGGCGATAGAAATCGTGGAGCTCGCGCTGGACATCTACGGTCCGCCGGTCTATGTATTCCACGAAATCGTGCACAATAGGCACGTAGTTGAAGACCTGCAGACGCGCGGCGCGGTGTTTATTGAAGACTTAGATGCGGTGCCGACAGGTTCGGTTACGATATTCAGCGCCCACGGAGTTTCTACAGCGGTCGTCGATCAAGCCAAGCGAAGAAAGCTGCAAGTGATTGACGCGACGTGCCCGCTGGTTACCAAAGTGCACCTGCAGGCGCAGCAATACAGCCGACGGGGATATGAAACCATCATCATCGGCCATATTGGGCACGAAGAAGTTGAAGGTACGATGGGCTCGGTCGAGGGCCCGGTATACGTCGTTTCCACCACCGGGGATGTCGCCGCACTCACGGTAAAAAATCCCGACAAACTCGCTTACGTTACCCAGACGACCCTCAGCATAGACGACACGCGGGATGTGATCGACGCGCTGAAGCAGCGCTTTCCCACAATACAAGGCCCGGAACTCGATGATATTTGCTATGCGACCCAAAACCGCCAGAACGCGGTGAGAGCGCTTGCCGATGAAGTGAATTTGCTCCTGGTGGTCGGCGCGCGCAACAGTTCCAATTCCAACCGCTTACGCGAGGTCGGCGAACAACATGGTGTGCCTGCCTATCTGATTCAGGACGAAACAGAACTCGACAAATCTTGGTTTGAGAATGTAAAAAAGGTCGGTATTACTTCGGGTGCATCGACTCCAGAAGTGCTGGTGCAGAGAGTGCTCGATAAGCTGCGCACTTTCGGGGTGAATGTCACGCGCGAACTCGATGGCATACGCGAAACCACTACCTTTCGGCTGCCCAAGTCGCTTACCCTCAAAAAAGCCGAGCAAACGAAGTCTGCAGCGGTTGCGAAGGTTAACTCTTAGGGCTTAATGATGAGCATTCCATTAATTCAGCAATACCGCATTGCCAAATATGTGATCAGCCAGAAATTGCGCGGCGTGAAGCGCTACCCGGTGGTGTTGATGCTCGAGCCATTGTTTCGCTGCAACCTGGCTTGCGCGGGGTGCGGCAAGATAGATCACCCCGAGGAAATACTTAATAAACGCCTTACTCTGGAGGAATGCCTCGCTGCGGTAGATGAGTGCGGCGCGCCGGTAGTTTCGATTCCCGGCGGTGAACCTCTGATCCATAAAGATATAGTCAAAATTGTCGAAGGTATCGTGGCTCGCAAGAAATTCGTTTATCTGTGCACCAACGCGCTGTTGCTCAAGAAACGGCTGAAGGACTTTACTCCGTCGCCTTATCTTACCTTCTCGATCCACCTTGATGGGCTGCGCGAGCGGCACGACGCTTCAGTGTGCCAGGAAGGGGTATTTGACAAGGCCATCGAGGTGACAAAAATGGCCCTGGAGCGCGGTTTCCGCGTGACGGCGAACTGCACCGTATTCCAGGGCGAATCCGCTGAGGAGATCGCGGCATTCATGGATTACTGCATGGAGCTCGGCGTGGAGAGCGTGACCATTTCTCCGGGTTACAGCTACCAGCATGCGCCACAGCAGGAAATATTCCTGCGCAGGAGCGCGAGCAAGCAGCTGTTCCGCGAAGTATTCAAGCTCGGAAAAGGCCGCAATTGGCG
>Ga0187774_10000790_pt1 | contig 11054 bp, 8 predicted proteins | sample 0216_BV02_MP05_2_FD_133152 | JGI IMG/M metagenome (GOLD analysis project Ga0187774, IMG submission 133152) | Tropical peat soil microbial communities from peatlands in Department of Meta, Colombia - 0216_BV02_MP05_20_MG | ecosystem: Environmental > Terrestrial > Soil > Wetlands > Peat | place... | reverse complement strand
CGCGTAGTCGATTCTCTGGTTCGGGACCTCGTAGGGCATGTCGCTCAGCGTGCGCACCGCCGTGAAGTCGATCCCGTTGCGCGCCGCGCCGGGCATGAGCACCTGGAGGATCGACGGGCACGCGATCTTCGCCTCGAACGCGACGATCTTCCCTTGCGCGTCGAGCCCCGCGCGCAGCTTCACCAGGCTCGCGGGCCGGTAAAAGTCGTGCTGCATGTCCTCCTCGCGCGACCACATCAGCTTCACCGGCGTGCCGCGCATCGCCATGGCGATCGTGACACCCTGGCGCACGAAGTCCTGCGGCGCGCCGCGCCGGCCGAAGCCACCGCCGAGCATCGTCTTGTGCACCTCGGCACGCTCGAGCGGCACGCCTGCCGTCTGCGCCGCGGCGGCAAGCGACGCCATGCCGTCCTGCGTGGACGTCCACACCTCGACGAAGCCGTCGGGCTTGATCCACGCCGTGCAGGCCTGCGGCTCCATCGTCGCGTGGGCGAGGTACTGCGAGGCGTACTCCGCCTCGACGACCTTCGCGGCCGACGAGAAGGCCGCGGCAGCATCGCCCGTTCTCCGTGCCGAAGCGATGTTCGGGTCGGCGAGCCCATCGCGCAGCATGGCCGCGATGGTCGCGTCCGACGCCTGGCCGTTGGCGCCCACGTCCCAATCGATTCTCAGCTTGCCGAGCGCACGGTTGGCGCGCCACCAGCTGTCGGCCACGACGGCGACGAAGCCCTCGGCGCGCACGACCTTCTTCACGCCGCGCATCGCCTGTGCTTCGGACGCATCGACCGACTTCACCTTGCCGCCGAACACCGGGCTCTGCGCGATCGACGCGTGCAGCATGCCGGGCAGCACGACATCTGCGGCGAACACGGGCTTGCCGAGCACCTTGTCGGGCGTGTCGAGCCGGTGCAGCGGCCTGCCGGCGATCTTCCAGTCCTTCGCGTCGCGCAGCGCGACGTCCGCGGGCGGGCGCAGCTTCGCCGCCTGCGCCGCGACCTGCCCGTAGCGCAGCTTGCGTTGCGTCGGGCCGTGCGTGATGACGCCCTTGTCGGCGGAGCATTCGGACGCACTCACCTTCCACTGCGCGGCAGCGGCGGCGATCAGCATCTCGCGCGCGGCCGCGCCGGCCTTGCGCACGTAGTCCTGCGAGCTCCTCACGCCCTGGCTGCCGCCCGTGGACATCGAGCCCCAGGCGCGGTCGCGGCGCACGTTCTCGTTCGGCGAGGCGAACTCGGCGGAGACTTGCGCCCAGTCGCAGTCGAGCTCTTCGGCGACGAGCTGCGCGAGCGCGGTAAAGCTGCCCTGGCCCATTTCGGAGCGGGCGATGCGGATCACCACGCGGTCGTCCGGATGGATCACGATCCAGGCGTTGACTTCCGTCGCGGAACGGCCGGCCGCGGCGCGCGCCGCGAACGGGAACGAGAACTCCAGCAGCAGGCCGCCGCCCGCGGCGGCGGAGGCCTTGAGGAAATCGCGCCGCTGCGGCGACTTCAGCAACTGTGCACGGGTCGTCATGGCGTGCCTCCTCAGGACTTCGACGCAGCCGCGGCGTGGATCGCCTTGCGCACCCGCGCGTAGGTGCCGCAGCGGCACAGGTTCGTCATCGCGGCGTCGACGTCGGCGTCCGTCGGCCGCGGGTTCTTCTCGAGCAGCGAAACGGCCGCCATGATCATTCCGGTCTGGCAATAGCCGCACTGCGGCACCTCGTGCTCGATCCACGCCTTCTGCACGGGGTGCATGCCGTGCGCGGAGATCCCTTCGATGGTGACGATCTTCCTGCCCGCGGCGGCGGCTGCCGGCAGCCCGCAGGAGCGCACCGGCTCGCCATCCAGGTGCACGGTGCAGGCTCCGCACAGCGATACGCCGCAGCCGTATTTGGTGCCGTGGAGATTGAGGTGATCGCGCAACACCCAGAGCAGCGGCATTTCCGGTTCGACGTCAACCTCGTACGCGCGGCCGTTCACGTTCAGCTTGATCATGGGGCCTCCTTGCGTATATGCCTACGACTGCGCGCTCGGCCGGCGGTTCAACGCGCGGTCACATCGAGATCGAGCCTTCGCGGAAGTCGGTCTTGTCGAGCCACACGTTGACCAGCGCCGGGCGCCCGCCGGCGGCGGCCTCGCGCGCGCGGCGCAGCGTCCATTCGAGCTCGCGCAGGTGCTTCACCTCGAAGCCCTCGGCGCCGAAGCCGCGCGCCACTTCGTGGTACGCGGTGCGCGCGAGCGCCGTGCCGACGCCGTCGCCGAGCAGCTTTTCCTGGTCGCGCGCGATCTGCCCCCAGCTCGCGTCGTTGCCGACGATCGCGATGACCGGAATGCCGTGGCGCACGAAGCTGTCGAACTCCGCCAGGCCGAAGCCGCTCGCGCCGTCGCCCCACACCAGCCACAGCTCGGCCGACGGGCGCGCGAGCGCCGCGCCGAGCGCGAAGCCCGCGCCGACGCCGAGCGTGCCGAACACGCCCGGATCGAGCCACGAGAGCGGGCTTCTCGGGCGCAGTATGTAGGACGCGGTGGCGACGAAATCCCCGCCGTCGGCGACGAACAGCGCGCCGTCCGCCGCGATCCCGTCCAGCGCGCGGAACAGCGCCACCGGATTCACGTACTCGCCGTCGCGCGCCGCGCGCGCGTCGATGTCCGCCTCGCGCGCCTCGTCGCGCGCGCGCAGCTCGGCGATCCACTCCGGGCGCCGCGCGCGCTCGCCCAGCGCCTCGGCCAGGCGCTCGATGAATTCGCCCGCATCGCCGATCGCGGCGATCGAGGGCGTGCGGTTCAGGCGCGCGTCCTGCGCGCTGCGGTTCGCGGCGATGAGCGTCGCGGCGCGCCGCACGTGGCGCCCGTAGTCGAGCCGGAAGTCGCACGGCACGCCCGCGAGCAGCACGCAGTCGCTCTGGCGCAGCGCTTCGCGGCGCGCGTGGCGCATCTGCAAGGGGTGGTCGCGGCCGAGCAGGCCGCGCGCCATGCCGGAGAGATACACCGGCGCGCCGAGCCGCTCGAGCGCAGCCGCCAGGCGCGCGGCGTTTGCCGCCTGCGCGAGCGCCTGGCTGCCCACCACGAGGAGCGGCTTTTCCGCCCGCCCGAGCACTTTCGCGGCGCGCGCGACGGCGCGCCCGCGCGTGCGCGGCGGGCTGGACTCGCCTGCGCGCGCGACGAACGGCTGCCCGGCTCCGGCGAACAGCTTGCTCGCGTGGCGCTCGAGCACCCAGCGCAGCAGCCGGTCCGACAGCGCGCTTCCGCGCCCGCCCGCCTCCGCGTACCACTGGCGGATGGTCGCCTCGTCGTACAGCAAATCGACCGGGCATTCGACGAAAGCCGGGCCGGGAACGCCGTCGCGCGCCGCGGCGAAGGCATCGCTCAATGACGGGCCCAGGTCGGCAATGCGGCGCACGCGGCGCAGGAACTTGACGTGCGGCGCCACCAGGGCCTGCTGGTCTATGTCCTGCAGCGCGCCCCGGCCCTGCAGCGCGGTCGGCGCCGCGCCGCCGATCAGCACCAGCGGCGACTGCGCGAGCTGGGCGTTCTTGAGCGCGGTGATCGCATTCGTCACGCCCGGTCCGGCGGTGACCGCCGCCACGCCGGGGATTCCGGTCAGGCGCGCCGTCGCGTCGGCGGCGAACACCGCGGTCGCCTCGTCGCGCACGTCGACCACGCGCATGCCGCGCGCCTTGGCAGCGACCAGGAGAGGCGAGATGTGCCCGCCGCACAGCGCGAACAGCGACCTCACGCCGTGCACCGCGAGCACCGCGGCGAGCCGCTCGCCGCCGTTCATTGCCGGCTCTCGGCGGCGAGCGCGCGGAAGTCCACCTTGCCGATGCGCGTCTTGGGCAGCTGGCGCCGGAACTCGATCTCGCGCGGGCACGACCACTTGATGAGCTGCGCGCGGCAGTGCGCGATCAGCTCCTCCTTCATCGCGTCGCTCTCTGCGGCCGGGTCCTTGAGAACCACGAACGCCTTGACGCGCTCGATCTGCGCCGGATCGGGCACGCCGACCACGCAGGCTTCCGACACCGCGGGGTGGCTGTACAGCACGCCTTCCACCTGCGACGGGTAGACGTTGAAGCCGGAGGACTTGATGATGCGCTTCAGGCGCAGCACGAAATAGAAGAAGCCGTCCGCGTCCCGCCGCGCGAGGTCGCCGGTGTGCAGCCAGGTGCGGCCGTCGGCGTGCACGCGCAGCGCCTGCGCAGTCGCCTCGGGATCGTCGAGGTAACCCGTCATCACGGCCGGCCCCGCGACGCACAGCTCGCCTTCCTCGCCCGCAGGCGCCTCCTCGGTGGTGCCGGGCAGGCACAGCTTGGCGGCCATGTCCGGCAGCGGGATCCCCATCGATCCTTCGCGGTACTCTCCCCTCGGCATCGCCATGATCGCGGATACCGCCTCGGTGAGCCCGTAGCCTTCCAGCAGGCGCACGCGCCCGCCGCGCTCGGCGACCAGCTTCTCGAAGCGCTCCTTTACCGGGCGCGGCAGCGCATCGGCGCCGCAAAAGCAGGCCTTGAGCGAGGACAGGTCGGACCGCGCGAGCGAGGGATCGCCGGCGAGCGCGTGATACATCGTCGGCACGCCGACCAGCACGCTCGGGCGCTTCGTGCGCAGCAGCTTCGCCGTGGTCGCCGGATCGAACACCGGCACCAGGATCGTCTTTCCGCCGGCCATGAGCGCGGCGTTCACGCACACGCCCAGCCCGAAGCCGTGAAAGATCGGCAGCGTGGCGAGGATCGAGTCGCCCTGGACTAGCCCGCCCCAGGCGGCGGCCTGCATGCCCTCCGTGATGAAATTGCGGTTGGAGAGCACGATGCCCTTCGGCGTGCCGGTGGTCCCGCCCGAGAACAGGATCGCCGCCGCATCCTCGGAGCTGCCGACCGCGGTCAGGGAGCCCGCGTGGCGGCCGTCCATTTCCTCGGACCACCAGTGCACGTTCGGCCCGGGGGGCACGGGCGCAATGTGGCGTCCCCTGGCGAGCCAGAAGCCGAGGCGCTTGAGCGGCGACAGGTAGTCCGAGATGCGAGCGAGCAGGATCGTACGCAGCGGGCGCTGCGGACGCGCCGCCGCGAGCGCGCCGTAGAAAGCGTCCAGCGCGAGCGCGATGCGCGCGCCGCTCGCGTCGAGGTAGTGCGCGATCTCCGGCGAGGTGGAAAGCGGGTGGATGAACGCCGGCACCGCGCCGAGCTTGTTCGCAGCGTAGAACGCGATCACGCCCTGCGGCGAGGTCGGCAGCGACACGAGCAGCCGCTCGCCGCGCGCCAGGCCGAGCGCGGCCAGCATCGTGGCGCAGCGGTCGATGTCGGCGATCAGCCGGCGGTAGGTCGAGGTCGTGCCGAGGAAGTCCCAGGCCACTGCGTCCGGAACGCGCGCCGCGGTCGCGGCCAGCGCCTCGTACAGCGTCGACTTGGGATACTCGAGCGTCGGCGGGACGTCGCCGTAGAAGCGCAGCCAGGGGTAGGGCGCAGCGGCCATTTCGGTAAGGCCTCGCATGCCTTGGGTCCGGTCTATGATATCCGACCGTTTGCGAAAGGCGACCCATGCCAGAAATTCTGTTGATCCAGGGCCCCAACATGAGCTACCTCGGCAAGCGCCAGCCCGAGCTGTACGGCCGGACCACCGCCGCCCAGCTCGACGCCATGCTGCGCGCGCACGCCAGGGCCAACAAGTACCGGCTGGACATCTTCTATACGCACAGCGAGGCGGCGGCGATCGAGCGCCTTTACCGCGGCGTGGACGAGAAGCTCGACGGGCTGGTGATGAACCCGGCTGCGTTCCTGTTCGCCGGCTACGCGCTGCGCGACTGCCTGCGCGCCATACCCTTTCCGTACGTCGAGGTGCACATGACCAACGTCGAGAAGCGCGGCATCCACTCGATCCTCGCCGAGACCGCGGTGGGGATGGTCGCGGGCTTCGGCGTGAATTCCTACCTGCTCGGGCTGGATGCGCTGCTCGGCCACCTGAAGACGGGGCGCAAGCGAAAGCGCGCCGCCGCCTGAGCGCACGAAGCGCGATTCCAGTGTATCTTCCCGGCCGATGACGCCGCCGCCCTTCGAGCTGACGAAACTCACGCCGCTGTGCGGCGCGGAGCTGCGCGGCATCGACCTCGCGCGGCCGCTCGAGGAGCGCGCGGTGAAGGCGCTCGAAGGGGCGCTCGCCGAGCACTGCGTGCTCTTCTTCCGCGACCAGTCGCTTACGCCCGAGCAGCAGAAGACGCTCGGCCGCCGCTTCGGCGAGCTGCACCTGCACCCTGCGTGGCCGCGCCTGGTGCCGGGGCACCCCGAGATCATGGAGATCTACGCCGACGAGAAATCCAAGCGCGTCGCCGGCGAGGATTGGCATTCCGACGTGTCATGCGACCCCGAGCCGCCGCTCGGCACGATCCTCTACATGCTCGAGGTGCCGCCGGTCGGCGGCGATACGCTGTTCGCCAACATGTACGCCGCCTGGGAGTCGCTCTCCGCTCCGCTGCGGCGCATGCTCGAGGGAATGACCGCGCTGCACGACGGCGAATACGTCTACCGCGGGCGCTACGAGGGCGCGGTCGAGGAAGGAAAAGTCTACCCGCGCTCCGAGCATCCGGTGGTGCGCACGCACCCGGTGAGCGGGCGCAAGGCGCTGTTCGTCAACCGCACCTTCACCACGCGCATCGTGCAGCTCGCCAGGCACGAGAGCGACGCGGTGCTGGCGATGCTGTTCGAGCACCTGGAGCGGCCCGAGTTCCAGTGCCGCTTCCGCTGGCAGCCGGGATCGGTGGCGTTCTGGGACAACCGCTGCGCGCAGCACCACGCCATGTGGGACTACTACCCGCAGCGCCGGCGCGGGCTGCGCGTGACGATCAAGGGCGACGCGCCCTTCTACCGTCCATGAAATTCCTGCTCTGGCTCTCGCAGCAGCTCGACGCGCTCGGCACCAGCGGGCGCAAGGTCCTGCTCGGCGTGATCGGCCTGGCCGCGCTCGCCGCGGTCGTGTTCTACGGCCCGGCGCTGCTCGAGCGCGATTCCGGGCCGGTCCCGGTGCGCACGCCGCCCAGCCCCGCGGCGAGCAAGCCGCTCGCTCCGCCGGCGCCGGTCGCCGACAAGCCGATCGAGAAATCGCCGCAGCCCGAGCCCGTCAAGCCGATCATCGCGGCCGCTCCGCCCGCACCGCCGCCCGCACCCGAGCCCGCTCCGGCCCCGATCGCCGCGGCGGAGCCGGCGCCCGCGCCTGCCGAGGCGCCCGCGCCCGCCCCGGCCAAAGCCCCCGCGTCCACCACTTACCAGGTGCAGCTCGGCGCGTTCCAGGACGAAGCGCGCGCGAAACGCCTCGCCAAGCGCGTCGCACGCGCCGGCTTTCCCGCCACCGTGACGCCCGTCGACCTGCCCGATCGCGGGCGCTTCTACCGCGTGCGCCTCAAGCCCGAGCTGACGCACGCGGAAGCCAAGCAGCTGCTCGCAAAGCTGCACAAGAAGATGCCGAAGCAGACGCCGATCTTGGTATCGAGCGGCAGCTGATTCAGGGCGCGGCGCAGGACACGAGGATCTTGCCCGAACGCCCGCCGCGCGCGGCGTGCGCGACGGCGTCCTTGAGCTGGCGCAGCGGATAGACCTTCTCCACGGCGACCGCGAGCGTGCCGTCGGCGAGCTTGCCGGCGAGCCTACCGTAGAGCGCCGCGATCTCCGCGGGCGGCGTCTCGGCGAACCAGCGCCGCAGCCAGAAGCCGGTGAGGCTCACGCCGCGAAAGATGAGCTCGCTGTTGTCGACCATGCACGCCTCGCCGCTCAGCGCGCCGTAGTTGACCACCGTGCCGCCATCCGCCACGCAGCGCGCCAGGCGCTGGGTGGCCGCGCCGCCGACCGCGTCGACCGCCAGCGCGAGCGTCCCGCCGCCGATCGCCGCGCGCACGCGCGCATCGAGGTCCGGGCCGTCGACGAGCACCGCGTCGCCGCCGTGCGCGCGCAGCGGCTCGACGAGCTCCTTGCGGCGCACGACGTTCACCGTCTTCACGCTCGCCTCGCGCGCGAGCTTGATGAGGCAATGGCCGACGCCGGAGTTTGCGGCGTTCTGAATCACCCAGTGTCCCGCCTGCGGCGGGACGTAGCGGTGCAGCATCAGGTAGGCGGTCGGCGGGTTGACGCGCAGCATGGCGAGCTGCTTCGGGTCGACTCCTGCGGGCAAGGCGAACATCGCGGCCGCCTTGCCGAGCGCACGCTCGCGCCAGGCGCCCGGGCCCGGCAGCAGCACGCGGTCGCCCGGCTTCAGGTGCGCGACGCCGGCGCCGACCTTCGCAATCCTTCCAACGCCCTCCGCGCCCGGCACCATCGGCAGCTTGGGCGGCGTCGCGCCGTACCTGCCTTCGAGGTTCAGGACGTCGGCGGGATTGATCGGAAAGAGTTCGGTCTGCACGAGCGCCTCGCCGGCGCCCGGCTCGCCCGGCTCGGGCTGCTCGACGACCTCGATCACTTCTTCGGGCTTGCCGAACCTCGTTACCTGCGCGACCAGCATGGCATCCTCCTCTTGGCGAGCCGCGATTCTCGCATCAATGGCCGTCGCGCAGATCGAGCTGCGCGAGCGCCGCGAAGGCGCCGAGCGCGAGCAGCGCGGCCGACCCCGCGAGGCCCATCTCGAGCGAGCCGGAGCGGTCGGCGAGCCAGCCGATCGCCAGCGGCCCCGCGATCTGCCCGGCGGCGAACACCGCGGTGAAGGTGGCGATCGCCGATCCCCAGGCGGGCCGCGGCAGCGCGCGCTTGATGAAGCTGCCGACCGACGATGGCGCGCTGAACATGGCGATGCCGAACAGCGCCGCCGAGACGAGCATCGCCGCCGCCTGCGTCGAGGCGAGCGGCAGTGCGGCGCCGCAGGCGAGCACCGCCATGACCGCGGCGAGTGGCCGGCCGCCCGGCCAGTGCTCCGCGGGTTTGCGCCACACCAGCGGCGCGAGCAGCGTGGCGAGGCCGAGCACGAACCACACCGCGACCACGCTCGCAGTGCTCGCGCCGTTGGCGCGCATCCAGGCGATGACGAAGGTCATGTAGCCGATGTAGCCGAGCGCGAACAGCGTGTAGGAAACGAGCTCGGCGGCGAAGGGCGCGAGCCGCCAGCGCGCCGCGCCCCCCATCCTGCCCGGCTCGGCGATGCTCCACGCCGCCCAGGCCGCGGCCGCGCTCATCGCCAGGCTCGCGTAGCCCATGGCGCGCCAGGCGAGCGGCCAGGCGCTCGCGCCGCGCGCCTCGAGCAGCAGCGGCAGCGCGACGCCCGAGAGCATCAGCCCGATGCCGCCGCCGGCGAAGTAGATCGCGATGGTGGTGGTGGCGAGCTGAGGCCGCCGCGGGAACACGTTGCCCGAGAGCGCGCCGCCGCAGATGAACACCGCCGCGCCGCCGATCCCGGCGACCACGCGCACTGCCATCAGCGCCTCGAAGTCGCGCACCATGCCGGTCGCGGCGATCGCCGCCGAGGTGACCAGCATCCCCCAGCCGAACAGCGCGCGATTGCCGAGACGACCAACGAAAGCGCGCACCAGCAGCGCGCCGGCGAGGTAGCCGAACGCGTTTACGGTGTTGATCGAGCCCGCCTGCGAGTAGCTCCAGTCGAGGTCGGCGCGCATCGCCGGCAGCACCAGCGCATAGGCGAAGCGCGCGAACGAGTTCGAGACCGCGGGGCCGAAGGACAGCAGGAAAGCGACGAGCAGCCCGCGCGCCAGGGCCGGGTCTCGGGGATCGGTGCGCACGCGCGCCATCTTAGCGGTTACCATGCGCGGCATGAGCCAGGACGCGTTGCGCCTCGATATCCTGCTCGCCGCCGCCTGCGAGCGTTTCGCCGCGCGCGAGGCGCTCCCCGGACTGAGCTACCGGGGTTTTCTCGAACAGGCCTCATCGGTAAGCGATTCCTTGAAAAAGGTCGGCCTGGCCCGGAACGAGCCGTTGCACGTGCGCATCTCGAACCACCCCTCGGATCTTGTCGCCTACTTCGGCGCCTGGCTCGCCGGCGCGGTCGTGGTGCCGGTGCACCGCAGCTCGCCGGCGCTCGCCGCGGCGCAGATCGGCGAGCGCACGCGCGCCCGCTTCCAATGGGACGTGCTCGCGCCGCAGCCGCTCGCGCGCCTCGCGGACGCGCCGCCGCCCGCGCGCCCGATCCTCCAGGGCGCGGCGCTGGTGGTCTTCACCTCCGGCTCCTCGGGCACGCCCAAGGGCGCGGTGCTCTCGCACCGCGCCTTCGCCGGCAAGCTCGGCGCGGTCCAGCAGATGCTCGCTTTCGGCGAGGACGATCGCACGCTGCTCGTGCTCAACATCACCTTCAGCTTCGGCATCTGGGTGGCGCTGCTGACGCTGCTGCACGGCGGGCGGCTGCTGCCGGTCGAGAAATTCGTTCCGGCAGCGTTCCTCGACACGCTGGCCCGCGAGGCGATCACGCGGGTCGGCGTCGTGCCGACGATGATGCGCGCGCTCGTCCTCGAGCGCCCGGAGCAACGCCTCGGGCGGAGCGCGCTGCGCACAGTGATGATCGGCGGCGAGTCGCTCGGCAAAGGGCTGGGCGAGACGCTGCGCGCGCTGTTCGCGCCGGCCGAACTCGTCGACATCTACGGCCTCACCGAGACCTCGACCTGCGATTTCTTCCTCTTGCCTGAGGACGCCGCGCGCTACGCGGGCTCGATCGGCCGGCCCTCGCCCGGCGTGCGATACCGCATCCGCGGGGAGGACGGCGCGGACGTCGCGCCCGGCGCGGTCGGCGAGCTGTGCATCGCCAGCCCATACTTGATGAATGGTTATCTCGAGCAGCCCGAGCTCGACCCGATCGACGCCGAAGGCTGGCTCGCCACCGGGGATCTCGCGCGCGAGCGCGACCCCGGCGTGGTCGAGATCGCGGGGCGCAAGAAGGAGCTGATCGTGCGCGGCGGCAACAAGATCGCGCCGCAGGAGATCGAGTTCGCGTTGAGCGCCCATCCCAAGGTCGCCGGTGCGCTCGCCGTCGGCCGGCCCGACGCGCGCCTCGGCCAGCGCATCCACGCGCTGGTCGTGCCGCGCGACGCGAGGCTGACGGCGGGCGAGCTGCGCGAATACCTGCGCGAGCGACTCGACAAATTCAAGCAGCCGGACGCCT
>Ga0187774_10000789_pt1 | contig 11054 bp, 9 predicted proteins | sample 0216_BV02_MP05_2_FD_133152 | JGI IMG/M metagenome (GOLD analysis project Ga0187774, IMG submission 133152) | Tropical peat soil microbial communities from peatlands in Department of Meta, Colombia - 0216_BV02_MP05_20_MG | ecosystem: Environmental > Terrestrial > Soil > Wetlands > Peat | place... | reverse complement strand
TTCCTTCCGGATGCGACCTTGGTTATCGACCGAGAGAGCAAAGTCATCGCCTGGAACAAGGCGATCGAAGAGATGACCGGGATCAGGGCCGAACAGATTCTCGGAAAGGGAGATTACGAACATTCCCTTCTCTTCTACGGAAGCAGACGGCCCATGCTGATCGATCTCGTACTCGCCCCGGAAAAGATGGACGAGGCCAAGTACGACTTTGTTCACAGAGATCAAGACACCCTCATAGGCGAGGTCTTCATTCCGTCGTTCAAGGGTGGGACCTACCTTCGGGCCAAGGCGCGGTCGCTCAATGACTCTCACGGGAACGTGGTTGGCGCCATCGAATCGATCCGGGACATCACCGAGCGCAAACGGGCGGAGGCAGAGGTGCGGCGCCTTGCCGAGGAACTTGAGGAGAGGGTGAGAGAGCGCACCACCCAATTGGAGAGCGCTAACCGGGAGCTCGAGGCCTTCGCCTACTCGGTTTCCCACGACCTGCGGGCGCCGCTGCGGGCCATGAGCGGCTTCAGTCATCTGCTGCTCGAGTACTACGGGGAGAAGCTGGACGAGCAGGGCAGGCACTACCTCCAGCGGATGGATCAGGTGAGCCAGCGGATGGGCAAGCTCATCGACGATCTGCTCTCCCTGTCACGCCTGACGCGGGTGGAGATGCGGCGGGAACGCGTGGATCTGAGCGCCATGGCGCGGGGGATTGGGGCGGAGTTGCGGGAGCGGGAGCCCGGGCGTGAGGTGGAGTTCGTGGTGGGCGAGCGGTTGAGCGCCCAAGGCGACGCCCAACTTCTTCGGGTGGTGTTGGAGAATCTCATTGGGAATGCGTGGAAGTTTACGGCGAAACATCCGCGGGCGCGGATTGAGTTCGGGCGGCTTGTTCACAGGGGGAAGTCGGTGTACTTTGTCCGTGATGACGGGGTCGGGTTCGACATGGCCTATGTGGAGAAGATTTTCGGGGCGTTTCAGCGGCTATATCCTTCCACCGAGTTCGAGGGGAGTGGGATCGGTTTGGCGACGGTGGAGCGGATTATCACGCGTCACGGGGGCCAGGTCTGGGCTGAGGGCGAGGTGGACAAGGGAGCTACCTTCTACTTCACGCTTACATAGTCCCAATCTGAGCGATTCGATGGTTCCGACACCCAAGTCGGGCTGTAGCGGCCTCCGGCCGCAATCGCACCTGGAGTTGCTCCCACAAGGCCGGTAGGGGCGCGGTTTAACCCCGCCCGCGAAGCACTTTCCTTCGATAGCTGAGCCGCTCCTGCTCTCCTTCGCGCCGCCTTTGGGGGAGACGGAAGATGGTTGCTACCTAGTAGACAATCTGGCATAATACATACTCCTATCGGCGAACAAGCGCCGCATGATGAAAGAGTAGTGAACCTGAACCGCGCGCGGTCGGCGACTCTACGCGCGACCGCTGACTCTGCCCTGTGCAGGGCCGAGATATTCGTGAAGGTGACCGAGATCTACTATGGACATCTGTGATCAGCTTCTCATCGGGGCCAGCCAAGCTATGCAGAGAATCAGGACGCTGATTCGCCAGGTTGCGGACAGCGACTTGAATGTAATCATTTACGGTGAGACCGGCGTGGGCAAAGAGCTGGTCGCTCAGGCGCTGCATCTCCTGTCCGAGCGACGGACCAAGCCGCTGGTCAAGGTGAACTGTGCCGCCATTCCCAGCCAACTGCTGGAGAGCGAGCTCTTCGGCTATGAGAGGGGGGCGTTTACCGGCGCGGACAGCCTGAAGCTCGGGAAGTTCGAGCTGGCCCACGGGGGAACGATCCTTCTGGATGAAATCGGCGACATGCCGCTTTCGCTGCAGGCTAAGATGCTCCAGGTTTTACAGGATTTTCAGTTTTCCCGGCTGGGCGGGAGGAAGGACCTGAAGGTGGACTGCTGGGTGCTGGCGGCAACCAATCAGGAGCTGGAACAACGCGTCCGTGCAGGCCTCTTTCGCGAGGATTTGTACTATCGTCTGAACATTATTCGCATTCTTGTCCCACCGCTGCGGGAGCGGCCCGAGGATCTCGAACCTCTGATCGAGCATTTCGCCGATGGGTTTGCCGAGAGAGTCAATAGACCCCGTCTCCGGTTCCTCGCTGATGGCGCTATGACCTTTCTTAGTGGGTACTCGTGGCCCGGGAACGTGAGAGAGCTCAAACACACCATTGAGCGGTTGATGCTCCTGGGTGATTGGGAGACGGTTAGGGAGGAGTTGCTGACCAGGGAAAAGCGTGAGGGGAAGCCCACCCAGCCCGTTCCCCCTGCACCTTTCCCCACGACCGCCGACAAGAGATCGGAGGGAAAGGAGTTTCCGTCGCTCAGGGAGGTGAAGAAGCAGGCTACCCGCGAGGCGGAGAGCAGAGTCATTAGTGCGGTTCTCAAGGATACGGGATGGAATCGCAGGCGGGCGGCGAAGATGCTCGGGATCAGCTACAAGGCGCTCCTCTATAAGATCAAGGAATACGGCCTCGGCGAAACGCGTCCTGAGTGGTAATGCCTCAAGGGAAAATGATTTCCTAGACTATAGCTTTTTTGTCCCACCTTGTGAGAAATTAGCGGGATGAATCGGGGTCAATCATCCCAATAACCCATTGAACATCCTCGATATATTCATTTGCTCCAGGTGTAGTACGGTTCTTGCAGATCCACGTCGCGGGCAGGGGTTTTCCCGGTTCATTTTGGCGAAGCGCGCGCTTGGTCGGGTGGAGAAACGTGCGAGCAGGGCACCATTCGGCGACAGAAAGGGATCGAAAAAGCATGAAGACGAGCGATCGCCGGAAATCTACGAGGTTGCAGTACCAGTTTCCTGCCATGCTCATGTCTCACCTGGGTGCGGGGTTTCCTATTGAAGGCGCGGCAATCAACGTCAGCCAGCGCGGCGCCTTCATTAAGACAAAGCGGTGGGAATCCTTTCGCCTCCAGGATCGAGCGGTGATCACTTTTTTTATTCCCCCGGACTTTTCCGGCCAGAGCAAGGTCATCGGCTTGCAGGGAGACGCTGTCATCACGCGAGTCGACAGCGAACAGGAAGGCATCGCGGTCGAGTTTTTGAGGTACCTGAAGCAGTTCCAGCCGATTACGGCGCCTGAAGTGGCGGGCAAGATCAAGTATCGGAAGCTTGCCGCCTACCTGTCCATGGTGGCGAATGCTTCTCTTGCCGACTTTCTCTCGAAGAACCCCATCGGCTTCCTGGTCGAAAGATCGGAGAAGTTTTTTGACCGGGAGGTGATATTCAAGTTTCTTACCGAGGTAGCTGAAGAGACTGATGTCGTTGACCAGGCCCGAGGCGGATTAGCGCAAATCGCAGTTCTGGAGGCGAGGGTCCTCGAGATCAGGAAGAGGAAATCATTTAACGACCCTGACACGATCACGATCGGCCGCTCTCCCCATAGCGACATCGTCCTTTACAACAAGCTTGTCTCGAGAACTCATGCGCACCTGTACGTGGACATCGGGAACCAAAGTTGCACCCTTGCGGATCTCGGCTCCACGAACGGTACGTTTCTCAACGAGACCAGGCTGACTCCGTACGAGCGTTATCAGCTCACCGACGGCGACATCATCCGGTTTGGTCGCGAAACCAAGGTAGTCTACTTTTCCTCTAAGGCGTTCCACTCATTCCTGGGCAAACTGGAACACGCTGCATAACCCCGGCGGGGCCAGCCTCAAGTCGTATCTCTCCCCTTTATCCCTGGATCCGCAGCTTTGTTCATAAGGTGGTTGTCGTCCGAATGGGACACCGAAGCTGATCCCCTGCGGCGCCAACCCTCCAGCAAGGGCCGGCGTTCTTGTCCGTGGCGAGAGTGACCGCGGGATGAGGAGAACGACGGTGCACTCTGGTGTGAGATCGGAGGGAGTCGAACCCAAGAGCCGACTCACGCAGACGAAGCGGGACCGGCGTCGGGCCTTGAAAGAACTAGAGTGCGCACGAGCGAGCCAGCGGGGAGGGCGGCGAGACCGCGCCCGATGGCAGGCCCGAGCGGGTTGAGAGGGAAGGATCGACGGTTCTCTCTCAACCCTACCAGAGCGGCTTTCATGTCACGGCAATGCGTTTCCCGTAAAACATCAGCACAACGACAACCAGAATAGCGACGAGAAGTATGATGATGACGACGGTACTCGTGCTTCCGCCGGCGGTCAAAGTGTCGAGCTGGGCGGCGAGGGCGTGGAGTTCCTGGTCAGAGAGTTGGTCCAGTCGCGCTGATATTTCCTCTGCGGTGTAGCCCAGATCCTTCAGGCGCTCCCTCACCATCTTGTCCTCGATGACCTTTTGCACTCTGGCCATATCACTCTGTCGCTCAAGGGTGGGCAAGGAATCGGTCGATGGAACGAAGGCGGCATCGAGCCTCGGCACGAAGCCGAGGACACCCATGAGCACCACGAGGACCCACGCCGTGCGGCGCGCCAGAGAACTTCGGAGCAAGAGAGTCATAGGAGTCGTCCTTTCTGTTGAGGTCTTCTTTGAGCGTCCGGCCGATCGTGGGAGATGCTCGATCTGGCCCACACAAGAAACGTCTATTATTTTTAATACAAGTTAGATACCCGCCTGTCAAGCATTCGAGTCCTTAGCTACCGCAAGATAGACCTGTGCTCTTTCCTCGGCGCATCCTGCGACCACCCGACGCGTTGATCCGGAAGGGCCGCTCCGCTGGCTACCTTAAGATCCCCGTTCACGCCAGTTTCGACAAAGGAGGGTAGCTCGGCCTCACGTTAGCGCAGACGCGCCGTACTATCTGGTGCGCGCCCTTGGTTCGGAAGATCGCAGGTCGTGGAGGCAGGACAGCACCCAGAAGGGGACTCAAAACTGCTTTCTTCTTGACCGGAGGATTTTTTGGGAATATAATCCCAAATTATGACATCCACGACTCTCAAGGCCCTCTCTTCGGCGGTGCAAAAGCTCCTACGGCCTTTGGTGCGCATCCTTTTGCGGAACGGTATTTCGTATGGGACCTTTACGGAGCTGGCCAAGTGGGTCTACGTGGACGTTGCTACCAAAGACTTCCGCATTCTCCGTCGAAAACAGTCCACATCGCGCGTTGCCGTGCTCACGGGTCTGACGCGCAAAGAAGTCCAACGTCTCAGCCGAGTTTCGGGACTGGCTGACCGTGAAAGCGAGGAACGATACAACCGGGCCGCCCGCGTGATTGCGGGCTGGCGGCGGGAGCGGGATTTCCTCGACGCCCAAGGCCGGCCGGCACCCCTGCCCATGATCGGGGAGACGGGTTCCTTCAGCGCGCTAGTCAAGCGCTTCAGCGGCGATATGCCCCCTCGAGCGGTTCTCGACGAGCTGGAGCGCGTCGGTGCGGCCAGGCAACTGGACGACGGCCGAGTGGACCTTGTTGCCCGGGCCTATATCGCTGAAACGACCGAGACGGACAAACTCCACATCCTGGGCACTGACGTGAGTTATCTCATCGCTACCATCGACCACAACGTGCGGCCTGATCGCATGGAACCTTTGTTCCAGCGCAAGGTCGCCTACGACAACCTGCCGGACCAGGCGCTTCCGGAATTTCGAAAGCTCAGCGCTGAAAAGGCCCAGACCCTTCTTGAGCACCTCGATCAGTGGCTGGCCCGGCGCGACCGAGACACCCAGCCTGATGTCGTCGGCGAGGGGAGGAACCGGGCGGGGGTTGGCATTTACTATTTCGAAGAGCCTTACGAAGAAGGAGACGAGTGACATGAAGACCTCGCTTGCCCGTACGATTGTGAGAGGCCTCCTCGCTCTCATCTTTCTTGGCTTCGGGGGATGTAGCGGAGGGAGCGGCGGCTCTGACTCCGCCGGCGGGGGCATCGGGGGTACGGGAGTCAGCGTCGGCGCCGTAACGAGGATTGGAAGCATCGTCGTCAATGAGGTGGAGTTCACGACCACCGATGCGGACGTCGTGATAGAGGGCGTTGACAAGGGCGCTGGTGATCAGGCGGTGCGCGACCATCTCCGAGTGGGGATGGTGGTTGTAGTTGACGGCGCCGTCCCTGACGACGAAGCGAGGGGGACCGCAAGCACGGTGTACTTCGACCCGAACGTCCTGGGGCCGGTCGAGAGCATTGATGCTGCTGCCGGGCAAATTGTCGTGCTCGGTCAGGTCGTCGTTATTGATGGGGACACGAAGTTTGGGGGGAACTGGTCCTTTGGCGATATCAAGCCGGGTGACCGGGTGGAGGTGAGCGGGCTGGTGACTGTCCTCCTCAACGGTGAGGAGGCCATTCATGCAACCTATCTAGAAAAGACCGCTTCGATCAGCCAGGTCGAGGTAAAGGGCGTTGTTCGGGACCTGAACACCTCAACGGAAACGTTCAAGATCGGAAATCTGACCATCCAGTACGGTGACACGACCGCGCTACCCGATGGCGAACCGACAGATAAGCTCCTGGTCCGGGTTGTCGGCACAGTGGGAAAGGGCGATGAATTGGATGCCACCGAGGTAGAGCTTGCGAGGGAGGCACGGGTCGCCAACGCGGAGAGGATGGACGTGGAGGGCTTCGTCACGGAGGTCGTTTCCTCCTCGGAGTTCAGTGTCGGATTCCAAGAGGTGCGAACGGATGAAAAGACCGGTTTCCATGGCGGTGGTCCCGCGAATATCACACCTGGGGTCAAGCTCGAGGTCAAAGGGAAATTGGAAAACCATGTTTTGCTTGCGCGGAAGATCACCTTTCCCTGACCAGAGATTCCTGGCTCGAAAGCGGTAACGGCGCCCTTGTCAAACGACAGGAATGGCGTAAGTTCATCGAAGATGACTTGGTCGGAAAAGGCGAGAATGCCCGGGGAGAGTCTCCCGAGACCATGACAAGTCTTGGTGTCATAAGACGTAGAGAAGAAGCCAGCCGCATTGCCGTAATGTCTGTGGAAGACACAACCAGCTAGGCCTCGTTTGAAGGTCCTCCGCCGCAGGCGGAAGCTCCGGAGAGGGTCCTACCCCGATCCGGGGAGATTTCTTGTCTCCTCCCTCGAAGAGGGGGAGACTTTGCAGGGCGGGTCCCTGCCGGCTTGCCAGCCGGGTCCGCGCCGGCCCAAAGGAACCGGGTTGCCGCGACGGGTTCCGGGCGGGTGCTACGACCCAAGAACACAAGAAAGGAGGGTGACGAGTTTTTTTGTGGGAGAAGGTACCAAGTCTATTAACGGCTAGGGAGAAGGGAGATGGGTTATGAGAAGATACACTGTCCTAGGAGTGTTGGCGTTATTGGTGTTGCTCGTGCCGGTCGCGGCTTTGCTTCTGAGCTGTGGAGGCGGGGGCGGTTCCGGCAGTGGAAGCTCGGATGGTTCCGGTACGAATGCGGGCACGGTGTCCATAAGCGTGACCGACGCCAAGCCGAAGCTGCCGGACAATGTTAAAAACGTTTTCATCACATTTGACGAAGTCCAGGTCCATAAAGCAGGAGGTGGGTGGATCTCGCTCCCAGTGGTGGCGCCCGCACCACACACCATTGACCTGCTTCAATTCAGCAATGGAACGACAACACAGCTAGTCCCACCAGTCAGGCTCGAATCCGGGAAGTACACACAAGTTCGAATCGTAGTAAGCGATGCTCGGCTTGTGACCGAGAACGGGGACGAGTTCCAACTCATAGTGCCCTCGGGGAAATTGAAAACCGACAAGGATTTTGACTTCGAAGTACACGGCGGCGGAGCAGTCGACCTTGTCGTAGATTTCGACCTGAGCCAGTCGATAGTCGTGACCGGAGGCGGAAGCCAGAAGTTCATGCTAAAACCGGTCCTCCACATCGTCGAAACGCTCGAGGCGGCGACCATCCAGGGAAGCATTCCTGAGGACGCCTTTGGCAGTGCGACCGAAGCTACTGTGACCGTGTGGTGGGACAAAGACACAAGCTGCAACCTGGATGAAAATGTCGATGAGATATATACACAGGTAGTGGTGGAAAAGGCTGACCCAAATTTCGAAATCTTCTGGTTGGTCCCAAATGAAGCTTACATCGTTCAGATCGATGTCGGCGGGAGCACCTTTTTCTTTACAGTGCCGGGAACTTCCGGCGGCGTATGTCAGAAAGTCCAACCCGGCGTAATCTATGCTTTGGGCCTGGCTACGATCCAAGGGAGCATCGCACCAGGTACCTTCGGTGGTTCGACCCAAGCTACTGTCACCGTACTTTTCGACCCAAACGGAGACGGTTTGAGCGATCCGTATGCGGATGATAAAGAATTTACTCAGGCTACAGTGACCAAGCCGGCAAGTGGCGCGGCGGCATTCAGTATCTCTGTGTTCCCGAGCCAGCCGTATGTCGTCAAGGTTGAGGTAAACAGCATCCTCAAGTATCAGGAAGCCATACCTGCTAATAAGCTGCCTGCGGGTACAACTTTCCAGTTGAACGGAGGTAACCCGATCTAGGAAGGGAGCAAGAGAGGGAACCCCCGCGTCGTTTCTTACGCTCAGCTAGGGCAGGGCCACCCGTGGCCCTGCCCTCGAGAAGCCGCCCAACCGTTGGGGCTTATTCCCAGTTTTTGATCGGGCAACGGTTCGTTGGCCGAACCGCCGCATCTTCGGGAGTTTTAGGCCATGAAGCGGCATCGTTGGCAAGCATGCCATTATTATCCCGATGAGGGTTGCCCAAACCATACGCTTATCAGTAAGGCCTATCTGATCCCACAGCTTCTCGCTCCGTCGGAACTCGCTCTGATTGAGAGCAAGTGCGCCGCCTGCGACATTTGCCGCAGAAACCGGAGGAAGTATCGGCGGGTCCGGAGACCTCTGGAGGCGGTGATTTTGGATAAGCAGTCGGGCCAGGAACTGCACGGTACGACTTTGGACGTGAGTGACCGGGGTGCCCTTATCCAGGTTGGGGACTGTAATCCTTTTCAGGTGAACCAAGAGATCGAACTGCGGCTCTGCGACGCAAACGGCTCTTGCCAGGCTTCACGAGCGGTCATAAAGCGGGTTGAGCATGCAAGGGGTGCTATTTCGGTCTTCCTCTTGGGCAGAACTCGGAGAATGGGCAGAGGAAGCATGAGTGGTCCCTTCTCGCGCGGATCGAGCATGCGAACCACCTGAGGCATCTTGTCGTGATCTCTAAGTCTGTAGTGAGTTCGGACGACTGCAGCGCTTTTTCGATGACTTGAGGAGTCTAGTAGCACTGGGAAGGTCAGCAGAGCGTTTTGCTCTGGTACCATGCTCGGGCATCGGCTGACGCGCATGATCTCTTGGCATGATTAGCCCGTGGGAGAAATCCCGAAACGTAGGGGGGCCTTATGCCCCCAGCAATGGCGGATCACCCGCGTTTCTCGGGCGGGGACAAACCCCGCCCCTGCAGGAGAAATACGTCGCCCATCACGCAAGAGGAATTCGTGATTGTCCCTAAGCGCCGCAAGCGTTCAGTCTGGTTCGAATGCTCCGCGTTGGGTCCCGCTCGACGGACGCTCAACGTCCTCCTGGAGATGCTGAGGACCGGGCGTTGCTCAGACTAGCGCAGAGCGCTTGTCTGTCTGCGCTCCCACGCACAGAGCTTGGGAGCGAGGATGGAAAAGAAAGGCAGGGTCAGCACAGACCCTGCCTTTTCGGTTTTAGAAAGAGAAAACGGCGAGAACGCCTCGCCTCAGGATGCCGCCTCAGTTTCAGGGATCGGGCACTCCTCGGCGCCCTTCTTCGGCTTCTTCTTGGGGTCGCCCTTGAGGGCGATCATCACCCGTTGCGCAGTGACCGGCCGGTAGGTGGACTTCATGTGCAGGCACTTGGCGGTGCACGCCTCCATGCAAATGCCGCAGAAGACGCAGGCGAAGGGGTCACAGGACCAGTCGCCCGTTTTCCTGTCCACCTTGATGCACTGTGAGGGGCATTTGACCGCGCAGACGGTGCAGAAAGTGCAGTCTTCGATGTCGTTGTAAAGCTCTCCCCGGTATCCCTCGAAGGGTTGTCTCACCACGTAGGGGTAGCGGCGCGTGGCCCTCTTGATGAAGAAATTCCTGAGTATGGTCGGGGTCATTTTGAACACGGTTGTAATCCCCCTTATCGTTCCGTGCAGCTTATGCACGGGTCAATGGAGAGAACGATCACCGGCACATCGGACAGATACATTCCCGGCAACATCACCAGGAGCGCCGGGAGATTGGCGAAGGTGGGCGTCCTGATTCGGAGTCTATCCAGGTTTTTCTTGCCGTTCCCCTTTATGTAGTAAACCAGCTCGCCCCGGGGCTGCTCGACCCTGGTCACGATTTCCCCTTCCGGTCTCCCCTTCACCTTGGCGGCCAGCTCGCCCTCGGGGATCTTGGCAATCGCCTGGCGGACGAGGTCGATGCATTGGAGGGCCTCGCGGAACCGGACCTTGGTGCGGCAGTAACAGTCGCCGTCAGGCTCCACCACCGGCTCGAAGTCGAGATCGGGAAAGGCGGCGTACTTGAGCAGCCGACAATCCTGGGCGATGCCACTGCCGCGGAGGGTCGGGCCGACGAGACCAAGTTCATGGGCCTGGGCTGCGGTCACGACACCCTTTCCCACGGTTCTCCTCTTCACCGTGTAGTCGTCGAGGATCGTCGTTGTCAGCCGCTTGATCTCCTTCTCGATCCCGATCAGCTCGGAAAGTATCCAGCGCATCTGTTCCGGCGTGAGATCCCTCCTCACGCCGCCGACAACATTGACCGAGACGATGATGCGGTTCCCGGCGGTCGCCTCATTGATGTCCATGACCTTCTCGCGGATCTTCCAGAACTGCATGAACAGGCTCTCAAAGCCGAACGCATCCGCAAAGAGGCCGAGCCACAGGAGGTGGCTGTGGAGCCGGTGGAGCTCCGACCAGATGACTCTCAGAAACTTGGCCCGCGGCGGCACCTCGACAGCCATCATCTCCTCCAGGCCCTGGCAGAAGACCATGGCATGGATCATGGAGCAGATGCCGCAGACGCGCTCAACCACCTGGATCATGTGGTTGTAGTCCCGGATTTCCACAAGCTTCTCGAGACCGCGATGCACGTAACCGAGAGCGGGAATCGCCTCGCTGATGACCTCGTCATCGACGGTCAGTTTCAGGTGTACCGGTTCGGGCAGCACCGGATGCTGAGGTCCGAACGGGATGATCGTCCGAGTCGCCATATCTCCTCCACAACC
>Ga0187774_10000787_pt1 | contig 11064 bp, 12 predicted proteins | sample 0216_BV02_MP05_2_FD_133152 | JGI IMG/M metagenome (GOLD analysis project Ga0187774, IMG submission 133152) | Tropical peat soil microbial communities from peatlands in Department of Meta, Colombia - 0216_BV02_MP05_20_MG | ecosystem: Environmental > Terrestrial > Soil > Wetlands > Peat | place... | reverse complement strand
TTATGGTAGATGAGATGCGGAAGTTGGGAAGGACTGTTGACTATCTAGAGTTTCCTGATGAAGGTCACTGGCCTCGAAAGATCTCGAATGAGATTCGACTATACGAATTCGCACTGAATTGGTTGAACCGCTTTCTTCCCAACGTGCAATGAATAGACCACTACAGTTTACCGTACTTCCTCATGATCTCAAGCACATCATCAACAGGCAAACCTAACGATGTGTGGTCATCACGCCCCTTCATTGTCTCGCTACTGAAAATCGAGTTGAGGATTGCTTCTTCCGTCGCCTCAACAGTTGCCGCGAACAATTCGTCTAGAATGCTCCAGTCTACTTGATGGGACGCAGCCGTCACGGGCTCACCTAGGAGGCCAATACGGTCTGCCGTGGAGAACGCGATTGAGATGTCACCACTCGAGTTTGCAGAGAGTGATCCGACTCTGCCCAATGCCAGCGGCACCCGTGCCGCTATTCGCCGAAGTTGAGACGAAGAGAGGTAGGCGTTGGTTGCAATCACTGTAATAATTGAACGGCTTGCTCTCTGAGTATCTCTGAGTCCGAGTTCTCTTCCGACAGGAACGCCGTCAACATGAAGCTCGCCACCAAAGTTTGCTAGGACTAAAGCTCCGAGAACGAGATTTGAACCCGCGACCTTTCGCGATGCAGTTCCAATTCCAGCTTTGAAACCTAGTGCTGACATGCCAGTGCCGGCACCAACGGATCCTTCAGCCACTTCTTTTCCCGCGGTGCTGACAGCTTCAAAGAGATGCTCGCGTTTCACATGCCGCCCTTGAATGTCATTGAGATAGCTATCGTCACACTCACCAACCACCGGCAAAATGACATCGTCTTGATCTCCTATGGTTGGATTTTGTTGGAGCATGAACTCTACGATTGAGTCGTGAACAAGGCCGACGTTCAAACTGCTCGTTAAAGCAATCGGGGTCTCTAAGATTCCCCATTCCATCACTTGTAGTGCGCCTGTGAGTTCACCTGCACCATTATGAACGTGGACTCCTGCTCTAACTTTCTCTCTGTATACATTCCTGTCATGAGGCAGAATAACCGTAACTCCCGTCCTGATCGGCCCCTGCCCAACTGTCAGTCTTCCTTCTCCCTGTATGAGGGTGGTATGACCAACAGAAACCCCAGGCACGTCAGATATCGAATTTCCCTCGCCTCGCTCCAACCTTCCCAGACGGATTCCAAGTTCAGAAACACGATGTCTCAAGGCTGTTCCCACCGATAACCGTCCATATCCCATGGGGTCGGTTACTTCTGCTTTCCTAAGCAGGCGCACGAACAGCATAGGGAGATCCTTGGACGCAGGGATTCGAGGGAAGGTGAACATGGTGTGCTTGTACTATAGAGAGAATATTCAGTAGCATAGAGAACTTACCGTAACAGCAAAGCTGCAATTTGCTTCCACAGACTCTTTTGCGACAGACACAATTCTAGGAACATGCTCTGTCATTACAAGGGGAGATTGGACAAGTGACGGCTAAAGTCATGACGACGAAGGAAGCTGTGAAAGAAATTGTGAAAGATGGACAACTCGTATGTTTCGGAGGGTTCACTCACGGAATAGCATTTGCGGCTGGTCACGAGATCATTAGACAGGGGAAGAGGCACCTGACGGTTTGCAAGGAAACCCCCGATCTCATAGTTGACCAACTCTTAGCAGCAGGTTGCATCGACAAAGTGTTGTTCAGTTGGGCAGGCAATCCAGGGGTCGGTTCTCTTCATGCCTTCAGAAGGGCCGTTGAAAAAGACATTCCTCATAAGATTTCCATCGAAGAGTATACGCATTTTATCACGGGCGCCAGATACTTAGCTGGCGCCAGTGGTCTCCCTTTCATGCCAGTCACAACTCCAGTGTTGGCCACAGATTTGTCAAAACATTCTGACGTCATTAAGACCATCGACTGTCCCTTCACGGGGAAGCAAATCTGTTTAGTGAAAGCGATCAATCCAGATGTAGCAATCATACATGGCCAACGTGCTGATCACGAAGGAAACACGCAGATGTGGGGAATCGTCGGATCAAATCGCGAGATCGCGATGGCAAGCCGACAGGTCATCGTCTCCGTGGAGGAGATTGTTGATTCAGATATTATTCGCAGAGATCCAAATAGAACGATCATTCCCGGATTTCATGTTGACGCGGTGATTGAAGAACCGTGGGGAGCTCATCCGTCGTACTCTCAAGGTTACTATGATCGTGACAACCAATACTACATGGACTATGAGAGGATCACGCGAACTTCCGAGGACCATGAGAAATTCCTTCAAGAATGGGTGTTTGACATCTCAGACCGAACAGAGTATTTGAAGCATCTCGGTCAGGAACGCATGCACAAGTTGAAAACGAAATCCTACCTAAGCGAGCCAGTGGACTATGGATATTTCGGAGAATAGGAACATGAGCAGAGACTACGCGAAGGACGCATCATACCAAGAGATCATGGTAGCTGCTGCCTCCCGCGAATTGAGAGATCATGAGGTCGTATTCGTTGGGATAGGCATACCACAACTAGGCGCGCTTCTAGCACAGCGAACCCACGCACCTAATCTTACTCTAATATACGAATCAGGCGTTGTCGGAACACGCCCACAAAGATTACCGCTCTCAATTGGAGACCCAACCTTGGTAAGCGGAACGTATGGCATCTTCAACTTCTACGAAACATTCTCTATGCTTCTCCAACGTGGACTAATCGATGTAGGATTCGTGGGAGGAGCCCAAGTCGACAAATTCGGTAACATCAATTCAACTGTAATCGGATCCTACGAGAAGCCAAAGGTTAGGCTTCCGGGCAGCGGAGGCGGGTGTGAGATTGCTGGCCTCTCCAAAAGAATCGTTATAGTAACTCCACATGAGAAGCGACGAATGGTCGAGAAAGTGGATTTCATAACAAGCGCGGGCTTTCTGAACGGCTCTGATGCCAGAGAACGCGCCGGGCTCAGCGGCGGTCCCTCAGCCGTAATAACAACAATGGGCGTTCTGCGATTCGACGAGTCGAGCAAGGAGATGTATCTAGCTAGCTACCATCCTGGCCTCTCCATAGACCAAGTAAAGCAGAATACTGGATGGGACCTCCGAGTTTCCCCGGATGTGAAAGAGACAGAGCGACCAACAGCGAAGGAGGTAGAGATCTTGAGGAAGGACCTAGATCCCCACGGAATCTTCCTGAAGAGTGCCGTCACCTGACGGAGGCTATGGAAATGCGGAACGTATCGATTATTGGAGTTGGCCAAACCAAATTCGGAGATCACCCGTTGCTAAATGCAGGTGAACTGTTCGCACAAGCCTGGACTGAAGCAGTTGCCAACGTTGGCAAGGGCCTTGACCCCAAACTGGTGCAGGAAGCCTACATTGGGACCTTGGGCGTTGGAGGAGGGCAACTAGGCAATTTCGCGGCAGTTGTCGGAGAAGCTGCGAAGCTCACTGGGATACCCATTACGCGCGTCGAGAACGCTTGCGCTTCAAGCGGCTTTGCATTTCGTTCAGCCTACCTGGCAGTCGCATCTGGAATATGTGACGTCGCCCTAGCAGGAGGGGTGGAAAAGATGCGCGATCTCCCGCCCGACAGACTACGCTACTGGCTAGGCGTATCGGGGGATACGGAATGGGAACGTCTCGCAGGAATGACGTTTGCAGGAGTCTACGCGTTGATGGCTCAGAGACACATCTATCAGTACGGCACTAAGGAAGAACAACTTCACATGGTCGCCGTGAAGAACCACAAGTACGGCGCAGATAACCCCAAGGCACAGCTGCAGAGAGCGATTACACTTGAGCAGGCCTCTAAGTCGGCGGTTGTCTGCCTCCCGCTTCGAATGTTCGACTGCTGCCCCACATCGGATGGTGCATCGGCCGCAATTCTATGCGAAGGAGAGATGGCGAAGAAGTTTACAGATATCCCAATACGAGTACTCGGAGTGGGCGCTGCAACCGATCGTCTCGCGCTGTTTCAAAGAGAAGAATTCACCACCCTCAAGGCATCCGTGCTCGCATCCAGACAAGCTTTTGATATGGCACACTTGGAGCAGAGGCACATCAGCCTAGCTGAAGTTCACGACTGCTTCACAATTGCTGAAATCATGGCCTATGAAGATCTTGGATTCTGCAAAAAGGGCGAAGGAGGCAAACTCATCGAGGACGGCCAAACCTACATTGGCGGGCGCATCCCTGTGAACGTAAGTGGAGGGCTGAAAGCGAAGGGCCACCCCATCGGAGCAACCGGAGTTGGACAAATCTGTGAAATCACAAAGCAATTGCGGGGAGAAGCTGAGAAGACAAGCAGACAGGTTCCGAACGCGCGATACGGGTTAGCCCACAACGTTGGAGGCTCAGGTGGCACAGCAACAGTTCACATTCTAGGAAGATGAGAAGGAAACTTGTCGGCAGGAATTGTGGGTTGTGGCCTCTACATACCCAGATTGAGAATCAAGCGGGAAGAATTCCAGAAAACGTGGGGATACTTCGCTCCACGATGGCTTGAAGAGAAGTCAGTCGCAGGCTTCGACGAAGACTCAATTACAATGGGTGTTGAGGCGGCCTCGAATGCTCTGCGAAACACATCGTGCGAAGCAGCTGCGCTTGACGCCGTGTTGTTTGCTACGACCTCGCCACCTTACGCTGAGAAGCAGAACGCAAGCACGATTGCAACTGCGTTAGGATGCAAGAGCAATATCGCATCACTGGACGTGACCTCTTCAACAAGATGTGGACTGTCGGCTCTCCTAAGCGGTTTCGATTTCGTCAGCTCAGGAAGAGGCGATGAATGCCTTGTGGTCGCCAGCGACTCTCCTTCAGGAGACCCGGTTGCTCCTCTCGATCACCAATTCGGCGCGGCGGCTGCCGCAGCTATTGTAAAGCGCAACCAATCGAGCTGTTCCGTAGAAAGTACGTTCTCTGTCACGACTGAAAGCCTGGGCGAAAGATTCAGGAGAGACGGACAAGATCACGTTTCCACAGTGGACGTCGGACGCTACTACGAAATGTTGTCAGGGGACGCTGTGAAATCATGCGTAAACGGTTTAATAGGAAGATTGAACCGGTCGCCCCAAGATTACGACTTCTTCAGCTTGCATGGCTTTGATGACCCAAAGGCTACTGAATTGTCACGGAAACTCGGGTTCGAGGATAACAAAGTTGTGCCTACTTTGGTTTCGAATAAGATAGGCGATATAGGAGCCGCGGCTGCACTTCTTGGTCTATCAAGAATTCTGGAGCTGGCCTCAACAAAGCAGCATATTGCTCTCTGTTCATACGGATCCGGCGGGGCAGATGCTCTCAGCATTGCCGTCGAAAATGAGTTGAAACCTCTACGCGGACTAGGATTTGAGAGCTACATGGAGAGAAAAGAGTACATTGATTATGCAACGTACCTGAAGCTTCGGAAGTTCAGTCGAGGCAGTTAGTTCGAGGAAGAACAAGATGGCGTACGTATCGATTCCAACTTATTCGCGGTCCATACCCCAGCGCTATGCCCTTTTCGGTGCCAAATGTGAATCTTGCCTTACAGTGAACTTTCCGAATAGCATATCGTGCCTGAAATGTGGCGGAACCAGATTCAGCTCCATAAAACTCAGTGGCAGAGGGAAGATCTATTGCTTCACGACGGTTCATAGAGGTGGATCACCTCCTGAATTCTCCACCCAACTAAATCTTGTCGGAGCGTATGACGTTGCCGTCATAGAGCTTGAGGAAGGGCCCAGAGTAGTTGCACAAATGACTGACTGCAAGTCCGAAGAACTAAAGATCGATCTCCCGGTCGAGGCAACCTTCAGAAGGATTTACGAGGATGAAGGCATGATTCGATACGGACTCAAATTCAGACCTGTTCACTGAGCAGCTCAATCTCCATCAAATAACTCCACAACAGAAACAGATGGAAATGAAACCTACAGAGAATACAAGTCGCGTTATTACGGATGCTCTACTTGTCGTGGGCGGGTATCCGCTCGAATTGGAACTGACTCTGAAACTTGGAAGGGACATACAGAATGAATGGATGAATGCATACCAGGACGTTCAAATCACTAACACTTTCAAGAAGATACTTAGACGCAGATTGGACTTACCGATGCCGAGAGACGCGTAATCACTTCTGTGAAGTTTCGATGCTAGTTAGGTCGCGGTTGTAAATATCATAATCAGATTTTGAGAAGCAGACGAAGATCACGCGCTCAAACCCCTCCATCGTGGCAAGGCATTTTGAGATTGCTGTCACTGCGATCTTGGCCGCGCGATCTATTGGAAAGCCGTAGGCTCCGGTGCTTATTGATGGGAAGGCGATCGTTCTTATCCCATTCTCCGCTGCAAGGATCATTGTGTTAAGATAGCATGCCCGCAGCAAGTCATCTTCATGCCGGTTTCCTCCGGTCCAGACTGGTCCGACCGTATGGATCACATGCTTGGCGGGAAGGCGGTATCCTCTCGTTATTCGAGCCTCACCTGTTGGGCACCCCTTCAATTTTCTGCACTCTTCTAGAAGTTGCGGTCCAGCCGCGCGATGAATCGCACCATCGACTCCTCCCCCTCCAAGAAGTGTATTGTTCGCAGCGTTCACGATGGCGTCAACTTTAAGCTCGGTTATGTCTCCCAAAACTAAATCGATTTTCCGCGGCATTTAGTTCGACTCTATCAGAAATGGCAATTTGATTATGTTTTGTTTTCTGTCTGATCGAGGATCACGGAATGCAGGTGTGAGGTCACATGCGAGCTGGAGAGGGCAAAGAGAAGGATGCTGCCGAGCAGACCAATCGCTATGACACTGCCCAAGAAAACGCCTAGCAACCCGACCCCGATCGGCAGCGCCAGCAAATAGCTGAGATAGGTTCCGACTACTAATGTCACTATGATAATCTCGGCCGCAACCCCTGCAAGTGCAGTTATCCGGTTTCTACGTCTAGCGATCATCCAAGCCGCCAAAGTTGCAACGAAATTCGCGACGGCTCCTCCAATCATGTCCACCGGTCCCAGACCTCCGAAGAAGTTGGCAACGAAGGCGCCAATGGTGACCCCAAGGACAACAGGCCATCCAAGAAGGATTGACAGCGGCAGAAGCGCATCAGCAATTCTTACCTGGAAGGCTTGGAAGCTTATTGGAGCAAGGAAAATAACACCTACCGCATAGAGTGCTGCGAAAACTGCGGTCAGAGTAACGCGGATCGTGCTCCTGCTTCTCAACTGTTTTCCTCCCGACGCCGGGGTTTTTCGCGCAACGGGTGGGAGGTCCCACTCACGCGCCACACAAAGAATTGAGCACGTACTCGAATTAAAATTCTCTGAAAGAGAAGGAATAAATCAGTACGGTAAAGGCGGACCACACACCGCCTCTTCTGTTCATTTCCCAGTTCGCTGTAGAAGTTTCTTGCTTCGTTCAGCCGCTTTCTTGCCGCGTTCGGCAAGCATCGCGCGAGTCTCCGAGTTGCCCAACACCGCGGCAACCGCTGCTCCTGCTGCGAAAGAAGCAAGCGCAACTGCGAAACTTCTCTTCGAGTCTCCATTCATAGTCTGTTTCAACCTCCTTTGGTGTTTGCTTGTGAAGCGGAACGTGCATTGGGCAGTATATTAGTGTACCGGAAATGAAACACTAATATACCATCAAAGCAGTATGGATGAACCATGACAGCACGTGCGGTTTGGACATGGAGGATGCATCCCCTGCTGACGCTGAGCATGGATCAGGCTTACAATTCGTCCAGTCAATCGCATGGCTGTGGGCAAAGTCGAGGTGAATGTTTTTGGTAAAATGTCTCAAATGCGGAGAGGAAGTGATTGGGCCAGCAAAGGAATGGGACATGCACCCGAAAGACGGACGAGGCCCGGCACTACATATCAAACATTATTCATGTCCACAGTGCGGCAAGAAATTCCGTTTAGCAACGAAACTCGCAGTAACTATGGCCTAGACGCGATTCATTTCCAAGCCCTACGTCTCTTTTTTGTTGAAATTACATCGTACACTCGAAGCTAAATTGGAGGGGGCGTCGCCTCTTGCTTGCTACGTTCAAGTCTGCACCATTTTAGAAATAATTCCGAAGGCGGATCTTCATCATACAGTTTCTGTCGAATCGACTCAAGTGGAGTACACTCAATGCCCAAATACTCTGCTGCGGTAAGAACCTCATGATCCGCTTCTCTTGCAGCGTCTCGCACTGGTTGAATCTCTTGACGCCAGTTCTCTGATCTAAGGGCATGATGCTCGAAAATTACGATTGGCACCTTACGGGCAATCCTCACAGCGTTGCTGATTCCTTCCAGGATCAAGCTTCTGTCGACCTTTGTCTTTTCTAAGTAGAACGGGGGGCCTCCGAGCAGCAAAAGATTGGGTTTCTGTTTGAGAATCTCGTTGGTCGTTCGTTTTGACATTGGACCCTGCACATCCGACGCATGCACGATCTTCTCACGCTGCGACTCAATCGTAGTCATGAGAACCCAACCAAGCCCTGAAGCTTCCTCACCGTGCGGTACTGGCTTCGATAGTCTTAGAATCGTGTTCCCGAACTCGAATCTTGCGCCATCACCGACTTCGCATTTGCTTCCGATTCTCTTGAGGAACCTCTGAAACATCCAACCTCGTCGGCGTTGCGCGAAATTGATGGAATTCCTTGCGTCTTTCACGATGACGATCTTGTCACGGTAGATTTCTTCAGCTTGCTCCGGGCTACTTCCCAACCAGACTGTTTCAGTGTAGTTAGGCGTGTGATGATCGTTATGATAGTGGGAGGTTATGATAACTTGAGCTTTCGATGCGTATTCTGTGATCTTCGATCTACAAAACGCTCGGGCTTGATACTCTCTTGGATGAGGCTTTCTGCCGAAACGTGGCCCTAGAGCAACGCCGGCATCAATCAGGACTCTCACGTCAGGCGTCTCCACGAACGTGCACATCGACCTGACTCCAAGACTTTCGAAACCGATTGGCACTACGCTGATTGACTGCATTCTGCTCCACATTCGGCTTAATGGATACCCAAATTAGCAGGTCACTAATGAATTGAAGAGGCGGGCGATGACGAGTCTGGCCCAATTGATTCTGAATGAAATGGATCTTGAGTTACGAGCCCGCATCTATGACGGTGAGAAAAGGAGAGGATAGAGCCACATTTCGCAGCAAGTGGTGAGGACGAATATGCGAGTGCTCACTCCGCCGGCATAATCCAGAATATGTTTCCGTCCGGATCCTTGAACATGGCGTAGCTTCCCCACTCTTCCTTAGTGGGTTTCACCGTGAATTCTACGCCTTTCTTGCTGAACTCATTGTATGTGCCATTTAGATCATCAACACGAAAAGCAATCCCGGTATTGCCAGGCTCCAAAGCGTTTCCCTCAAAAGGCTCGCACAAGTGAATAACCACATCTGAGCCCTTGGGCGCTACCGTAACCCAATGGCCCTCTTTCGATCTTAGTTCCAATCCCAACTTATCTCGGTACCATTCAGCGGATTTCTGAGCGTTCGAAACTACGATGGCCACATCAATAATCGACTGGATCATTCCCATCACACCATCCAGATTAGACTAGAGACAACGGCATTTAAAGCATAATGGGGTATGTGTGGCTCGACCTCTATGGGGCAGTTTAGGACTGGAAAGATTCCATCAGACATTTTGGTCAGCAATGTCTTCCGATACAAAGGACACTCAGACCCGTCAGTAATACTCGGCTCATCGATAGGTGAAGACGCTGCGCTGATATCCTTAGGTGACAAGGTGCTAGTTCTTAAAACAGACCCAGTTACTGGAACCGCATCAAAAATAGGATGGCTCGCAGTTCACATCAACGCCAATGATATCGCGTGCAGAGGGGCAACTCCGCACTGGTTCCTATGCGACTTATTATTGCCAGAGAGATCGAATGCTCGTCTTGTCGATACAATAATGAGACAAGTAGACAGTGCAGCGAAGGACCTTAACGTTGCAGTTGTCGGGGGTCACACGGAAGTTACCCCAGGCCTCAGAAGGCCTATCGCTGTCGGTTGCATGGTCGGCCTTGTAGAAAAGAACAAGTTCGTTACCTCCAGCGGAGCACGCCCAAACGACGACATCATAATGACAAAATCAGCAGGTATCGAAGGTACTGCGCTGCTCGCCACGGACTTCGGCCACAAACTGAAACTTGACGTCAGAACACTTGCGCGAGCAAGATCGATGTGGCACTCGATCAGTATCGTTCGAGATGCCATGGTTGCGGTTGAGACTGGAGGAGCCCGCGCCATGCATGATCCAACTGAAGGCGGACTACTCCAGGGTGTATGGGAGATCGCGGAAGCATCCAACGTCGGGGTCATGATTGATCAGTCGAGAATTGCAGTCCGCGAAGAGACTAGGCGAATCTGTAAGCTACTTAAAGTGAATCCTTTGCGGTTGATGAGTTCTGGCTGCTTACTCATCGCTGCAGATAAGGAAAATAGCAATCTGATCGTGAACCGCTTGAAGAAACGCGGTGTCCAAGCGGAAGTCATAGGTAATTTCACAAGCCCAAGGAAAGGTAGGAAGCTAATTCAAGCGGATGGTTCGATAGTTGAAATCGGACCTTCGGAGCGTGATGAGCTGTATAGAGTCATCGAATCACGTTGATTGGAGTGATTTTCAGAAAACCGTGTCTTCATTTTCACTTAACAGTTTCACCCGGCTCTCTTGTTTTTATCGTGTCACGCAACAAAAGCACATAAGATTGAGGTAGTCTAATCTTGTCGAGAGTAGGGGCTCTCGTTCAATTGTCAGATATTGTAGGCGAAACACTAGCTGGGCCTACTATCTTCAGAGATGAGACCCCTCTATCACTGGAATATATGCCGCCGCGACTACTTCACCGCGACGCGCAGATACGTTTTCTCACTCAGCTCTTTCGATTTTCTATTGAGAGCCCATTCTCGACTAGTCAAAGAGTGCTCATTACAGGAGACGTAGGAACAGGAAAGACTGTGCTTTGCCAGCGTTTCGGAGCGGACCTTACTAGAGCTGCGAAGAATCGCAGAATCAACCTTCAGTATATTCACGTGAACTGCCGCGAAGCGAAGGGCAGTCTCTTCATGATCATAAAACGTG
>Ga0187774_10000785_pt1 | contig 11087 bp, 12 predicted proteins | sample 0216_BV02_MP05_2_FD_133152 | JGI IMG/M metagenome (GOLD analysis project Ga0187774, IMG submission 133152) | Tropical peat soil microbial communities from peatlands in Department of Meta, Colombia - 0216_BV02_MP05_20_MG | ecosystem: Environmental > Terrestrial > Soil > Wetlands > Peat | place... | reverse complement strand
CCAGATTGCAGACTGCAGCTTGCCGAGATGAAAGTTGTTTGTATCCTCGGAGTGGACCAGCTGCCAATTTCCGCTGAGATTCGGATCGAGGAATGCTTCGCCTCTGAGTAAGTAAACGTCGTGTGGTCCAAGATTCAGTATCTCCACCTTCAGCCCCGTAAGTTGTCCTGCAGGCGCGTAGTAAGGACCGGCTCCGTTCCCAATCATTGTAATTTGGAGCCGAGTACTTGTTTGAGCTGGGACCGCAGCTACGCGGGTGAAAAGCACCAGTAATATGACGGCTAAGGCCTGGAAGATTCTATGATCCAAGAAATTAACCTATGACTTAGGCAAGAAGCATGGTGTGACGGAGGCGAAGTAGAGGGATTAACGAGTCAACTTCCTCGTCTGAGTTAAGGTCCATCCTAGCCCACCTGACTCCACTAGCATCTTCAGCTTCCTTCACAGCGTCGACAACGTTCCCGTCCAAGTTCTCGTCTTGTGACACCTTTTTTTCGAACTCTTGTTCCACGGGAATACTGACCCATAGATGATCATCAAAATGAACCCAAACTAAGTCTGATCCTCTTACTCGGTATGCAGGGCACCATTCTCCTTCTATTTCGTCGATCTCAATGGACTCTTCTGTTTCTGGTAATGCGAGGAGGGATGTTCGGAGTGCTGTGAAGTACTTTTTCTGTTTCGGACTGACCTTGGCTAGAAAGTCCTTGATCAATTCGATTTGCGCGCTCCGATTATTGTTCAAACGTCAACTGTTAGAGCTATTTGAATATGCCGTCTCTCAACGGAAGAAAATTCAGGTTGGAAATTGCTTAGGTTTTAGATATTCGAGTGTATGCTTCTCGGAGTTCTGTCATGAATTTGCTATGCCATTCTGAGAATCCGTCTGGGGATTGAGGGTACTTCGCGTACTGCTGGATGAGTTTCCTGCTCTTCGTTGCGGTGTAACGTAACCCATTAGCCAAAGCGAGTCTAGGCAGTGCCCATAGAAGTTTTGATGGTCCGTAACTCACTTTCTTGAATTCCGGGTGTTCTCGTCGGACGATGCTTTCTACGTCGTCTTGACTCAGGAAATGTTTCATTCCGTAATTCAGATCCTCATTGCTGAGTGTTTGTAGGAATCGTCTGAGTATCTCGAAACTTGCCATTTGATAGCCATATGCCTTCACGTATTCCGTATTGAACTTCCATAGCCCTCGTTCGGAAAGATCGTTTGCTTCCATTGATTCCGCGATGACGGAGCCAGCGATGGTGCTGGCGCAGATTGCTGGGCCGATTCCGCCGGCGTCTACGGGGCGTGGCATCCAAGCCGCATCGCCTACGATCATGTATCCATTCGCAACCAAGCAATCGTTCTGTCTTCTGACAGGAACCTGCCAGTTTCCCCTCGAATTTCCCAAGTCCTCCTCTCCGTCGGCTAACTTCCAATTCTTGATGACAGGATTTGAACGAATGTAATCGTCAATCAGAGACTGTAGGGTGTCTTCTCGTCCGAGAGCACGATTTCTAGCAAGCAGTTCCCGTTTCTGAACGCCCAGTCCAATGTTGACCTTGTTCTCTCCTTTCGGAAAAACCCAAGCATACCCTCCTGGAGCGATTTTCTGATCAAGATGGATTATGCAATAGTCAGGATCAAAGTACGTCCTATCAGGTTTCCCGATATCGAATGTGAGAATGCACCGGCCTGTTGATTCCATATCACTCTCCTTGTCGATCTCCTTCTCTATGTAGCTCTTGATCGGCAGCCCTGTTCTGAGCCGCGAAGCTGAACCGGTCGCATCGACCACCAACTTGGCGGTTTTCTTGAAGGTGGAATTGTCCTTGGCGGATCTACAGTGAATTCCTCTTACGGCGCCGTCTTCCGCGATCAGAGAGTCCGCATAAGAGTCAAATTGGAATTGGACTCCAAGTTTCTCAGCGTCTTTCCTCTGTCTCTGGGGGAGCAGTTTACGGTTGAGAACATAACCTTCGCCATCAAACATGATTCTTGACGAATGATCAGGGGAATACGCCATGACGCCCTGAACATTCCTTTCCAGTTCAGGTCTTCCATATTGAATTCCTGTCTTCGATGCCAAGAAATCGATGCTTCTTTTGCTTATGGCATCTCCGCACACCCATCCGGTGGCTGTTTTTTTCCCCATATCTGATGGAGGGTTCCTGTCAACTACGAGGATGCTCAAGTTCTGTTTGGAGTGATGAGCCGTGGAGATGGCTGTGATAAGGCCGGCAAGTCCGCCGCCGGCGATGATTACGTCGTGATCGAGTTCCATTCTGAGACACCGGTGGACGTATGTGGCCCTAAGGTGGCTGTTAGCAGAAAAATGTTCAGGTTCCATTGAAAATTGGAATGCTCAGTGGTGTTGAGAAAGAAAAGAACGGTAGGCTAAGCAGGCGTTTGAGCGCCTACTTGCCTTGAATCATGCCATTCTCGATTGTCAGTAGGTCAGATGATGAGCTGTTCAACGCGCCCAGTGGGCAGCCGCATCCGGCGGAATGCCCCTTGCCCTTTCGCAATGTTCCTTTGTAGAGTCCTTGTTCTATCGTTGTCTTGTGTTCTCGTTCCCATTGTTCGATTGGAATTCCATATTTCGGTTGAATCGCATCTCTGTACCATTCAGGAATCACGTTGAACGCGCAGAACGGTATGATCCTGAGGTCTGGGCTCATGTAGTGAATGTCGCATCTTCGCAACCTTTCCTCGTCGTGGTTGTACTTGTCCATGAAGTGCATCATGCCAAGGAACATTGATTTGTGCTGCAACGCTCCTAGAGCGCTGTAGTCATTCTTCACTAGGATGTTGAATAGTAATTTGCTGAGAGCGAGTCCCTTTGGCTGCTTGCTTCTGTCGATGAATGTTCCGATCTTTGCAAGTACTCTGGCTACAAGGAGGTACTTGTTGGCGCCGGCCTTGAGATCATCCGCCTTCTCCTCCAAGTATTCCAATAGGCCTTCAAGGTCAACGAATGATGAGATTGGAACGAGTTTATCGTCGTCCTTGAACACGTAGGTGCCTGCGCCGCAGGCAAAGTGGATTGAGAGTTCATACCGCGGACGCTTCGTCAAGGCTTCTACGAAGTGGGTTATGGGTACGCAGCTGGGGACTGGGAACCATGATTCCCTCGTAACCTCTCCGTCAGTCTGTTCTTCGATGCGTTCTATGCAGTCAGAGATCGTTATTCGATATTTATCACGTTCAGACTTCGTCAGCCTGCCAGTGAGTGAGACCGGTTGAAAGTTCACGGCATGGACGGTGTCCATGTTGCGTTGTCCGAATCGGATGAGTGCGCCTAATTCATGGTCGTTGATGCTTTTGATAACTGTGGGAACCAAGACGACGCCTAAGCCTGCTTTCCTACAATTCTCAATGGCAATGGGAGCTTCCCAATGGTTCTTCGGGTTTGTTCGCGGCGTTACGCCGTCGAAACTCATGTAAACAGTATTCACGCCAGCTTCTCTAACGCGTCGAACGGAATCAGGGTTCTGCGCCATGTTGATGCCGTTGCTGTTCAGCTGGATGTGTTCAACGCCTTCTTCTCTGCAGATTCTGATGATATCTTCCAGATCCTCGCGCAGAGTGGGTTCGCCCCCAGTGATTTGGATAGCGTTTCCTGGGACAGGACGCTCAGCGCGTAGAACTTTAACCATTTCGCGAATCTTCTCTTGCGACGGCTCATACACGTAGGCACCTTCTACTCCTTTCTTTGCGTAGAAGAAGCAGTACCAGCACGTGAGGTCGCACCGGTTCGTAATGACGAGGTTAGTTAAACCGGAATGGCTCAGGTGGCTTGAGCATAGGCCGCAGTTCGTTGGGCATACGCATTTTTCCAATTGCACATTAGGGTTCGCAATCCCTTTACCATTATGTGAGAACTTAGCGAACTTGTAATACATGTCTGCTGAGCCGAAGTATAATTCCTCAATTTCGCCATGATCTGGACATGTCTTTCTTATCCAGATCTTTCCATCACGCTCATGGATGGCCGCTGGGAGTATCCTATTGCAGTCCGGACAGATGCTTCGTGTTTCCCGGATTTGCTTAGTCTCGGTCCTTTCAACCTGAACTGTTTCCAGTTTTACCACCGTGGTAGGTGAATTGCCCGGGCGTAGGTTTTCATGCATATTAATCCTTTCCAAACGAGAACTAAGGTGAAACGTGGGATCCGCTGAACGGTCGATTCTAATGCATGAACTGAAACGAAATATCCAGGAACGCTCTACCAAGCAACTGGTGTGAACAATATCCGAGCTGAAATCTCCAAGTGAGTCTTCGACCACTGTCGTTAGAATCATGATGCCGATGGATGCGAATGTAGCTGGAAACGTCTTCGGCGGCACAATCCTCAGGCTTGTGGATGAAGTAGCTTCAATCGTGGCTTTCAAGCATGCACGCAGCAACGTGGTGACAGCCTCAATTGATAGGATGGACTTCTTCTCTCCCGTCTACATTGGTGACCTGCTTCGTCTTATTGCATCAATCAACTATGTTCACAAGACATCAATGGAAATAGGCGTACGCGTTGAAGCTGAGGACCCTGTCACTGGAAGTGTCAGACACACCGGTACCTGTTTCCTGACCTACGTTGCCCTCGACAAAAAGGGCAAGCCTTCCCCTGTTCCAGGAATGAGGTTGGAAACTGATGATGAAAAACGTCGGTGGTCAGAAGCTGAAATCAGAAGGAAAATCAGACTTGACCAGATTGGAAGACGACTGTGATCATCATATGCATCGGAAAACTTCAAGTGGGTTTGATCCGTAGGTGAACTTAGAGGAAATACGATTTGCCAATCGGTGTAGTAATCACCTTCGACGACGCGGAGAACAAGGCTTGGGTTACCGTGTCAGAGGGTGATCTGGACCATTTTGTGGGACATGAGGCGAGTTTCGCGTTTTCGAAAACGAAGGATTTCAGGGGAAGAGTTGTAGGAGTGGAGACGGACTTCTTGGTTATTCAATTCGATGAACAACCGTTAGGATTGGGCCAAGGAAGCCAAGTCTCAATTGTGGATTGATCTATTCCTTTGCTGGTCATAGATTGAATAGATCGTGTGCTGCTAAAACGGCCGTTTAATATAACACACAAGATGGATTCGAAACCAGCGTCCGATGGGGAGGTCTAGGGAATGATGCGAAATCTCGAAAAGGATTGGCGAGAACGGGTTGTAAAGAATAACCTTGACCTCATAATTCTTAGACTTCTGCGTTCCCAGCCCAGATGGGGATATGAAGTTAATACCGCAATCCGAGATCGATTTCGAGTTTACCTAAGCGCGGGAACTCTATATCCACTCCTTCATTCACTCGAGGAGGATGGCTACATTCAAGGAGAATGGGAGTCTGAAAAAGGACGCGGCCGCAGAATCTACAAAATTACTGAAAGTGGAATAAACTTTCTCGAGGCAGGCGAACGAGCCACTCTTGAACTGGCAAGAATCATGCAAACTCAGACTGCTGATTTCAAGCAGCCAACTGAAGCAGAGAAGAAATAGCTCCGCAGCCAGACTGCTTTTCGTTGCAGTTGGCGTTTCTGTGATAGAGCCGAAGCAGCGTTCTAAACCGAACAAAACATAATTCGAAAGCAATATCAATACTTGTGATCTTCTCAGCGGCGATCATATTGGGAACAAACGCGCTCTCGGATACAGTCAAATTCCTCAAAAAGAATCCAGCAGCAAGAGTAATTCTGCTTGTCTTAGTCCTGTTTGTAGCAACATATGGCAGTGTTGAAGTTCTAAGAATAGTGCTTCACACTGAATCGCCTCTCATGGTGGTCTCATCAGGAAGCATGATCCCGACGTTGAACGTTGGGGACATAATTCTAGTCCGAGGCATAGACCCAACCGCTGTCAGCGTAGGAACAATTATCATCTTCCACAGTCCCTACGATTACCAGATGCCGATTGTTCACCGAGTAATAGCAGTCATAAATGATCAGAATTCAATCTATTTCCAGACCAAAGGTGATAACAATCCGGCGCCAGACGGCTGGAGGGTTCCAGCTGAGAATCTGATGGGAGTTTACGTTGTGAAATTGCCTTACGTCGGGTTGATCAGCCTAGAGCTAAGAGGCCCTCTCGGAGTAACATTGATAATCCTACTGGTCGCGCTGATCGTGGCCATTGAGTATAGCGAGTCAAAAGGGCCTAAACGGAAATCATGAGACCGAATTCTAGGGTTACCACGAGTTCTCCTGCTACAGCTTGATTTCTCAAGAAGCGATCTGCGCGCCCGCACATAGATGATTATTCGTCAGTCAAAGAGGCTCATTCGTAGGTTATGAGTGTCTTCTCTTCAAGGGTTTCCTGCAGCTTCGTAACAGCTCTATGAACTTCGGTTTCCTTCTTCGCGCCGGTGCAGACTAGTTTTCCGCTTGCAAAAAGCAAGATCACAACTTTCGGATCGTCCATTCGATAGATGAGACCTGGAAACTGTTCAGGTTCATACATAGTTCGTTTGAGTGAATAAGTGGACTTTTCCAAGTCAATGTATCCCCCTAACCCGGCCGACGCGACAATATTCTGAATCTGAATTTCCGGTTTGCCTAGAATTACGATTCCGTTTCGTTTCAGTTCGTCAACAACCTTCATCACAGCCTTTCTCGCCTGACGTTCGGACTTCGCTCCGGTGCACACCATCTTGCCTGAACTGAAAATTAGCGTGGCGGTCTTCGGTTTCTTCAGACGATAGACAAGGCCTGGAAATTGCTCCGGTCGGTATTCAACGCCGGGAAAGACGCGAACAATCGAGTTAAGATCAATGTTCTGATGAAGTGTTGCCGACGCGACGACATTCTCAATGTTAATGAACGCTTTCCTTCCCGGCAGGGCAGCCACCTTATAAACCTGAACAACACCCTAAAACCCACTTCATATATAAGCCCTATTAAAGCAGAAAACGGCCTGCCCAGATGCCAGCTTCCTGCAACAGAATCAAAAGGGGGGTAGGGGAGACACTCCACCGGATGTCTGACTAACGGACTCTGATCAGGCGTTTGTTTCTTAGAAGAATCGGAACGAAGAGCAGAGAGACTAGTAGCGCTATTCCGTAGCTAGGATACTCTGGTACAGGCGTCGACCAGTTCACTGCGACTTGCGCGAAACCGAAATTGCCATTATTATCGTAAGCGATCACTGAAACTGTGTACGTTCCAGGCGCCGAGTATGAGTGGGTCTGCACCTCGCTAACTTGATTCTGACAACAGTATGGTACATCCTTTGATGCTCCATCGCCAAACTGCCATGAAAGATGGGTTATTGAGTTGCCAGGAGAGTCTGTCGCAGTCACTCCGAAGGAGTATGCTTGGGGTGATGCGTAGGTTAGATCGACTGAATTGAAGTTGACTTGAATCGTGCCTCCGCTAGTTGCGGATAGTGACGTTGTGCTCGTGAATGTTAAGGAAACACTGTCAGCCACTACGGTACTCACTTGAGAAGGAACGCTCAATACGGCCACGTACAAGGATAGAACCAAGATGGAAATGATGAACGGACGAAAATTCACTTTTGAACCTCCATCTTGGATGCCGGAGCGTGGCAATGAAGATAAACATACCCAGTAACCCACGCGAATAGGTGTATGTTTCACAGGTGAGAATGTTTAGTGTTTTACAGGCCGTTGCGGTCGTCTTCGTAACATCACTAGAACAACCAAGCCCAGTAGCGAGCCAATTAGGATTCCCTCCAAGGGGAAGCCTGGAATTCCTGGTCCTCCTGATTGGTAGGTAAATTGCGTCGTACCTTGCGTTGTGACTGATGTCGTGGTCGTTACTTGAAGTGAGCTTGACGTTGAAGTGACAACGGTAATCGAGGTTGAGGTGATGGTTCCGTTTAGCGTCGAGGTTATCGTTAGCGTGTCCATCGGGGATACGCGAGAAGGATGTACCGCTAGTGATGGTGCGATTGAGAGCACGGCGGAGACGAGAACGAGTGCTCCGAGTGCTACAGCTTCTATTCTATACGTGCGCAATTGACCATTTCTCTCCTGCAATGCTCATTTTTTTCTGAGTCGCCTAATGACTCCGACCGCGACTAGACCTGACATAATCCCGACTAGGATTGATTCCCATGGAAAACCGGGTATTCCAGGAATCTGAAGCGTGTTGGAGCTGAAGGCCGTGGATACTTCGGTACTTGTACTTGTCATGATCTGAGTTGAGATGGAGCTGCTTGTGCTAGTTTCAGAGGTTGTTGTGAAGCTTGTTGAGGTTGCGGTCTCTGTGCTTGATGCGGTCGTGAAGGTTGAAGAACTGGTAAATACTATGGTAGTTGTTCCAGCTCCTCCGCCGGAGATTGGTGGATTCAACGGGTCCAAGTGGATGATGCCTGATAAGCTGCCGCCAGCCACCGGTTGGCCTACTGCCCATCCGTCTTGTGGACCGGTTAAGAAGACGGATCGAAGTGACATCCCAGGAGTTGCGCTTCCTGCCAATATCGCCGGGTTTAGCGGCGTATCAGTCCACACTACTCCGTTCCAATGAGCAAACAGAACGTTTCCTGATCCGTCATCGCCTACCGTCCAGCCGTCGCCATTCCCGGCGCCCGTTCCGTATGTGTCAACATATACAGATGTGAGGTTTGCAGTTGGCATGAGCGTGATCTGTCCCGGCCCACCACTCCAAGAGTTTCCCCCATCATTGGTTTGCAGAATCGTTGAGGAAGCACCTACGATCCATCCATGGGTTGAGTCTTCGAAGAAAACGCCGTTGAGGTTGTTTGCGCCCGCTGCAGCGATTGCATGAGGTGTCCACACTGGAACCCCGCCTGTTATGGTCAGGACAAGAACTGTTCCACTATTCCCTACAGCCCAGCCTGCAGGTGTCCCAGCGCTTGCGCCCTGATTGTTAATGAATACGCCGTTGAGATTATTGGCGGTCGGTTGACCGAAGAGTTCCCACGATCCAGATTGATGTCTCCAAATCCTACCATTCAAACCAACCGCCCACCCGTCGCCTCCCGTGCCTCCGCTCAGCATGTAGACCGACCTTGGTTCACAAAGGTTACCGACACCGCAACCAGCGATTGGCTGCCCGTTCCAAGATTGCCCATTCCACAGCAAAGCTTCAGGTCCAGTGTGACTGCTGTTAGCTCCCATGGCCCATCCTTCACCAGACCCGAGCATGAATACGGTCCAGATACTCGGATTCGATGTTTGGCTTGGTGCCACAGCCGCCTGATGCCACTTGATACCGTCCCAATGAATCAGGGAGCAGCAACCGCTGGTTGGATCATATACTCCACCAGCCCACGCGTCGCTTGAACCCAACTCGTACACAGCGTTGAGTTGAGGGCTCCTCAGAATGTTGGTACTACCCCCCCAGCATGGTTGCGGAACAGTGGACCCGCATCCTGAATTGCTTGTCTGAAGGATGACACCTTGAGATCCGACCGCCCAACCGTTACCGCCACCAGTGAAACTTGTACTGAGCAAATTGATTCCCAAACCTACTGCGGTTTGAAGCGGTTCAGTTAGTTGGAGCCAAGCGTTTCCTCCTCCCAACGTTGTGGAGTGGAGAATAGTGCCATCGGCCCCCACGATCCAACCTTCACTCGAGCTCACCAATTGGACGGAGTAAAGGTCCTGGCTCGTTCCGGCGGGATAGACAGGCCCTGACCAGCTTCCAGTGGTGAAATGCCAGAGTTGTCCTCCGCGGCCAACAGCCCACGCATCAATCGGATTCCCCTGATCCACAAACACTCCTAAGAGATCGTTTGCTGCGGCGCCGATTGGTGTTGCAGTCCAAGTGTTTCCGCCGCTGAAGAGTCTTGCTACTACTCCTCCGTTACCAACGGCGAATCCTTCTAAGTTGCCTGCTCCATCCTCGAACATGTACACGCTATTATACCGCGTCGTGGTCGTCCCAACAACCACCTGCTCTGTCCATCCGCCGCTCGCCTTCGGGTCACCGTTAAATGCCCAAATTGACCCTGAAGTAGTGTTCGCGCCCACCGCGTACGTTAGTCCCGGACCAAAACCCGCAGAACTAGGACAGCCGGAACCAAATTCCGGAGAATGGCAAACCATGAAAACCGAGGTTAGATTCGTCGCCGCTGACAATCCAGTGTTTACAATCGACAATGCCGAAGTATCCCAGTAGAGTGCCACACCTGCTCCCGCCGCGGCCCCGACCATCCAGCCATCTGACCCATCCCCATTCGGACTGCATAAGCCAACGCCGGGAGCACCAGAGCTTGTGCAAAAGTGTACTCCGTAATAGACCGCAGTCGCAATTGGCGACGCAATGATCGGCCACGAGAAACCATCATAATGAGCTAAGACCGGACTTCCAGCATCTCCTCCTACAGCCCAGCCGTCACCCGCTCCTATAGATCCAGATCCCCCATTACGAACATACAATCCTCGCAGCGTCCCTGCGGCATCAGCCGTATACTGCGTCGGGTTGATGTCACGCCAATTACCGAACGTAATGTCTGCTTGAGCAGGACCTGCACTTATCATCAAAGCGATCATTATCACGATCGCAGACACAATAATGGCACGATTCTTCAATCTAATCGCCTCCAATCTGATTTGACTCGGCATATAAGTGTTTTCTCGTGCTACACATACACATTACAAAATCATCGTGGAATTTCGCTTGCAAGATCATTTTTCGAGATCCTTCAGGTACTTTCTCACAGCCTCGCGAATAACAAAGGACCTCGACGGAGCTTTGTCCTTGTCAATTAGATCATCCATCTTGTCAAGCAACTGAATGGGAAGGGTGGCGGTTATGTTTGCCATCCTAGATCTGCGACTGGACATGTCAGTGACCTGCTCGGTTGTCATTGCCAATTCCTCTTGCTACTTCCTCCGACGCCTCAGAAGCACTAGCGCAAAGATACCGCCGATTACTCCTGCCATAATTGATTCGATTGGGAATCCAGGTATTGGAGCGCCTAACGTTATGGTGAACATCTGGCCGTTCGTGGCGGGAGCTATCGTTTGACTTACAGAGTTTCCACCTTTCGTTACAGTGACACCGTATGATCCTGGCGGAAGGTTGAAGGCTACTGTTCCTTGTGAACTGGTTAGGCCTTTCAGTCCCAAAGAGGCGAGAGTTACGTTTGCTCCTTGAACAGGGTTGCCT
>Ga0187774_10000783_pt1 | contig 11106 bp, 8 predicted proteins | sample 0216_BV02_MP05_2_FD_133152 | JGI IMG/M metagenome (GOLD analysis project Ga0187774, IMG submission 133152) | Tropical peat soil microbial communities from peatlands in Department of Meta, Colombia - 0216_BV02_MP05_20_MG | ecosystem: Environmental > Terrestrial > Soil > Wetlands > Peat | place... | reverse complement strand
CCGGGCTCAAGGTGGGACTGCTCAAGGAGTTCTTCGACAAGGGCCTCGACCCCGGCAATGAGCAGCGAGTGCGCGAGGCGCTCAGGGTGTTCGAGACCCTGGGCGCGCGGCTGATCGAGGTGAGCCTGCCGAACCTGCCCTTGTCGGTGCCGGTGTACTACGTGGTGGCGCCGGCGGAATGCTCCTCGAACCTGGCGCGTTACGACGGGGTGCGCTTCGGGCACCGCTGCGAGAATCCCCGCGATCTCACCGACATGTACCGGCGCTCGCGCGGCGAGGGATTCGGCGCTGAGGTGAAACGCCGCATCATGACCGGCACCTACGTACTGTCGGCCGGGTACTACGACGCCTACTACCTGAAGGCGCAACGCGTGCGGCAGCTCATCAGCGCCGACTTCACCCGTGCGTTCACCGGTGTCGACGTGCTGATGGGACCGACCACGCCCACGCCCGCCTTTCCGATCGGCGCCAAGACCTCCGACCCCATCACCATGTATCTCAACGACATCTACACCATCGGGGCGAACCTCGCGGGGCTGCCGGCGGTGTCGATTCCGTGCGGTTTCGTGTCCGAGCTCCCGGTGGGCCTGCAGATCGTCGGGCCGCATTTCTCCGAGGCCAGGCTGCTTGCCGCCGCGCATGCCTTCCAGCGGGCCACCGACTGGCACCGGCGCATTCCGGCGGGCTACGCATGAGCGACTGGGAAACCGTCATCGGGCTGGAGATCCACGCGCAGCTGGCGACGCGCTCGAAGATCTTCTCCGGCTCCGCGACCGCCTACGGCGCGCCTGCCAACTCCCAGGCGAATCTCGTCGACCTGGGCTACCCGGGCGTGCTGCCGGTGCTGAACGGTGCGGCGGTGCGCATGGCGGTGAAGCTGGGGCTCGCGATCAACGCAACGATCGCGCCGCTCTCGGTGTTCGCCCGCAAGAACTACTTCTATCCAGATCTGCCCAAGGGCTACCAGATCAGCCAGTACGAGCTGCCGATCGTCGCCCACGGCGCGCTCGACATTGTGCTCGACGACGGCAAGGTGAAGCGCATCGGCATCACGCGCGCGCACCTCGAGGAGGACGCCGGCAAGTCGCTGCACGAGGGGCTGCCGGGAGTGACCGGCGTCGACCTGAACCGCGCCGGAACGCCGCTGGTGGAGATCGTCTCCGAGCCCGACCTGCGCTCGGCCAGGGAAGCGGTCGCCTACATGAAGAAGGTGCACACGCTGGTGCGCTACCTCGAGATCTGCGACGGCAACATGCAGGAGGGCTCGTTCCGCTGTGATGCGAACGTGTCGGTGCGCCACGCGGGTGAGCACCGCTTCGGCACGCGCGCGGAAATCAAGAATCTGAATTCCTTCCGCTTCGTCGAGCGCGCCATCAATTACGAGGTGGCACGTCAGATCGACGTCCTGGAGGGTGGCGGGAAGGTCGTGCAGGAGACGCGTCTCTACGATCCGGACAAGGGCGAGACGCGCTCGATGCGATCCAAGGAAGAGGCCAACGACTACCGCTACTTCCCCGACCCGGACCTGCTGCCGGTGGCGATCGACGCGGCCCTCATCGAGTCGGTGCGGGCGACTCTGCCGGAGCTGCCCGATCAGAAGGCGGCGCGCTTCGTCTCGCAGTATGCCCTGCCGGGCTATGACGCCCAGGTGCTCACCGCGAGCCGGGAGCTCGCCGATTACTACGAGGCGGTGACGCGCGCCGCGCCCGCGGACCCCAAGCTCGCCGCCAACTGGGTCATGGGTGAGCTCGCCGCGGCCTTGAATAAGGAGAGCCTCGAGATCGGCTCGAGCCGCATGACCGCCGAGCGGCTCGCCGGACTCCTGAAGCGCATCTCCGACCAGACCATCTCCGGGAAGCTCGCCAAGGAGGTGTTCGAGGCCATGTGGTCCGGTGGCACGGAGGCCGACGCGGTGATAACCGCGCGGGGCTTGAGGCAGATCACCGATAGCGCCGCCATCGAGCGGGTGATCGACGAGGTGATGCAGAAGAATCCGGGCCAGCTCGCCGAGTACCGTGCGGGCAAGGACAAGCTGTTCGGGTTCTTCGTCGGCCAGGTCATGAAGGCGACCGGCGGTAAGGCGAACCCGGCACAGCTCAACGAGCTGCTGAAGAGGAAGCTCGGCGGGTCCGCTTAAGGCTCCTCGGCCATGGTGGCCGCGGCCTGCGCGGCCCCCGGCGCCGCCTCGGCGGGCGCGTTGGTCGAGAAGCCAGTGTGACGCCGTTGAATCTCGACGGTGCCCTGCAGCGCGAGCGCAAAGCCCTCCGGCACGACCTCGATGCTCTTGGTCCAGTTGCGCGGCAGCGGGATCTTGGTCTTCCAGCAGTAGTGGATGACCGCCGCGGCGATCGCGGGGAGGGAGTAGCGGCGCGGCTCGGGCGATACCGTGTCCGGGTGCTGCAATTCCAGTACCAGCCCCGGGCTCTCGCCGGCCTCGATGCGCGCATCCGTGATCGCCGCGAGCGAGAGCCGGCCACCGCGCTCGCGGTCGAGCTCGAGGATGGCGTCGACCACCGTCTCGAGCGGCAGCACCAGGCGTCGGGTTTCGTAAATCAATACCTTAGGCACGCAGGCGACCTTGCCATGATGGCCTCCGTACCCGACGTGACGCGACTCACGTATCGCGGCTGCATGGCCGCATACCCGGCCCGGTGAGCGGGTTGAGTTGCGCGCGGGCCTGCCCCATTGTGGAGCGATGGCCCATCTCCAAACCGCAGGTACCGACCGGGTGCGACGCTTCATCTTCGAGAGTCAGCCCGTGCGTGGACATTGGGTGCAGCTGAGGAGCGCCTGGCGCGACCTGCGCTCGCACGCGCGTTACCCGCAGCCCGTGGAGCGGCTGCTCGGCGAGGCAGTAGCCGCGGTGGTGTTGCTGGCCGCGAGCCTCAAGTTCCAGGGCGCCCTCACGTTCCAGCTCCAGGGAAATGGCATCGTGCGTCTGCTGGTGGCGCAGTGCACTCACGACTTCAGGCTGCGGGCGCTCGCGCGCTACGACGAGGCGGCGCTCGGCGCTCTGACGGCCGGCGTCCCCGAGGGTGCTCTGTTCCGCGGACTGGTCGGGTCCGGCGGTCGTCTCACCGTGACGATCGAGGCCGATGAGAAAGGAGCACGCTACCAGGGCGTCGTGCCGCTCGAGGGCGGCTCGCTCGCAGAATCGCTGGAGGCGTACTTCGCCTCCTCCGAGCAGCTGCCGACGCGCGTCCTGCTGGCGGCCGACGCCGCCGGGGGTGCAGGCCTCCTGGTGCAGAAGCTTCCGGGCGCTGGCGAAGTCAGCCAGGAGGAGTCGAGCGCAGCCTGGCGGGGCGCGCAGCGCGGCGTTGCCGGCCTCAAGGCGGCGGAGCTGCTCGAGTGTCCGGTGGAGGAGCTCCTGGCACGCGGTTTCCCTGACTACGACCTGCGTCTTTTCCGGGGGGCGCCGGTGCGCTTCGAATGTCGCTGCGGGGAGGGACGGGTGGCGGGACTCCTGCGGGCGCTGGGGGCCGAGGAGGTCCGCGATGTCCTGCGCGAGCAGGGATCGGTCACCGTGACCTGCGAGTTCTGCTCGAGACCCTATCGATTTGATGCAGCCGCCGTAGAGGCGCTCTTTCCTGAGGGCCACCAGCCCCAGAGTGGATCACCAGAGATCCACTAGACTCACAATTCTCTCTAATTGTCTTATTTGTACATGTAAAGACACTGGCGGGATAATATCTAATCCATATAATTAAAGACATGTAGAATAATGAAATGGAAGTGGGTTCCTCCGACTTGGTCGCTTGGCTTCGGGCCTCAGGTGAGCCAAGCAGACTGCGCTTGCTCGCGCTCTGTACCGAGGGTGGATTGAGCGTCTCCGAGTTGGCGCAGGCGCTCCGGCAGAGCGAGCCGCGGGTGTCGCGGCATCTGCGCATCCTCTGCGAGGCGGGACTGCTCAACCGGTTGCGCCAGGGCCAGTGGGTGCATTACCGCCTCGCGGACGAGATCCGCGCAGCGGCTTTCGTCCGGCAGCTGCTCGCGCAGCTCGACCGTCGCGATCCTGCACTGGTACGCGACCGCTCCGAGGCGCGCGCGGCCGCCGTACCCGAGAGCGCCAGCGTGCCGACAGACTCCCCTTCGCGTCTCGACCGGGCGCTGCGGGCTTTTGTCGAGGCAAGCGGCGGCGGCGCCACCGGCGGCCGCGTGCTGATGGTCGGCACGATGCACCTCGAGCTGCTCTCGAGTCTTGCGCCTACGGCGCGCGCCTGCACGGTGATCGCACACTCGCGCCGCGCCGCCCAGGCGGCGCGTGCCTTCGCCGAGCGCCGCAGGCTCGCCTGCCGCGTGCTCACCCTGGCCGATCCCGGGGAGCTGAGCGACGCCGACCTCGCTCGCGCGGGCGGCCCGTTCGATGTCGTGCTGCTGGCTCATCAGCCGGGAGGCGAGCAAGCGGTCGCGCAGCGGTTCGCCGCGGCCCGGAGGCTGGCCGCCTCCGGTGGGCGGCTGTGGATCTTCCAGCGCTACGAGTCGCTCGAGAGCTCGGGCGACCGCGTCGTCGAGCATCCGCTGGCACGTCTGCGGCGGCTGCTCGATGCGGCCGGGCTCGTGTGCGAGCGATTGAGTCCCATCGAGGCCGACGGTGAGCACGTGCTCGCGGCAGCGGTTCGGTCGGCCGGCGGCGCGCAGCGCGCCGCGAGCGGAGGCCGATGAGCAGGCCACCCGAGTCAGCAGCCGCGACGGCACGGGCGCGCCCGCCCATCCGCGTGTCCTTCGAGTTCTTCCCGCCCGCCGATGCGGCCATGGCGGCAACTCTGTGGAAATCCATCGAGCGGCTGGCGCCGCTCGCGCCGCACTTCGTCTCCGTCACCTATGGAGCCGACGGCTCGACGCGCGAGCGCACCCACGAGGTCGTGACGCGCATCCAGCGGGAGACCTCCCTCACCGGCGCCCCCCACCTCACCTGCATCGGCGCCCCGCGCGGCGAGATTCTCGATATCGCGCGCGGCTACTGGGACGAGGGGATCCGCCACCTGGTCGCGTTGCGCGGCGACCCGCCGGGCGGCGAGGTTCGCTACCAGTCGCATCCGGGTGGCTTCGCGTACGCGGCAGACCTGGTCGCGGGACTGAAGCGCGTCGCGGCCTTCGATATCTCGGTCGCGGCCTACCCGGAGGTCCACCCGGAAGCCCGCTCGGCGGACGCGGACCTCGACAACCTGAAGCGCAAGATCGACGCCGGCGCGAGCCGCGCCATCACCCAGTTCTTCTTCGACATCGGGATCTTTCTGCGTTTCCGCGACCGCTGCGCCGCGGCCGGCATCCGCGCGCCGATCGTGCCCGGGATCCTGCCGATCACGCGCTTTCCCCAGGTGCTGCGCTTCGCCGCGCGCTGCGGCACGAGCGTCCCGCAATGGCTCCAGGAGCGCTTCGCCGGCCTCGACACCGATGACGAGACGCGGCGCCTGCTCGCCGCCAGCGTCGCGATCGAGCAGGTCGAGGCGCTCGGGCGCCACGGCGTGCGCGAGTTCCACTTCTATACGCTCAACCGGGCCGAGCTGACTTACGCGATCTGCCATGCGCTTGGGCTTCGGCCGCTGCCGCGGCCGGTGGCCCGCGTCGGAGAGCCGGCGTGAGCGGCTGCGCACACGCGCAGTGCGCGGCGCAGACCGCGCCGGCCCGCGCCGATCGCGAGGCGAAGCAGGCGGCGGCGCCCGCCGCCGCCGCGCCCTTTGCCGTCGAGCCGGTGGACGAGAGCGAGCGGCGCACGCGCATCGAGCGGCTCAAGGGTCAGCTCGGCGAGCGCATCGTGCTGCTCGATGGCGCCATGGGCACCATGATCCAGCAGCACCGGCTCGATGAGCGCGGATTCCGCGGCGAGCGCTTCGTGCACCACGGCCACGACCTGCGCGGCAACAACGACATTCTCACCCTGACGCGCCCCGACATCGTCACCGGAATCCACCGCGCCTACCTCGCGGCCGGGGCCGAGATCATCGAGACCAACACCTTCAACTCGACCGCGATCTCGCAATCCGACTACGGCACCGCGGCGCTCACTGCCGAGCTCAACTATCGCGCCGCGCGGCTGGCGCGCGCCGCCGCCGACGAGTTCACGCGGCAATCGGGCACGCCGCGCTTCGTCGCCGGGGCGCTCGGGCCCACCACCCGCATGACCTCGCTCTCGCCCGACGTCAACGACCCCGGGCACCGCAGCGTGAGCTTCGATGACCTCAGCTCCGCCTACCTCGAGGCGGCGCGCGCGCTCCTCATGGGCGGGGTCGACCTGCTGCTGATCGAGACGGTGATCGATACCTTGAACGCCAAGGCGGCGATCTACGCGGCGCTCTCGCTCTTCGAGGAGACCGGGGTGCGCGTGCCGCTCGCGGTGTCCGGCACGATCACCGATGCTTCGGGGCGCATCCTCTCGGGTCAGACGCCCGAGGCCTTCTGGAACTCGATCCGGCACGCCGAGCCGCTGTTCGTCGGGCTCAACTGCGCGCTCGGCGGCGCGCAGCTGCGGCCCTACATCGAGGAGCTCGCGCGCGTCGCCGACACCTTCGTGTGCGCCTATCCGAACGCGGGCCTGCCCAACGCCTTCGGCGAGTACGACGAGGCGCCGCCGCAGACCGCCGACATTCTGCGCGAATACGCCGAGTCGGGGCTGGTCAACATCGTGGGCGGCTGCTGCGGCACGACGCCCGAGCACATCCGCCTGCTCGCGGAAGGCGTCGCGGGACGAGCGCCCCGGCGCGTGGCGCCGCAACCGGTCAAGTGCCGGCTCTCCGGGCTCGAGCCGCTCAACATCGACGACGAGAGTCTGTTCGTCAACGTGGGCGAGCGCACCAACGTCACGGGCTCGGCGAAGTTCCGCAAGCTCATCGAGGCGGGCGACTACGCGGCCGCACTCGAGGTCGCACGCCAGCAGGTCACGAGCGGCGCGCAGATCATCGACGTCAACATGGACGAGGGCATGCTCGATTCGGAAGCGGCAATGACGCGCTTCCTGCACCTGGTTGCCTCCGAGCCCGACATCGCCCGCGTGCCGGTGATGATCGACTCGTCGAAGTGGTCGGTGATCGAGGCGGGACTGAAGTGCGTGCAGGGCAAGGCGATCGTCAACTCGATCAGCCTGAAGGAGGGCGAGGAGACCTTCATCGAGCATGCGCGCCGGGTGCGCCGCTACGGCGCCGCCGCGGTCATCATGGCATTCGACGAGCAGGGCCAGGCCGATACGCTCGAGCGCCGCTTGGACGTCTGCGCGCGCGCCTATCGCATCCTCACCGAGCGCGTCGGCTTCCCGCCCGAGGACCTGATCTTCGATCCGAACATCTTCGCGATCGCGACCGGTATCGAGGAGCACAACGCCTACGGGGTGGCGTTCATCGAGGCCACGCGCCGCATCAAGCGCGAGCTGCCGCATGCGCTGGTGTCGGGCGGGGTGAGCAACGTGTCGTTCTCCTTCCGCGGCAACGATCCGGTGCGCGAGGCGATGCACTCGGTATTCCTCTACCACGCGATCGCCGCCGGCATGGACATGGGGATCGTCAACGCCGGGCAGCTGGGCGTCTACGAGCAGCTGCCGGCGGATCTGCGCGAGGCCTGCGAGGACGTGGTCCTCAACCGCCGTCCCGACGCCACCGAGCGGCTGCTCGAGATCGCCGCGCGCTACAAGGGCGAGGGCGGAGTGCGCCGCCGCGAGGATCTCGAATGGCGCCGGCTGCCGGTGAGCAAGCGGCTCGAGTACGCGCTGGTCAAGGGGATCGACGACTTCATCATCGCGGATACCGAGGAGGCGCGGCTCGCGGCCGAGCGGCCGCTGGCGGTGATCGAGGGCCCGCTCATGGACGGCATGAACGTGGTCGGGGACCTGTTCGGCGCGGGCAAGATGTTTCTGCCACAGGTGGTGAAGAGCGCACGCGTCATGAAGCGCGCGGTGGCGCACCTGGTGCCGTTCATCGAGAAGAGCAAGGACGCGGGCGCACAGCGCTCCAACGGCCGCATCGTCATGGCGACCGTCAAGGGCGACGTCCACGACATCGGCAAGAACATCGTGGGCGTGGTGCTGCAATGTAATAACTACGAGGTGATCGACCTCGGCGTGATGGTGCCGTGCGAGAGGATCCTCGAGACTGCGCGCCGCGAGCAGGTGGACTTCATCGGCCTGTCGGGCCTCATCACGCCCTCGCTCGACGAGATGGTGCACGTAGCGCGCGAGATGCAGCGCCAGGACTTCGCGCTGCCGCTGCTGATCGGCGGCGCCACCACCTCGCCGGCGCACACCTCGGTGAAGATCGCGCCCCAGTACGCAGGCGCGGTGGTGTACGTCAAGGACGCGTCGCGCTCGGTCGGCGTGTGCCAGACACTCAGTGCGCCGACCGCACGCGCGGCCTTCATCGCCGAGGTGCGTGCCGAGCACGAGCGCCGCCGCGAGCAACACGCCGCCAAGAAGGTGAAGGTGCCGGAGCTGAAGCTGGCCGCGGCGCGCGCCAATCGCCGCCCCATCGACTGGAGCGCGTACCTGGCACCGCAACCGCGGCTGCCCGGAGTGCAGCGCTTCGCCGACTACCCGTTGCCTGAGCTGCTGGCCTACATCGACTGGATGCCCTTCTTCAACGCCTGGGAATTCTCCGGGAAATTCCCCGACATCCTCACCGACCCCAAGGTCGGCGAGGCGGCGAGCAACCTGTACGCGGACGCCCGCCGCATGCTGAAGGAGCTCATCGCCGGGCGCTGGCTCAGGGTCAACGCGGTGCTCGGCCTGTTTCCCGCGAGCTCGGTGGGCGACGACGTCGAGATCTACACCGATGAGTCGCGCAGCGCGGTGCTGACGACCCTCAACTTCCTGCGCCAGCAGAAGGGCAAGCCGGAAGGCCAGCCGCACGAATGCCTGGCCGACTACGTGGCGCCGCGCTCGAGCGGCCTGCACGACTGGTTCGGCGCCTTTGCGGTGACGGCCGGTCTCGGCATCGAGGAGCACGTGGCGCGCTTCGAGCGCGCCCACGACGACTACTCCGCCATCATGCTCAAGGCGCTCGCCGACCGCCTGGCGGAGGCGGCCGCGGAGCATTTCCACGAGCGCGTGCGGCGCGAGCTGTGGGGCTACGCGGCCGATGAGACGCTCACCAACGAGCAGCTGGTGCGCGAGGACTACCGCGGCATCCGCCCGGCGCCGGGCTACCCCGCCTGCCCGGACCACACCGAGAAGGCGAAGCTGTGGAAGCTGCTCGACGTCGAGCACAACGCCGGCATCCGCCTGACCGACTCCTATGCGATGTACCCGACCGCGGCCGTGAGCGGCTGGTACCTGTCGCATCCCGAGGCGCGTTACTTCGCACTCGGCAAGATCGATCGCGAGCAGGTGGAGGATTACGCGCGGCGCAAGGGGATGACGCTCGAGGTGGCGCAGCGCTGGCTGTCAGCCAATCTCGGCTACGAGCCGTGAGTTATCCGCTTCGCGCGGACGGAGGGCGCCTGCCCGGATGCCGGCTTGCGACCCGACTCAGTCTCTCGCCCCGCTCCATTGCAGACACTGAATTCGGGCTGAGCGGACATTCACTAGTCGGCGTACCGTCGGCCGGACGACTCTGGGGCGTTGGGATCCGCCCGGCCTGCCGCGTCGAATTTGATCCTAGCCATAGACTTGGCGGATGACAGGGAGCTCAAGCTTGGGCCTTGGCAGTGCGTGACAATTCCAGCGGCAGTTCGTCACCGGACGCGAGCGATCGGCCGAACCGTCAACCTCTGTATCGAAAAGCTGCGTGCGGAGACGGTATTCGTCGACGTCTGACCGACAGTTAGTGGGTGCGGTAAGGTTATGCGATGTTCGGCGGCACGCCGGACCGGGAGCGTTTCAGTCTCGCTAAGATTGCCTGGATTTTGCCAGCCCCGCAGCTGAAGATTTTCGTTAAGGAGCAACCTCGCGATGACCATCACCGTTACCGCCTTTGCACCCCCGCCCGAAGGCGGTAGGGGACTGGAGCGCGATACGCGCCCTCCCTGGGCGCTTGAAGAAGTGCGCCAACCCTGCCAAGTTCGCGGTGTTTCGCTCCACGCGCTGAAGCAGCCGCGCATCGAGCGCTTCATCCTTCGGCCAGATTCCGACCTGTGAGGAAGGGGGCCTCGTTCTGTTCGAGATCGGGGCGATCGTGCTCCATATCGCCCAGCGCCCTGCGCGCCTGCTGCCGGGCGACGCCAATGCTCAGGCGCGCGATTACATTGATGTTTGCCGCACTCAATACGAAGGAGCCGCCGATCCTTAGAGCGCGAAGCCGCCAGGCTCCTGGAGCTGGGCTTCTCGGCCGCAGAGGCCAGGAAGCTGTAAGCGCCGTCGCGCAGGCAAGTCAATGAAACCAGAACAGCAGCCTCAACACCTCACGATTGCGGCGGTCACCGAACTGCTACGACGTGGTTGCTGGGCTGCTGTCTCGATCACAACCATTGAGTCGCTAATCGACGGCGGGCGCGTCGTCGAATTCGCGTCCGGTCACACCGTGTATGCGGAGGCGGAGGCCATAAGACTGGCCGTCGTTATGCAGGGCCTGTTGCGCGTCTACATGCACACCGGCGACGGCCGCCAAGTCACCGTGCGCTACGTTCGAGGCGGTGATCTACTGGGTGTACCAGCGCTGATTGTCGGACCCGCCCCGGTCTTCGTGCAGGCCGTAACCCCCGGCGTCGCGTTCTTCTTCGATGTCGGGCAGGTCAAATGCGCGGCGCGGAACGACGCGTCGCTGGCGTGGGCCCTCGCGGAGGAATCGGTTCACCGGTTGTACGACGTCCTGGAAGAGCTAGCCGGAAACACGTTCGCGTCGGTCCGCCAGCGCATCGCACGCCACCTCCTCGACCTCGCGACCGCGCGTCCGGGAGGAAGCCGTACGGTGACGGCTTCGGTGAATCAGCAGGATCTGGCGAACAGCGTCGGTTCGGTTCGCGAGGTGGTCGCGCGTGTCCTCGCCGAGCTTCGCGCGGAACGGTTGATCCGAACATCGCCCGGTCAGGTGGAGATTCTTGATCCCGTGAGGATGAGCCGCGAATTGTGGTCGCGCGCGGGTGACAAAGGTTACAGCCCCGGAGGAAGGCGGTCAGCATAATCGGCGACAACCTCACCAGTGAACGGGCTTTAGGAGTGAAGTCGCATGTTTGCCGTCGACCACGCTG
>Ga0187774_10000781_pt1 | contig 11110 bp, 9 predicted proteins | sample 0216_BV02_MP05_2_FD_133152 | JGI IMG/M metagenome (GOLD analysis project Ga0187774, IMG submission 133152) | Tropical peat soil microbial communities from peatlands in Department of Meta, Colombia - 0216_BV02_MP05_20_MG | ecosystem: Environmental > Terrestrial > Soil > Wetlands > Peat | place... | reverse complement strand
GGATTCGAACCCGCGTCGACGACGTGACAGGCCGTCATCCTAGACCACTGAACGACCAGGGCCCAGCTGTGCAAACAGTAGGCGCGGCTTAAAGTGTTACTGAGTTCACCCTCTTCTCTGACTCTTCAGTTCGGAAAAATCGGATTCAAAGTATTCTTCTTGATTTCTCTGATTCCTGCGGCGGAGATCTGACTCGACCCGTCTCAATTCGTTTCTTCTAATCTTCCCGCTCACAGTCTTAGGAAGCTCCGCACTGAACTCTATGATCCTCGGCCGTTTGTAGGGAGCCATACGTTCTCTGGTGAATTTGAAGATTTCAAGAGCCAACTCTCTGGATGGTTTTGCTTCAGGACGTAATGTGATGATGGCCTTAGGAACGAAGCCTCTCAACTTGTCAGGACTCGCTACGACTGCAACCTCCGTTACTAAAGGATGAGCCATCAGTTCACTCTCCAACTCGAAAGCGCTGATTCGATAGTCTGAACTTTTGAAGACATCGTCGGATCGGCCTATGAACCAGAAGTAGCCGTTCTCGTCCTTTAGTGCAACATCCCCTGTCAGGTACCAGTTTCCGACGAAGACTTCTAGGTTTTTTTCGGGTGGGTCTATGTAGCCTTGCATTAGTCCTATTGGTCTCCTGGGTTTAACCTGGATCGCTACCATTCCCTCGGTTTTGACTGATGTGGAAATGTGATCGTCATTTAGTATGGAAATTTCATACCCAGGTGCCTCGACTCCCATGGAGCCAGGCTTTACTTGCATGCCCGGAAATGTTCCAACTTGAAGTGTCGTCTCGGTTTGTCCGAATCCTTCACGGAGGGTGAGTCCAGTTGCCTCTTTCACTTTCTGGATGATCTCAGGGTTAAGCGGCTCTCCTGCACTTACAATTTGCTTGAGAGCGAACTTGTACTCTTTCAGGTTCTCAAGCAAAAGGAATCTCCATACGGTCGGTGGGGCGCATATAGTGTTTACTTTGTGTTCGCTGATAATTCGCAGAACTTCCTTCGGATTGAATTTGCCGGTATAGTTGTAGACGAAGCTCGTTGCTTCAGCGTTCCATACTCCGAAGATGCTGCTCCACGCATGTTTCGCCCAGCCGGGAGCGCTGATGTTATAGTGAATGTCTCCTGGCTTAAATCCAATCCAGTACATTGTGCTTAGGTGGCCGATCGGGTAGCTTCCGTACGTGTGAAGAACAAGCTTCGGTCTCGCGGTTGTGCCTGATGTGAAATAGATGAGCAATTCGTCCTGTAATGTGAATTCTTCGTCCGAGTGGAAAGTGACAGTATGGCCGTTGGCTTCGCTGAACGGAAGCCATCCCTTGACTTCTTGGCCGAGATTGATCTTCGTAACTTGACGCCCAACCGTGGAGATAGCAGCCTCGATAGTTGGAACAAGGTGTTCATCAGCGATGACGCACTGAACTTGCCCTCGAATCATTCTGTCTTTCACATCCTCTGCTGTTAGCAGTGTTGAGGCAGGTATTATGACGCAACCAACCTTCATTGCACCAAGTATGGTCTCGAACAATTCAACTCGATTCGGGAGCATTACGAGTATGCGATCACCTTTCCGTAGCTCTAATGACTTGAGCAAATTCGCGACTTGGTTGGAGTGCTCTCTCATAGTCCGGAAGCTGACTTCCATCTGGGCTCCTGCGTCGTCCACGTACTTGAGTGCCGGGTTCGCGCATTTCTCAGCGAGGTTATCGAAGTAGTCAAGCGCCCAGTTGAAATTCTTCGTGGGCCATTCGAACTTGACTTTCACTTCCTCATAACTTTTTGATGAAAGTAAGAGGTCACGAGCAGCAATGAATTCATGAGCAGAAGGCACATGCACCATATTGTTTCGCGTGTTCCGAGGTGCGTCGTCTAAGTATTTCTACTTTCTTCAGCCGACAAATACATAGGCAGAAGGAACATAGTAGAATATGACCTTGGATGGTCAACGTTGATGTCGCGTACGTTCCCACACCAAAAAACGTAGTTCGCCAAATGCTCATGCTATCAAAACTCAGAAGAGGCGAACTCCTCTACGACCTCGGCGCTGGAGACGGACGAATTCTGATTGAGGCGGCCAGAGGATTCGGAGCTCGCTGTGTTGGCGTAGAAATCGATCCTGACCGAATTGCACGCTTGAAGAAACGCTTGGCATCAACACGAGTTGAAGCGGAGATCGTTGAAGGAGATCTAATGGAAGTTGACCTATCGAAGGCAGATGTCGTCGCAATCTACCTTTCCGACTCGGTTAATTTGAAACTGGCTCCAAAGCTCAACCGCGAACTCAAAAGCGGTGCACGAGTCGTCTCACTTGACTACGCACTTCCAGCTTGGAAGGAGGACAAACATATAACGACCTCAAACGCGGGCATAAAACGCGCAGTATACCTTTACACGAAAAAGTAGTTACCACTATCACACTTAATCCAGTAACAGGCGCCGACTCTCTGCTTACATCCTCGGAAGGAAATCGCCAATGTGCCCGTGTGTTCCATCCCCTAGAAGGATTAGAAGCGCGATCACGAGCTTGTTCTTAGCCACATAATCACCTCCATGTCAATATTGCCAAGAAAGGAAACTCACATATTTACCTGAAATGGCATCATCGCAGGTAACTTATTTAGGCTTTGTCACGAGCTCACAACATGAAAGAGGACAAGTGTTGTGCGATCATTGTGACGCAGTCAATACTGTTCTAGTGAATTTGATGGGTCCGAAAGTTACCGACGTAATAATGAAAAGAGTTAAGGCGGCACTTCACGACCCCCCGACTGACAATTTTGATAGGACACATTCCTTAGACTGTGCAATACGTGAGCACAGGTAGAATTGTGAATGTCATCTGTTTTATCGACAGACACCGTTCGACTCGAAGAACAGTACTCTGCGGTTGAACAGAAGATTCTGAAGAATCTAGATTCGATGACTATCAGGATCTTCTCAGCGATGTGGAAGCTTGGGCCACGAAACCTGCTCGAAGTTGCAAGACAAACAAGAATTCCCTTCACATCAATCTATCACAAGGTGGAAAGAATCGAGTCAAGATCTGGCGAACTAGCCTACTTGGAGCCCAAGATATCAAAGTTGGGCCTAGTGAAAGTCGTTGTCCTGGCGAGCGCACGTTTAGGTTTCGAAGAAGCAGTGACTCAGGCTCTGAAAGTACCCAACCTATGGACTGCTATCAATTATTGTGAAGGTACGTTCACGCATGATTCAGTTCACGCGGTTCCTTTCAGATACCTCAACGAATTTCGAAAATACATCAGTCAACTGAGAGAGCTGGACCTCATCAAACGCTTCCGAATAATAATGACAGGAGACTACACTCCAAACTTCCCCGACTTCAATTACTATGATCCTGCTGCCCATGAGTGGAGATTCACATGGAACCGCTGGTTTAACGAACTCGTTGGCGCAAAAGCCTCTACACACCTTGATGATCCTCACTCATACGACGTTTTAGTAGATAAGAAAGACCTGCTCATCATCAAGGAACTTCAGATCAATGGTCGCAAGAGTTTCGCTGAACTAGCACCAATAGCAGGGATATCGTTGTATGGCGTGAAATATCATTTTGACAAGAAACTGGTTCCTGCAGGTATCGTACAGAACTATCAATTCAACATAGTACCATATCCGAAAGAATTGTCCGCCATCCACGAGATAATGATTGAATTCAACGGCGAACTCCCCATGGACAAATTCTATTCCATCATACCAAAGTTATTCTTCGTCATCGGCACTTCCAAAATTCTTGGACAGCCTTCGATTCTACTTAGAACATACATTCTCGAGTCACAACTACCGAAGCTATTCGTCTTCTTCTCGCAGCTCGCGAAAGCTGGACTAGTCCACTCGTATTCTGCAGTCCGAAAAGATCTACAGAGCAGAATATCTCAAACCATACCGTACGAACTCTTTGATGATAACAAGGGTTGGTCGTGTGACTTCGAGAGATATTCAAAAGAACTCACGAAACTAATAGAAGCATGGAGTTAGTGGTCCCGCGGGCCGGAGTTTCATAGAGCTACTCACTCTATTTTGAATTCGCCGAACCAACCACTGGTTCTCCAGCGACACTCCGGTTTCAGACGTTGTTCGCCTAGCAGGCTGACTTCCCCACACCATCAAGGTGCAGGACTACAGCCGGAAGCTCTACCAGGCTGAGCTACCGCGGGACTGAACCTGCAACTAATCGGCGGGCAGATAAATCTTGTTCATTATCTGTCGAAGCCAAAGCAACGTCCAGCCATTTCTGCAAAAAACAGCCGCTAAGCACGTTCCATGATGTATCGACGGCAACATCGAGGAAAGTATACTATAGGCGGAGACACTCTCATAGCCCGAGACTTGACGGAGATCACGTGTACTGATGCAGGCTTTTGGTTCAGTGCCACGAGATGCAATGCGGGTTGTGCTTGGGGCTAGTGCTCTTGCTCTCTGTCTGGGATTCTTCCAAGTCGCGATCACAGTCTTCCTTCCACTAGAAGGCATCTCGATTGCGAACTTGGGGTTGTTACTGACAACCTCAGGACTAACAACAGTTGTGTTCAGCATTCCGTTCGCAGTGCTCTCCGACCGTTATGGTCGCAAGACCATAATGGCTACTGGCGCATTTCTTGCAGCGATCGTCAGTATCATTCCAGCCATTACAATGAACTTCTCAGTGCTGGAAGTATCAGCAGTGATTATCGGAATCGGTGAAGCAATGTACTTGGTTACCTGGAATGCGTACCTTGCTGACAGTACTACCGAGGAAACACGCCCGGCGACTTTCAGTCTCTCGTTTATGACGTTGACGATTGCTTCGGGGATTGGCAGCGCAATTCCAGGCCTCTTTCCTTTCTTACCTGTGAGTCTCACCTTCGCTCATCGGATTCTGTTTGTTGCCGTTGGGCTCATAGCCCTGTTAACCCCAATTTCCGTGCTTAGATGGGCGGTCAGTACGAAACCCAAACGTTCACGTGCGGGGATCTTACCCAGAAAGTCATTGGGAATCATTGCCAAGTTTTCAGCGGCAAACCTCATGATTGGACTGGGAGCCGGTCTAATTATCCCGCTGATACCGACGTGGTTCTACCTCCGCTTCAACGCCACCGACGTGTTCTCTGGACCTCTAATTGCAGTATCGAGTATTGTAATGGGGATTGCAGCAGCATTTTCCCCACGCATTTCCGAACGCTTTGGACTCGTAAAAGGCATTGTTTTAACGCAAATGTTGTCAACAGCATTTCTTATCACAATACCGTTCAGCCCGACCGCCGAAATAGCAGCACCACTCTACATAGTGCGAACGACGTTGATGAACATGGCAAGTCCGCTCTCTGATTCGTTCATAATGAACCTAATCGCTGAAGACGAACGCGCTACTGCGTCATCCTTCAACATTGTCATCTGGAGCCTGCCCAATGCGGCAAGCACAGTTGTAGGGGGGTCGCTGCTGAATGAAGGTAATCTGAGTTTGCCCTTCTACCTCTGCGCAGCTTTGTATATTTCCTCAATTGCCTTATTCTACGCCTTGTTCCGAGGCACTGATCTCAAGTCTGAGACTTCCCACACTTAGAGCAAAAAACCTCTGCAGTCGCCATTCTTTGGCCGCAGTACTTGCACCTCAATTCCTTTTGTTTCATATCCCTCGGACGTTTCGGTTTTCTCTTACCCGTTCTAACGGCGAAGATCGACAGAAGGATGCCAATCAGGAGCATTTCATAGCCAGCGTACTGAACGAGCGGGTTTAGAAGCATCACGTCTTCTATCGTGCTCACAGTGAACACTACATTCTTTCGGATTGGGTCTTGGTTACTGAACACGAAGTAATACGCGCCTGTACCATTCGGGACGAAGGTGAAGTTGTAATTGACCGCATTCAACTTCGAAACCACAATCACGCTAGGCGAACCCTGTCGCCACTCAGAGAAGTTGCCAGCGTTCATAATATAGAACCCGACCTCGCTTTCACCTTGAACCTGGACCGTCCCAGTGGTCTTGATTCCATCCTTCAAGTCCGCAGTCAAATACGCGTAGTCTGACGCGGGAACAGCTACGAGCGTAGACTGAATAACTTGGGTCACCGACACGCTGTGAGTAACCAGACCAGCAAACTCGGCAACAGGCACAAGGACTTGGGGGACCTCTTTAATAACGTAAAATGACGCGAGGATTAGAAGTAGACCCACACACAGTGCAAGTCTCCTCATATGTGGAATCCCCCATTCAACCTTCGCGACAACGAGTGATAAGTGTGGCGGGCCCGCGGGGATTCGAACCCCGGATCCCAGGCTTTCACCGCAATTGCTCCGAAGGCGTGCACGACTATGGGTCTCTGTGTCTTAATCCTGGCTCGACTACGGGCCCACAGGCCAATAATAGTCAATTAGGTATATGGTTTCCCGACGACCTGAAAATAGCGGGCAATTGGGTTGACGATACTCGCAGACGTTGACATTGAAGCTCGTATTAAGGATCGGACATTGACTCTTGACCCATTCGATGCTGATTGCCTAAATGGTGGTGGCTATGACCTTCGAATAGGTTTAGACGTGAACATTCCACCAGGTCAACGGAAACTTGTCGCGACGCTTGAACGAGTCGAGTTAAGTGAGGATCTAGTTGGAATTCTCCATATTCGTTCCTCAATGGCCCGCGCAGGCATCATCAGCAGTCTAGCTTTGGTTGATCCAGGTTTCCGCGGCCAATTGACCATATTGCTATTCAATTCGTCATCGGAAGAGTTCACGTTGAAGCGCGGAGAACGGTTCCTGCAGCTCACCTTTCATCAGCTTAGCACGAAGGCGCGTGGCGTCTATCGAGGAAAGTACCAAGATAGCCAAGGAATTGTCGAAAGGCGGTAGGGGTCACCCTACTCTTTGTGTCAATTCATGTCGAAAGTATTATTACTACTCAGCACGGCCATGTGCATGTCCCAACGTATCAGAGTTCATTAGGATGGCATTATATTGAGAGCAGGCTCACGCATATCGGACCTCAAGTACAAGCTCATGACCATTGAGCTCTTGAATCTAGCTAAGAATTACTATACTTATCGAGAATTAGCGCAAATTATCGGGTTACCTGAGACCGTACTCAGCAGGTATGTCAAAGGGCACGTTCTGCCCACAATCGATCGTGCTCAGAACATCAACCGAACATTGCAGAAGATAATGCGACTTGAGGGTGAAATTCAGCAGAGAATAAGGTTTGATGATGCTGGATATTTCGATAATACTCATCTTATTTCAGATACACTCCTGCTCGAGCGTGCGGTGCAGCATGCTGTGAATGCTTTCGCTGGGATGCGAATAACGAAAGTGCTGGCGGCTGCGACTGACGGAATTCCTCTGGCTGCTCTATTAGCTCATAGACTTGGGGTCGGCCTTGTTATAGCTAAGAAGAACCGAGAAGTCGGAGTCCGCGAATTCATCGAAGAGGTTTACATCCCTAGTAAGACCGCGATCATGATCAGTCTGTATGTTCCCAGAGATGCACTCAGAAAAGGTGATTGCGTCCTTATCGTTGATGACGTAATAGACAGCGGCGAAACGCAGATCGCGCTGACTAGGATCGTCCAGAAGGCTAAGGCTGAAGTTACGGGCATGTACGCTCTTGTGGGCATGGGAGCAGACTGGAAGAGTAAGATCGAGGCAGTAACACACTGCCCAGTCGAGATCGTCCTACAGATCGGTAAGAAACCGCTACAAGAAGTCTAGGCTACACGGCCTAGATCTTCTGGCCTCAAAATTCCATTTTCAGTAATGAAACCTTTCACTAGCTCCACTGGCGTTATGTCAAACGCCGGGTTAAATACCCCAACTCCGCGGGGAGGAATTCTCTTTCCTGCTATATGCGTGACTTCCTGCGGCTTCCTCTCTTCAATCTCCACAGCATGCATCTCGTTCAGGTCGAAGGTCGATGAGGGAGCTGCAACATAGAATGGAACCAGATTAGCATGGGCTGCCAATGCAATCAAGTACGTTCCAACCTTGTTTGCCACAACTTGACGGGTGATACGGTCAGCACCGACAATGGCGGCTTGGACCATTCCTCTCTTCATTACGTAGCCGACCGCTCCGTCCACGATAAGCGTGACGGGGATCTTATCACTCAGAAGTTCGAAAGTGGTGAGTCTGGCGCCTTGAAGTCTAGGTCTGGTTTCAGTGGCGATTACACGCACATTCTTGCCCTGTTTGAAAGCGGTTCTGATGGGGGCGAGAGCAGTACCATAACTTACCGTGGCAAATGTGCCTGTATTGCAATGTGTCAACACCGTGTAATTGTCCTTGATTAAGGAGGAGCCAAAATCGCCAATCTTTCGATTTGCCTCAATGTCTTCGCGGGCGATATTCTGTGCTTCCTCAACAATCTCACGTACAATCTCTTGCACTCCTCCACTTGTCGCCTGAGCTTTCCCTAAAATTCTTTCAACCGCCCAGGACAGGTTGCGGGCAGTAGGTCTACTCTTACACAGAACAATTCCGGCGGCCTGAAGATCCTTGAAGAATTGATCTTTGCTCTTCCTCCTGCTTGAATGCTTTGCAGCAAGGGCCATTCCCATTGCAGCCGCAACTCCAATAGCCGGCGCACCTCTTACCACCATGTTCTTGATCGCTTTCGCAACTTGCCGGTAGTCATTGAACGTCACGTACACGAATTTCTCGGGAACCCTTGTCTGGTCGATCATTCGCACTCTTCCGTTAACCCATTCGACGGTTTTGGCGCTTGACATAGGCAACAAAAGTGTTCTCCTACGAAACCGCCCTTTCGAGTAGAATTACCTTTCGACACAATCTAGAGGCTTGGCAAAAGCATTAAGTCAACGGCATTAATTCTGGCTGGTCCAGTGATTAATGAATGGAAAACATACCGCGAGAGGCAAATCCGTCATATTCGAACAATGAGAAAATACAATTTACGCCATGGGGAGCGGTATGTGATGTCCGAGGCGTGTATATTCCATACAAATCCGAGCTTATGGAATTACGAGATCGTGGTTTTGGGGATCTCAGGAAGGATAAGCTAATGCTGACAGCATACGAATCGTTCTACCTTCACGAAAAGCAGAGAATAGTCGTGCGTAGCAAACGCACAGATGAGGAACTCACTCTGCGCGATCTAGTCAAGAAGTTCTCGGCCGGAGAGCCCGCAATTTGGATAAAGTATCTAGTTTATCGAGACCTACGTGACAGGGGTTACATTGTGCGAGAATCGAACAGAATGTTCGATTTCGACATCTATGGGAAAGGCCCTATGAGAAGATTGATCTCCATAGTGTACGAAGGCGGGGAAGCTAGCCTTCGGAAGCTCGGGAGGCTCCTTGCGTACGCTGACAGGGAGAGGAAGGAATTGATTCTTGCTGTGGTCGATCGTCGAACTGATATAGTGTACTACACGCTGAGCTCATTGCATGTCTAGTGACTCAGTTTAGAGAAGACTTTCGGGCTGCTTAGCACCACAATGTGGGCAAGCCAAGATTCCTGGCGGCAGCTGCGCGCCACATTGTACGCAGTACTTCACCTGGCCAGGAGGGAACTTGACCATTGTTGAAGGTTCTGCCTGAGAGGGCGGTCGGTGATGGATCGCTCCCAACATTGAACCCGCTATTGCTCCAGCAAGTAGATCCATCAGTGTTATCGCTACTACTGCGCTTTGCAGCTCGACCATTGTTGGTTGGGGCCCAGGTGGAATCGGTATGATTTCGAAAATTACTAGGATCTGCGAGACACCAAGAAAGAAGGGCAGGCTAAGTAGACCTGACAAGGCTCCTGCCAGCGTACATGGGCCTATCTTCTGGTAGAGTACGTATGCTGCGCACGCCCCTCCCACGAAGGCCCCTATGGGTGCAGAAAATGGTAGATCCGGCATACTGAGAACGGTGGCGAGGAGACCTCCAACTACCATTCCGATTGCCACGCTCGTACCAAGTTCGTGGGTCTTTGAAATCGACATCGTAACCAGCTCCCCCCAGAGAGTTGCACTGCTGTATAAACAGCTTTGTCTTGAAATGATCGAATCTTACGTTTCGTTCATCCGGCGATTGATGAAGAAAAGGAAAGAGTGATTCGGAACAATAGACCGGTAGAAGTTCCTTGAACGCCATATCAATCTCTCGAGAGCGCACTTCTTGTGGTGCGCGAAGAGACACAATATGCTGTTACGGCTGTCACTGACTGCCGATCCGTCCGCCAACGACCTACTAGATTATAGCCTTGGTTTCCTTCTTCCATTCGCGCAAGTGAAGCTCGTTGTCTGCATCCTTTTCTCTTCCGCGCGGAATGAGAGATACCTTCCCTGAAGAGATGGGTCGCCGAACCTGGCTTTGTGATAAGATCCGCGAAGTTGTGCTTCGATATGGGTTTCAACTCGTGGAACCGTCAACAGTGGAGAACCTCAAAACCCTAGAGGCGAAGAGTGGCCCATCGATCAGGCAGGAGATCTACTGGTTCAAGGACAAGTCTGCGCGCAGTCTCGGCTTGAGGTTTGATTTGACGGTAGGTCTTGCGCGGATGATTGAATCTCGATCTGATCTTCCAGAACCGATAAAATACGCTGCGATTGGAGGAAACTGGAGATACGACGAACCTCAATATGGACGGTATCGCTACTTCACTCAGTGGGATGTCGAGATCTTTGGTTCCTTGAGTCCGTTGGCCGATGCAGAGGTAATCTGTGTTGGTGCAGATATTTTGAACAGCGTAGGGCTGAAGGAATTCAAGGTAAGGATTAGCAACCGCAAACTCATTGAAGCGTACCTATGTGATTTAGGTCTTCGTCCTGGCAAGAGATTTGACCAGACATTGAGGATCATCGATAAGACTAGGAAATCAAGTCGTCGGGAGCTTGAGAGGGAATTCAAGGCCATCAAAATTCGAAGTGAGACAATTGACAAGATCTACGATTTCATTTCGATGAACGGTCCACCCCGGGATGTAATCAACAAGTTAAATCAATCGAAACTGAGTGGAGATAAAGCCGAATCCGGAATCAATGAGCTGCAGATTCTCGTAGACATGCTTGACGCATCTAGCAGGACAGGTGTTTGCGTCTACGATATGAGCGTAGTTCGTGGCATCGGCTATTACGATGGAATAGTTTTCGAGGCATATGACAAAGACGAG
>Ga0187774_10000776_pt1 | contig 11123 bp, 13 predicted proteins | sample 0216_BV02_MP05_2_FD_133152 | JGI IMG/M metagenome (GOLD analysis project Ga0187774, IMG submission 133152) | Tropical peat soil microbial communities from peatlands in Department of Meta, Colombia - 0216_BV02_MP05_20_MG | ecosystem: Environmental > Terrestrial > Soil > Wetlands > Peat | place... | reverse complement strand
TTTTTGCATTACTTGAGGAAGAAATCATATTGAGACTGCCGATTTCGCCCAGGCACGAGTCGGGAGCATGCAGTGTGATCAGCTATGCCGGCGGTGGAACCGCCCAATCGGTTTTTGCACCTCTCGCAGCGCTGAAAAGATCCACAGGATAATCGAGAGGAGTACATTATGGCAGTTCAGCAGAACAAAAAGTCTCCGTCTAAACGCGGCATGCATCGCGCTCATGATTTTTTGGCAAACCCGCCGCTTGCGGTTGAGCCAACCACGGGCGAAGTGCATTTGCGCCATCATATCAGCCCCAATGGCTATTACCGCGGAAAAAAAGTAATACCCGGCAAGGGCGAATAGCCGTCTTCTTTCCTTGGCGCACCCCCGCCAGCACCGGTAATGGATATCACGGTAGCCATTGACTGCATGGGTGGCGACCATGGCCCGCACGTCACCGTACCCGCCGCAGTAAGATTCCAGCGACGATATCCTGATGCCCACATTATCTTGGTGGGCCTGCACGAGCTAATTGAGCCTGAACTACGTTCGGCCCACGCTGAGCTCAGCCCGCGACTGCGCATCCATCACGCCAGTGAAATAGTGACCATGGATGAACCGCCGGCACTCGCGCTGCGCGGCAAAAAAGATTCTTCAATAAGGGTGGCGGTGAATCTGGTAAAGTGTGGCGAAGCTCAGGCCTGCGTCAGCGCCGGAAACACCGGTGCGTTGATGGCAATCTCCCGATTCGTACTCAAAACACTGCCAGGTATCGAACGCCCGGCAATCGCTTCGATTCTTCCTACGCTTCAGGGTCGTACCTGTATGCTTGATCTGGGTGCAAATGTCGAATGCAGTCCGCAGCAACTGCTGCAATTCGGCATAATGGGATCGACACTGATGGCCTCGGTTGAACATATCGCAAAACCCAGCGTAGGGTTGCTCAACATCGGCGAAGAAGATATCAAAGGCAGCGAGGTAGTGAAGCAGGCGGCAGAATTGTTGCGCAACAGCGGCCTCAATTTTTACGGCAACATAGAGGGCGACGACATTTATAAAGGCACGACTGACGTCGTGGTTTGCGACGGCTTCGTCGGCAACGTCGCCATCAAAACATCCGAAGGGCTGGTGCAGATGCTGGCCACGTTCCTGCGACGCGAATTCAAGCGCAATATATTCACCAGTCTGACTGGATTGATCACGCTACCGGTGATTAATGCCTTCAAACGCCGAGTTGATCATCGCCGCTACAATGGAGCCAGCCTGCTGGGATTGCGAGGTATTGTAGTAAAAAGTCATGGTTCTGCCGACAGTTTTGCATTTGAATTCGCTATCGAACGCGCTGCGGAAGAGGTTCGTAACGGCGTACTGCGGCACATTAGCGAGCGCCTGGCGCTGATTCATCAAGGTCTCCCTTGATGTACTCGCGAATTGTAGGCTGCGGCAGTTACCTGCCGGAAAAGATACTCACCAATCACGATCTTGAGGCCATTGTGGATACCTCGGATGAGTGGATTTTCACCCGTACCGGTATCCGCCAAAGGCACATCGCTGCTGATGATGAAAGAGCCAGCGACCTTGCGTTTCAAGCCAGCAAGAAAGCCATGCAAGCAGCACAGATTTTGCCCAGTGACATCGATTTGATAATTGTCGCTACCAGTACTCCGGACATGATTTTTCCCAGTACCGCGTGTATCCTGCAGGCCAAGCTAGGAATTAAAGACTGCCCGGCATTCGATGTGCAGGCCGTGTGCAGTGGTTTTGTGTACGCGCTGGCGACAGCAGATTTGTTTGTCCGCCTGGAGAAATCCCGCTGTTGCTTGGTTGTGGGCGCAGAGGTGTATTCGCGCATCCTCGACTGGTCTGATCGCGGCACATGTGTCCTGTTCGGTGACGGCGCCGGAGCAGTAATCGTCACGCAAAGTAACCGGCCGGGAATAATCTCCACGCATTTGCATGCGGACGGCAGCTACCACCAGCATCTGGCGGTACCAGGCAGTATCGCCCGCGGTAAAGTTACCGGCAATCCGCATGTGGTAATGGAAGGCAACACGGTGTTCAAATTCGCTGTCAAGGTCATGAGTGAAATGGTGGATGAAGCCTTGACCGCTAATAATCTCAAGAAAAGCGATGTCAGCTGGCTGATTCCTCATCAGGCAAATATTCGAATCATCCAGGCAACCGCGAAAAAGCTGGGTTTAGGCATGGATCGGGTAGTCGTTACAGTGGACCGCCACGCTAATACATCTGCAGCTTCGATACCGCTGGCCCTCGATGACGCGGTTAAGGACGGACGCATCAAGCCGGGCGAACTTATTTTGATGGAAGGAGTAGGTGGCGGCTTCACCTGGGGTTCCGTGTTGTTGCGCTGGTAGGACCAAGCATGAAGTTTGCGTTTGTATTTCCAGGGCAAGGTTCTCAATCGGTCGGAATGATGCGCGGCTATGCGGACTTACCCGTAGTGCGTAGAACTTTTGAGGAGGCATCGAGCGTTCTCAATCAGGATTATTGGGCGCTTGCCGAGAACGGTCCGGAATCGGCGCAGAATTTGACGGTTAATACCCAGCCATTGATGTTAGCCGCGGGTGTTTCAGTGTACCGTGCTTGGGAAAGCCTAGGCGGTGTGGAGCCAGCATTGCTGGCGGGTCACAGTTTGGGGGAATACTCTGCCTTGGTAGCGAGTGGGGCGATAAGCTTTGCCGATGCCTTGCCGCTGGTGCATTTTCGGGCCGAAATTATGCAACAAGCCGTAGCTGAAGGCACGGGCGGAATTGCCGCGATTCTAGGACTGGAGGATCAAGAGGTGCGTGAAATATGCCTGGAGGCAGCGCGCGGCGAAGTGTTGGAGCCGGCTAATTTCAACTCTCCGGGTCAAGTGGTGATAGCAGGGCACAAACCAGCCGTACTGCGGGGCATGGAGACGGCCAAACGCAGAGGGGCGAAGCGTGCGATACTGCTTCCAATGAGCGTGCCCTCCCATTGTTCGCTGATGCGTGAAGCGGCAAACCAACTCAGGCAACGCTTGGAATCATTACCACTTAAGACACCACGAATTCCGGTAATACATAATGCAGATCTCAGCACCCACGCTCAGCCGAACGAGATCAAGGATGCGTTGGCGCGGCAGCTTTATAATCCGGTGGATTGGGTCAAAACCATTCGAGTTCTAATACAACAGGGCGTAACGTATATCGCCGAATGTGGCCCAGGCAAGGTCTTGGCTGGCTTGAATAAACGTATAGCAGGCAACCTGGAAATAACCGCGTTGGCCGACAGTGACAGCCTGAAGCAGGCTTTAACTGCAATAGTATAGTGAGCTGTTATTGAGGATTTAAGTGTTAATCTTCGTATGATGCTAGGTAAGCAGATCGCATTGGTGACCGGGGCAAGCCGCGGGATCGGTCAGGGAATCGCCATCGAACTCGGCAAGCAGGGGGCGACCGTAATCGGCACGGCCACCAACGGACGCGGGGTTGAAGCAATTAAGGCCAATTTTGCCGCAAACCGTGTGCAGGGTAGGGGAGTCATTTTGGATGTGAATGAAGGCGATAAAATCCAGCAGCTGGTGGCCGAAATCCAGGGGGACTTTGGTGCAGTTTCAATCCTCGTGAACAATGCCGGGATTACCCGGGATAATCTTTTGCTGCGCATGAAAGACGAAGAGTGGGACGAAATTATGTCCACCGATTTGAAATCGGTATTTAGATTGAGCCGGGCGGTATTGCATGGGATGGTAAAAGCTCGCTATGGCCGGATAATCAATATCACGTCGGTTTCGGGGGTAATGGGCAATGCCGGGCAGACCAATTACGCTGCCGCCAAGGCCGGAGTTTCGGGTTTTAGCAAGGCGCTGGCACGCGAAGTAGCAAGCCGCAATATCACCGTTAACTGCGTTGCACCGGGATTTATTGACACTGATATGACGCGTTCTCTGAGCGACGCGCAGCGGCAGGCGCTTACCCAGTATGTGCCCTTGGGAAGGTTGGGAAAGGTCGAGGATGTTGCTGCGGCGGTCGTTTTTCTGGCGTCTCCCGAAGCGGGATACATTACCGGCTGTACCATTCACGTTAACGGCGGCATGTACATGGATTAGCTGATGGCTTTAATTGTAATTTTATAATTAGCACAAATTTGGTAGAATGCGACAGCTTGAAAAGGATGCGATACCAGTTTTCAGCTGTAGTTAGATTTGAAGTTCTGATCACCACAGAAACTGAAGGGGATTTAGATGGAAAATATAGAGCAGCGCGTCAAAAAAATTGTTGCCGAACAACTGGGTGTTAACGAAGCTGAAGTCAAAAGCGAATCATCATTCGTAGACGATCTTGGTGCAGATTCGCTGGATACGGTGGAGCTGGTTATGGCGCTGGAGGAGGAATTTGAATGCGAAATCCCCGACGAAGAGGCGGAGAAAATCACCACAGTGCAGCAAGCCATAGAATACATCAAGACCCACCTTAACTGATCTTCCCTGTCTTTAATCGTTCGCACCTGGAGCAAATTTGTCCAGACGAAGAGTTGCCATTACTGGCCTCGGCATTGTTTCGCCGGTCGGAATCGGTGTTGCAGATAACTGGAAAAGCATCGTTGCAGGGAAGTCTGGGATCGCCCGGATTACTCGCTTTGATCCGTCAGCACTCAACTGTCAAATTGCAGGAGAAGTAAAGGGTTTTGACCCGGGCCAATATATCACCGCCAAGGAAATCCGGCGGATGGACAGATTCATTCATCTGGGACTTGCTGCGGGTATCGAGGCAATCAAAGACTCCGGCATCGAGATTGCCCCAGATAATGCGGAGCGCATCGGTGTCAATATCGGCTCCGGCATCGGCGGACTGCCGCTGATCGAGGATAGCCACAGCGCAATGTTGAAAGGTGGGCCTCGCAAGATCTCACCGTTTTTCATTCCGGGCACCATTATAAACATGATATCGGGGAACCTCTCCATACTGTTTGGACTAAAGGGGCCCAATCTAGCCATAGTCACCGCATGTACTACCGCCACGCATTGTATAGGTGACTCAGCGCGCCTGATTGAATACGGCGATGCCGACATCATGATTGCAGGTGGTGCCGAATCAACCGTGACCGAATTAACGATCGGCGGTTTTTCGGCGGCTAAGGCCCTTAGCTCGCGCAATGACGACCCGGTTACCGCAAGCAGGCCATGGGATGTTGGGCGGGATGGTTTCGTATTGGGAGAGGGCGCGGGAGTAGTCGTGCTGGAAGAAATGGAGCTTGCCAAAAAGCGTGGCGCTCGCATTTATGCCGAACTCTCGGGTTTTGGTATGAGTGCAGATGCTCACCACATAACTGCGCCGTGTGAAGATGGTGACGGCGCGGCACGATGCATGGTCAACGCTTTGCGGAACGCAAACATTAATGCTGATAAAGTCGACTACATTAACGCTCATGGCACTTCCACTCCGCTGGGCGATATCGCCGAAACCGTAGCGGTCAAGAAATGTTTTGGCGCTCATTCGAGCAAACTGGCTATCAGTTCCACGAAGTCCATGACCGGTCACCTCCTAGGTGCCGCCGGAGGAGTGGAGGCGGTCTATACGGTGTTAAGCCTTTGCCACCAGATCGCCCCTCCCACGATTAATTTATTTGAGCAAGACCCGCAGTGTGACCTGGACTATGTTCCCAATACGGCTCGTAACATGAAAATCGAAGTTGCGTTGTCAAATTCCTTCGGCTTCGGTGGTACCAACGGGACTTTAATATTCGTTAAAGTCTAGTGGCGCCTTATTTCGCGGCTTTCGGTTAAACTGCAAGCGTTCCCTTATTGTTTCCTGAGCCATTGGCTTAATGCCGATCCTATGGTGCTAGTAAACGGTCTTCAAACTGATTTGATTGACGTGCATGACCGGGGACTTGCCTACGGTGATGGTGTGTTCCGCACTTTGCGTATAAGCGGGGGGAAAGCATTTTGCTGGCGACGTCATTACCAAAAGCTTCAGGACGATTGCCGGGCGCTCGGACTGTCCTGTCCGAGCCATGCGGTGCTAAGTAAAGAGCTCAACCAAGTCTCGGCCGCAACTCCCCAATGTGTGGTGAAAATCATTGTCACTCGAGGTCCGGGTGTGCGCGGCTATCGCCTGACCGGCGAAATGCAACCTACGCGCATCGTAATAGCGAGCGCGGTTCCGGACTATCCCTCAAGCTACGACGAACAAGGAGTGCGTTTGCGCATATGTGATTTAAAATTGAGTTTGCAGCCGCGTTTTGCCGGAATTAAGCATCTTAATCGACTCGAAAACGTAATCGCCAGACGGGAGTGGAATGATGCGTCAATTGCCGAAGGGTTGCTTCTCGACATTGAAGAATTTGTAATCGGCGGTACCATGACTAACCTATTTATGCGCAAAGGTAATGAGCTTTGGACCCCGAATCTAACACGCTGCGGTGTCGCAGGAGTACAGCGCAAGCGTGTTCTGGAACGTGCAGCCGCTGCGGGCATTCCCTGCGCTGAGCGGCATATTTCATTGACGCAGTTATTGCAGGCAGACGAAATATTTGTTACCAACAGCGTAATCGGAGTGTGGCAGGTTAGAGAAATTGAGCGAAACTCTTGGGAAAAAGGCGTATTCACGCCGACGGTCCGACAGTGGCTGAATGAACCCTGTGATTAAACGCGCAATCAAGGTTCTGTTGTTTCTTGGGTTAGCGATTTTTGCCACAGCAGCAGGGTGGCTCATTTATTATGCCAATGCACCACTTCAATTACCTCACACGCCGTTGCAATTTAGCTTGAAGCAAGGTTCCAGCTTGCGCAGCGTCGCAAAGCAATTAACCGAAACCGGCGTACTAGACCACCCATGGAGTTTTATTATCCTGGGAAGGGCGTTGGGCAAGTCAGGGGAAATAAAGGCGGGCAATTACGAATTAACAGACAATTTGAGCGCTTACCAATTGCTCACCAGGCTTACCAAGGGTGACGTAACACTGAGGGAAATAGCGTTCACCGAAGGCTGGACGTTCAATCAGTTGCGCGCTGAACTGAATGGTAATCCGGGAATCAGGCACGACAGTGCGAATTTGAGCGAGGAAGATATTTTGGAAGATATTGGCGCCACTGAAAATTCGGCAGAAGGGCTGTTTTTTCCGGACACCTATTTCTTTAACGACGGAGTAAGCGATTTCGTGATACTCAAGCGTGCCTACCAGACCATGAAATCCAATCTCGCGGCGGCGTGGGAAGCACGCGCGAAGGATTTGCCATTTTCGGATCCTTACCAAGCATTGATCATAGCTTCTATTGTTGAGAAGGAAACCGGCAAATCGACCGAGCGTAACATGATTGCTGCGGTGTTGATAAACCGCATGAAGCTGGGCATGAAGCTGCAGGCGGACCCCACAGTGATTTATGGCATGGGTGAGAAATTTGACGGCAATTTGCGCAAACGCGATTTGACCGGCGATAACACATATAACACTTATACTCGCGAAGGTTTGCCGCCAACGCCGATTGCTCTGCCCGGAATGGCTTCGATCCAAGCTACTCTCCATCCCGCTGAAACCAAGGCCTTGTATTTTGTTTCCAGGGGCGACGGTACGACCGTATTTTCAAAGTCGCTGGAGGAACACAACCGCGCGGTGACAAAATATCAGAAAGCCGGCCGCCACAATCGACATAATGGCAATTGACGCTTGAACTTACCACAGCAAAAAATCAGGGGTAAATTTATCACACTTGAAGGCTTGGACGGCGCGGGCAAAAGCACCCACTCGTCCTGGATTGCCACGGCACTGCGTGCACACCACCCAGAAGTAGTGGTTACGCGCGAGCCGGGCGGCACACCATTGGGTGAAATGCTGAGAGAAGTTCTGCTCAAGCAGGCCATGCACCCTGAGACGGAAGCCTTGCTTATGTTTGCGGCGCGCCGCGAACATCTCGATAAAGTCATCCTTCCCGCTTTGATACGCGGAGCGTGGGTAGTTTCAGACCGTTTCAGTGATGCGAGCTTTGCCTATCAGGGCGGTGGCAGGGGTGTGTCACTCGACAAACTGGAAGTTTTGGAACAGTGGGCACAGCAAGGTGTGCAGCCCGATCTTACTTTGCTTTTTGACGTGCCCGTTGCAATATGCAAACAACGACTTTCAGGGAACGCCAGATTTGACCGTTTTGAGCGGGAAAAGGATATATTTTTTGAGAACGTGCGGTCTGCCTACCTGATGCGCGCCGCGCGTTATCCAAAACGATTTCGCGTTATCGACGCCGCGCAAAGCCAGGAGCATGTTCAGAAACAGCTTCAACAGATAATCGCAGGCTTTTGTTTATGAATATATATCCTTGGCAGGAAATTGTCTGGAGACGACTTGTCTCAACAGGTAAAGGCCAGCCTAATGCGTTGCTCTTGAAAGGCCAGAAAGGGACCGGCAAGCTTGATTTTGCGCGCGCTTTGTCACAGTACTTATTATGTGAAGACCGTTTGTCTTCTCTAGCTGCGTGTGGCAAGTGCCAAGGCTGTTTGTGGTACTTGAATGGCAACCATCCCGACTTTCGCTTGCTGCAGCCCGCGGCGTATGATGCGCCGGAACAAGCGCGGGATCCCGACGAAAGGATCGGAAACGCGGAAAAAAAAGAAGGCAACCAAATTGGCATCGAACAGATCCGCGAATTGGATGATTTTATCAATCTTACTAGCCATCGAAGCGGATACAAGGTGATTGTGATTCATCCGGCAGAGGCAATGAATTTACATGCGGCAAATGCAGTTCTGAAAACCCTCGAAGAGCCTCCTGACAATAGCTTGTTTATTCTTGTGTCCCATAGGCCGCAGCGGCTTTTGCCGACCATCGTCAGCCGCTGCCGCAGTGTTGCAATGCCGGTCCCGAGCCGGGAGGCGGCTCTCGGCTGGCTGGCAAAACAAAGCATCGCCGAACAAGATATCGCCTTGGCACAAGCCGGTTATGCCCCGCTTGCCGCTGTGGAGGTTGCCAAACGAGAAAACCAGAAACAACGCAAAGAATTTCTGCAACTGATCAGCGCGCCCAAGCTCGATCCGCTGTCGCTAGCGGAAAATGCCCGCCAATATCCCCTTTCGGATATTGTCAGTTGGCTGCAAAAGTGGATTTGCGACCTAGCGTACTGCAAATTTACCGGCAAAGTCCGTTACCATTTGGATTTTGCGGAAGCCCTGCAAAGGCTGTGCGTCATGGTAAATGCATTGCATTTGATGCATTATTATCGTGAACTCCTGGCGGCACAGCGGGCGCTGCAGCACCCACTAAATTCACAGCTGGTACTTGAGCAATTGGCGGTGTCGTATTGCAGACGGGTGCTTAATGCCGGGGAGTTAACCTATGAGTGATACGCAAAAAATACGGGCGGCAGAATCGCGACCCGATGTTCTTTCCTTGAATATCAGGGAGAAGTCGGCTTTATATGCGGCGTATATCCCTGCGTTAAAAGGCGGAGGAATCTTTATCCCCACCAATAAAAGCTACCACATTGGCGATGAGGTATTCATGCTTTTGAACCTATTGGGCGATCCCAACAAGCTGCCAGTGGCCGGTCGCGTAGCGTGGATCACGCCAGCGGGAGCACAAGGCAACAAAGTGCAAGGCATAGGCGTGCAATTCAACAACGACGAAAGCGGCGCCGCGGCGCGAAGCAAAATAGAAAGTCTGCTGGGCGGGTATCTTCATTCTAGCCGGCCTACACATACCATGTAGTGCGTGTCTTGCCCGATCTTCAGCATGTTTGTCGATTCCCACTGCCATATCAATTTTCCAGAATTCGCCGGCAAGGTCACCGAAGTTTTGGCAAAAATGCGCGAGAACGAGGTGAGTCACGCATTATGCGTAGGAGTCAATTTCCCAGAGTTTCCGCAAGTCCGGGCATTAGCCGAACAACACTCGAATATCTACGCCTCGGTTGGGGTCCATCCGGATTATGAGGAGGAAGGGGAGGTTGCGGTTGAGGAATTGTTAACGCGTGCTAAGCACGATAAAGTCATCGCCATAGGTGAAACCGGGCTTGATTACTATAGGCTGAAAGGGGACTTGGCGTGGCAGAAAAGGCGCTTCCGCAACCATATACAGGCCGCCAGGAAATGTGGCAAGCCTCTCATCATCCACATGCGGGAAGCCGCTGCCGACACCCTGAAGATCCTGGCTGAGGAAGGAGCAAGCGAAACCGGCGGCGTCATGCACTGCTTTACAGGAAACTGGGAAACCGCTCAAGCCGCAATGGCTCTGGGTTTTTACATCTCGTTTTCAGGAATCGTGACTTTTAAGAATGCCACGAGTCTTAGGGAAATCGCGGTGAAAGTGCCGCTTGAACGTATGCTGATCGAGACCGATTCTCCCTATCTGGCGCCAGTCCCACATCGCGGGAAAACCAACCAGCCGGCTTTCGTGCGGCACGTGGCCGAGGAAATCGCGCGGCTGCGCAATATTCCATTGGAAGAAGTAGGGCAGACGACCACTCAAAATTTCTTCAAGCTGTTTAAGCTTCGCACGCAAATAATTTGAATAAAAACCATCCGTATTCGCGTTGAGTAATTCTTTCAGTCAAGTCAAAGAGCAGACAGAAGGCCGCGGGAAGTCGAAAGCGAATTGCCGGAGTGAAGAAAGCAGCACTAATTGCAGAGGACGGCCGTCATCTCCTACCAGCGCTAAGGTTCAGGTTTCAGGATCAGGAAATTAGGGTGATAAATTGAAGTGGGCCATGTGGGAGGAAACGGATTACCTGCACCGCTGGCAGGGTAACATCCTCGATGCGCTCGGCTTCGGTCCTTTGGAGACACCGACGCGCGAGGTGCTCAATGAGCCCGGTTTTATCCTTAGGGAATATCGCGACAATCCACGTGTGGGGCCGGTCATCCTGATCATTCCGGCGCCGATTAAGCGCGCTTATATTTGGGATCTTGCTCCGAATTGCAGCGTCGTGCGGCGGTGCATCGAAAGCGGCCATCGCGTCTATCTTATCCAGTGGCTGGCGCCGCCCGAAAACCTGGGGCTGGAAGATTATGCCGGGCGCATCATCGGCGAGTGCCTCGACGCGATCGAGGCCGAGACTGAGCAGGAGCACCCGTTTCTATTGGGCCATTCGCTTGGCGGTACGCTGGCGGCAATTTATTCGGCATTGCATCCGCAACGGCCAGGGGGTCTTGTGCTGCTTGCCTCGC
>Ga0187774_10000774_pt1 | contig 11135 bp, 11 predicted proteins | sample 0216_BV02_MP05_2_FD_133152 | JGI IMG/M metagenome (GOLD analysis project Ga0187774, IMG submission 133152) | Tropical peat soil microbial communities from peatlands in Department of Meta, Colombia - 0216_BV02_MP05_20_MG | ecosystem: Environmental > Terrestrial > Soil > Wetlands > Peat | place... | reverse complement strand
AGCTGTCCGGAGGCATGAAGCAACGGGTAGGCATCGCACGTGCCTTGGCGATTGACCCTGAAGTGGTCCTGATGGATGAAGCGTTCAGTGCAATCGATGAAGTGACAGCGGAGGTCCTCCGAGAAGAGGTCTCATCAATACACAAGGAAACAGGAAAAACATTCGTTCTTGTCACACACAACCTACCGGAAGCAATAGAACTCGCAGACAAAGTCGTTGTTCTGTCATCAAGGCCAGCAAAGGTGAAGAAGATACTGTCGATAGATCTCAACCGTCCTCGCGATCGTGAACACGCAACGTTCATTCACATGCACAGAGACATTCTACATTTGCTCAAGGAAGAATTAGAGAACACGTTGCTGAAGCACAAACTGAAGGGCGTCAAAGAGTTAAATGGCCTCCACGACATGGAGGCCGCTGGGAAACTCTAACTTCATTTCGTACTGTGACCGCATCTTGGACAAAACTTCGCATGTCCAGGAGCAGATGCTCCACAATTAGGGCAAATAATCATTGCCTGTACTGGTGTGGTAGAACTTGTTTCAGGTTCCACCAATTTGGGGAGTTCGATCTCCGTTTTCATCAAGACAACGTCTTCAATCGATACCACATCGTCCCAAGGAACATCGAGATCGGTTCGATTCTTGGTTGTCACAAGGAAAGCTAGCGCTTTGCCCTGAAAATCAACTGAAATATCTTTCACGTTGCCAACCACCATGCCTTTGCTATCGATCACTTGCATTCCAACATAACGTTGAGCAGGCACAAATTTGCGCTTCTCTGACAACTTAAACACCTATCCGTCAGCACGAAGCATATTCAAATAAATCTGATTTGCGGTCATGCCCTACCTTGAACGTAATACAGTTCCCAACTAAGATAACAGACGCCTGCGTGGTGCATACCTGATATCAATATGGTTCTATTCAAAACGACGATAGCAGCGCTGGCAATACTCGTAATCGGCGTCTTGCTGCTTGGCTATGGCGGTCAATACATAACAATGACTGTCCAGAACGTGCAACGGACAAACGTTGAACCCCACGCCGAATTCCTCGTTGGTGACGTGGTGGAAAGATCTTATTCTCTCCCTGGCGGAGTGACTGCATTGGGTGTTATCTCAATCACACAGGCTCCGAGTAACGAGTCCGGCGAAATTCGATTTCTGGTTTTTGACGAGCAAAACTATCAGAAATGGAGTTCAGGTGGCCAAGCGAGTTTCGCATATTCCGCCGAAAAGCAGGGGCAGTTTAACTACTCGTTCACAACAGGTGTAAGCGGAATCCATCACTTCGTGTTTGATAATCGAGCATCGCTTTACAAAAAGTACGTTATCTTCTCACTCGCCTACGATCAGGTTGTCACGAGCCAAGTGCCTGACCCGAGGACGCAGTACGTTGCTTGGGGACTTATATGCGTGGGAGCAATTCTGTTGGTCTACGGGTTGCTGCGGAAGCCTCCGCTGGTATGGTCGGAGTCTTGAGTGGGAAGTTCTAAATACTGACTCGACACTACCGCTCTTGATTTTCGAATGAGCGGCCTAACAAAGAAGATAATCTACACAGATAAGACTCTGTCTGACCTACTAAACGTCAAGGAAGGGTCCTTAGTGAGCTATGCTGAGATATCAAGAGGTTTGCATAAGTACATAAAGGAAAAAGACCTCAAGAATCCAAAATCAACTCAGGTTCGGACTCAGGCTGCTCATGCTGCTCCTGTCGCTCCAGCTGAATCAGTGATGGAAAAAGGCACGACCTGCAGGGACTGCGGGGAAGCCATTCCGAGTGGGGCAGTGTTCTGTGACACGTGCGGCATGAGGCAGTAGTTGAGTTTAGGTTGCGCTTGAGGTAGACCTCCCTAGTCACTTTAAATACAATCATGGAAAGGCTACCATACTTTCAGCCTCTAAACGGTTGAATTGCATGGCTTCCGGGAAAGTTGGAATCATCGGCTATGGCGTCTACATTCCATTGCAGCGAATCAAGAGTGAGCACATAGCTCGGGTAAGAGAGAGAAGAAGAAAGGATCTACCTCAATTCCTGGACAAAGTTAGGAATGGATTGCTACTACGGGAGAAATCAGTTGCTGCGCTCTCCGAGGATTCCATAACGATTGCCACGGAAGCCGCATTGAACGCAGTTGAAATGTCTGGATTAGACCCCTCAAAGATCGAAACCGTAGCCGTGGGGTCCGAATCAAAACCATATGCAGTTGGCACAATTGCACGTCATGTGGCCTCCTTCCTCGGGTTAGGCAACAATGTTTACGTTGCCGATCTTGAAGGAGCATGCAATTCAGGAATGCAGTCAAACGCATTTGTTGAGAGTCAAATCCTGAGTGGCAGGATCAATTACGGGTTGGCTGTGGGAACGGATGTTGCGCAGGCACCCGTCGGTGACCCGCTTGAGTATGCTTGTGGCGCTGGAGCAGGTGCTTTCCTGTTGGGAAGGGATGACCCTGTAGCCACAATTACAGATACAGCGGCTTATTCAACACTGACTCTAGATTTTTGGAGGCGCGACGGAGCAATGGTGCCAAGCCATTTCGGAAGGACAACTGTCGAAGCCTACATTAAACATGTAGTTGGGGCAATCGAAGAGCTGCTGTTAAAACATCCGGACGTCGCGCTCAAGGATTTTGACTACCTAACCTTCCATCAGCCTTCAGGCTATATGCCAATGAAAACTTGCAAAACTCTCGCGCAGGAAAGGATCGATATCCTAGATCATCCCGAACTCGAAAACAGGATTAGACTAACCCCAGAATTCATTGAGGAGAAAGTCAGACCTTGGCTTCGTGTTCTCGACACAGGAAACACTTATGCTGCCTCCACTTTGATCGCTACAAGCGACATTCTTGACCATGCCAAACCGGGACAAAACATGCTCGCAGTCTCGTACGGCTCAGGCGCATACACAATTGCAACATGGCTCCGCATCGAAGACTCCATTCTTCAACGGCGAGGAAAAACACCAACTGTCCGAGAATATGTGAATAGACGACGTGAGCTCGACATAGTAGCGTATGAGAAGCTTATGAAATTCAAGAACGGCTCCGTTAGGCAGAAACTAGCGGCCCCGCGAATAGTTGGAGAGATAGAACCATACAACGGCAAAATGCTAACTTTCACTCTCTGTAATGGTTGTGAACGAATCTTCTATCCAGCTCGCGACCGCTGTCTGGAATTTGATTGCGGTGGACAAGTTGAACAGCGCACGATTCCAATCAACGCTCGATTGTTATCCGCGAAGAGGCTAACGCTCAGAGATCGACTCGTCTCCAACTTCGATCTCATGAAGCAGGGCAGAGTGTTGATCGTCGATGCCACTATGGACGAATTGAAGCCTGGCACAGAGCTGGAAGGCATGATCAGGAGAATCGATACGGAAGGAAAATCAGGCCTGATACTCTACGGGCCTACCTATCGTCCTTCCTTCAGGAGCAAGGCGCGGGCTAAAGAGGCTGAGTCTCCTCCGATAAGGGCGCGATAGATTTGACCTTCTCTCCGCTCTCTTGCTCAAGCTATGATCACTATGTGACTGCCTTGGCATGCCCTCTTGTCTAGTCAATTCCCTTACGAGTTACCTAAGCAGAATCGAAGAATTCTGATGCGCCTCTCGATGGCACCGCGTCAAAACCGATTGATGAGGGTACTCAGCGCCTCATAGAATTGATGCCCGTCTAACTGAGATAATAACTGACATGTGGAGCGCGTCAGGATTGGAGCCCGAATGGGAAGTTATCGCATGGTGTGAAGGTGACTTAACTCATCGAATTCATCCATGGATGCGTCGGTTATCCGCAGAATGCTTTGATATGACGGACGCTAGGTTGCCATATAGGGGGCATAAACCTTCTGCGGCATAGCTGGATTCGTGGGACTCGATGACGAAGTTGCCCTCAAGAACATGATACATGTCATTAAACATCGAGGCCCTGATGATGAAGGCTTCTACAACGACGGGCGGGTTGGGTTGGGCAATGCGCGTTTGAGTATCATTGACATTGAGGGAGGTCATCAGCCCCAGCAGAATGCAGAGGGTAATGTTCATGTCACCTATAACGGTGAAATCTACAACTTTCGTCCCCTGCGAGCGGAGCTTGAAAAACTAGGACACAAGTTCTCCACGAAATCTGACACGGAGGTTATTGTTCACGGTTACGAACAGTTCGGAGAAGGCTTCGTTCAAAGGCTAAACGGCATGTTTGCAATCGCGCTCTGGGACTCTGCTCAGAAGAAACTTCTTTTGGCACGCGACCGGATGGGAATCAAACCCCTGTACTACACCCTCGTAGAAGATCGAATCTTCTTTGCTTCGGAGATTAAGGCACTCTTGCAGGTGAATTTGAAGAGGCGCGTTGACTATCAGTCGCTCTACTCGATTCTGAACGTTGGATACATACCGGGAAACCGAACCTTAATAGAAGGAATCAAGAAGCTCCTTCCGTCAACCATCCTTCTCTTCAAGAATGGCCAAGCAGAAGTCTTAACCTACTGGAGTATCCCGAGTTCAACCTTGTCTCCACGTGACGAGATATCAATCGGAGACTTGTGTGTGGCCTTGGAGCAAAGTGTGCGAGATCAGCTCGTCGCAGATGTCCCAGTGGGCTGCTTCCTCTCTGGAGGTTTAGACACTGCTGCAATCGTAGCCTTCGCGTCGAAAGTCACAACGCAGCCTCTGAAGACGTTCTGCATGGGTTTTGGCGAGGAAACTGATGAGTTGCAGGACGCCAAACTTGTCGCTCAACATTTCGGAACGGATCACCATGATTTGATCGTGGATAGTTCGGAGGGCATGAGGCTCTATCCGAGAATGATCTGGCATATGGAGGCTCCTAAGTACAATCTCTATCCGTGGTTCGTCTGCGAGCTTGTCCGAAAATACGTTACTGTCTGCCTCAGCGGAAACGGTGGCGACGAGGTCTTTGGAGGGTACGTTGCAAGATATCAAAACGCTCTCGAAATTGAGCAGCTTGGTAGCAAGCATGTGTCGCCTCTGCTTCGCGCATTCGGGTCACTGGAAAGGATTCCAAGCAATATGCGAACCAAGAACAGATTCAGAGTTCTGCAAGCATTAGGAAATAACGTGGATGAATACCTGATCCTTGCAGGAGCAATGCCTGGCCGACTCAACAATCAATTATTCAAAAACCCGAGTTTTTCAATCCAAGAGCTGAGAGAATGTTATTCCCCATTTTTCACTACCGGATCAAGTTTCTTGGATGGCGTTATGAGAGCGGAGTTGCGCACTAAACTTGTTGATGATCTTCTGTCTGTTGATGATTCTATGAGCATGGCGCATTCGCTGGAATTGAGGGTCCCGCTACTTGATAATAGAATTGTTGACCTATTGGCGCCTCTATCATGGCGATCGAAGTTTCTGCCAGGTGGAGTCGGTAAGCTCCCTCTACGAAAGGCGATGCAGACTATTCTGCCTGATCAGAGTTTTAGAAAGCCAAAATGGGGCTTCAGTGTGGACATCTTCAGCTGGTACAGGGGAGAATTAGGAGAGCTAATTCGTCAAACAGTCACAAGTTCAGACGTTCTTGAGCGATACTTCGAAAGGAATGTGATACAGAAATTAGTCAATAATGCGGGGACAATCAAGGATCGTCGTTATCAGATCCTATTGTGGCAATTGCTAGGATTCCACCTTTGGCACAGGATCTTTATTGACAGTGAGCATCCAGAAAAGGTACAACTCGGAACGGACGCACTGGCGGCATAAAGCATTGAGTTACTGGGTAGCTGTCGTCGCCAAAAACGCCGCTTTACACATCTCATCTACGATTGCTTCACTTGTGAATCAAACACTCAAGCCGTCTGGGATTGTTGTCGTAAACGACGGTTCGTCTGATGCAACCGGAGAGATCCTCAACAAGTCGGCTCATGAGCATGGAATCAGAGTTGTAGAGCGTCCCGACATGGGCTATGATATTAGACGTGTTCCATCTAACATCAACCTCGCGATAGAGTCCGCCCGTGACTTGCGGACTGATTATCTTATGATCAGTGGCGACGACTGCACTTACCCGACTCAGTATGCCGAATCTCTGGTCCGAAACATGGATCAGAATGTCAAGATCGTTGTCGCGAGCGGCAGGCCTCGTCATGGTGGAGTTCTCTCGCAAGAACACTCACCCTCAGGCAGCGGCAGAATGGTGCGAGCTTCATTCCTCGGCAACATGGGTGACCGTTTTCCAATAAAGGCAGGTTGGGAGGCGTGGTTGCTGTACCAGGCCAAACAGAAAGGGTTAGAGGCCAAGCTGTTCAACGACTTAGTTTACGAACATGTTCGCCCTAGGGGGACGGTGCATCAGTTCATCTACTGGGGAGCAGGTATGTACACGTTGGGATACCACCCCCTCTATGCTCTAGGGCGGATTGCCAAGAATCTGGTGAAAACGTTCTCTCTTAAACAATCATTGGGTCTTTTGAAAGGATACGTCATAGCAGTTCTTGGCTCCTCTGATCCTTTCATGACGCGATTTGATTCATCTACGCGAAGATTCGTGAATGCGCAACAAAAAAGGGAAATCATAGGGATTGTTCTCTCCTTCACTAGATTCGGCTCCAAATGATCTGACTGATCTGATTGTCTTGCGCGTGTCAGAAAGGTCTTTATGGCGTTTCATGAACCGTTCCCGTAACGCTTGTGTCGGCCATGACTGAGAAGACAGAAGCAGGTCCTGCGCAGTTAGGTGAGGGTGACAAGTACGCGGTTGAGGTGATCGTGCCTCCAAAAGCAGTTCCAACTCCGAAGACTGCTCTGGAAGCAATCAAGGGGGCTGTAAAAGGGAAGATGCTCGCAAAAATGAAGAAGGAGGCAGTCGATTGCCCAGTCAAGTTGAAAGTGATCTCTTTCGTTGAATGCTTCACCTGCCCCAATTTCAACCGGAGAATTCGCGGAAGGGTCGGATGCAGAGGCCTGCCTCTTACCAATCAACCAGTAAGCAATGCCTGAACGCTTGCAGACCAGCACGCTCCGCATCAAAGGCTTTTTACTTAACGCGTTGGCAGCTTACGAATCAAAGGTGTGAGAGTTGAAAGCGGCGATTCTTGCTGGCGGAGCGGGCACGAGGCTCTACCCACTAACTGCATATGTCCCGAAATCGCTTATACCAATAGGCAGCCGATACATGATTGAATACGTCATCGACTATCTGAAGAACCATGGGATAACGGAGTTGGTCATGCTTGTTTCCGACAAGGAGGCGCAACTCGTTCAAAACCAGCTGTCGGACGGGGAACGCTTCGGGGTGAGAGTTGAGTATTCGGTCGCGGAACGAATTGGAACCGCGGGGGCCCTTCGCGCGGCAGAGGATCTGCTCGGAGACAGATTTGTCGTATACTACGGCGACATTCTCACGAACATGGACTTGGGAGCAATGATTCAATTTCACGACTCAAGAGAATCCTTGTGCACTCTAGCGCTGAGCACATCCGTTCCAATAGAGTATGGCATAGCCCGCGTAGAGAAGGATGGCAGGGTCGTATACTTTGAGGAGAAACCGATATTGAAGGAGTATCCGGTTAGCATGGGAATAGACATCTTGGAGAGGGAAGTTCTCTCCTACTGTGAACCGAACAAGGACATTGCTCAAGACGTCATTCCACGTCTCCTTAGCGAGAAGAAGGCTGTGTTTGCCTATCTCACGGAAAAGAGACACTATGACATTGGCACCTTCAAGAGCTTGGAAGAGGTACGCCAACTCGCGGAGAATGACGGCAGCATCTTCAGATGAATCGAGGTCGAACTCGCATATTCTCGGCCACCATACCAGCTTCGAACTATGGCTAGGTAAAACCTGGCGGCTCGCGCCTTCACTAGCGATGCACTTTCAAAGCTCTCTTCTAGGGAGGACTCCATTACTCACACGGATCAATAGCGTCATGACCTTTAGGTTACCTCTACAGTTATCGTATAGGTGCCGGAGAGTGAAACCAGGACGGTCCACGTCTGTGTGCTGGTCGGAGACTGTGGGCCGAGCGTAAACATCACTCTATGAATGTTCGTTATCGTGCCAGTGCTGCAGCCGCTCGCGCCGCTAGTGCATGTGAGTCGATCATAAACAGTCCCTGCTGCCTCTGCCAAGTAATTACCTGGTGAATATTGCAAATACACAGAGGGCATAGGAGGCACAGGAGTGCCCCACGTCACTGTAACGACAACCTGCGTTGCGCCTCCATGAACGACAACGGGATATGTACCTGGAGCGCTGACGGTCAGTTGAACCGCGACTTGGTGTGACAGTACTGGTGACGTGACGGATGCGATCACCATGATGGAATAGGGCGTGACCCCAGACGTTGAGATATCCGTTATGACCGAGAGAGTTGCCGTGTCGGAACCCGCCCCACCCAACGTGTCCGTGACTGAAGCTGGAAGAATGCTGCAACTCGCAGGTGAGGAAGGACATCCTGACGCTGCGAGATTGACTTGTGTACCTGCTGCCAATGATGATCCGTACTGAATCGTCAACGTATATGTGGCCGTAGCACCTGCCCCCACACTCTGGCTCATTGGAGTTGAGGAGATGCCGAAGTCTGGCCCTGGGGGTAGTTGAATTCCGATAACTTCCGCGGACAGAATCACGTACGTAGTGCCAGGTTTGTAAGCTCCCGAAGGAAAAGTACTCGGTAAGGAGCCGTAAGAGCTTACAACGGCGAAGTAGTCGCTTGATAAACCCGATGCTACCGCCGTCTGGGTACTTGCTCCATTGCCTATTATGGTGAACCAGTATGTTCCAGCGGGTAGATTGATATTCCCAGGGATACTGACAGCGTTCCAACCCGTCATGAGCGTCATCTCAGGAGACTGCAGTAGAAGGCTGCCCCCGCTTGGTGTTCCTGAATAGTCATTGTAGATTCCAATTCGTAAGTTCTTATTGGTTGGGTCAACTGTTGTCGCATAAACGCAGAGCGCTGTCACAGTCATCGCCTGACTTACAGATACTGTGAACCTTTTGGCTCGCAAGTAATTGGTTACGTGATCGTTTGTACCGCCCACAGTCTGTGAGAGGCCACTGTTTGCAATTACCACTCCCGCTGGACAGATATCAGCAGAGGCAATCCCAAAAGATCCAATGCCAGTTTCCGAATTGACCGGCAAAATCAGCGCGATTAGGAGAAACGTGAAAAGAAGGATAGAAATTTGACGCATGCACGTCTCCAACGCTGTAAAGTTGCGAAAAAGTATAACTGATATGTACTGAATCTAGCTCGTTTTTGTATGATTTGAACGTAGATTCAATGTAAGACATGTAAATCTACTCCTAGAGACGAGCCTAAGGACCGAGGCGGTGTGCAGAAAGTTTCTTGTCTCCAACCACATAACCGCCGTTCTCCGCGCCAAATAGCCATTGAAATGGAAGGCAAAATTGCTTCGTGCTCAATCGGTTGGACGACCTAGGCATAACAGACATTCACAACCTATTGACAGACTGCCCCTATCGCTTCGCAACGCAGTAGCTTCCAGAGTCGAGCAGTGAAAAACGGTGGGAGTAGCGCAGTAATATACTTGCTTACCCCGTATCCGAACGCGTCGATAACACGCAGACCATTGCGCTCGCAGACTTTCCTCAACTTAGAGTAAGTGTAGCCTTCCTGGTCGGCTGCCTTCAGTGCATGAATGCTCGGCACCACTAGAACTACCTTACGGCCAAGCTTCTTGTGCGCTTGAACTGCCTCGTCTAGTTCACTGCCCTGGTAATGCTCTATTACTCCTTCACTGTATGCAAGATCACACTTGGGGAAGAGTCTCGGTGCACTGAACAAGTCAGCCTCATGAATCTGCACGCCCGCACCCAGACGCTGGTTCAAATCATTCGCTAATCTGACCACCTCAGGGTTGTTATCAATGGCCATGGTCTTGTAGCCTCTGCTGCTCAACAGCATCATCATCAAACTCATACCTGCACCCAACTCGACAATGGTACCCTCTCGCGGCAGATGTTTTATGAGATGATTAATCGTCTGTGCGCGAGGCCAATAGTATCCGTAGATGTACTGTGGCAGCTGCTGTATACCTTCATCTTGAAAATATCGATTCCAATCCCTAGTAGTGTGCTTGAGAGGCTTCAAGATCTCATCAGCGTTATTTGTTCCCATAGTAGCTAGCTATTGTCACCATTAATAGCTAGCTGTTGCGACAACTAATCAATGCGCGTCGACCAAAGGAGACGTGATCACAAGCTGAATCAGGCACAGTCACTAATTGACACAATTATCAGAGGCTCAGGGGCACGGTAGCAGGAGGTATGAGTTGCACATTACACATGATAGGGTGCTCGTTACGGGCGGGTCGGGTTTCATCGGGAGCCATACTGTTGATGCACTGCTCAATGCCGATGTCAAAACATGGGTGTTGGATAATCTGTCCACGGGATACAAGGTGAATCTTGCTGAGCACAGAAGAAACCCCAATTTGCATTTCGTCAAAGGAAGTATATGCAATCTCAAAAAAGTGAACAAGCTGGCCAGCAAAGTTGACGCGATTATACACCTCGCTGCAGTCGTGAGTCCGTTTATGTCGGTTCGGAGACCCGACATCACGAACAAAATCAACGTGGGAGGAACATTGAGCCTACTGCTAAGCGCCTCCAAACACGATGTCAAGCGAATTGTCTTTGCATCTTCATCCTCGGTTTACGGCGACACTGGGCGGCATAGTCGTATCGTCGAGAGTACTCGAACAAATCCTATCACTCCATATGGAGCATCAAAATTAGCCGGGGAAGAATATTGTCGAGCGTTCTGTTCTACATACGGAATCAGCACTATCTCGCTACGATACTTCAACGTCTACGGTGAACGTCAAAGTGCTAATCCCTATAGTGGAGTAATCGCGATATTCGCGAACAAGCTTAGGCACAATCAGAGGGCAACCGTGTACGGTGATGGGAAACAGACGCGAGACTTCATTCATGTCTCTGATGTCGCCCGGGCAAATCTATTGGCGTTGGAAGCTCACGCAGGCAAAGGTGAAGCCTTCAACATAGGCACAGGAGCCCCGACCACAATTGGCACTCTTTACGCCGTCATCGCGGGCATCATAGGAAACAAGCAGTTCAAACCTATTAGAAAGCCTAGACGGACCGGCGACATCAGATACAGCTGCGCAGCTGTTGAGGTT
>Ga0187774_10000773_pt1 | contig 11136 bp, 17 predicted proteins | sample 0216_BV02_MP05_2_FD_133152 | JGI IMG/M metagenome (GOLD analysis project Ga0187774, IMG submission 133152) | Tropical peat soil microbial communities from peatlands in Department of Meta, Colombia - 0216_BV02_MP05_20_MG | ecosystem: Environmental > Terrestrial > Soil > Wetlands > Peat | place... | reverse complement strand
TATAAGTAATCATTATTAATCCGATAATAAAAACCTAATCGCGTTCATCATCACCCTCGACATTCAGATGCAATTTGTGTAAAAAGCGGTGATAGATCGGTGCAAAAAGTACTGCAACAAATGTAAGGAATGATATGCCGCTGAACAATGCATAGAAGGCGGCGAATAACTTCCCCTGATTTGTCATCAGATGGTCAACTGGACCCATCCCGGTTAAAATCATCGAGGCATTTAGAAAAGCATCGATCCATGTAAGTTCTCCCCAAAAATGATAACCTGCTGTTCCGATTCCAATTGAGAAGATTAAGACTATCAAAGAAAAACCTGTGTATCGTAATTGCCTACAAAAGAATTCTTTACGGCTTAATAACGGTCTTCTATGATGTTCAAACATAAGGAATACCTTTATCTATTTTGATTTTCTTTTAGTTCTCAGCTGTGATTTTAATTTTTTCAAATGTTTTGCCTGTAATGTATCAGCGATAAAATCATTATGTAATGCCATCCCGCAATCCTCGCACAGTACCGACAACCAGGGTTCTATATCGTCCATATAAAAACCAAGATCACCATCAAACTGTTCAATGCTCCCAACTATGGTTGCATAAGCCTTTTCCTCTTCCTCAAACTCTTTAAAACATCCTGTACATCTCATGAAACACTCCTCTTCTATTCGTAATAATGAATTTTTTCATACCTGTCTTCTGTCCATTTCCATATAGAGACATCTAATCGATTAGAACTATTAATTTCTGAAAGTCTATACCGATAATCACCAGCTATTTCTCCGAAAATTCTTTTTGATTCTTTTAATGTTCCAAAATGATTGATCTCGACAGTCTTCCCTCTATCAACAATCACAACGAGATACTTTGCGTCATGTTGTTGAGGTAAGTGGCACGTAACAACGAGACCGATATCTTCATCAACAAATTTTTTGCTCATTGATTGTCCTCCATTCTGCAACTGTCGCCGATAATTATGGTGGTTTCAGATAGCATCGTTGGATTTTTATTGCCTACCCGAAACGGCATTTTTACCAAGATTTAAAACTTCATTCTGTATAGCAAAATCAATGGCGCCATACCAATCGATATAATCACCAATTTTATCTTCAATGATCTCTAATTCTTTTTTAGAAAGCTTTCTCCCGAGTTCTTCTTCAGCAACATTCTGAACATCTTCAATATTTATCGAATAAATGATTTTAGAGGTATCAATCATCTAAGCTCCTCCTTACGTGCCGTTGCAATCTCCTTAAACTGCTGCGGCTGTCGCCAATGATAATGGTGGGTTAAGGGGTTTCCATTTTCTTCACCAAAGAAGCCTATTTATTATCTGCTGAGCATTGTTGATTTCTTCCCAACTACGATGTCTAACTGCAATTTCTCCATGCCAGTAATAATAAATGCTTTCATCAATCTCCGAAGTATTTCCTCTCCCATAGTAATCAAGAAGATATTCATGAATTATCTTTTCCAAGTCCTCTGCATCTTTTGCGTAAAAGAGGTGGAGAAATGGTTGCTCATATTCACCACTAACAAATTCAAAAGTTGCGAGATAAAGCTTTTTACTATCCGAAGTTAGTATGTTTTTGTCGCACATAATGCCTCCAATTCTAATAAACCTACTTTGGATAATGTCATGGTATAATTCCCAAATCTTTTTCAATTCGATAAATATCTAACTTAGATTTATGTAGGCTCTGCACTTTTTCAATAGCAATAAATTTGAGTATTGACTGTATTTCATGAAAAGTACCAGCAAGTAACTTATTTACTTCAGATAGACAATCAGATGATGCGACAAGAAATATACGACTATTCCAAATATCATGTGCATGTTTTAATTTTCCTAAGGCATGGTATAAGTCACCACCAACTTGCACTTCAAATGCATAGGTAGGCACCGATTCGGGAAGCCTTCTCCATACAACATCTAATCTGTCCGTTCCCATTTTATATTCTGGAGTTGCAATGAAGCGTTGTACTTTGCCAATTTCTAATAATAAATTCTTAATATCTTCATGTGTTGGGGAAGGAATTTCTTCTTTTACAGGAATTGCATAGTCTCTTTCCAATGCTTCTAAAGAACTATTAGGATTTAATTCTGTGATGATTGGAATAATATCTTTTCTTTCCATAAAAATTAGAGGTTGTCTAAATTTTGCACCTCTAATAACAGGTATTTTAGCCTCTCTCCAATTGTTCTCAGGCAATAAAAACTCAACATCAAATTCAAATCTAAGAGGCCACTTTACACGCCCCTCTTGTATTTCGGCCTTCCACAAAGGAATATCTTGATAAAATTTACCTCTAATAACACCATATCCAACTATTCCTTTTACTTTGCCAGTCACATAAAAAAGAACCAAATCATTAGGTGCAATTGCGAGCCAATAAATTTTATCAAGTTGTTTCTCTTCAAGTCCCCAAATCCCCTTAGAAATTAGGGCTTGCCTCCAATTTTCTTCTGATCCAGGGATTATCCAGTAATTCCTCATATATTCAACTGAATCAATTGAATCATAAAGAAAGATATTTGTCAAGAAAAAAATGAAGGAAAAAATAAGGTATCAAGATGGCCATGTTATAATTTGTTTATGGAAACAAAGCCCATTAAATTTGATAAAGACCTTTTCTTAACTTTTACTGAATCCATAAAAGAGCAGCTCGAAGCAAAGGGCATTAAGGAAGAAGAAATTCTAGCAGAGTTCGAGGAGCTTAGAGAGATTCCGAAACAAGTTCAGAATGACATTTTATAAACCAGAGCTAAAAGGAAAGGATGCTATGAAGTATTATGCTTCTCAAGGCATCTTACGTTTCTGAAGTTCCCTCTGTTAACTCTATCCGAACGAGGGCGAGGATTGCAGAATGAGGAACGATTAAATATTTTTCCCCCTCAAACTCAATTTCTACAGCAGATTCTTTAAGGAAAATCGCATAATCGCCATCGGTCGCCTGAAGTGGAAAATAGTTGACTTCTTTTTTCTCGCTGGTAGCCCAGGGTTCCTGCAAAATGTTCGGGTCATGAACAGGATAGCCAGGACCTGTTTTTACAACATATCCACCCATGACCTTTTCCTTTTCTTTAACAGTAGGAGGAAGGTAAAGCCCTGAGCTTGTTTTGTCTATTCCTTCATCAGGTGCTAAGAGAACCCTATCACCGACGATTATAAGATTCTTTTTTGCTTTCATATTGGTACTCTAAAAAACCTCTTCTAAAACATTCATGCAGACAATGAATTTTCACCAAATAGACGCTATCCCTTCAATATCCTTAAAATGTTTGATATCAAATGTGGCAACCTTCCTATAGCCTCTTGCTTTTATGTAGGAGATATTATATGCATCAATAAAATCCATCTTCCCAGATGCATAAACTCCTATCGCCTCTTTAAGCCTTGTGTGATTAGCTACTTTGAGATTTTTTGTATCGAGGATTGTATCAATTACTTCCTTTATCTCTGCCTTTGAAAAGCCGTAGTAGGATTCAAGCACCCAGACAATCTCAGCAATTACCATTTCGTTTGTTTCAAGCTTTACCTCTCCACTTTCTGCCTCTTTAAAAAGCTCCTTCGCCTTCTGGTAAAAAGACGCTACATCTCCTACAAGAAACCTCAGAAAGACATTGGTATCAACAAAGATAGGTTCATCCATCTTTCAGTCCCTCTTTGGCAATCTTTTTCGAAACCACTTTTTTGGTATATTCCCTTTCGCTTCCAAGTCCAACCTTTCTCCCCTTAGCGATCCCTCCGAGGCTCAGTATTGATTTCCTTTCCTTCTTCTTTAAAATCAGTATGCCATCTTTTACCTCAAAGAAAAGGCTATCTCCTTCCTTAATGTGAAGCCTTTCCCTGAATGGCTTGGGTATCGTTACCTGCCCCTTTTTCGTTATCGTGGGCATTTTCTTACCTCCAAAATTAGTATTACTTTATTTTAAGTATTACCAAATTTAAAAGTCAACCTTCTTTTAAAGGTGTAGAGCCTGTTTAAAAACTTGCAATATAGTGGAATATGTCATGCTGAACTCGTTTCAGCATCTAAGGAAATCAATGTGTTATGAGACCCTGAAATAAATTCAGGGTGACAAATAATGAGTTTTTAGACAGGCTCTGCATCCCCAATTTCATGATGGCAGGATATAGCATTTGAGCGGTTTCTTTTGCCGATAGTCGAATAAAATATTGATAAAAATAAAGAGGCAAAAGCCTCGGAGTCCGCCAGAGGCGGTCGAGAATGAGCGAAGATACTATATCCTGCCCTTATCACCATTCTAAATAAATTCCATCTAGTGAAAATAGAAATGTTTTCCCTTACACCTCTGGCAGCATGATATTTATCTGGGCTCCGGGAAAATACGAAAGATTAACTTCTTTTTCCTTTCCCCATGACCATTCGGGTATTATTGAAAGTTTTGCCGTTTCTGAACGGATGGAAAGTTTACCATTCCATTGGTTGACGAACCTTTTTACCGAAGCCAGCCCGTGTCCCCTTCCCTTGTCAAAATATCTTGATGCACCATGAATTAATGCCTTTTCTATTGCATCGAGATCGTCTCTTAATTTGAATCTTTTTGATAAAGATTTCCTGAAGCCTATCCCTATATCCATTACAGCAATCTTAACAACATTTTTATTCAGGTTCTGAAAGTGATATTTTTGTATCCCAACAAAACCGGTATCTTCGCTATGCTCAAGTATATTCTGGCATACCTCAGAAAGGGCCACTATAAAACCATCAATTGTTCTCTCATCATAGTGAAGATGTTTTGCAAGTATTGCATGGGCACGATTTTTAACCCTACCTACTATAAAATGGATGTCATCTGACTTCTCTATAGGTGTGATTTCAAGTAGGACATCTGAATATGAACTTCTTAAATATTTTTCTGGTATTTCTGGCTCTGAAGGCTCAAGCCTGAAGTACTTATCAATAAATTTAAAAAAATCCATCCTCTCAAGATATTTTATGACCTCCTCTGACTTAGGAAGAAAAAGAGTTTTTCGAACCTTTTCTGATTTCAAAAGTTCACCAATCTCGAGTAGACCAACCATGCCGTAGGGATCTATAAAGGTTGCATCCTGAAGATCAATGGTTGATGAACTTCTGAAGGTATATTGAGTTTGTTCGAAGGTGTCTTCTGTTATTTGTGTCATTGAATACACTTTATCAAATAGATGCTATACCTTCAACCTCTTTAGGATTGTAGGATAAATACTGATAAAGAAATAAGTTAAAGTCCTACAGAAAAATCAGATTAATACCGATGTATCTATATCAGTTTCCACTTTACAATAACTAAGAATTTACGTAACTAAGAATTTCTTTCTTGACTTTTGTTTATGATTAAGATAGTTTTTTTAGTAATAAAAATTTATGGAATGAATCATTGGGATAAACTTAAAAAGGGAGGTGATGATTCAAAAACGATAAATAGAAAACGTGTACTATGATGTGCAGAGCATAGTTAGAAGGAGGTGAATTATGAAGGAAGAGGATATTTTAAGTAAAAAACTCGTTAAGGTAGTAGAATCCCACGGGATTGACAGAAGAGACTTTCTGAAGTATTGCGCTGCGACAGCCGCGATACTCGGTTTATCGGAATTAGAGTTCACAACTAAGATTGCCCAGGCATTAGAATCTACTTCAAAGAAACCAGCTGTTATATGGCTGGAAGGACAAGATTGTGCGGGATGTACTATCTCTTTCACTCAAATACTTTATCCGCCTGCCGCTTCTATTATTCTTGATAAGATTTCCCTTAGATATCATGAGACAGCTATGGCAGCTTCAGGACATCTTACCGAGAAAGTTTTCCAAGACACGGTAAAACAAGGTGGATATGTCTTAATAGTTGAAGGCTCAGTCCCCTCTGCTGATGATCGCTTCTGCATGGTTGGTGGACGTCCCTTCAGAGTGCTTGTAGAAGAAGCAGCTAAAAAAGCAGGAGCAATAATTGCCGTGGGTGCGTGCGCTACTTATGGCGGTATCCCCGCAGCAACTCCGACCAAAGGCATAGGGCTTAATAAAGCTTTGCCTGGCAAGACAGTTATTAATCTTCCCACCTGCCCTGTTCATGCAGACCACTTAGCAGGAACGATCCTATACTTTCTTGCCACAGGGAAGGTGCCTGAGCTGGACAAAATCGGTCGCCCTGTAATGTATTATCGAGAACTGATTCATGATAATTGCAGACGCCGTGCCCATTTCGACGCAGGAGAATTTCTAACAGATTGGAACAACCCAGCACAAAAAGACTGGTGTATGTTGAAGAAGGGTTGTAAGGGACCGATGACTAACTCAGACTGTCCTATCCGCAGATGGAATAACGGAATAAGTTTCTGTATTGATTGTGGCGCTGTTTGTATGGGATGTGCTGAACCAGGTTTTTATGCTGAAATGTCTCCTCTTTATGCGGCTGAGAGTGAGATTTCAAAGAGAATATTGGCAATGAGAGAAGCCGGCTTATTCAAAAAAGAAACGTAAAAGGAGGTGAGATAAATGGCAAAGAAAATTACTATAGACCCAATGACGCGGATTGAAGGGCACCTGAAAATCGAGGTAGAGATTGATGGTGGAAAAGTTAAAGATGCATGGAGTAGTGGTACCATGGCCCGTGGATTTGAGGCTTTACTTACCGGAAGAGATCCAAGGGATGCCTCCTTTGTTACCAGCCGTTTCTGCGGAGTCTGCTATAGTGTCCATCAAATAACTTCTGCCCGTGCTCTGGATGCGGCTTTTGGGGCTAAGGTTCCTTGGGGAGGAAATCTAATCAGAAACCTTGTTATGGGTGCTGAGTACATATATGACCACGTACTTCATTTTTATCAGCTTAGTGCACTTGATTATATTGATGTTATGGCTATTGCCAATTATAAAGGTAAAGATAAAGACCTTCTATCTGTTAAGGATAAGATTGTTGGCTTAGTGAAAGCAAAAGATACTTATCCTTTAACACCACGCTATGAGCCGGATGAGTTTAGTGTTAAAGACCCGAATATAGTAATCTCTGCAGTCAAGCATTATATTGATGCCCTGAAGATGCATGCTAAGGCCAGAAATATGGGGGCTATATGGGGCGGAAGAACCCCTCATTATCAGAATATCGTTGTGGGAGGTGTTACCTCCTATCCTGATATTAACCAGTGGGCTCGTTTCCGCACTATGCTCGATGAGCAGAAAAAGTTTATTGAAGAAGTCTATATACCCGATGTCCTTGCCTTCGGAACAGGACCTCTCTGGAAGCTGGCAACCATGGGTGTAGGCGGTGGTCATCATAACTATCTCGCCTATGGAGACTTCCCTAAAGATGCTGAAGGGAAAAAACTTGTCTTCCCATCGGGTGTTATTATGGGCTTGAATCCAGCAGATATCAAAGTTGGGGCCTTTGATCCTAACAAGGTCACCGAATCGGTAAAACATTCATGGTATAAGGAAAAGAAGCCTGTGCATCCATACGATGGTGAGCAGGTTTTTGATCTTGATAAAAAGGGTGCATACTCTTTTGTTAAAGCTCCTCGTTATGATGGCAAACCAATGGAGGTAGGCCCATTAGCAAGGATGCTTGTAGCAAAAAATCCTGATGTCATCGGATTGGTTAAAAAGGGAGCAAAACCAGGTGCGGTAGCACGTCATGCAGCTCGAGCTATTGAAACCAAACTGATAGCAGATGCCTGCTACGGGTGGCTGGATCAACTCCTTACCGAGATGACCAAGCCAGGATTTAAGATTCACGACACTGAGCATTGGGAACCACCTGAAAGTGGAATGGGTGCTGGATTCCATGAAGCACCAAGGGGTGCTTTAGGGCATTGGATTAAGATCAAAAGCAAGAAGATCGAAAACTACCAGGCTGTTGTCCCTTCAACCTGGAATGCCTCGCCTCGATGTGAAAACGGAGTCCGTGGCCAATACGAAGAATCTCTTGTTGGTGCCCCCGTACCAAATCCTGAAAACCCGATCAATGTGGTACGGGTAATCCGTTCCTTTGATCCATGTCTGGCCTGTGCTGTCCACATCATTGACCCAAATACAAATGAGATCCGGAAATTCATCATAGAATAGACAAACCGACCATGCCTTCTGCAGCAGATTCGAAGGGGGGAGAGACAATCTCCCCCCAAAAAATTGTTATCCTCGGGGTCGGCAATCTTCTTCTCTCTGATGAGGGAGTAGGTGTTCACATAGCAAACGAACTCATGAAGATGGAGCTGCCCCCAGGGGTGTCTGTTGTTGAAGGCGGTACCGATGGCTTCCGCCTTTTAAATGTTATAACAGAGGCCGATCGGCTTATAGTTATCGATGCAGTAAAGGGAGGCGCTGAGCCTGGCTCCATCTATCGCTTCGACATCGACGAAGTTCAAAGCTGCCCATCTGGTTTTAAGACCTCTGTTCACCAGATTGGGATTTTAGAGGTCATAGATCTATCAGGACTGATACATAAAACACCCCATACAACGGTTATTGGTATCGAACCTAAATCTTTCGAAATGAGTATGGAATTATCTCCTGAAGTAAAAGCAAAAGTCCCGCGAATTATTGAGTTGATCTTTGATGAGCTTGGAAAGTATAATATAATAAAGCCAAATATTACGGGAGGTGATTACTAAAAATGTGCCTGGGGGTTCCTTCGAAAATAATTAGTATAGAAGACACTAAAGCTATTGTAGATGTCTTGGGTGCAAGGAGGGAAATCAGCCTTCTCCTTTTAGAAGAGAAAGTAAATATTGGTGATTATGTTATCGTCCATGCTGGCTTTGCAATACAAAAGCTCCAACAAGAGGATGCTGATGAGAGGCTTGGTTATTTCAAGGAGTATTTAGAGGCATTAGATGCAGAGGAACAATTAGAATAACTAAAAGATCTCGCCACGGTTTTTGTTCTTAATTTCCATTTTTTAAAAAACTGTTAGCCCAAATAATGCAGACATTATTCAAAAATTTATTTAACTCGATATATTATTGAAAATATCTTTATTCATCTTTTTCACAAAAATATTCCAGAAACCATTAGTTAAAGGTACACTAAGGTATCGAAAAATAAATTTTTTCACAACATCTGCATTATCTCAATTGCATTATTTGGGTTAATACTTTTTTATATACGTAGGACAATTACCTACAGAGCTATAAGCCAAAATCTTACAAAAAAATCAGACTAATACCGATTTTTTATTAGAGAAGAGAGGCGTAAAATTTCTGTAGAGATATCTCTTCATAACCCCTCGTGGCAGCCAGATCCCCTTCTGGCTGCCTTTCGCCTCACCCAGACTATTCACAAATAAGCTATATTTTCAGAAGGAGACTGCATTTGAGCGGTTTTATTTTCTTGAAAAAACGTTTTGTTTTTTCAAGAAAATACCTCGGAGATCGAACGACCGAGAATGAGCGAAAATGCGGTCTCCTTCTGAAGGCATAGAGAGATAATTCATGAATAATCTTGGTTAGTTAGGAATTAAGCCTTTTTTATAAAATCTTTGAACCCCTTTAATATCTTAAGACCGAGTCCCTGACTCTTCTCAGGATGAAATTGGGTTGCAAAGATATTCTCCTTCCAAATCATAGAGGTAAAGGTTACTCCGTAATCAGTGGTAGTTGCCACTAAATCGTTACCATCAGGTACAACATAGTACGAGTGGACAAAATAAAAGAACTCTTCATCTTTTATGGCCTCAAGAATAGGCGGCCTTCTCAGAATCTTTATAGTGTTCCAGCCCATATGAGGAACCTTAAGGCTGTTTTCAGGGAATTTAACAACCTTTCCACTAAATATATTTAATCCTTCAAATCTGCCAAACTCTTCTGATTCTGTAAACAAGACCTGAAGCCCTAAACAGATGCCGAGATAAGGCTTCCCCTTCTGTATAGCCCTGATAATCGGCTCTATAAGTGACATTTCCTTAAGGTTTCTCATGCAGTCTCTAAATGCCCCAACACCTGGAAGGACAACAGCATGGGCATTATCCACAGCCTTTGGATCTGAGACAATCATTGCATCAGCTCCAACTTTCAGGAAACCCTTTTCAACGCTCCTCAGATTACCCATTCCATAGTCAATAATTGCTATCATGGTTTATTATACAATAGTGCAACAGCACTGAAAGGTTTCCGGAATCTATTTCATGTTTATCCCTGACTTTATCGAATCCTTTAAAAAAGATGGTAGATTCAAACATCAAATCACAGAAATTAAATACATTCCTCCTGTAAAGCCGAGGTATAAGGAACTTACTTTATCTATCAGACTTAGAGATGTTTTGAGAAGGCGAGGCATAGAGCTATTTTACAGCCACCAGGTCGAGGCCATAAATTTAATAAGAGAAGGGGAGAATGTTGTTGTCATGACTCCAACGGCAAGCGGTAAGAGCCTTATATATAACATTCCTGTGCTTGAATCCATTATCGAAAAACCAGAGCAAAGGGCATTGTATATATTTCCGTTAAAAGGGCTTGAACAGGATCAGGTAAAAAACCTTAATGAACTTTTTGAAGCGGTTTGTGACCTCACTGAGCCCTCTCCCCTTGCGGGAGAGGGCAGGGGTGAGGGGGATAAGAGGAGTTCCTTAAAGGAGACAAAGTCCACCTTGCATTTTGGTGAGGTTTATGATGGTGATACCACTGCTTATAGGAGGAAAAAAATAAGAGAGGCAATCCCTAAGGTCATTTTCACAAACCCTGATATGCTTCACCTTGCTTTTAATCCTTTTCATAAAAAATGGGAGGAATTCTTCAGGAATTTAAGATATGTGGTTATTGATGAAATACATACTTATAGGGGGGTATTCGGCTCAAATGTTGCCCATGTGATACGGCGGCTAAGAAGGATATGTACATACTATAGGTCCAATCCTCAATTTATTGCAGCTTCTGCAACTATAGCAAATCCAGCCGAACTTGCAGAAGAACTCGTTGGGGTCCCCTTTAAAGTTGTCTCTCAGAGTGGGGCACCCCAGGCAGGAAGATATTTCATATTTATTAACCCGATAGATAGCCCTTATACGGAAACGACAAGACTATTTATAAGATGTGTAGAAGCAGGGCTTAGAACGATCGTCTTTACAAAGGCAAGAAAGATAACAGAACTTATATATTCATGGATTATAAGCCATGCACCTGAGCTTGAGGGCAGGGTAAGC
>Ga0187774_10000772_pt1 | contig 11142 bp, 11 predicted proteins | sample 0216_BV02_MP05_2_FD_133152 | JGI IMG/M metagenome (GOLD analysis project Ga0187774, IMG submission 133152) | Tropical peat soil microbial communities from peatlands in Department of Meta, Colombia - 0216_BV02_MP05_20_MG | ecosystem: Environmental > Terrestrial > Soil > Wetlands > Peat | place... | reverse complement strand
TGAGAGGTATCCAGTAGCTACAGACAGAAGCATTGTCATAGAGTGCTGGGATGAGAAATTGATACTTCACGCCTGCAACGGAGATCAGGTCAACTCCGCGCTTGCGAAGATAGTCGGTTCGCTTCTGTCCGAAAGAGATCACATGGTGAGCACAAGCAGGGATCCGTACAGGATCATCGTTGATCAGCACGTGGATCCGAGTGAGCTGCTGAGCAGGCTCAAGTCTCTGAACGACAGTCAGACGGAGGAGCTCCTTCTCTCCGGAATAGAGTCAGTGGGCATGTTCAAAAGGAGGGTGATCCACGTGGGGAGGAGGTTCGGCGTGATCGAACGGAATGCCGACCTCACTTCTATACAGGTGGACAAGTTGGCCTCTATGTTGAAAGGTACGCCTGTATTTGAGGAGGCGAAGAAGGAACTCTTACAGAAGGACTATGACGCCGACAAGTTGAAGGTCTTCCTGTCGGAACTGAGGAATGGGACTCTGACAGTCGAGGTCATCGAAGGGAGGCAGTTACCGTCGCCGCTGTCACGGGCCGCGCTCAGGAGAACTGAAACGCACGTTGATCTCTTCCCACCAGACAGAGTCGACAAGATACTCCTGAGGTACGCGCTTGCACGGCTCCGAAGTGGCATACTGACCCTGATTTGTGCTGAGAACTTGGACTACTTCGAGACGCTTCGAGTAGCGGACATGACTTTTCCCCTGAAGTGTCCCTCTTGTGGTTCCGGCTACGTGGGCGTCGTGCCGGACGAGGACGCGGCGAGGGCAGTGAAGTACAGACCGAAGTCCAGGAAGAGTCAAAAAGTTCTTGAGAGAGCTAGGAGGACCGCCCTGCTGCTTTACAAGTACAGAGAACAGGCAGCGATGGCTCTGGTCGCCAGGAGGGTTCCGCTCAAAGATATCGAGTCGATCCTTGAACCTCCGAAGTCTGACGAAGAGTTCACGAAGGCGATAGTCGACGCGGAACGGAGAGTGTCGTTCAGAAGCTACTGAAAGCGACTAGGCTCCAAAGACATACCTCAGGAGAGATCGGGTGTCGATCTCAACCCTAGCCCTCCAGCCCAACAAGAGCGAATCCCCCTCCTCTTCCAGATACCCCCACTTGATGTATTTCGAGAGGAAATTGCGCACCTTCCACTTCGGGAACTTCTGTCTGAGGGTCTCCTCGACCTCCGACCTCGCTGCCTTGTCTCCCCTTGAACCTATCGTGGCGAGGCATATTGTCAGGCCTGCCAGCTCGTCTATGCTCCAGCCTGACGTTTTCGCGTCCGAAACCTTCAGCGGGTCGGTCAGCACCAAGACGAATCTGGCCGTACTGAGCGTGTCTTCAGGTGTGTCTAGGGAGAGTTCTGCCCCGTCGTCCCCAACCGCCTTTATGGTCATGCCTAGGGGCTCGATTTGAGACCTTAACATCTTCATCACTCTAGAATAGCCTGAGCCGAGGGAACGCTTCAACTCCCAGCCCTTGACCCCAGGTATCCTGTGTGACTTGAAGAACAGAAGCTGTGCCGCACGTCTGATCTTCGCAGGTAACCCGGATGACTCCATATCAACTCACTATCGTTATGATACTCTCTGCTTCCGTCGGTCGTCCCTTTGTGGCCCCCTCCTTTGCTACTATCCAGAACCTCCTCTTGAGGGGTTCCTTCTCGACCACGGCGTATCCATAGGACAGCATGAAGCTGATAAGCACGGCCCGTCGGAGCCTTTCGTTCAGACTACCCTCACCCAACAGTTCTTCATACAGCAGCCTTCCGCCTCTGTTCTGGAGTTCTTCGTGCAACCTCAACATCTCCTCGGAGATGAGCTCATCATATGTGACCCCAAGGGATTCCAGGCTCTCGCCCAGCAAAGGTTCCGTCTCCTCAGCGCCGATGGTGTAATCCTTCAGGTTGCTCCAATACTCGTAAGATCTTCTCATCATCTCGAGGCTCAGCACGTCTCGCCCAGTGCTTGGTCGCCACGACTGCAAGAAGGCGTCGGCTAGTCTCTCTGTCGAGGATCCCATGACCGCCAGCCTGATCAAGAACGGGTCCACATAGAGCACTGATGACTTGTCCCTGAGAAATTTGCTCTGGCTGTACACCAGTATCGCGAAGTTGTACAAGGCTTCCATGTCCAACTCGATGTGCTTGAACTGCAGGCTTTTCTTGATGAGTTGTCTGAGCCTAGACAGCCGGGGCTCCAGCTGGACAGCGAGTGGGTCGGACCCACTCCTCATGATTGAAGATAACTCTACTATGAGGTCCTTGAGTTCCTTCTCCACCTGTCTCTCAGACGTTCTCGACAATGTTGATCACCGAGGTTCCGCTCACTTTCTGCACAACTATGCCCACAGCTTTGGTGATTGTCTTGGGCACTTGCCCAGGAGTCACCACCAAGTATGACGCTTCGGGATTGTTGTTCGCTTCTTGCTCAACGAGCTTGAAGAAAGTCTCCCTGTTCCGTGGGTCCATGTGTATGTCAAATTCGTCCAGCGCCCTCAGCGGAGACTGTATGAGTGACTGCAGAGAGAGCATGAATGCTATTATTGAAGAACTTCTCTCACCTCCACTCTGAGTGAAAGAGTTCAGTTCGACGAGCCTGCTTCCACCGAAGCTGACGAGGATCTGCACACCGGCCTGATCCATGTCCTCCGGACCCGTGAAGCGAATCTCCCCGTCCGCACCGATACTTCTCATCTTTTCCTTGAATGAATCGCTGAGTTGGTCCACCAGCTTGGTCACCTCTCTTCTCCAAAGCGTAAGCGTCTCGTCGATCTCGCCGAGAACGGACTCCTTGTTCTTCTTGACGGACAGGGACTTCTGCTCTATGTCATCATATGTCTTCCTGTAACTCTCGTAGATCTGCTCTGCGTTCTCAACAATTGAGCCCAAGGTAGCTAGACCGATCTGAGTGCCCTCGAGTTCCTTGGTGATTTCCTCACGATTCCTAATCCGGCTTGGTTTGGGGCCCAGCTCGGATGCCTTCTTGAGGGCATCCTCAGATGCATTCTGCGCGGATCTCATGCTTATCTCCACCCTGTTCTTTAGTCTAGTCAACAGGGAGAGGTTTCTCTTCAAGATGGCCTCCCTGACCCTTGCTTCTGCATAGTTCTCCACTGTGTGGGTCAGTTCCTGCCTCAGATGAGCCTCCTCACTTTCTCCCGCTCGGCTCGTGGAAGCGGTCAGCTCTCCCACCTCTTTCTGGAATCGAGTAAGCAAATCTGATACACGTCTTGCCGCATCTTCGATCCTCGAGCTGTACTTGCCAAGCCTTTCACTGATCTGAGCGTTCTTCTCGGTCAGTTGCTCAAGTTCTTGAGAGAGAGTCGCGTGTTCGGACCAAGCTTGCTCGATCTGCAGCTCGGTCATCCTCAGTTTCAGTGAGTCCCTCTTTTTCAGTTTCTCGACTTCTTCATGCCAAGTGTCGAGCGTGGCCTGTGCCTCGGACAGAAGCGAAGAGAGCTGTTTCTCTTCACTGGCAACTTCTGCCAGCCTCTCTCTCGCTTCTCTTATTCTGTCCCTGAAGTGAGTGAGGCCAACGGCCTTCTCTATCGTCTGCAACATGGTCTGAGTAGTCAGGGCCGCTATCTCCTCAACCATGTACTGATGCATTATGATGAATATGTTGTCCGGGTCTATGCCGAACCTGTTCAGAACGTCGTAGATCTCCAGCTTCGTGGCCTGTCTGAAGTTCATCTGATGCCAGTATTCGCCGTCTTCCCTGAGATAGCGCGTGATCACCAGTTCGTCAGTTCTGACCTCCGGTATCGGTCTAGATCCGTTCTGGGCTCTATTATCGAACACGAGCGTTATCCTCGCGATATCTTCGCCCCACCTTATGAGGTCGCTCAGCTTCCTGCCGCGCTCCGTGTGAGCTTGGCCCAGCCCAACCGAGAGGCCCAGAAGAATGGAGGACTTTCCTGCCCCGTTCGGACCCAAGACAAGATTGAGGCCGGCTGAGATGGGTATCCTGGCATACTTGTAGGTCATCAAATTCTCAAGTATGAGTTCTCTTAGCAGTAGTTTGCTCTGCCGTACCTGCCCAACTGGCCTCTCGGCTATCACAGTCGGTCTCAAGTTTTGAACTTCGTTAAAAACCTATCCCGAGCGTTGTCAGCACTACGGTTAATATAACTGGCTGTCCGAAGTTGAGGTGCTGATGGTATTAGCTGGCAAGGTGTTCAGAGTTGTCGAACAAGTCTCATTAGAGACTATTGCAGAGAAACTCAGTGGCTACAGGAACGAGCAGACTATTGAGGGGTCTGATTTGTCCTTGCTGACCGAGATAAAGGACCTGAACTCGAGCAAGGATGAACTGTCTGGGATCATATCGAGAGACGTCCCTGTAAGGCTGCGTCAGAGGGAGGAGATGGAGATCACGTTCAAGACCGTCGATACGCCATTCCTGTTCAGACAAAGGAAACCCGACATGTTGCTTCTCGTAGCAGAAAGGAAGCCCGTCGCAAACGCAATCGCGAATCTATTCTCATCCACACTCTTCCTCTCTCTAGGAGGGGTTCTGAATGCTGAGATCACCCCAAAGACGCTTGAATCGTACCACAGAAGAAACCCCGAGGGGACGAAAGTGATGTTCTTCGATGGGCTTGAGATCCCCAACCTAGATAAGATATCGCTGTATGGCCCTTCGATATCCGACACGTCGCTGTATCCGACCTATGTGTCGCAGGGCAGCATTTGGTATGCAGTCGTGACCTCAAGGAAGTACGGTTACGTTGTGGGAGTGACGAGGGACGCAGTGGTGACCATTTTCAACAGAATGAGTGTCGAAGATTTCATCGGCTTCGTGAAAGATGAGATATTCGAGTTGATCGGGACTGCAAAAGAACAGCCAAGACGCTAGTGGACGTGTGACGTCACGTAGTCTGAAATGGAACTGAAGGTACTGTCTTCCAGCCAACCGAATCGATGAAGCTCATCGGCGACCTCCATGAGAGTCGCTACGCATGCAAAGTGTACATGCTTCTCCTCGAGAAGCTTTGTCCCTCCTTCCTGTTTGTCCAGAAGCACACAGTACCCGTGCAGCACGCCCCCTTCATTCTTGACCAGCTTGGCTATTTCAAGTGCCTTCTTCCCCGTGGCGATGACATCATCGACAACAACTATCTTGTCTCCTGAGAACATAGTGCCAAGAACTGGCCCATACTTGTCCTCAGAAGGCGTCCTGCGCAATACGACCAGAGGCTTGTCCAAGAACTGAGAGGCGAGTGTGGCGATGGGCAGGCCGCTATGGTCTGAGCCACCGATTCTGTTGTAGTTCTGCCCAAACTCGTCCTTGATGACTGTGCAGAGTTCCTTGGTGGCCGCAGCGAGCATGGTGGGATCCTGCCAGAGTTTGTTCAAGTCGAAGTGAAGTGGGGCTGGCTCTCCCATGTCATTGGTGAAGTAGCCCAGCTGTAGTGCTTCTGTCTGAGCGATTGCCTTAGCAAGCACCTTCACTCTATCCATATATCTGCATCTCTCCTGGATGGATCGTCTTCACCTGCGTCTTGTCGCAGACCTTCTTGACACTCGCCTTGAACTTCTGGATGTCAGTGCCGTGAAAAGGAACAACGATCCCTGATTTGATCAGCCCAGCAACTTGTGCGCCGCTGACAGGCGACACTCCGGGATCCAGACCTATGGGGACGAACGCAATGTCAGGTTCCTGCTCTGACACTACTTTCATGTCTTCATTTGGCAAACTGTCACTGGCGTGGTAGATCCTCAGGCCGTTATCCAAGATAATCATGTAGGTTAATGGTGTCTTGGCGGTGGGATGGTTGCTCCTGAACGCTGATATCGTCATCATGTCCATTGACAGCTCATCACCTGGGTTCATCACCTTAATGGTGTCCTTGTTGATGAGTCTCCTGAGGAGGACGGCCGAGGTTTGATCTGCGATGATGGGAGGAAGATCTTCAGGAGGCGCTACGCCGTACGGCTTTTGTTGGACTGCGCCCGCGAAGTCGTTCTTCAGCGCCTTGTGCAGGGAGAAAATGAAGTTCTCGTCGAGATGGTGAGAGTGTTCGTGGGTGACAAGTATGACGTCGGGCCTGAAATTGTTGGGAAGAGTGGAACGGGTTGTATCAATGAGTACGTTATACATAGGAGATCTTATGATGAGGCCGGAGCGGTCGTTGGTTCTCATGACAGCTGTCTGTGATTTGCCCAGACCGATTTCGGCCATGTCAGAGACGTTCAATTTCAGGACTTTGATAATCGCTCGGCTTCATGCTTAAAAGACTTCCTACCGTTCTCCGCGTGTTAGTTGACTGAGGTCCATGTGCCGTACGGTCCCACTCGCATTTTCCTCACTGTGGAACCCGAGGAACTGCTGTGCGTGAGGGATCCGGAGACTAAGACGTGGATCACAGACTATCCACTTGAGAAACGGGTTCACCTCCCCGAATCTCTTCGGCGCGTGTTGGTTCGCATCGACCTCAGGTTGGCGCTGGATCAACACACGTTGGACAACGCGATGAAGACGCTGAGAGGCGAGTTGCCAGAGGATTGCGCTGTGAATGTACAAGTTATGTCACCGAAGTCCAATCAGAACCATTTCAAGCAATTGGCTCTGGGAGAAGCTCCTCCACCTGAAGATCTGTCTCGATCCGACGCCTTCGTGATCGTTTTGTCGAAAAGCACTTGTTATCCTTTCATTGATCTGCTAAGCGGGTTGGGTGAGGCCGCCTATCCAACTGGAGGGAGTGGGCTCTTGGAGTCAATTGATCACTATCTCGCGGGCGAAGAAGAAAAGGCCGTCGACCTACTGCTGGATCCGCTGAAAGGCTCTGAGTCGAACACGGTGGTGGCATTCGTTGACGGAGGAGACAAGGCTCCTACCGCTCTAGCTCACTACCATGTGGAACAGATCAGGCAGATGTACTCGTTCTATCGCGAGTCCAACCGAAGTGACATACCCGATGACGCCAATGCGTTGATAGGTGGCCTCGGAGGAGAGGCGACTGATTCTGTTCCTTCCGTTGGGATCCCGTACATGCTGTCTGCCTTATCCTCCTCACGATTTGAGGTCGCGGGATTTGTTGGAATGTGGAGTCAACCAACAATAGATCTTCCTCTATTCGCCTCAGCCAACCTACCTGAACGTGAACTCAGAAGCAAGATCGAGGGCAGGTTTGATTGGCACGATCTCGTGCTCTACATCCTGCGACAAGCCAGATCAGATGAGAGGACTAGGCTAGTGACCTCTATGCCCCCCGCCTTGGTCTCTAAGATAATGAAATGGAAAGTGCTTAGTACCGGCTCCGACCTGCTGAGATCTCTAAGGAGATCAGTACAAGGTGAGTTCAAGTTGGCCATAGTCAGAGATCTGTCCCTAGCGTTCGTGCCTAGAAGATCAGAACACGGAGAAACAGAGCAGGAAAACTGAGAGCGCAACGCCTAACATGACCTTAGTCGATAGGCTCAGGCCACTGACGTCATCAAGTGGTCCCGGGTGATCTCTGAATCCCCACGTGAGTGTGGCGAAGAGGGCCATGAGCCAGAACCCGGCCAGCAGCAGCCCGATGATCGAAGCAATGGTGAGCCACTTGTGTCCCTGCTGACCTAGGGCTCCCCTAGCGGCATGTCCTCCGTCGAGTTGCCCAGCTGGAAAGAGGTTGAGGAACGTTAACGCGAAGCCCAGCCAGACTGGGGTGGCGAGAGCTCCCATGAACAACGCTCCATCTCCCTTGCTCAGGAGCATGGCAAGCAGTTGCAGGGCTGGCTGCATCCCGGTCAGCGGCACGCCTGTCTGTTCACTGATTTGCAGTGCCTTTTCGATCGGTATCTGAACTCCAGTTACGATGGCCACTGCCCCGAGCGCAACCGCCGTGATGAAGCCAAACAGAGGGCCCGAGATGCCTATGTTGACCAGCTCATCTCTGTTCTTGGGTACATCCTTCTGGAGTATGACTGCTCCGAATGTCGGGTAGACGCCAGGAATGCCAGGTATGAAGTACGGACCACTTGTTTGAATCCCAGAATTCATCGAGGTCAATTTATGTCCCAGCTCATGGACACCTAACACAAGAAGGAACCCGATGACATAGGTGGCCAGACTGGCGATGAATGTCGTCTCCACCCCCGCCGCCGACTCGATCGCCTGAATCAGTGGGAACCGGAGGACAAAATCCAGCCCAATCGTCACGGCCGTGATGAGTAGAGAACCAAAGACCCAAAACAGATTCTCCTTCGATTGACGTTGAGGTGCGGATCTGACCACCGACAGTACAACATCATCACCCTTCCTCCTCAGTATTGGCAGAAAGCCGACGTCCTTCATCTTGTCAAACAGAGAGAGGAACTTCTGCTTCGTGTCGATTGGTACCACGTAGAAGTTTGTCGAGTACGGGGTCTCCTCCATGCCCAATACTTGGAAGCCCGCCTCCCTCACGGCATCGAGGATTCCGGACTGCATCCTGTGGCGGCCACAAGTTGTCGGATATAAGCTAATCAGAAAATACTGAGTCCAAGTGAGAGGTGTCAACTCCATCTTTCACGCCCAACGCGTCTGCTCGGCAAATCCCTAATAGCCACCTGCCGTTAGCGATGGCTCAATCTGCCCATGGAGGCCTCAAAGAACTCCCTCGCGACGAGGAAGGCACGCATGAGTGATCTTCCGGAAGTAATTGAGATAAACCGCCAGGAGCTGCCTGAGAACTACAGTCCTGACTTTTTCAGAGAAATGCTTGAGGAACAGGGCGACTTCTTCTTCGTCGAGGAAGACCGGGGGAAGATCGTCGCATATGTCATGTGCAGAAGAGAAGCTGGTTTCTCCCCCTTCGGTGAATACTTTTCGCTATCACCTCGTGGCCACGTGGTGAGTCTGGCCGTAAGGTCAACACATAGAAGAATGGAGATCGGTAGGTCGCTCATGCGAATGGTCCACGAGGCCATGAAGAACGTTGGGATCAGAGAATCTTATCTGGAGGTCAGGACAGACAATGCTCCCGCCATTGCATTATACAAGAGTATGGGCTATGAGATCAGGAAGACAATCGGTGCCTACTACATGGATGGCACCGACGCCCACATAATGGTCCTTCGGCTCTAGACTGTGGCCCTTTCTGCCACTGTGCGAATATGTCAAGAAATAGAAAGATCGGAGGGACCGACTAGGTCTTTCTTCAACCCAATCCCAGCCGATCCGCAGTCTTCCGATTCTGTCGCTCCTATGCTGATTTCTGGAGAGTTATCTCGATAGTGGATACGTTTCTCTCTCTGAAGCCCTCCTCCCTCGGAGGCATGACTTCGGTTCCGATCTTGATCTCTTTTATGACCAAGACATCCTTCAGGAACCTTCTCTTCAGTATTTCGACCGTGTCCACCGCCTTTGATATCGCTCTTCCTCTTGCTCTGAGTATGGCATCGTGTCCGCTTGTGATCTGCATGAATGCAGCCGTCGCATACACCAATGCGCTTTTCTTGCCGATGAAGATGATGTTCGATGGGATTCTAGGAGCTTCTGGTTTTGGTGCTTCTGATTCTGCCATTGTGTTCTACACCTCTAGTTTGCAGCCGTCGATTCGAACGAGTTTTGTTATAAGTCTTTACTGGAAATATGTCTCTATCACACAAGGTCAGACAGCGGGATGTCAACGTAGGAACCGTCCGGAAATGTTCTTCTGAGGGACAAAGGTAGCAGGCCACTCGCCAGTTCCCGTGTCGCGGCTTCCAGAGGATCCCATGACGTCTCGTCCATCGTCACGAGCGGAGGAGCACCGAGTGTGAGCTGCAACGCACGCAGACCTATGACCCTCGCCCTCTCGAATCTGGTCAGTTTTCTGGCAGATCTCATGTTGCCGTTCTCTGGACTTCCTTTCGTCGGACTCAAGTTCATCCTTCCTTGCCTTTGGCTGGTGCCTTGAACTTGCTGGCTGCTGTTATCCTATCAATCCTCAGAAGGGACACTGCGGTCTCGACGGCGGCCATGAGCGCAGCCTTCTTCATAGCCAAGGGCTCAAACAGCCCCGTCTTTCCCGCATCGATGATCTCACCGGTCATGTCACCTGTCGCGGCTGACCTCTTTCCGGACGCATGCGCAGCTCTCAACTTGGCCTCGACGTCCTCACCTCTCCAACCGGCATTTCGCGCCAGTGTCACGGGTATCGCTTCCACAGATTCTGCAAACTGCTCCATCACAACCGATACCCTCCCTCCCTCCTTCCGGGCGGCGTTCGCTATCTCCCTACTGACCTCAACCTCAATCGCCCCACCCCCCAGAACGGCCTTGGGTTCCTTGAACACAACCCTGAGCATGTTGAGTGCCTTCTTGAACATCCTCTCAGTCTCGCCGACTATCTTGTCGTTCGCGCCTCGGAAGATGACATTCACGACCTTGGCGCCCTTACCCGCCCTCACGAACGACCACTTTTCATCGCCCAACTTTCTCTCCTCCACCGACTCAGCCCTTCCAAGGGCCGAGGGAGTCAATTCCTCAAGGTTGGTGACCAGTTTCGCTCCCGTGGCGAGCGCGATCTTCTCCATGTCTGACTTCTTTATTCTCCTCACCGCAGAGATGCCTCTCTTTGCGAGCAGATACTGCACATAGTCGTCTATCCCCTTCTGGCACAAGACGACATTAGCTCCTGATTCTCCGAGTTTCTCCACCATGTCCTTGAGCGTCGTTTGCTCTTGTTCGATGAAACCTTTCAGCGCCGCGGGATCCTTGAACTTCAGCTTTTCGTCGAACTCCGTCTTCTTGATTTCGAGACTGAAATCAATCAAGGCGATCTTCGCATTCGAGATCAGTTTGGGCATCGCAGGATGTACGAACTCCTTGTCAAGAGCCACGCCCTCGACGAGTACTGTGTCAGACACAACTTCTCCGCTCTTCTTGTCGAGCTTCACCCTGTCCAGATCCAGCTTGCCTTCTTCGCCGACCCTCATGGCAGCTTCTACGGCTAGTTCCGCCAACAAGTCCCTCTCCTGCTCAGATCTGGCCCCGCCCACTGCAGTCCTCGCGATGTGAAAAAGTGTCTTCCTGTCGCCAGTGTCGACCTTCTTGGCCTCCTTCTCCATGACGCGACTTGCGGCCGCGGCGGCTCTCAGGTAGCCTTCGGTGACCACCGTGGGGTGAACGCCTTGACCTGCCAAAGTCACGCCACGCTTTATCAGTTCGGACGATATGATCACGGACGTTGTCACACCGTC
>Ga0187774_10000771_pt1 | contig 11142 bp, 11 predicted proteins | sample 0216_BV02_MP05_2_FD_133152 | JGI IMG/M metagenome (GOLD analysis project Ga0187774, IMG submission 133152) | Tropical peat soil microbial communities from peatlands in Department of Meta, Colombia - 0216_BV02_MP05_20_MG | ecosystem: Environmental > Terrestrial > Soil > Wetlands > Peat | place... | reverse complement strand
GACTTGGAAGCGAACCGCGTTCCGATCGTCGGCACGACCCCGGACATGATTGACTGCGCGGAGGACCGCGAACGTTTCCGAAAGATGCTTGATGAACTCGACCTCAAACAGGCTCCCAACCGCACCGCGCGCACGCCGCAGGAAGCACTGCGGCTGGCCGAAGAAATTGGCTATCCACTGGTAGTTCGGCCGAGCTACGTGCTGGGGGGGCGCGCCATGGAAATCGTGCACCAGTCGGAAGACCTCGAGCGCTATATGCGAGAAGCAGTAAAAGTCTCCAATGATTCACCGGTGCTGTTGGATCGTTTTCTCAATGATGCAATCGAGGTGGATGTAGACGCGGTATGCGACGGGAAGGACGTGCTTATCGGAGGCATTATGGAGCATATCGAACAGGCGGGCGTACACTCCGGCGATGCCGCATGCTCACTGCCACCTTTTAGCCTCTCAAAAAAGCTGCAGGACGAACTGCGTCGGCAGACTTCGGTGCTGGCGCATGCTCTGAAAGTGGTTGGGCTAATGAATGTGCAGTTCGCGATTCAGAGCGAAACCGTTTACGTGCTTGAAGTCAATCCGCGCGCGTCGCGAACTGTGCCCTATGTATCGAAGGCCACGGGCTTGCCGCTCGCTAAAATCGCCGCGCGCTGCATGGTCGGGCGTACGCTGAGGCAGCAAGGCGTGGAGATTGAGGTGCAGCCGAAGTACTTCTGCGTCAAGGAGGCGGTATTCCCATTCATCAAGTTTCCGGGAGCCGATACCATCCTCGGTCCGGAAATGAAATCCACCGGAGAAGTCATGGGCGTGGGCGCGACATTCCCCGAGGCGTTTGTGAAATCGCAAATAGCGGCAGGCGAAAAACTGCCTTCTTCCGGCAAGGTGTTTATCAGTGTGCGCAATGCCGACAAGTCGCGCACCGTGGAGATCGCAAATACTTTACAGTCGCTCGGCTTCAGCCTAGTGGCAACGCGCGGCACCGCGGCGGTTCTTTCGGCCGCAGGAATCGCAGTTGCGCCAGTCAACAAGGTTGCCGAGGGTCGGCCGCATATTGTCGACATGATCAAGAACGGCGAAATAAATCTGATCATTAATACCGTGGAAGACAAGCGGGCAGTGCACGACTCATATTCAATTCGCCGCGCCGCGTTGCAGCGCAGAGTCGCTTATTACACTACCCTTGCCGGAGCGCGCGCGGCGTGCGCAGGGATTGCGCAGATGGGTGAATTGTGTCCCTACGAACTGCAAGCTTTACATCGGGACATCGCCGCGCGCCAATAACCGGCACCCTTTAATGCTATTTATTTTTTGTTGCAGCAGCGATATAAAATAGGAGCTAGCACATTTTGTGACTAGTTCAATTTCAGGATCAGCATGACGAGCAAGATTCCACTAACGGTAAACGGGGCAGGAAAATTGCGCGGTGAATTGCAGCAGCTCAAGACCGTGCAGCGACCGGCTGTAATAGCGGCGATTGCCGAAGCACGCACACATGGCGATCTGGCGGAAAACGCCGAGTATCATGCCGCCAAAGAGCGGCAAAGCTTCATTGAAGGACGCATCGCCGAGCTGGAAACAAAGCTCGCCAACGCCCAGATCATTAATCCCGCGCTCCTCGACGCAGATGGCTCTGTAGTCTTCGGCGCCACGGTAGAACTCAAGGATCCTGCCGGTGGTGAGACTTTCACTTATCAAATTGTCGGCGACGATGAAGCGGACATCAAGCAGGGTAAAATTTCTATCAGCTCTCCCATTGCCCGTGCCCTGATCGGCAAATATGCGGGGGATGTCGCCGAAGTTCAGGCGCCCAGCGGAGCGCGAGAGTATGAAATTTTGGATGTAAAGTATATATAATGCGGTACATGGCAGATCTTGCAGATAGTTTGCACTGGATCGCAGTGACCTTATGGACCGGGGCGCTGTGGGCGATTGGATTCATAGCCGCGCCGCTGATCTTTGTCACTCTCGAAGACCGCGCGCTGGCATTGATGCTCGCAGGGAAAATGTTTGCCGTGGTGGCTTACATCGGGATGGGTTGTGGAGCTTACCTTATTTTATTTCGCATTATCAGGCAAGGCGTCATTTCCTTCAGACAGTCTTTCTTTTGGGTTGTAATGGTGATGCTGCTACTCACGTTGCTGGGTCAATTCGGAGCACAACCTGTGCTGGATCTGGCAAAGAATTGGACGCAGACAAGGCAGGTCGTGGAGAGCATACTGCAGGACCGTTTTGCTACATGGCACGGCGTTTACAGCGCGCTCTATGTGGTGCAAAGTGTGCTCGCGTTGGTGTTGGTGGTGCAACAACCGACTGCCGCCCCGTAATCTATCCTGATGACGCACGAGTCCTGCCCGTTAAGCCTTTAACGGGTTTCCATCTGATGAAGCGAACCAAGACCAGCAGTGCCTGGATGCGCGAGCACGTCAACGACTTTTACGTGAAAAGCGCAAAAACGCAGGGTCTTCGTTCGCGCGCCGCGTTCAAGCTCATGGAAATCGACGAGCGCGACCGGTTATTGGCGCCGGGGATGCTGGTAGTTGACCTGGGCGCCGCGCCTGGAGGCTGGTCGCAGGTAGCAGCCGAAAAGGTGGGCGGGCGCGGGAAAGTCATCGCGCTAGATACCCTGGAAATGCAGCCCATTGCTGGGGTAGATTTCATTCGCGGGGATCTCCACGACAATGTTGTATTGGATAAGCTGCACAGCAAGCTTCAGGGAAAAGGTGCAGACCTTGTAATTTGCGACATTTCGCCCAATATCAGTGGCGTCGCAAGCCATGACCAGGCACGGACAATGGAGCTCGCCCAACTTGCAATGGAGTTTTCTTTGCAAGCGCTGAAACCGCAAGGGGGGTTGCTGGTCAAAGTTTTTCAGGGCATCGGTTTTGAAGATTTCTTGAAAGCCATGCGCGGCCGCTTCAAACGAGTGATTTCGCGTAAACCCAAGGCCTCGCGCGGAAGAAGCAGGGAAATTTACTTGCTAGGCAGGGGCTTAAGACAGTGCGGGCAGGGCTAACACAAGGCGATAAATAAGGATACAATGCAATTTTAAGGTAATTTCTTATGTGGGCGTTTAGGAGTGAATTTGAATAATTTAGTGAAAAATTTGGTGATCTGGTTGGTAATTGCACTGGTGCTCATGTCGGTGTTCAACCAGTTCAGCGCACGGCAGTCTGTGCAGTCGCCGATGGAGTATTCCCAATTTATAGACGAGGTGAAGCAGGGCCACGTTGCCAAAGTCACAATCGAAGGCCGCACACTCAAAGGGGTCAAGACCGACGGCAAGCGCTTCATCACCTATTCGCCGTCCGATCCATGGCTGGTGAGCGACCTTTTGAAAAATGGCGTGATCATCGAGGCCAAGCCTGATGAGGAGCCTTCGCTGCTGGTGAATATTTTCGTTTCCTGGTTCCCGATGCTGTTGCTGATAGGCGTGTGGGTTTTTTTCATGCGCCAGATGCAGGGAGGCGGGAGAGGAGGCGCGTTCTCATTCGGAAAGAGCCGCGCGCGCATGATGGATGAATCGAACAACCAGGTGACGTTTGCCGATGTCGCGGGGTGCGAAGAAGCAAAAGAAGAAGTTGCGGAATTGGTGGATTTTCTGCGCGATCCCGGCAAATTTCAGAAACTCGGAGGCCGCATCCCGCGAGGGGTGCTGATGGTGGGCAATCCTGGAACCGGCAAGACCTTGCTGGCGCGCGCCATCGCGGGAGAAGCCAAGGTGCCTTTCTTCAGTATTTCCGGCTCCGACTTTGTGGAAATGTTCGTCGGCGTGGGCGCGGCGCGGGTGCGAGACATGTTCGAGCAGGCAAAGAAACATGCTCCGTGCATCGTGTTCATTGATGAAATTGATGCTGTTGGCCGTCAGCGCGGCGCGGGATTGGGCGGCGGCAACGATGAGCGCGAACAAACGCTCAACCAATTGCTGGTGGAAATGGACGGATTCGAGACCGGCGCCGGCGTGATCGTGATCGCAGCGACCAACCGCCCCGATGTGCTCGACCCGGCGCTGCTGCGCCCGGGCCGTTTTGACCGCCAGGTTGTGGTGCCGCTTCCCGACATCCGCGGTCGTGAGCAAATTCTATTAGTACATATGCGCAAGGTGCCGATCGCACCCGACGTGCGCGCGGACATATTAGCGCGCGGCACACCAGGCTTTTCCGGCGCCGATCTTGCCAACCTTGTGAATGAAGCGGCACTGTTTGCCGCGCGCTTCAACAAGAGACTGGTTGACATGGACGATTTCGAGCGCGCCAAGGACAAGGTCATCATGGGGACGGAACGCCGCTCCATGGTGATGCCGGAGCACGAACGTCGCAACACTGCTTTTCATGAATCGGGGCATGCAGTTGTGGCGCGGCTTTTGCCGAAAACCGATCCGGTGCACAAAGTTACCATCATTCCCCGCGGACGCGCCTTGGGAGTAACCATGCAGCTGCCGCAGGAAGACCGCTACAGCATGGACCGCGAACACATCTTGCAAAATATTGCAGTGCTGTTCGGCGGCCGCATTGCCGAAGAAATCTTCATGAATCAGATGACCACGGGCGCTTCCAACGACTTCGAGCGGGCCACGGAGCTGGCGCGACGCATGGTCACCCAATGGGGCATGTCCGATACATTGGGGCCGATGATTTACGGCGAGAACGAGGGAGAAGTTTTCCTCGGCCGTTCCATCACCACTCATAAGAACGTATCTGAAACGACAATGCAGAAAGTGGATGCGGAAATCCGTCGCATTGTTGACGAACAATACAAACTCGCGCGACGGCTCATCGAAGAAAACCGCGACAAGGTGGAGGCGATGGCAAAGGCGCTTTTGGATTGGGAAACCATAGATTCCGATCAGATCGGCGACATCATGGAAGGCAGGCCGCCGCGGCCTCCCAAGCCGGTTCAGCCTCCGCAGACCTCCCGGGAAACGCCACCCGGAGGGGCGACCGCGACGACACAGCCGGCAAGAGAAACCTGAGATTCGAGAAAAGTGAGGGGTTTGGAGCACGGGGGCAACTGCCTTCAAGACCTTTCCTCCTGCTCCTCGCATGTATCTTCTTTGCGGTAAATTCAAGCTCGATTTGTCTCGGCCCCTGATCATGGGGATCGTCAATGTCACGCCCGATTCTTTCTCCAATGGTGGCCGGTACGCAACGACTGGGGCTGCAATAGCACACGGCTTGCGACTCATTGAGGACGGCGCAAACATAATCGATATCGGCGGCGAATCCACGCGACCCGGCTCGCTGCCTGTGCCGCTAAATGAGGAACTTGATCGGGTATTGCCGGTAATCGAGGGACTGAAAGGTGCTGACGTGCCGCTGTCGGCGGATACGCAGAAGCCTGAAGTAATGCGCCAGGCGTTGCGGGCCGGCGCGAGCATGATAAATGATGTTAATGCGCTGCAGGCAGAAGGCGCGCTACAAGCGGTTGCAAACGGCGACGCTGCGATATGCATGATGCACAAGCAGGGCGAGCCGTTGACCATGCAGTTGAACCCCCAATACCAGGACGTCGTTTCGCAAATCAAAACTTTTTTAGGCTCCCGTATTGATGCGGCGCTTGCAGCCGGCGTAGCGCGGGAGCGGATCGTCATTGATCCCGGATTTGGTTTTGGTAAAACCGTCGAGCATAATCTGGCTGTGCTGCGCAACTTGGAGGAGTTCACGAAACTCGGTGTGCCGCTGCTCGTGGGCCTCTCGCGTAAATCGGCTCTGGGTAAAATCGCAGGCAGGGAAACCGGGGAGCGAGTTTACCCGAGCATGGCGGCTGCGCTGATCGCGGTGATCAAAGGGGCGAAGATCGTACGGGTGCATGATGTGCGTGCAACCAGGGATGCCCTGGCGGTCTATAATGCGGTGAACAACGAATAAAATTGAACAATTTATGCCACGAAAATATTTCGGGACCGACGGCGTGCGCGGCAAGGTGGGCGAGCCGCCGATTACACCGGAATTGGTCATGCATCTCGGCTATGCTGCGGGCAAGGTGCTGGCATCAGCCGACTGGCAGCTCGCTCAAGGTGAGCGTCCCGGAGTTCTGATTGGCAAAGATACGCGAATTTCCGGCTACATGCTGGAATCCGCGTTGCAGGCGGGATTGTCTGCCGCGGGCGTGGACATTTACCTATCCGGACCTATACCGACTCCTGCTGTGGCTTATCTGACGCGGGCACTGAGATTGCAGGCCGGCATCGTTATCTCTGCATCGCATAATCCCTATGAAGACAACGGCATAAAGTTTTTCTCGGCGAGCGGCAACAAGCTTCCCGACGATGTGGAGCGTGCGATTGAAGCGGCGCTCGATGATCCCGTCAAGACCATGCCTTCCGCAGCCTTAGGGAGAGCGCGCAGGATCAACGATGCGGCTGGGCGCTACATCGAATTTTGCAAAAGCACTTTTCCTACTGAGCTGGATCTGCGCGGCATGCGGATCGTGGTGGACACGGCGCAGGGTGCGACCTACCACATCGCAGCGCATGTCTTTCATGAATTGGGGGCGGACGTTGTGGCGATAGGCAATCAGCCCGACGGCTTGAACATCAATCAGGAATGCGGCGCGACTTACCCCAAGACGCTTCAGGAAGCTGTAAAACAACAGCGAGCCGATCTGGGAATTGCGCTGGACGGCGATGGTGACCGCTTGCTGATGGTGGACAGTGCGGGGAAAGCCTACGACGGAGACCAGATGCTTTATATCATCGCCAAACACCGCAAACAGCAAGGTAGGCTCAAGGGTGGAGTCGTGGGCACGCTGATGACCAATCTCGGCACGCAGCGAGCTTTGGAAAAAATCAAAGTGCCGTTTGCTCGCGCGGCAGTAGGAGATCGTTATGTGCTGGAGCTCATGCAAAACCGCGGCTGGCAGCTGGGAGGAGAGAATTCAGGGCACATCATCTGTCTGGACAAGCATACTACCGGCGACGGCATCGTTTCCGCACTTCAGGTATTGCACGCGATGCGCGCTTTTCGGGCGGACATGGCGCAATTAACTCGCGAGCTTGTGCTTTATCCGCAAGTGTTGGTGAACGTCAAAGTCGCCAAAGGATTTGATTTCAGCAACCAGCAACCAGTACAAAGCGCACTCAACGAGGCGGAAGCAGATCTAGGGGATAAAGGCCGCGTGTTGTTGCGTGCTTCGGGTACGGAGCCGGTGGTGCGGGTAATGGTGGAAGGCAAGCCCCGGGCCAAAGTCAAGCAATGGGCGGCCACTATTGCCCAAGCGGTGCGCGAGGCAGCGGCCAAATAGATTCTTGTCGCGCATAATTTTTCACTTTTCAAACATCCATAAACTCTTTTGACCCCGGTGTTTTCCGGCGCATGTGCCGCCAGCTGAAATTGACCATAGGGGTTAATCAAAGTAAAATTCGCACGATCTGTCGCCAAGGAAGTGGATGCGCCAAAAGCTGGTTGCCGGCAACTGGAAAATGCACGGCAGCCTTGTCCAGAACAAGGTGTTGCTTGATGCCCTGGTGACCGGCCTCCGATCGCTACGTAATGTTTCATGCGCGGTGTGTGTGCCTTACCCTTATCTGTTTCAGGCGCGGATGGTCCTGCACGATAGCGACATCGCTTGGGGCGCGCAGAATTTGAGCCCGTTTGAACATGGTGCTTACACCGGCGAAGTATCGGGGTCGATGCTCAGGGACCTCGGCTGCCGATATGTCATCGTCGGGCATTCGGAGCGCCGCGTCATGGAAGGCGAGGACAGCCGCTTGGTAGCGCAGAAATTCAAGGCGGCGCAGGCCGCGGGATTGATACCGATATTGTGCATTGGTGAAACCTTGGCTGAGCGCGAAGCGGGGGCCACTGAAAAAGTCGTGTCGGGTCAGCTCGAACCCGTACTGCAACTTGGAATCGAAGCCATGACTAGAGCGGTTTTGGCGTATGAACCCGTATGGGCAATCGGTACTGGCAAAAATGCGACCCCCGAAGAGGCGCAGGCGGTGCATGCTTTTATCCGGCAGGGAATCGCAGGACGGGATGCTGCAATCGCTAGGCAGTTGCTGATTTTGTACGGCGGCAGCGTCAAGGCTGGAAATGCCGGGGACCTGTTTTCCATGCCGGATATCGACGGCGGCCTGGTAGGCGCCGCGTCGCTCAAGGCAGATGAATTTTCGGCAATCTGTGCCGCCGCTAGCAGTTAACGTGGAGATCGTTTTTTGGAGACGTTGATTTGGATTGTGCATGTCCTGACTGCCCTTAGTATCGTTGGACTGGTGCTGCTGCAACATGGTAAGGGGGCGGACGCCGGCGCCGCCTTTGGCAGCGGTGCTTCAGGGAGCCTTTTCGGTGCGAGCGGATCCGCCAATTTTTTGAGCCGCACCACTGCTGTGCTGGCGGCAGTATTTTTTCTGACCAGCCTCGGATTGACTTACTTTTCCAGCCACCGGAATGAGAACACGGGTGTGATGGAAACGCGCAAGGAAATTCCCGCGCCTGCAGAAAAGGCGCCCGTGGCGCCGGCACCCGCAACGCTACCTGCAGAAGGCAATTCCAAAGCTAAGGAGATACCGAAATAACTTTGAGTAGTGAGGAGTACGGATCGAATACACTGTCGGGTGCAACTGACTTGATCCTCACCCCTGACGCCTTACCCTTACTCGATGCCGATGTGGTGGAATTGGTAGACACGCCGTCTTGAGGGGGCGGTGGCGCGAGCCGTATGAGTTCGAGTCTCATCATCGGCACCATGCGAATTCCGGCAGCGCGCTGAACTCATAAACAACGCCGGGTCTAAATTATTAGGCGGGGTTGTTCGCCAGCATTGGGATAACGACAACCCCGGAGTATTTATGCTGGAAAATTATTTTCCTATCCTGTTGTTTATCATCGTTGGCATTGCCGTCGGCGTCGGTCCCGTGGTCCTGGGCTGGCTTTTGGCTCCAAACCGTCCTGACAGTGAAAAACTTTCGCCTTACGAGTGCGGATTTGAAGCATTTGAGGACGCGCGCATGAAATTCGACGTGCGTTATTACCTCATCGCTATACTGTTTATCCTGTTTGACCTGGAAATCGCTTTCCTGTTTCCCTGGGCGGTAGCTCTCAAAGAGATTGGCATGCTTGGTTTTGTGGCGATGCTGGTGTTCTTGGCGGTCCTGGTGGTGGGATTCATCTACGAATGGGTGAAGGGGGCACTTGAATGGGAATAGAAGGTGTACTGGAAAAAGGTTTTGTCACAACCACAGCGGACAAACTGATTAACTGGACGCGCACCGGCTCATTGTGGCCGATGACATTTGGACTTGCCTGCTGCGCGATAGAGATGATGCATGCTGGTGCGTCGCGCTACGATTTGGACCGTTTTGGCATCGTGTTCCGCGGCAGCCCGCGCCAGTCGGACGTGATGATCGTCGCCGGGACGCTGTGCAACAAGATGGCGCCTGCACTGCGCAAAGTGTACGACCAGATGGCCGAGCCGCGATGGGTAATATCCATGGGCTCGTGCGCCAACGGCGGCGGCTATTATCACTATTCCTATTCGGTGGTGCGTGGCTGCGACCGCATCGTTCCGGTCGATATTTATGTGCCCGGCTGCCCGCCTACTGCGGAAGCCCTGCTTTACGGCATTATCCAGTTGCAAAATAAGATCAAGCGTACCAACACGATTGCCCGTTGAGGGAGCCGATAATGAATCCCCGTCTCGAGACCCTCACGACGAACCTGAAAAATGTGCTCGACGGGCGCATCATCAAAATTTCCGAAGCGGTGGGTGAAATCACTGTTACCGTGCGATCCGCAGATTGGTTGTCGGTTGCACAGGCACTGCGCGACGACCCGAACCTGCGCTTTGAGCAATTGATGGATCTGTGTGGCGTTGATTATCGGGATTACGGCGATGGCGCGTGGAGCGGTCGGCGTTTCGCGGTGGTCTGTCATCTCTTGTCGCTTACTCATAACTGGCGGGTGCGCCTCAAAGCTTTTGCAGAAAGCGATGAATTCCAGGTATTCGATTCGCTGATATCGGTTTGGCCTTCAGTTAACTGGTTCGAGCGCGAAGCCTTTGATTTATTCGGGATCGTGTTCACAGGGCACCCGGACTTGCGGCGCATCCTCACCGATTACGGTTTTGTGGGCCATCCGTTCCGCAAGGACTTTCCGCTTTCCGGAAATGTAGAAATGCGCTACGACCCGGACCAGCAGAGAGTGATCTATCAGCCGGTATCTATCGAGCCCCGCGAAGAGGTGCCGCGCATCGTGCGCGAAGAGCAATACGGTGATCTAAACGGAAAGCAATGAGTGTGTGCGTAAAATTCCTAAACCGCGGATGAGGCAGAGTAATGCTTGCACTAAACGGTTTTCCCTCCGCGTTCCCTGCGATTGAGGCCTGTTAACATTCATGGCCGAGATAAAAAATTATACGATGAACTTCGGGCCGCAGCATCCGGCGGCGCACGGAGTATTGCGGCTGGTGCTGGAGCTTGATGGTGAAGTGATAGAGCGCGCAGATCCGCATATCGGACTTTTGCACCGCGCCACCGAAAAACTGGCCGAGCACAAGACCTATCTGCAGTCGGTGCCGTACATGGATCGCCTTGATTACGTCTCGATGATGTGCAATGAACATGCCTACGTGATGGCGATTGAAAAACTGCTTGAACTGGAAGTTCCGGTACGCGCGCAATATATCCGCGTCATGTTCGACGAGATCACGCGCATTCTCAACCATCTATTGTGGCTCGGCGCGCACGCGCTGGATGTGGGTGCGATGACAGTATTCCTGTACGCGTTCCGCGAGCGCGAAGATCTTATGGACTGCTACGAGGCGGTTTCCGGCGCTCGCATGCACGCCGCCTATTATCGCCCGGGCGGAGTATACCGCGACCTTCCTGACGCCATGCCGCAATACCACGCGTCGAAAATTCACAGCGAGGCGCAGGTTGCAAAGCTAAACGAAAGCCGTCGAGGCTCGCTGCTCGATTTTATCGAGGATTTCATCAAGCGCTTTCCAGGGTACGTAGACGACTATGAAACTCTGCTGACCGACAACCGCATATGGAAGCAGCGCACTGTGGGCGTCGGGGTGGTCTCCGCGGAGCGCGCCAAGGCATTGGGTTTCAGCGGCCCGATGCTGCGTGGCTCCGGAGTGGAATGGGATTTGCGCAAGAAACAGCCGTACGAGGTCTACGACAGGATGAAATTCGACGTTCCAGTAGGT
>Ga0187774_10000770_pt1 | contig 11143 bp, 8 predicted proteins | sample 0216_BV02_MP05_2_FD_133152 | JGI IMG/M metagenome (GOLD analysis project Ga0187774, IMG submission 133152) | Tropical peat soil microbial communities from peatlands in Department of Meta, Colombia - 0216_BV02_MP05_20_MG | ecosystem: Environmental > Terrestrial > Soil > Wetlands > Peat | place... | reverse complement strand
GTTTGTGTTGGATTTATATGAACTGCTAAGCTTAGTGGAGGTGCGGAGCTCAATTGCCTGTACTTCCAATTGATAGTGGCCGGTATGGTAGCGAGGAAATGCGTGCTATTTTCGATGAGACTGCGAGATTTCAGAGAATGCTTGACGTTGAGGCTGCGTTGGCATGGGCTAGGGCTGAAGTTGGGGATATTCCTAAGGAGTCAGCTGAAGAGATCATTCAGCACGCTTCGATGAAAGAGGTTAGGCTTGAACGTATTCGAGAGATTGAAAGGACAACCGATCACGAAGTAATGGCGCTTGTTGACGCATTGACAGAGGTGTTAGGCAAAGGAGGTGCATACGTTCATCTCGGAGCAACCTCAGCGGATATTCTCGACACGTCGCTTGCACTGCAAATGAAAGATGGGTTGGCTATCATATCGCAGAAGATGGACAAGCTCGAAGAACTCCTCCTTAACCTCTCGAAACAATACCGTGACTCGTTGATGATTGGTCGCACACATGGACAACATGCACTACCAATAACTCTTGGATTGAAATTTGCCGTATGGTTGCGGGAGATTGGAAGACATATTCAAAGAATTGCAGAATGTAGAGAGCGTCTCCTCGTAGGAAAGATGAGCGGCGCAGTCGGAACTATGGCTGGACTAGGCAAGAACGCGATTCAGATACAGACTCTTGTGATGAAGAAACTTGGTCTTAAGCCTCCAGAAGTAACAAACCAGATTGTTCAACGTGATAGGTACGCGGAATTGGTTTGTCTATTCGCCATAATCGCAAGCTCCTTGGACAAGTTTGCAACCGAGATCAGAAACTTGCAGCGACCTGAGATCGACGAATTGAGTGAGCCATTTCAGACAGGAAAGCAGGTGGGAAGCTCAGCCATGCCTCAGAAGAGAAATCCTTGGAGAAGTGAGAACGTATCGAGCTTGGCTAAGATCGCACGTAGTCTCTCTGGGCCAGCCTTGGAGGGGATCGTTACTTGGCACGAGCGAGATCTGACACAATCTGCTTCAGAACGTTTCATTATCCCCGAGGCCTTCATACTACTGGATCACATGGTTGGTTCAATTACGAGAATATTGACCGGGTTAGAAGTGCACGAGAGCAAGATGATGGAGAATCTGATGAGGTTCAAGGATCCGATGATGGCTGAGGCGGTTGTGGTCGCTCTTGTTGCGGAGGGTATGCCAAGGCAAGAGGCGCACAGGCTGCTTCAACAGATCGCATTCCAAAGCCGCCAGTCGGGCGGGAGCTTTCGTGAATCACTGATTAGTAATGAGGCTGTGTCCAAGCTCCTCAGCGCTTCTCAAATCGATTCATTGCTTAATCCGAAATCGTATTTGGGTGCGTCTAAGAATCTTGTTGACCTAGCAGTCGAGAAGACTATGGTAGAGCGACGAGCCCGAGGCCTATAGCTAGAGCTCGTCTTCACGATAGTCTGTTAAGAGACTCTGTTCGGTACTGGCCGTCGATCGTGACTTTAATTGTTCCCACTCTTCAGCTTTGATTAGGCCTCCAACCTGTTCTTTGATCTTCTTCGCCATGGTAGGACCAATCAACGGCACGTTCATAAGGTCTGTGACGGAGGCGTGCTTCAATTCTTCAATAGTCGTGTAGCCTGCGTTATGCAAAGCTCGCGCACGTCCGCGGCCAACACCGTCAATTTCCACTAGTGGTACCAGCTCCGACTTAATCCCCTTCGCACAACGAATCTGAAGTTCGCGTGTTACCTTCTTCAAATCCTTGTGCCCGAAGAGATCCGCGAGCTCGTAGGTAGCGTGTAAGAGCCACTTAGCGGTGTCAACTATTCTGAGGATATCACCGGGTTCCACTTTATGTGCCTCTAATATTCCATCTTCTGATGTTTCATTAATCCACTCGTAAAGTACTCTTGCGCACTTGACTTCTGAGAGAAACTCTTCGTATGTTATGCCGTTTGTTTCGCCATAGAATTCAGGAACTTCACACATGAATTCGTCTTGATGTTCGCGAGCGAAAAGATCAAGCATGTCGTCTTCACCTCTTCGAGGATAGAGTTTAGGAGCGATGTCGGGGGTTCGAGAGATCAAGTGAAGGAAGCTTACGTCCGTAGTGTGCTTCGCTCTCGTGTAGAGGCCGTCCCTCAGGATAACGGCAGAGACGGGATCTATGTACAATTCAGAGACTCTGCGGCCGAACTTGGTAGCTTTGAGTTCATCTCTGTCGAATTCAACCATCTGTTCTCTATTGAGAAACCGCAAGATGTCGCCAAGCTTAGATCGAATCATTTTTGGATCGTACTGATAGGCGTAAAACGTCGTAGCGAAGAATCTAACTAGACTCTCTTCGCTATTCGCGAATCGAGTGGCGATCGTGGCGAGGACGTGCGGACGAAGGACTTTCTCTGCGCCCAGTTTTGACCAAATCCTTTCTGGTTCAGCAAGCGCGTAATTCTTGATGAGGAACTCTTGTTCGTCTTCGGTTCTTGCCATGAGTATTGCTTCGCCGTACTTGTCATAGCGAGGTCGTCCTGCGCGTCCGCAAAATTGCTTGTACTCGAGAACTGAGATTGGGTAGCGGCCGTAACCAGGTTCATATCTCTCGTAACTGCTGATGATGACGGTTCTTGCTGGCAAATTGACTCCTGCAGCCAACGTAGGCGTTGCAGCAAGTATTTTCAATCGGCCTGTTTTGAAATTCTCTTCAACGATTCTCCTATGGCCTACTGTAAGGCCGGCGTGATGGAATGCCGCGCCATTTAGCGTCTGCTCCGCAAGGATTTCACTCAGTCGCGTTCTTTCGCCTGTTGCGAGAATGCGCTGCGCGATGATCTCGAGTCCCCTGCGATCTGTCCTCGGTAGGCTTCGCCGTAGTAACGCGGATGCTCTTTTGCCCATTTCGACTGCAAGCCTTCTTGTTTCAGCGAAAAGAAGAACTTGCCCGTCATTCTTTACCACGTCCAATGCGATGTCGAATATCGGATTCTGTTCAATATGTGGAATTGCGCGTGCCGATCCATCTTTGAATTGTATATCTCCATCGTGGTATACACCTTCGCGAAGAGGGACAGGTCTCCATTCAGTCGCAATCGGTACTCCGCTAAGCCACTCGGCAATCTCACTTGCGTTCTTGATGGTCGCACTAAGTGCCACTATTTGCATTTTCGGGTTGATCTTCAAAAGACGAGTAAGGACAACTTCGAGAGTCGGCCCTCTATCGGCCTCGGTGAGGAGATGAATCTCATCGGCAACCACAACTGCGACATCCATTATCCAGGGTGATCTGTGACGGAGCAGTGAGTCGGCTTTCTCGTTTGTTGAAATAATTACGTCATAGCTGGCGAGGTGTATGTCAGAACTGTCGTAGTCACCGCTCGTCAGTGCCACTCTGATCTTCTTTCCTGGGCTCTTCTCGATCGATGTATACTTGGAAAAATCGTCGAATTTCTCGCTGGCGAGAGCCCTCAGCGGTGTCAAGTAAAGTGCTTTCGCTCCTTTCTCCAAAACTGCTTTCATTATCGAGAGTTCAGCTATCAGTGTCTTTCCGGATGCAGTCGGACTCGCCAAAACAATGTTCTGGCCGTTTAATGCACCCGCATTAATCGCGTCCTCTTGAGGCGGGTAGAGAGTATCATACCCGGCCTTTGCTAATACTGCTTTAACAGAGTCAGGAATAGGGAGCTCATCGATATGCAAACTGTTCTCTTCTTTTACACCGCGGTTCGCTTAACGTGACCGGGTTTCGGTGAGTAGAGTAAACCCTCTTTCAGCATCTGTTGGATAAGTGATCTTGCTTCAGGTTCCGTTACCTCAACCTTGGTTGACACGATCTTAATCAACTCAGTCTCTTCGACGACATCAACCTGCTTCTCCAATTCTCTAACTGTGCTAAGGATAATTTGCATACGATCATTCTGGTTTCTGCTTTTCCCCGTCATTATGATATCTATATCCATTTTTCCTGTTTCTGTGTCCACTCCCACTTCCTGCATTGATATGCTGAATAATCGTATGATGGCTTGTGTGTCTTCAACTGTGACTCTGTCTCGGAGAAATGCTCGGGCTCTGGCTTCTGCGAGCCTGACCAGTGCTTCGAGTTGACGAGGCGTAATAGGAACCGGTGATTCAGAGGAACCTGACATCGAACGCATTCGCAGGTAGTATTCTCTGATTGCAGCCGCAGCTTCATCAGTCAATATTGGATCTGTTCGTTTAGCATACGCGATGTACTTGCGCAACATGTCGGAAGAGAGCGGTGTCTCGATCGGAGCTCGCTTGGTGTGGTGGATTGTGAGGATGTGGTCTGACATCCTGCTATCAGCATCCGGGTCAGGAGTATCCTTCATTATGAAATAAAGATCGAAACGGGACAGGAGCGTTACGGGCAGGTTGATATTGTCTGCAATTGTCCTATACGGGTTATATCTGCCGAATTGGGGGTTAGCTGCCGCGAGCACTGCCGTTCGAGCGTTGAGCGTTGCAACTATTCCTCCCTTTGCAACGCTCACGGTGTGTTGCTCTAAGGCCTCGTGGATTGCAACGCGATCCTCAGGCTTCATCTTGTCAATTTCATCAATCGATGCTACGCCCTTATCGGCGAGCACCAGAGCACCAGCTTCAAGAACCATTCCTCCACTCTTCTCACGAATTACTGCAGCAGTAAGGCCTGCGGCCGTGGTCCCACGTCCACTTGTGTAGAGTCCTCGTGGAGCTATTCTGGCGACATATTGCAGGAGCTGGCTCTTTGCAACGCCAGGGTCACCAACGAGTAGAACGTTGATTTCACCTCGTATGTTGACGCCGTCTACCAGGTGCTTCGGAACTCCGCCGAAGATCAGGTAGAGTAAGGCTTCCTTGATGTCTCCGTAGCCGTAGATGGAAGGGGCAAGCGAGGCAAGCAATTTCCGATGGATTAGCGGATCAACTGCGAGTTCGCGGATTCGTCGCTCGTCCTCGGGGGTTATTTCTACAACTTCCACTTCCTTACCGACAACTTCAACATAGTTCGCGTCAAGGAACAAATCGAAAGTTCTGAGTCTGGCCTTTCGACCTATGAACTCCTGCTGTGCTCTCGCAACACCGGTAACTGCAACGCGATCTCCTGGTCTGGCAACGTCCACGAGATCCTCGAGAAGTTTAATGTCTAGCGCTCTGGGTAGCTGGCCGGGTGGTAGGTCTTCTGGGCGTTCTTGAATCGTTATTTCCTGCGAGTTTACGAATGTTGACTGCTTCTCCAGAAATTCAAAGAACTTGGATCGGCAATGCGGGCACATTCCTGGGCCGCGCATTAGGGTTCCGCCCTGTTCAACGAAGCTTAGGGCATTGCATTTGCGACATTGAAAGGCTGCTTTGATGAGCAGCGGTTTAACTGTGGTCGATCTGACGATTATGCCATCAATGAGAAGCAGCTTTCCAATATTCTCAGAACCTATCTTGCGGAAGAGATGTTTCTCAGGTAGCTTTCTAAGCCTAGCACGGAGATGCCGGATCGTCTCTGCATATTCAGGGTCTTCTATTTTCAGTTGAGCCCAGGCACTTCTGTCAAGATGCCCGAGATATTCATCTGGCTTGTCCAGAATGAGTCGAGCTAGCTCCGGGTCTACTGCGATCAAATCCTCGAAATCTACTACGATCGACCGCGCTCCTGTGAGCGCACAGTTGCCGAGCCTTTTTCGGTATTTGTACTCGCTTTCAACGAGATAGGATCGCAAGAAGTCTTGAAAACGTTCCTCGGGACTCTGGGATGTCACTACTTGAACTCCTCAATGAGCTTTGATTTCCATTCTTCGATGGTCCGGTTCAGGTGTGTGTAGAGCGCCTTTTCCTCAAGTGTTAGGCCTTGCATAATCTCCTCCGATGGTGTGGGGGAAGCAGCTAATGCGACGATCTTTCGCACGCGACAATTTACGATGTCATGAACAAGTGTCTCAGTCCTCTCGAGTTCGCGAAGTTTCACTTGGTCCTGCTTGCTCTGCTTTCTAAGTTCGAGAAGATGTCGACGTAGAAGACAATAGAAGTTACTTTGAAGTGACGGAATTCGTCTAGAGTCAGGAATTGTTTCCCGCCAATGAATCTTGGATAACGAGGCAGAGGTGACGATGTCTTCCTCTCTGAAACGCGCGTAACCAAGCTGCACTAGTTCCCGCGCTGTCCAGTATGGGACTTCAATCTCCTGTCCTACCAGAACAGATGCGAGTTTAGAAATCCTCTGCATCTCAGGTAACTCTCGAGTTACCAGCACCCGTATTGCGGAATTCTCGAAATTGAAGTCAATATCCTCTACTGAAGTCAGCGCTTCGGTCAAGAATGGCCCTCCAACTCTCTTCGCCCTACATGCTAGTGATTTAAGCCGTTTGTTCATTGTTTCATTCTGTTTAGTCGAATTTTCCTGTGGAGAGTGGAAAGAAACCAGAGAGGTCAGTGAAAGTGTGTAGAGATCACTTCGTGTTCAGCTTCTACCAGAAAACGTATGCCAATGCTTTTGAATAACGCATACAGACTCTGAGTGCACTGGAAATCGGTGTTGGAGAGTCATCTTGAGCAAAAGCGATCTCATGTGGATTGAAAAATATCGACCGCATAAACTCGATGACGTGGTGGACCAGGCCGAGACTATTCACGGAATCAAAGCACTTCTGAAGACTCCTGCCACGATGCCCCATCTTCTGTTCTCAGGCCCTCCTGGAACAGGAAAGAGCACAGTTGCTCTTTGCATCGCACGTCACCTGATGGGAGAAAACATGAGACAACTCGTTCTCGAATTGAACGCTTCAGATGAAAGAGGAATAGGAGTTGTCCGAGATAGAGTCAAAGGATTCTCACAAGTAATTCAAACTGCACCGTCAGGCGTTCAGTATGGACTCGTAATATTGGACGAATGTGACGAGATGACGAGAGACGCTCAGACTGCACTCCGACGAATCATGGAGACATCTTCAAGGACATGCAGATTCATCTTGATTTGCAACTACCAAAGCGGAATCATTGAACCCATCCAAAGCCGATGTTCGATATTTCGATTTAGGCAATTAGAAGAGAAAGATGCGGTAACTTATCTTATGAGAATCTGCATCTTAGAACATGTCGTCGCAGACGAAAATGCATTGAAGCGCATTATCGAATCATCTGAAGGTGACCTTCGAAGCGCAATAAACTACCTTCAGGTAGCTGCGACTAGCTCAAAAACACGAAAGCTCGATCTTGCACAACTCTCTAGAATTTCGCCAGAGTACGAAGGTGATAGTATTCGCGAGATGCTCAAGAGCGCTGTGCGCGGCGATTTTGTGAAGGCGCGTGACATGATGTATACTCTCATGGGAAAGCGCGGAATGAGCGGAAGAGAAATAATTCGCACAGCGAACCGTGAAATTGTGCGACTCACCGAGTTAGAGGGAACGAAACAAGTCGAAGCAGTCCGCATACTGGGCGAATATGATTTCAGGCTGTCGCAAGGTGCCAATGAGGATATTCAACTGAGTGCTATGCTGGCACAAATTAGTCTGCTGGGAAGCAAATAGCAAACTTGCAGGCCAAGTCGTGGGCAGAGAAATATCGCCCGCTCAATTGTGCTAGCCTTTTGGGGAATGAAGAGGCCGTTTTGGAATTCAAGTCCTGGTTAAGATCTTGGACGTCAAAACGCAAAGCCAAGCGAAAGGCAGCTCTGTTAGTTGGCCCGCCTGGCGTGGGCAAGACGTCACTTGCCCGAGCCGGCGCCTACGACTTTCATCTACGCGTTGTCGAGCTGAACGCAAGTGATGTCAGAACGGAGAAAGCAATAGAAAGGGCGCTCCTGCCCGCAACCACCTCGCTGACTCTCGATACATACTCTAAGAGTGCTGAAGGCAACTTGATTCTGTTGGATGAGGTTGACGGTGTCTTCGGCAGAGAGGATCGAGGTGGACTGGGTGCAATACTGTCCATCTTAGATGATTCGCCAATTCCAATCGTGCTGACAGCAAATGATGTCGAGGACGAGCGTTTTGACGACCTGCGCAAGAAATGCTCAGTGATCGAGCTTTTCCAGATACGACCACGGCTTCTGCTTATGCTGGTCAGCGCGATTTTGGATAACGAACATGCCAAGGTCTCCCAAGCGGTTCTTGAAGTCATTGTTCGCAGGTCTGCAGGGGACATTCGTTCTGCAATAAACGATGTTCAAAGCGCGGCGGCTGGAACATTTGATTCAACTGGCGTGCGTACAAAGCAACTCGACGAAATGAGTACTCTCAAGAGTTTGCTTGAGTCTCAACGTTTTGGCCAAGCCCGGCGAGCACTGAACGAAACTGAAATCCCGATTTACGGAGATCAGTTGCTTCTTCTAATTCACGACGTACTTCCATACCTGTACACTTCACCTTTGAAGCTTGCGAGAGCGTACGAGACTATTTCTCGCGCCGACATTGCGTATGCAAGGGTCGGAGTCAACAGATCTCGAGCTATTGCTCCTCCGCCCTTCAATATCCCTCGCTTGGATTCCGTGCCGCAGTGGAGTCTTCTACCTGTTGCCTTGAATGAACTCGCCTCAGTGGGAATGCAGCAAGTTGATAATGACTTGGAACACGCGCTGACGGTTTCTTCTAGGCCCTCGAAGAAAACCATCGAGCGCTACCAATATCGTCTCTGGTCCATTGATCATGTCTGCGGGAGACTCGCGAAGGCATGCCATATCTCTAAGAGAAGCGCCCTACACACGGTCTTCCCGACTCTAGTCTCGCTATTGCGAGCCAACGATACGTATGGCAAGGATATCGCTGCATCACTGCAACTCGAGGAGAGAGATATTGAATTCCTCACCGAAGAGGCGAAGGCAACCGCTTCCACCGGCCCAGTTGAAATACTCGATCCCGCAGGGTTCAAACTGCCTTACATGGGCAAAGACAAGTTTGTCCAGCTCATGCGCGCAGGAATAAGATACGATTCAAGTGCGCGAGAATTCTCCGTTCGACGGATGGATAACTTAGACTATGTTGAAGAGACCGTCTCGCAAATAGTCGGAAAGCAAGTGAAGTTTCTCAGGCCAGAACAAGCGCAAACCATCCAAGGGACTAGCCAAAAGACTCTGAAGATCTGCTATGTTGATAGCAAAGAGATATCGTGCGAAGCTTGCGAGTTTTTGGAAGATTGCCCAACGCACTACCTACAAGATCTCAGGTACTGTTTATGCACAGAAACACTCGCTGATAAGAAAGCCTACGAGAAGTACGTTGCGAAAACGATTTCTGAAACGGCACCTGCAAAATCCCTGAAGAAGGCATCGAAAAAGAAAGCTTAGCTCTCACGGCTCACCTTGATCATATGCCCAATCTCAGGCAGAATAAGACGCTTCATGGCTGTCTCGACTGCATTAGGAGACCCTGGAAGACAGAAGATCAACTTACCTCGCGCACATCCACCCAGCGCCCTGCTAAGCATCGCTGCTGACCCGATCTCATCATAACTGATCTTGCGGAAGAGTTCTCCGAACCCGGGGACTTCCTTGTCTAGGAAACTAGCAACGGTCTCTATAGTAACGTCCCTTCGTGATATGCCTGTTCCGCCCGTAATGATGAGAACATCAATCGCCCTGGAAGAAAGCGTCTTCCTTACGAGATTTCTTATCATTGATTTCGAATCAGACATGAGCTTGCGTCCCTCGACGCGGTGTCCCGCTTCCAACACTAGTTTCTCAATGATATCCCCTGACTCGTCATCAGGCTTCTGACCGGTTCCAAGCAGTGTGAATCTTGATGTGCTGCAGGTTGCTATGAAGATTCCAAGCGATTTATGGGACGCGTGTTTATGGAGTTGAACGACTCTGCTCAACTATAGTCCCTTGACTTTTCTAGTCACTCTAAGGTTGGTTATCGCTGTTGTGGGGTATTGCCCCTTGTCATCTTTCTCATATTGCTTGGTCATATCCCAGATTGTCAGAAGATAAGCGGAGGCAGCAGTTAATGCCTCCATTTCTACTCCAGTTCTTGCTTCACCTTTCACATAGGATTCGACTCGCAGACTATTGCGGCTGATTCTATGTTCCATACGAATAGTCGTGATGGGTATCGAATGGCAGAATGGGAGGATGCGCGGCGTGTTTTTTGCCGCCATTACTGCGGCAACTTCCGCGGCGCCTATTGCGTCCCCTTTCTCGATTTTACCGGATTTGAGGCGTGCGATTGTTTCGTTCTTGAGCTTTATCTCTCCGACCGCGATTGCTTCCCTTACGATCGTCTTCTTCGGCGATATGTCTACCATCGAGAAACGACGCATTGATCCTCGTCTAGTAAGAAGAGTGATGGGAGATAGCTGTTGCGCTCACTTGAAATTCTAGTTTCTGCGGGTTCGCTTTCGAGTGGCCATTAGAGTTTTCTCAAGCTGTTCACGCATAGTAGAAGCAGGTATGTTTTGTAATCCCAGCAGAGTTGTCTTGCCACGTACTCCTTCACCAGATTTGGAAGCGGCTATTATTCCAATTGCACTTAGTCCGCGAGCATATTTCCAAATCTGCGTGTGTTTGCGTGGTTCGTCATCGTATTCTTCGCAGACTGCATTGTACTCTCGTTCTACGGCACCTATGTTTGCATATGCTTCCTGTGATTCTTCGAGCACTCGAGCTAAGGCGAGTAACATGTATTTTTCGTGGGAAGATAAAGCGTTGATGTATTCGCCACGCAGGGTTGGATACACGCTACCTGCAGCTTTCCGAACGTGGTCTGTGGAAACGCGCTTCGCACTTTCAGAATCAGCATACTTGCCAGCACGCCAAAGGAGTTCAATCGAATATCGTGCATCACCACTCTGACCCCCTATGTCAGCGATGAGCTGAGCCGCTTCATCTGATACTGTGTTATCTTTGAAAGCTAGCTCAATTCGGTCCCTGAGGATTGTGATCAATTGAGAAGAATCATATTTGTCGAGTTTGATGATGTTCCGTTGAAGAGTGTCTATTGTACTTTTGTCAAGCTGCAGAAGATATTCTTGTTCGCGGAGGATGCAAATGAGTGAGAGCCTTATCGGTTTCCCGACGCGTTCCTCTTGGATTCGTGTAAGATTGTAAATGGGCGTCGGTCCTTCTGTACTAATGAGATGTTCAAGTTCATCTAATGCAAGTATCAAATGCATGTTCTTGTCGTCGAGCATGTCCATCAATGTGTGCAGAAGTTCCTCTGGTGCAAAACCACGTTTCG
>Ga0187774_10000767_pt1 | contig 11164 bp, 13 predicted proteins | sample 0216_BV02_MP05_2_FD_133152 | JGI IMG/M metagenome (GOLD analysis project Ga0187774, IMG submission 133152) | Tropical peat soil microbial communities from peatlands in Department of Meta, Colombia - 0216_BV02_MP05_20_MG | ecosystem: Environmental > Terrestrial > Soil > Wetlands > Peat | place... | reverse complement strand
GGTTGTCCAAAGCCGCCGTTGCTGGTGATTTCCAAGCCTGCGCGCGCTTGCAGCACTTCCACCAATGTTTGCTGCCCGCTTTGAGCGATATCATCAGCAGTGATCACAGTTACCGGCTGGAGCGATTGCGAAGCTTGTTGGGGAATGCGCGTCGCAGTTACCACGACGTTTTCTGTTACAACCGATAACTTATCATCGGCGTAAACGGTATTTCGCAAAATTAGAATCAGCAAGCCAAACCTGGCAAAATTTTTCACGTGCAATTCCTTGAAGGTAATGCGCACCGGCCGCGGGCACACAAGGAAATACACGGAGAAGAAATGCTGAGGTATCAGGACGGGACCCGGATACCGCCTCCCGCGGTATTTCCAAACCTCGTTTCCAGGCCGGTATCCGGGCTCGCGAGATTAAGCGTATCGCCTTCCCATGAGGGACTCACAGTGGCTTGCTGATACGCTAGCGTCGCTTACCGTTGCGGGGGCAGCACAGGCTTTCCAAAAAACGCACCTGTTTCCCGTTTAACCCGAACCGCTGAAATCGGTTCAGGCACCTGCTAACGGACTTCTGCATCAAGACGCAATTTGGCTCAACCCGACAGGTCAAGCCGCGTCACAATTTGTAGTTTACACAAGAACCGCCAAGCAAATACAAGTGAATACACGCTTACAATATTTTCGGCGTCCATCAACGTATACAAAAGTTGGAAAATGGATGTGCGCAATGATTTCGGGAACTGATATCAAAATACATTCAATAAATAACGTTAGCAGTTGACTTTTCAGGATTTTCAAAACTATAGTGTGTTTATGGAAGCCGAACTCAAAGCGCTCGAAGAAAAAATCCAGCAGTTCGTCCAGGTCTGCCAGCACCTGCGCGCCGATAACCATCAATTACGTCAGCAACTTGCCACTTCGCTCAGCGAAAACAAGCAGCTAGAAACAAAAATTGACAGCGCCAAAAAGCGTCTTGAGGCCTTGCTTAGGCACATTCCCGAGCACGAAAAATGAGCGCTGCAGGCAAAGGGCTGGATATCAGCATCATGGGCCGCAAATTCCGCGTCGCTTGCGCGGAAAATGAGCAGAAACAACTGCTGGAAGCTGTTGCATATCTTGACAAGAAAATGCGCGAAATCCACGATCAGGGAAAGGTAGTCGGGCTTGAACGAGTCGCCATCATGGCCGCATTGAATATTACTTACGAACTCTTCTCGACGTGCGTTGCGGACGGTTTTGACATCGCGGAATTTAAGCGTAGAATGGCCAGCATGCAGGCAACGCTTGAAAAAGCAATGTCAGATCGGTAAAACAAAACCGATCTAAGTTAATCAAGCCCGCCTGCAACAGGTTGTCCCCTGCAGTGTTTGTCCGGGCTAAATTCTTTTGAACCAATATTTTCGCCTGGGTTGCTAGCCTGAAGAGCGCTGTTGTGCGAGTCCGACACGGAATTGCCTGATGCGCTCGGTGAGCGAACCACCGTGTACCTAAGGTTCGAGACACGGGCCTTGACGGCATTTGCGGGGGGCATTATCTCATGATGCGGCTATGCCGCATTTTTTTATGTCCAGCGATCCTCTTATTAAGCTCCATGCGGTACTGGCTGATGAAATCGGAACCGTCCGAATTCAGCATAGATGATCTTGCCGCCGCGCCGGGGAAAATCACGGCGTGGTTTGGCGTGCGCAACTACCAGGCGCGTAATTTCATGCGTGACCAGATGCGAGTAGGTGACAGGGCTTTTTTTTACCATTCAAGCTGCCAGGAACCCGGGATTGCCGGAATAGCGGAGGTGTGCAAACACGCTTATCCGGATGCAACGCAATATGACCGCAGCAGCAGGTATTATGATGGCAAGGCCACTGCGCAGAACACGCGCTGGTTCAACGTCGATGTGAGGCTGGTGCGCAAAACCCGCTTCGTCAAAATCAAGGAGTTGCGACGCCACCCGCAGCTCGCGAAAATGCGCGTTCTTCAAAAAGGCAACCGCCTCTCGATCACTCCGGTAGATCCAAGAGAGTGGGAGTTCATCACCCGTGTTCTACTGAAGTGAACGCGCCGAATCACGCCTGCCTTAACGCAAGAGTCTGATGATGGAATGGTGGGCTGCTTATCTTGCGGTTGGTGCGCTGGCTGGTTTTCTCGCAGGTTTGCTGGGGGTTGGTGGTGGTTTTGTCATCGTTCCCTCACTTATCTTCCTCTTCAACTCGCAGCATTTTCCGCAATATCATTTGGTACATCTTGCTCTTGGCACATCGCTGGCTAGCATCATGTTCACTTCGGTGTCCAGCCTTCGCGCCCATCACGCACACGGTGCGGTGAACTGGAAGATCGTACGCGGCATAACTCCCGGCATCGTCATTGGCACGCTTCTGGGATCAGTATTCGCCGCCATGCTTTCGAGCTCCGTCCTTGCGCTGTTTTTTGCTCTGTTCGTTTTTATCGCCGCCACCCAGATTTTGCTCGATATCAAACCCAAGCCCCACCGGCAGTTGCCCGGCAGCGTTGGTACGTTCCTTGTGGGAACCATAATCGGTGTCATTTTCAGCTTGGTAGGGGGCGGCGGCGCGATATTATCGATTCCATTCATGCTTTACTGCAATATAAAAACTCATGACGCCATCGGCACCTCCGCGGCAATCGGCTTCCCCATAGCCGTCTCCGGCGCTGCGGGCTACATCTTTACCGGATTGGCCCAAGCCAACCTGCCCCCGCATAGCCTGGGATTTGTTTATCTGCCGGCGTTGTTGTGGCTGGTGGTGACGAGCATGCTCACTGCACCCTATGGAGCCAAGCTCGCACACCGGCTGCCGGTTGGTCGGCTTAGAAGAGTATTTGCCGCTTTTCTTTACATCATCGCCGCCAAAATGCTGGTGGGGTTGTTTTAGAATCCTATTTGGGAATCGCCGACTTTGCCAAACGGTCGCGCACCGCATCCCATTCTTCTCCCTGCGGTACCTGCTCAACAAGAATGACGTCATACTGATATTGATCGAGCCGTCGCAGGTTAGCGTAAAGTTCCCGTGCGTAGGCAGCCGCTTGTGAAGGCGCCGCAAGCCAGACGATATTTGCGCCGTTAACCGGCACATGATGATATGCAAGAACCGCTGCGCGCTTGCCCCGTGCGCTGAACTGGTGAGCCGCCTCCGCCAACACCTTGCCAGAGACCACTTGCAGGGGCGTCTGCGGCGCATAGTGTACCGCCATCATTCCCGGCGCGCGCGGCGACCTCGATCCGGATCGATCCAACGATTTTCCTAATACTTTTTCGATTTCGGAGGCCGAAATTTTTCCAGGCCGCAGCAATGCAGGTTGGCTGCCGGACAAATCAACAATGGTCGATTCAATACCAAAATCGCACGGACCTCCATTTAATACCATCTCCACCCGCGCACCCAGTTCCGCACGTACATGCTCGGCGGTGGTAGGGCTGAGGCGGCCAAAGCGGTTGGCTGATGGCGCAGCGATTCCGCTGCCAAATGCCTGCAGCAGGGCATGTGCCACCGGGTGAGAAGGAACACGCAAGCCCACTGTGTCCTGTCCGCCAGTGATAGCGTCGGGCACGCTTTGCGCACGGCGCAATATCAAGGTGAGCGGTCCGGGCCAGAATCGTTCAGTCAAGCGTTCGGCCGCTACTGGAATCTCTCTCGCCCAGCGCGCGAGATGTGAAGCGTCGGCAAGGTGCACGATGAGCGGATGGTTTTGCGGCCGACCTTTGGCGAGGAAGATTTTCTTGATCGCTTCAGGATTCAAAGCATCGGCACCCAGGCCATAGACCGTTTCGGTGGGAAATGCGACCAATCCTCCGCGGCGCAGTATAGCAACCGCTCTTTCGATTTCTATATCGGGCACGGCTTTCATATCGCGAACCCGAATTAGGCGGTAGCTAGCAGATGTAGAGCAAGACGGTATTTTTCTGCGGTTTTCTCCAGCACGTCTGCAGGAAGCTGCGGCGCAGGCGGTTTTTTGTCCCAGCGTTGGGCTTCCAACCAGTCGCGCACGAACTGCTTGTCAAAACTCGGCGGGCTCATTCCGACTTGGTATTGGTTTACCGGCCAGAAACGCGACGAGTCCGGAGTCAGCGCTTCATCGATCAAATAGAGTTTGCCTGAATCGTCCAGTCCGAATTCAAACTTGGTGTCTGCGATAATGATGCCTTTTTTTGCAGCGTAGTCCGCCGCTTCAGTATAGAGCCGGATGGATATGTCGCGTACTCTGGCAGCTGTCTCTTTCCCCAAAAGTTTTTCGGCAGCGACAAAAGAGATATTTACATCATGTGCTCCCGCGGGCGCTTTGGTAGAAGGTGTGAAAATCGGCTGGGGCAGCTTTTGCGCTTCCTTGAGGCCCGCGGGAAGGGATATGCCACAAACTTTACCGGTCTTCAGATATTCCTTCCAGCCAGAGCCGACGATATAACCGCGCACAATGGCTTCCACGGGCAAAGGTTTCAAACGCCGTACCACAAAGGCGCGTCCTGCAATTTGCTCGCGCTCACTGTCTTTCTTGAGTACTGACTCTGGAGCAATTCCAGTGAGATGATTGGGAATAATGTGGCCGAGTTTGTGAAACCAGAAATTGGAAAGGGCGGTGAGCACTTCGCCTTTGCCGGGCACCGGAGTCGGCAGAATTACATCAAACGCCGAAAGACGGTCGGTCTGGACGATTAACAGCTTGTCGCCATCCACCGAGTAGATGTCCCGCACTTTGCCACGGTGCAGTAACGGAACGCTAGTAAGGCTCGATTCGAACAACAAAGTATTTGTCCGGGTCATTTTTGTTGAGCGGCATTAAACGGCTTCAAGAAAGCTTGGAAAGGTTTGCCGCTTTTACCGATTCGGCCTGTGCTTTGCGGAAATCCTGCAGTTGTTTTGCCAGCCTCGAATCATTCAACGCAAATAATGCGACGGCGAAAAGCCCCGCGTTGGCCGCGCCGGCCTCGCCGATGGCAAAGGTAGCAACCGGTACGCCCTTGGGCATCTGCACGATGGAAAGCAGCGAATCCAGACCTTGCAAATGTTTCGACGGCATAGGCACACCCAATACCGGCAAGACAGTTTTTGCCGCAATCACTCCGGCAAGATGCGCCGCGCCACCGGCGCCGGCTATAAAACACTTGGTCCCCGCCGCTACAGCGCCTTTGACATAATCATCTAGCATTTCTGGCGAACGGTGAGCAGAAATTACCTGCGCTTCATACGGTACGCCGAAAGCCTCGAGTTGTTTGGCCGCGTGCTGCATTACGTCCCAATCGCTTTTGCTCCCCATGAGCACGCTTACCAACGGCTTTTTACTCATTTATGCTCTCGAGTCTTCACGCAAAAAATATTTTACACTATCACCTTGGATTTCACTTAGCCGTACCTTGCTTCACTGCGGTTTTGTCGTCGGGTACGCCTTCTTTGAAGACGCGGCTTGCCAGGATATCTTCTGCTTCAATGGTCACCAGGTCTCTTTTGGTGAGCTTTATGCGGTTGCTCGCAAACAGGCGGTTCGCTTGGCGCAGCCGCGCACGGTCAATTGCATTTCTCATACTGCGCGCGTTTGCGAAACGCGGCATCTGCATGCGCCTCAGTATGTAATCTTGAAACGCTTTTTCGGCCGGCGGACTGAAATGGTATTGTTGCCGCTCAAGCATCATTTTCGCTATAGCAAGCAACTCTTGCGGCGAGTAATCGGGGAAATCCAGGTGGTGCGCTATGCGTGAAGACATGCCTGGATTGCTGCGAAAAAATTCTTCCATGCGATCTTTATAACCGGCGAGTATCACTACCAGGTCTTCACGCTGGTTTTCCATAACCTGGAGCAAAATTTCTATGGTCTCCTGGCCGTAGTCCCGTTCGTTGTCCGCGCGGTACAAGTAATACGCCTCATCAATGAACAATACTCCGCCCATAGCTCTTTTCAGCACTTCTTTGGTCTTCGGCGCGGTATGCCCCACGTATTGTCCAACCAAATCGTCGCGCGTGACCGCCACCAAGTGGCCGTTGCGCACGTATCCCAGGCGGTGCAGGATCTCCGCCATGCGCATCGCGACGGTGGTTTTACCGGTGCCCGAATTGCCGGTGAATGACATGTGCAGGGAGGGCGCCCCCGAACTCAAACCCAGCCCTTTGCGTAACCGATCGACCAACAGCAGCGCCGCGATCTCGCGGATACGGGTTTTCACCGGCTTAAGTCCGATCAGCTCTCGGTCCAGCTGGTCGAGGACTTCCTGGATACGCGAGTCGCGAAACGCTCCTTCCAGGTCTACCGGTGTATCGTCAGGCAGATTCTGGCTGATGCCGATTTCTGGATTCATGGCTCTTTATAGCGTTCGCCCTTGGGTCTGTCGGTAGCGTAGCTATGCACCGTATACCGAATTTGTCGCCCCGGACCTTCCTGGCGCAGCACTTGGAAGCCGGGCTCGTGCTTGGGGCGGTTGACGATGAATGACAGGCGCACGGTTTCCCAACCGCGCGTCGAATCGAACCCATTTACTCGAATGTAGTGATCGGGATAGGCCTTGCGGCATTGATTGATCTCGTACATGATGCCCGCTGCATCCTTAATGTCAAACATCGGCATTCCCCACATTTCCCAAAAGGTATTGCGCGGGTGTGGGTCGTCAGTGAATTCCACGCTCACCGCCCAGCGGTTTCTCAAACAATACTCGATTTGCGCGCGTATTTCGGCGTCAGAAAAATCCGGCAGGAACGAAAAAGTGCCTTGCGTAATTCTCATGAAGATTCTCCTTAGGCAGTGAGCGTCGGAGTAGGAATGAAGTCTGCCGTATCGGTGGACGTGTAGTTGAAGGTGACGTCCTTCCAGACTTCCAGCGCCGCTTTCAGCGGGGCGCAGCCTTTAGCGGCCTTTTCGAGAATCTGCGGTCCCTCATTCCAGATGTCCTTGCCTTCGTTCCGCGCCTGAATTATCGCTTCCAGCGCCACACGGTTGGCAGTCGCGCCCGCCTGGACACCCATAGGATGACCAATGGTGCCGCCCCCAAATTGCAGAACCACATCTTCTCCCAGATAGTGAATCAACTGGTGCATCTGCCCGGCATGAATACCGCCGGACGCCACCGGCATGACTTTGCGCAATCCTGCCCAGTCCTGCTCGAAGAAAATGCCGCGCTGCAAATCAACCTCATTGTGTGGTTCGCGTAGCACATTGTAGAAACCCTGCACCATGTTGGGATCACCTTCGAGCTTACCTACCACGGTGCCGGCGTGAATATGATCCACCCCTGCCATGCGCATCCATTTGCAGATCACGCGAAAGCTGATCCCATGCGTTTTCTGGCGTGTATAGGTGCCATGTCCCGCGCGGTGCAAATGCAGAATCATGTCGTTTTTGCGCGCCCATTTGGAAATGGACTGAATTGCCGTGTAGCCGATCACAAGATCTATCATGACGATGCACGAGCCCAGGTCTTTTGCCAACGCAGCGCGTTCGTACATGTCCTCCATGGTCGCCGCAGTGATATTCAGGTAATGCCCTTTGACCTCGCCAGTCTCGGCAGAAGCGCGATTTACCGCCTCCATGCAATACAAATAGCGATCGCGCCAGTGCATAAAAGGCTGAGAATTGATGTTTTCGTCATCTTTAACAAAATCGAGCCCGCCTTTCAGTGCTTCGTACACCACGCGTCCGTAATTTTTTCCTGAAAGCCCCAACTTCGGTTTGGTCGTTGCACCGAGCAATGGCCTCCCGAATTTATCCAACCGTTCTCGTTCCACCACAATGCCGGTGGGAGGACCATCGAAAGTCTTGAGATAGGCGACCGGCATACGCATGTCCTCGAGGCGCAGCGCTTTAAGCGGCTTGAAACCGAACACATTTCCAATGATGGAAGCGGTGAGATTTGCGATTGAACCCGGCTCAAAGAGATCCAGATCGTAAGCAATATAGGCAAAATACTGTCCGGGGCTGTTGGGCACGGCATCTACCCGGTAGGCCTTAGCGCGATAATATTCACAGGCCGTTAAACGATCGGTCCACACCACGGTCCAGGTAGCGGTGGATGATTCGCCTGCTACTGCAGCTGCAGCTTCCTCGGGATCAACACCTTCCTGCGGTGTGATGCGAAACAGCGCTATGAGGTCAGTATCCTTGGGCTCATAGCTCGGTTCCCAGTACCCCATGGTCTTGTAGGGGATGACTCCCGCCTTGTAGCGATCCTTGCCCTTGATCGTTGCTGCGCCAGGCGCGCCCATGAGCATCTCCTTGAAAATGATGTTCAAACTGAATAATAGTACTCCAATTAATCATAAATGATAGTCATGTGTTTTGATTGTTATAATAAGATTTTTGTTATAGCATTATTAAATTGAATACGGCTTATCAGTCATGCTGCATCTAACGTTGCGCCAGTTGCGTGTGTTCGAAGCAGTGGCGCGTCACTTGAATTTTTCGCGTGCTGCGGAAGAGCTTTATTTGTCGCAGCCCGCAGTCTCGATGCAAATCAAACAGCTGGAGGACAACATCGGGCTGCCGCTATTTGAACAAATGGGCAAGCGCATTTACATGGCCGAGGCCGGGCGAGAACTGTTTCAATACAGCCGCGCGATTGCAGAGCAGCTTGCGGAAATGGAATCAGTACTCGATCAGATTAAGGGGCTCGAACGAGGTAAGCTGAATATTTCGGTAGTGAGTACCGCCAATTATTTTGCGCCACAACTGCTGGCCAAATTCTGCCAACAGCACAAAAAGGTCGCCGTGAGCCTGAACGTCTCCAATCGGGAGGCGGTACTCAAGCAACTGGCGGACAACGAAACCGATCTGGCAATCATTGGGCAGCCGCCTCAGGACGCGGACATCGTCGCCGAATCGTTCATGGAAAATCCGTTGGTGGTGATTGCGCCTGTCAATCACCGCCTTGCCAAGCAACGAAAAATTCCGGTCGGCAAACTGCAGCAAGAAACGTTTTTGCTGAGGGAAATGGGCTCCGGCACACGTGGCGCGATGGAACGTTTTTTCGCAGAGCATCGCATTAAGCTTAACCCTGGAATGGAAATGGGTACGAATGAGGCAATCAAACAGGCAGTACAAGCAGGCATGGGTTTGGGTGTCGTCTCACTGCATACAGTAGAGTTGGAACTGGAAACACGGCGGCTGAAGCTGCTTGATGTGGAAGGATTCCCAATCCGGCGCCACTGGCATGTGGCGCATCGTAGCCAAAAGCGCCTCTCCAAGGTGGCGCAGGCTTTTAAGGATTACTTGCTGAAAGAAGCGTCTAAACTGATGAGCAAGGGGCCTGCTTGAAATTTGCCATAACGCCACCAGATAAAGGGAAATTGTTGCATCGATATTTATTTGAAGGTCTCAAGTCTCAATGATTCAGGTTCGTCCTGCTGCTGTCTCTGGTAGTTTCTACCCGCGCCAGCGTGAATCGCTAGCGCATGAGGTTGATTCCTTGCTGCGCACAGCAAAGCAACCCGAGCCTTCAATTCCCAAGGCGCTCATCGCCCCGCATGCGGGCTACATCTATTCTGGCCCAATTGCGGCAAATGCCTATGCTCTGCTCCAAGCGGCCCGCGCATTAATCAAGCGAGTGATATTACTTGGGCCGGCGCACTTTGTGTCGGTGCGGGGTTTGGCGGTGCCCGAGGCCAGCGCTTTTGCCACTCCTCTCGGGATGGTTCCCGTCGATGAAGCTTGCGTAGAATCGATATCTCGACTGCGGCAAGTGGTGCAAAGCAAAGCAGCCCACACTCCCGAACACTCGTTGGAGGTCCATCTGCCTTTTTTACAGATTGTGCTGGAGAAATTTACTCTGGTCCCGCTGGCGGTCGGGGACGCGGCACCTGCGGAAATTGCCGATGTCTTGGATTTGGTATGGGGCGGCCCAGAAACCTTGGTCGTGGTCAGTTCGGACCTTTCGCACTACCTGCCTTACGAAACTGCGCGCCGGCTAGACCAAGAAACGGCACAAACTATATTAAATATGCGCGAGCCCGTTAGCCACCATCAAGCCTGCGGCGCATCGCCGGTGAATGGCTTGTTGCTCGCTGCGCAACGCCATAACCTCAAACCCCAGCTCCTGGACTTGCGCAATTCCGGCGACACGGCGGGCAATCGCAGTCGGGTCGTAGGTTACGCTGCATTCGCATTTAACGAGAGCTCGGTTTATGTACAGTAATGCAGTGCAAATAATTCTTCCCATCGCCCGAGCAACCATCGGTCGCGCGTTGGGCCGGCAAACTACTGCGGACGAATCGGCGCCATGGCTGCAGGAACTAAAAGCTTGCTTCGTCACGCTGAAAATGAAAGGCGAGCTGCGCGGCTGTATCGGCTCGCTTCAGGCGCAGCGCTCGCTGCTCGCGGATCTCAAGGCCAATGCTCTGGCGGCGGCTTTTCACGATCCGCGCTTTGAGCCGCTTACCGATAACGAGTTCAATAACACGTGCATCGAAGTATCGCTGATTTCCGGGCTAGAACGGATATGTTTTGTAAGCGAACAAGATGCACTGAACCAGTTGCGACCCGCGATTGACGGCATCATTTTCGAATACCAAAACTGGCGCAGCACTTTTTTGCCGCAGATGTGGGAAAGTCTGTCCACACCGGAAGCATTCATGGGATTACTGAAAAAGAAAGCCGGCTTGTCCACTTCGTTTTGGGCAGAGAATATCAAGTTGTCGCGCTATACTGTAATAAGGTTCTGCGAATCCGAGGACAAGGAAAACCTGCTCTTATGAACCATCCAGGAAAATATTGGCATCGACTCGATGATGGCCGCATTCAGTGCGATCTGTGTCCTCGCGATTGCCGACTGCACGAAGGCCAGCGCGGCGCGTGCTTTGTACGCCAGCGTCTGAATGACGCTATGGTGCTGACCACTTATGACCGGTCCTCCGGCTTTTGCATTGATCCCATAGAGAAAAAGCCGCTTAATCACTTTTATCCCGGATCCAGCGTGCTATCTTTCGGGACTGCCGGCTGCAACCTGGCCTGCAAATTTTGCCAGAATTGGGATATCAGCAAGTCGCGGGAAATGGATACTCTCGCAGATGCGGCCTCTGCGGATGCCATTGCCGAGGCCGCTCTGGATCATGATTGCAAGAGCATCGCTTTTACCTACAATGACCCGGTGATTTTCGCTGAATATGCCATGGACGTCGCAGACGCCTGCCGCGCACGCGGCATTAAGACCGTCGCGGTCACTGCAGGTTACATGCACGATGCGCCGC
>Ga0187774_10000764_pt1 | contig 11183 bp, 10 predicted proteins | sample 0216_BV02_MP05_2_FD_133152 | JGI IMG/M metagenome (GOLD analysis project Ga0187774, IMG submission 133152) | Tropical peat soil microbial communities from peatlands in Department of Meta, Colombia - 0216_BV02_MP05_20_MG | ecosystem: Environmental > Terrestrial > Soil > Wetlands > Peat | place... | reverse complement strand
ATGCGCGCGCCGTGTGGCGGAGTGCGGGCTTCGGAAGACCAGACTCTAGTTTTTCTAATGAAAGAAACCCTCACCTAATGAGCGAGCGTGTGCACATTCCTTTAAGGCTTTTTGGAGTTGGGTTTCAAGGTCGTTGTCAATCATCTTTCACGCCTATGGGTTTATCGGAGCCTATTGGGGGGTCGCGTTCTGGCCAGAGGGAGAGATTAAAGCCATTTTTCAACAAGGAAATCCGGTGAGAAGGGGTTCACGAACCGTACACCTTCCAGAAGCGATCCATCGCGAAAATCTTCGCTGAAAACGATCGGAATCTGGTTCAGACGAGCAGTCGCCCAGACCTGGGCGTCGTAATAGGAGAGCTTGTGATCGCGGACGCCTCGTCCCGCTTCCATCACTATCATAGGGGTTAGATCAAAAACAGGCCAGACGCGGATGAACAAATTGATTTGGTTCAATGCCTCTGCCGGAGTGAGGCCCGGAGATAGTTTGCGCGTGGCCACGCTGAAGAATTCGGCTAGGGCCTGAACACTCAACCGTCCGCTGCGGGTCAGCTCCAATTGCTCAAGCACACGATGGGACTGAGCCTGTCTGTCGGCTTGTTTTTGGTCATAGAGATAGACCAGGAGGTTGGTGTCAATTAGGATCAGTGGCATCGTCCCTCATCCTTTTACACGCCGCGTGATACGTTTTTCGCGCTCCGCATAAGCATCCAGCCGGTTCCACCGATAGGGCCGGCCACTGGGACATCGAGATTTCCGATTCTCCACAAAGCGGAGAATTTCGTCCCATGCCGTCTGGTCGGGTTCAAAAGGAAAAGCGTTCCCCCCAATTGTCTCTCGATCAATCGCCTGTCGAATGAGTTCGGCTTCGCTGACCCCACGGGCTTTGGAAATCCGCTTAAGTAAGCGCTCATGACGATCTTCAATATAAATCTGTTTGCGAACCATCTCAGCCATTTTCCCCTCCAAGCATTTATACATTACATTATACACAAAAAACAAGAATCGGGCAAATGCAATGTTGTGAAAGAGAATCAAAAACAAAAAAGGCGAATTAGCCTTCATTTCTGCCAATTCGCCTTACCCTACCGCCCAATATTTTTAAAAGAACCGATAGTTTGTTGTAATTAACCTACCGAAATCATTTAATTATTTAGTGGCTCCCCGAGTAGACTCCCTTCACTTCGTTCAGGGCAAGCTCACCTGTAGCCCTCAATCAATTTCAGCTTTTTGTCACGGGTCCAGCCCTTTATCGCCCGCTCTCTCTTTGCCGCGGAATGCTTATCGTCGAATGATTCACGGTAAAGAAGCGTGGCCTTGTGCTGATTCAAGCGGTGCTCCAAGTCGGTGGTGATCCCAGTGTACAATTGGCCTGCGCGGTCACAGATGTAAACATACCATTTGCTCATGCCACACCCACAGGCAGGACTTCCTTCGCTTCGCGAACTCGCGCTGAGAGTTGCGAAGGGGAACAAGCTCACGAGGTTCTCGTCGAATCACAGAAGCAGGATTTGGGAAGGGAGCCGTCGAGGCCCCCCTCCCAAATCCTGGCTCCCCGAGTAGGACTCGAACCTACAACCTAGTGGTTAACAGCCACCCGCTCTGCCGGTTGAGCTATCGGGGAGCAGAAAAGGAGAGCAAAATCTTTAAGCTTTTTTAGCATGGCTGAGGAGGATTGTCAATTCTCATTTTTTTCGCGATAGTGTGGAACCCGCGTTTCGTCATGTGTACCCCTCCCCATAAGAAATAAAAATAAAACCGAAAATTTGGAGCGAAGGAAAAGAAAAAAGTTCGGGAAAAAAGGCTGGTTCAGGGAGCACTAGCCCCGGGATTTAGAGAAATCATAATGGGGCCGACTTCTTCTTCCCGGAAGGTCCCCAAGGGGGGATCTTCCTGTTCCGCCCAGGGATTGAAGGCCAGGGGAAACGAAACCGGCCCGCTCATGTTTCCGCCTCGATCCAGGATCTCAATTTGGAGGGTAAGATTGGTGAAGTCCAAACCCTGGGATGCGGAGGTGTTTAGATAGAGAAAGCCGGAAAGATCCCTGCGCTGGCTTTCCGGAATTCTCAGGAAACTAACCGGGTAAGTACCCCGCCCGGCTTGGTTGACTGTACAAATGATATTTTTCATATCCCCTTCGGGGTCAGCCGCCCGGAGGTAAACCTTCCAAGTATCTCCCGGACGGATTTCCTCCGACGCGAAGCGGTGAGTGATGACCGGTACACCGGGTTGATTATTTTTCATTGCTGGGAAATTATAAAAATCTTTCTTTGTAACCTATCAAGATGTTGCCATGATTAGGACACACTCTGTTGCGGCCGGAGAAGACAAAGATTTTTCTCTCGCCCGCTCCGCTGGAGGCCGCAGAGAACGCAGAGAAGACAAAGCAGGAAACAGGAGTCAGGAATCAGGAACCTGAATCCTGAGACCCAAATCCTTTTGACGCTGCGGTCCCTGGGGGCTCTGCGAGAGAAATTTTGGCGATTCACGAGTCGCCCCGGAGAACACCCTCTTCAGGGCATCCCTTTGGTTTCCGAGTAAAACGCCTGCCCCCACTTCAGGGCCTCGAGATAGAGGGAGAAGGGGGTTGTTTCTTCCCCTGGGGGAATGATCGGTTTTTCCAGATGCCCCCAGGCGGCTTTTTCGTAGGAGAGGGTGTATTGATAAATATCCCGCAAGCGGTTGGGCTCGCCCAGAAGGGCCAGCTTGATGGGCTCATCGATGGGGATCTCGGCCAGGATGGCGGAAAGCGGCCGGTCCAGGAAAGCGTCGATCAGGGAAAAAAGACCCATCAGGAAAGAATCCTCTTTCCGGTCCGAAAGGTCAAAATAAGGGGCCAGCATCTCACAGAACCTGGCTCGAACGATGGTCATAATCAAAAGCTCCTCCGCCTTGTCCGCCCCCATGCTTGCCAGGGCCACGAAAGTGATCCAGTTTTTGATGGTTCTCTCTCCCAGGAGGATCATGGCCTGCTTCACCGACGTGATTTTGCTCCGGAGGCCAAAGAAGGCTGAATTGATGTAGCGCAGAAGCTTATAGGTGAAGGCAACTTCTTGTTTAATGATCTCTTCCAGCCTATTGAGGTCGATCTCGGCCTGGTGGATCTCCTTCAGCAGCTGAAAATAATGGGCCTTGAATCCGGGGATGTCCTTTCCCACGATGATCGCGGGCTTGCTGAAAAAGTAACCCTGGAAAAAGGAGTACCTACTCTCAATTCCCTCCTCGAACATCTGGTGCGTCTCCACTTTTTCGGCCACGAGGCGGACCTTGTAGGGAGAGACCTTCTCGAAGAGCGCCTTCCGGGCTAGCTCCGGGGTGGACAAGAAATCCACTTTTACGAAATCGGTGAACTCCAGCAGGGGCTCGTAGCGGTCTTCATACACAAAGTCGTCCACGGCGATCAGATACCCGGCCCGTTTCAGTTTTTGACAGGCCTGCAGGACTTCCGGATCGGGTTCTACCGTTTCCAGCAGTTCCACCACAACCTGGTCCTTGGGGAGGAAGAACATATATTCTTTTAATAAGATGTCCCGGGGAACGTTGATAAAGGCTCTCGTTCCGCCGGTGAGGTCATCCAGGTTAAAGAGAAAAAAGCTGTCCACCATTACTTTGGAAGTAGCCTGGCTGGGGTCCGAGTGTTTAAAGACGTTTTCCAGACCGGAGCGGAAAAAGAGCTCATATCCATACACCCTGCGTTGGGCGTCGAAAATCGGCTGGCGGGCGATGAAGGTTTCCATAGGGGTCTGTCCTTTTTAAATTGCTTTCCTTCAGTGGGCGGTTCCTGAATCGCCCCTGCAATCCCTGGGGTGGACCGTCGCTAAGCCTTTTTATGGGGAGCCCGGGCCATGGCTTTCTGAATCCTCTCGGGAGTCATGGGCAGTTCAAACAGCCTGGCCCGAGTCGCATCATACACCGCGTTGGCGAGGACGGCACCCATGGAGGTAATGGCCGGTTCTCCCCCTCCCTGGGGAGGCAGGTCCTGGTTCTCGATGAGCACGGTCTCGATTTTGGGCATCCAAGAGAAACGTGGAATCCGATAGGTATCGAAATTCTTATCTTGGATTTCCCCTCCCCGAAAATGGACCTCTTCCGAGAGGGCATACCCCAGCCCCATCATCAGGCAGCCTTCGATTTGCATCCGCGCCCCTTCGGGATTGATTACCTGGCCCATGTCCTGAGCGCATACGAGTCTGCGGACCTGAACGTCTCCTTTTTGGGGGTCTACTTCGACTTCCGCCGCTACGGCCACATACGTACCCAGGTAATCGACACAGGCGATTCCTTTTCCCCGGCCCGGCTTACGCGGAAAGTCACGCCATCCAAAGGAACGTGCGACTTCCTCCAGCACCCTGCGCATGCGCGAGTTTTTCAGGTGGGCCAGCCGGAATGCCAGAGGGTCTGCCTTGGCCGCAGAGGCCATGAGGTCCATATGGGATTCCCGGGCAAAGGTATTGGTATTCGTCCCCGGAGCCCGCCAGGCGCCGGTGTTGAAAGGATGAGCCCCGGCCCCTCCCCACAAGCTGCCGTGGACTGCTGCCCTATGAGAGGGGATATCATAGAAGGTGGCCGCGCCCCTCTCACCGGCAAAATAAACTCGATAGTCCCAGAAAGTGATTCTGCCCTGGGAATCGAGCCCGGACCGAATCTTTACCACGGCAGCAGGCATAAAGGCATCGTAAAAGAATTCCTCCTCCCGGGTCCAGGACACTTGGACGGGTTTCCCGGCGCGATGAGAAAGGAGGGCCGCCTCGACCGCCTGCTGGTTCCAGGTTTTTCCTCCGAACCCTCCACCGACAAAAGGGGTAATAACCCTAACACCTTCAGAGGGAATCGAGAGAGCCTGGGCCACAGCCTCCTTGACGCCAAAAGGGGTTTGGGTGGAGGCCCATACGGTGGCCTTCTTCCCTTCCACGTGGGCCATGGCAGTGTGGGTCTCCATGGGGGCGTGGGCTACATAATGCTGGAAATAACTCTCGTCGAATTTCCTGGAGGAACTCTTTTCTCCCTTTTCCAGGGATCCTTCCTGAGAGATTACACTCCCCTCAGGGGCAACCTTCAGCAGATGGGAAAAGATGGAATTCTCATTCACCGCAGGAGAAAGGGTGGCAAACTGGGCTTTGATGAGGGCCAGGCCCATCTCCGCCTGGTCCGGAAGGGGATGGAGGACGGCCAGGAGATTTCCATTTCGGATGATCTTGAGTCCTTGAATCTTTTCCGCGGCCGAAGTATCCACCTTCTTGAGGGTTGCCCCATGAGCCGGAGGACGCAGAATGCGGGCATAGAGCATGTCCGGAAGGCGAATGTCCCCGGCAAACCGGGCCTGGCCGGTTACCTTGGGGAGTCCATCGGTCCGTCCAGCGGGCCTGCCTGAAACCTTAAAAGAGGAAGGGGGTTTGGGTTCGGCCTTGACCTCCGCCTTTCTCTCAATCCGGGTCCCTTTCACCAAGTCGGCATAGGCGACTCTCTTCTCCGGATTTCTTGAATCGTGGATTATGCCATGGCTGATCGTTAGGAAGGCCTGAGGGACATTCAGGCGGGTAGCCGCCAGCTCCAACAGGATGGCCCGGGCCTGCGCCGCAGCTTCCCGCAACTGAGGGCCGAAATATTTTGTGGTGCGGGAGCCGAAGGTCCCCGCATCATAAGGGCAAAGGTCGGTATCCCCCATGACCATGTCGACGGAATCCAGGGGAAGATCAAGCTCCTCGGCCAGCATCTGGGCCAATGAAGTGATGATTCCCTGTCCCAACTCCACTTTTCCGGTGAAGCAGGCCACCCGGCCGTCTTCCTTGACCTGGAGATAAGCGTTGAAATCGGAGGAGGGGAGGGAGGCCCGTGATGGGCTCTGTCGGTATTGGGCTTCGGTCAGGGTTTCGGCGGAGAAGAAGACGAAGAGCCCTCCGCCCATGGCCTTCAAGAACTGGCGCCGGTCCAGAGAGCTCATCCCTTTTTCTCCTTCATCTCCCGGGCGGCAGTCTGGATGGCCTTGACGATTCGCGGATGGGCACCGCAACGGCAGAGGTTGCCATCCATGGCCTGAAGGACCTCCGCCTCGGAAGGGTACGAATTCCTTTTTAATAGGCTGTAGGCACTCAGGATCATTCCCGGGGTGCAGAAACCGCACTGAAAAGCGTTTTGTTCGAGGAATGCTTTCTGCAGGGGATGAAGCCTTTCTCCCTTGGCCAGGCCTTCGATGGTTACCACTTTCTTCCCGGCAATCTCCCGCATCGGGACCTGGCAGGACCGCAGGGCTTCCTCATCGATGAGAACCGTACACGCCCCGCAGAGGCCCTTCCCGCAGGCGTATTTGGTCCCCGGGAGGTTTAGGTCCGAGCGCAAAACCCAGAGGAGCTTTCGGTCCCCCTCCACCTCCAGCTTCATAGTCTGCCCATTCAGCTGGAATTCGATCCGCTCCATCCTTTCCTCCCCCATCAGGGTTTTCATCCTTTTATCCAGTTTATAGCACCCCCGGAGGGCCGGTCAATCCTTTTGAAAACCTTGCCCACGCCCAGTTTTTGAGAAAAAAGTCCTTCGCCCAATGGGGTGCGCGAAGCGGGAGGGGGAACACCAACGAGCACGAGAAATCGGGGGTGGGCAAGCCTTAAAACCCATCCGAAGGAGCTATTGACCAACCCCCCCCTCCCTCGTCTTGCAAGCCATTGGGCGAATGGAGTACCCTGAATCGTACGAGAGAAGAGGATTTTTTCTTTTGGCGGGAAGGGTCGGAGAAAAAGAAATGGGAAATCAAACTCAGGGGGCCCAAGTCTTCGGAATCGGCCAGTGCTCCTTGGATTACATCGGGAAGATCGAGGCCTATCCGCCTCCAGATCGGAAGTGTGAATTCGTCGATATGGTCATCCAGAGCGGGGGGCCGGTAGCCACGGCTCTGGTGGCCCTGGCACGATGGGGAATTTCCTGCGCCTTTGCCGGGGTTCTGGGGGACGATCTCTTTGGCCGGATGATCAGGGAATCCCTGGAGGGCGAAGGAATCGACACCGCCGGAGTCATGATTCGAAGGGGAAAAGGCTCCCAGTTTGCCTTTATCGTGGCCGAACCGGGACTGGGAAGGAGAACCATTTTTTGGCGGAGGCCCACGGGACCTCCTTTGTCCCCTGAAGAAATCGATCTTCGTCGAGTGGAGCAAGCCAGAATCCTGCACACCGATGGGCGTTTCGTGGAAGCCAGCCTGGCATGCTGCAAAACTGCGAGGAAGGCGGGGGTTCAGGTGGTAACAGACGCGGATTCCTTCCACGAAGGATTGGTGGAGCTTGCCCGGTGGAGTGATTTTTTTATCTCCTCGGAGAATTTTGCCTCTGCGTTCCTGCAGAAAGAGGACCCCCGCGAGGCCTGCCAGCGCATCGCCGAGCTGGGGCCCAAGGTTGCCGGGGTGACCCTGGGAGCGAAGGGCTATGTAGCCCTGGCCGAAGGCCGCTGGATTGAGAAACCTGCCTACCCGGTAGAGGCGGTGGACACAACCGGGTGCGGGGATGTTTTCCATGCCGGGTTTATCTTTGGGGTGCTCAGAGGGTGGGCGTACGAGAAATGCTTTGACTTCGCCGCCTGGGCGGCAGCCATGGTGAGCTTAAAAATGGGGGGGAGGAGCGGAATCCCTTCCCTTGAACAGGTCCGGGAAAGAGGGTTTTAGCCGTCCCGCCGGGGCCAGTCAATTCTTTGGAGAAGGGAATTTTTGATCTTTTCGGACCTAAGTAAAAGGTATCATTCGGGGGAAAATATATTCCCAGCTATCAATATTTTGGCCCAAGATAGAGCTATTGGAGATAGGCTATAGCGTCCATTCTGAAACCCTATTTTTCTCCTCCTTGAGAGACTGAACTTTCTTTCCTCATGCCTGCGAAGGCAGGTATCCAAAGACTGAAATCCTTTATTATTCCCTTACCTGGTTCCCCCCCTTTTCAGGAATCGCGGGAAACCCAAATTTTTGACTTTTGCGAGATCGTTAGTATCTGGAATGGGGGAGGAGGCCGAAAGCCGAAAGAGCCCACTCTCTTAAGTTTAAGGGCCAAACGACCGACAACGGTTGTAGAAGTTTTTTCCCAGTCTCAGGACCTAGAAAAGCAAACCCCAGAATGGACATCCATATTTAAGGGGGGAAACCATGTACGGAGTGAAGTGTCCCAAATGCGGTCTCATGCAGCTTCCTAAGGAACAATGCGAGTCCTGTGGCACCCGCTTAGATAGTTCCAAGGGACCGGCCTATGCTCGGCGGCCAATGACTTTGAGCCCTCCCTCGTTCCCTTCAGCTCCGGGGGAAATCAATGACCTCACTCAATTGATTCACGTCCCCTCAGGAGTTAGCGTGGGCAGCGAAAGCCGACACTTGTCCTTTCATGGGGGCGGGGGGCAGCTCTTCGGAATTTGCCTGCTCAATACCCTTCTGACCATTATCACCCTGGGGTTCTACTCCTTCTGGGGAAAGACCAAGGTCCGCGCCTACCTCTGGGGAAAGACCCAGCTGGAGGGAGACCGTTTTGTATACCACGGAACAGGCAGGGAGCTGCTGAACGGTGCTTTCAAGGCCATGCTGGTCTTCGGATTTCCCCTGACCCTTCTCAATACCTTGCCGAAATTTCTGGAGCCCAGGGAAATTTTAGGAGTCGTCGCCTCGATCCTTACCTACGCCATGGTTATCTTGTTCATCCCGATGGCCATGGTCGGAGCCCGCCGGTACAGGTTCAGCCGGACTTCCTGGCGGGGAATCCATTTTTCCTTCCGCGGCCAGGCCCGGGAGTTCCTGAGGCTCTTCTTGGAAGGATGGGTCTTGACCGTTCTCACCCTCGGCCTCTACTACCCCTTTTTCGACATCCGTCGGCATGGGTTCATGGTGTCCAACTCTTACTTCGGCAGCAAACGGTTCAAGTTTGACGGAGCCGGGCGGGACTTGTTCAAGGCCTATCTTCTGGCCGTGCTCCTTTCCCTCCCTACGCTCGGCCTATATTGGTTCTGGTTTATGGCCAAGAAGCAGAGATACTTTTGGGAGCACAGCCATCTGGACACACTCCACTTCCGGTCTACGGTCACCGGAGGGCGTTTGCTGGCATTTTATTTGGGAAATCTTTTCCTGCTAATTTTGACTCTGGGTCTGGCCTGGTCCTGGGTGGTTATCCGTAAGGTCCGGTTCAACTTTGCTTACCTTACCCTGGAGGGAGCGATGGATGCAGCCAAGGTCCAACAGGAGGTCCAGGCGGCCTCGGCCACAGGGGATGCGCTGGCCGGGTTTATGGATGCCAGTTTTGACCTGGGGTCATAACGACAAGTTCCGGGTTGCAGGTTCCGGGTTTCGGGTTCTCATTAGTTGGTTCAATCTTTTCTTTTTCCGAAATCCGCTATCCGCAACCGAATTTGGTCTGGACTCCAAACGGGCGACCGGCCGGTCGCCCTTACAATCTACGAATTTTTTTACCGATGAGCAGCGACCTTGAAGGCTACTATATGGATGGCCGGACGGCGGAACGGCACCGGGCTGGCGTCCGGCTGACCCCCATGGGCTTGCAGATTACCCTGGAAAATAAGAATTCCTTTTTCTGGCCCATGGAAGAAATTCAGCAATCGAAGAATTTTTACGGCGAGGAACAGGTTCGACTGGAAAGAGGTGGAAAAACCCCGGAAGTCCTCCTTTTGCCCTCTTCCATTTTTCTCAAGCGAATAAAGGAAATTTCCCCGGAAAAAAAGAAACGGTTTCATCCTCCGGCCCGCAGAAAGAGCTGGGTCTGGGTAGTTATTCTTTCTGCCGCAGGGGTGCTCGGGATGACTGCCTCTCTCTATCTATGGGGGATTCCCGCTATGACCTCCTGGATGGCTCCCTATATTCCGGTTTCATGGGAAGAGCGGCTCGGCCGGTCTGTAGTCGACACCATTGCTCCGGTTGAAAAGAGATGCGAGGATTCAGCCCAGTCGAAAAAGTTCCAGGAGATTCTTAATGCCCTGGGCTCCTCGGTTCCCCATTCCCCCTATAAATTCCGGGTGATGGTGGTGAACAGCCCTGCGGTCAATGCCCTGGCCGCGCCGGGGGGGAGCATCGTGATTTTTCGGGGGCTGCTGGAAAAAACGACCACCCCCGAGGAACTGGCAGGAGTTCTGGCTCACGAGATGCAGCACATCCTGCAGCGTCACGCCACCCGCGCCCTTCTGCAGCATGTTTCCATGAAAATTCTTCTGGCCGCGGCGGTGGGGGATGCCCGAGGGTTATCGTATGGTCTTGAGGGAGCCCAAACCTTGGGCATGTTGCGGTATTCCCGCCAGAAGGAAGAAGAAGCCGACCGAGAGGCGATTAAAATGCTCATCACTTCAGGAATCGACCCCCGGGGGATCTTGACCTTTTTTGAAACAGTGCAAAAAGAGAGTAAAAAATCGCTGAAGCTTCCCTCCTACCTGTCCACCCACCCCGATTTGGAAGAAAGAATTCAGCGTCTCAAAACTCTTACGGCACACGCCCCGATTCCAACGATTGGGCTCCTTCCGGGATACGACTGGAGGAACCTCACCAACATCTGTCCCAGCCAACAGGACCCCTGATCGAAATCCATTCCCAAACCTGGATCTTTCAGTTCATTATCTCCGTCCAGGACCCAGGAAACTCTCCTGCCCCTACCGCAATAAATAAAAGAATAGGGGGAAGGGCATGAAAAAAGGGGGCACCTCCAAAATGAGGGGGGCATAAATCAAAAAAATTCTTGCCAGGTTATTCGTCCTTTTGCTATATTGGGACGGTCTTGATATAAACGGCCTCGGCAGATTCTGAAAATGTACTCCCCTAACCACAGGGAGGATGGAAAATGCCTCGGTTCATAAAGCCCCATTTCTCTTTATCAGAGGGATGGGGTTTTTTGTTTGGTCGAGGCGATTAACGCCGGGCTGGCGGCTTTCCACCTGCATGGAGTAAGGAGCGTTACGCGGAAAACGACTTACCAAGCAAGGGCCTGCTTATCCCCGGCCGATCCAGAGAATGACCCGGGGAGTCGATCGGAAGCTAGCCCAGGAGGCGGCAAGGCAATTTAGAAATCGGGACAAAAAGCGGTAAAAAACCTTGGAGGCGATGATGAAAAATTTCAAATGCTGGCCGAAATTTAATCCTCGTTCCCTGAATTATCCCGAAATCCCCGTCTTCCAAATCTTGCGTTCCACCGCGGCCAAACTGCCTTTCCGGATAGCCATCATTTTCGATTCCCT
>Ga0187774_10000763_pt1 | contig 11184 bp, 13 predicted proteins | sample 0216_BV02_MP05_2_FD_133152 | JGI IMG/M metagenome (GOLD analysis project Ga0187774, IMG submission 133152) | Tropical peat soil microbial communities from peatlands in Department of Meta, Colombia - 0216_BV02_MP05_20_MG | ecosystem: Environmental > Terrestrial > Soil > Wetlands > Peat | place... | reverse complement strand
TATGAGAGCACTGCTCCAAAAATGATTGCTGAACATATTCCGAAGAGGATCATCTTTCCCAACGGTTTCTTCTTTGACTTACTATAATTTGCGGCCATAGTCTCCCTCCTTGCCAAATAACATCATTTTTTCATGTTTTCGAGAATCCTGAAACCAAGACCAAGGGGCAATAAAATCTCTCCCATTTCTCCAGGGTTTCAGGGTTGTCACTTAGAGAATTAATCCCTAAATCCTCTGAATCGATCACAACGAACTGGATGCCCTTTTCTTTTTCCAGAAACCTCATGATCTCCTCTTTCATTGATTCTTTGTAGGGTCTGACCTCGTACTCTATCCCTTTCGCCTTTAGCTCCTTCAGGTATTCTTCCAGGAACCGTACATCATCGTTGTTTTTTGTCATATATAGGATTTCGATCCCGACTCTGATGCGGTTGCATATATTTAGCGCATATCTTGCCGCTTTCATATCCGTCTCCTCACCGGTTAAAACAAGCAGGACCTTATGCCTTTCGTGAAGAATCCTCATTGCACTACCAACCTCGCCGGCCTCTGCAAAAGCTACGGAAGACATTATTTCTTGAAACTGTTTCACCAATGATTTTATATGCATGCTTCCCAAAATCCTCCCCTCAAGATGTTGCAAATGGATGCAAAATTCTCTTTGCCAGCAAAATCCCAATACAATTTAATTTTCAGAAAGTTATCTTCCTATTCCGGGTGCCCGTAATTCCTTTCTGGGCCTGCTGCTTGAGCTGATCCTGTCCACTTCCTGTTGTCTCTTTTTTTCGCCAAGAATATACTTTGCCATTTCGAATTCTCCAGCCTGTGCGAATGTTGCCGCCGCAAACATGTTCTCTAATCTCTCTATTAACCCTTTCATTTTCTCTAAGCCTCCTTTTGCTATGTATTTATAAATTACAATTATCATGCCAAGATACAATATCTTTATAAATCAGCATGATATAAAATATTCCGTGTTGTTTATTAATTCTAAAACGCTTCAAAATGCAACATAATATGCTGACCAATGTTCCTTCTGTTATCCGTCGCGTATATAATATGCCTCGTGACGGTTATCTTCTATAAAAGTTGCAGATAAAATAGGGCAGTTGCATTTTGCAATGTAGGATGCACCAATCCTTTCATCTAGGGCTCTATGGGAAGAAAGCTTAATGTCGATACAGATCAGTAGTTTCGATTTCAATAAAGTCGGATTCGTTTATAGCGATGCAATGCTGAAGCACGAGCCGCCTTGGCACCCCGAGAAAGGTAACCGTTTAATATGCATTCTCGATAAACTGAAAAGTTCTGGATTAAGGGAGAAACTAACCCAGATTCAATCGAAAAGAGCTGAACTTGATATTCCTGTTCGGCTGTCTAAGCCACCGCAGAGTTCCACGGCGTTTACCCGTGGGTGAATGCGTCCCGGAGCGAAGCGAAGGCTTTTCCGGCGGAGCCGGTCAAGCGAAGCTTGTACTCCGTTTAAAGTATCCACGGACTTGCCCGTGGGTATCTAAAAACTTTTTAGGCTATATTTTCACAGCAGCCGGGCATGTCACGGAGCGGCCTAAGGGCGATATCTTTTCAGCACTGACAACAAGCACAGGACATGGTGACTGATGTGTTACTTCGTCAACCACATTACCAAGAAAGAAGTTCTTAATACTATTTTGGCTACCTGCTCCCATTATGATGAGGTCGCATTTTTCCTCTTCCGCCACCTCGATAATCTTTTTGTCGATCTCGCCTACTTCAATCCGCACTTTGACAGTTACTCCCCTAGATTTTGCAATCTCCTTTATTTCGGAAACAGCCTTTTCTGAACCTCCATCCAACACGTGTCCGATATTTTTCACGCCTACCAGGTTCAGGTCTCCGTCATAAGGCGGGTTTACCTTAATAACAGTGATCTGGCTTTTTTCGGAACCTATAAGTCTCAGACCCCGAATAAGCACCTCCTTAGACCCATTAACAGCGATAAGAACTCTCCTGCAATCATTCACGTTCATGTTAATCTCTCCTTTCATTTCACTACTAATACAGGACAGGGAGAATTGACAATTACTCTTTCTGTGAGACTCCCTATAATTGCCCTGTTCAAACCCGTCCATCCGTGAGTTCCCCTAACGATAAGATCATTCTTCAACCTGTTTGCTACCTCGACTGTCTTTTCTGCCTCATCTCCTTCCGCTATTTCAGTGTTTATTTTTACACCGAAATCCTTAGATATTGCGCTTGCCTTCTCCACAATTTTTTCCGCATCACGGCGGAGATTTTCCTTTATGAAGCTTGCGGAGAAGAATTCCACCATTTCTTCATAACGAGGTATCACATAAAGGGCGGTAATTTCGGAGCCGTCCAGTTTTGACAACTCGCAGGCTCTCCCCAGTGCCCTTTTGCTGAACTCGGAACCGTCGTAGGAAAGCAGGATGGATCTGTAATCCCCCGTACACTTCGCACAGGGCTTCTTCACCACAAGGACATCACACGGAGAACTTAAGATGACTCTCGATGTTACGCTGCCGAGGAAAAGCTTCTTCAGGCCCTTTCTGCCGTGCGTGCCCAGGGCGATGAGGTCCGCTTTTCTCGTTTCCGCAACGTTTACCACCGCCTCGTGAGCTTCACCCTCACAGACTATTGCCTCCAGATTACCGTTGAAACCGAATTCGGATGAGAAACTTTCCTGCGTCATAAAACATGCTCTCTTGCCGAGCTCGAAACGCTTTTCCCTCTGTTCCGGCGAGATCACAAATTCTTCCTCATCGAAAAATACTGCATGGACGAGCAGGATATGGCCCCCGTGCTTTTTCACCCAGTAAGCCGATTCGGTCAGCGCAGCCTTGCTGAATTCGGAATCATCAAATGCGACTACGATATTGTTATACATGATTAATGCGCCCCCCCGTTCTTTCTGAATACCAGACCCACGCCAAAACCGGCGGTCAGCGCAGCAAGAATTGCTATGATTCCGTATAAAGCGGCATTATTCTTTGCCATGTTTGCGAATGATTTCACCATACCCACCTGTTCCACAAGCACGTTCGATGTCGCTGTCTCAATTACCTTCTTGTCCTTCACCGCATAAACGGTAACGGTATACTTTCCGGGAGGGGCCTGGTAAGGCCATTCGGTCAGTATGTAATAATTCTGCTCACCATCCTTGTCCATCACAGAGATTTTCCCGGTGCTGGTGGTATAGAGGTTCGAAGTCTCCTTGAATTTCACGAACTCATTAAACCACCTTTCCTTCTCCGCTTCATCTGAAGTATTCATCTTTACATGCTTCTTGATGGCCGGATACCCGATGACGTATTTGTCCATCTCATTCCGGCTCAATATATCGTCAACGTTCCTGGTGCTGTGGAGGAAATAGACTTTTGGAACATTTTCGACCTCAAGCTCTCCGACGTTCATCCAGAGGAAGCCGCCTACCTTCCCCTTCTTGCGCAGGGTGTGATTACCGTCCTCTGACGTCATCTTGATAATCAGGTCCGTACCGGGATCTGATACACCCCTCACGCTGATCGTACTTCCATGGTAAAAAAAGTCTACTGTAATGTGATCGTGATTAGCCGTTGCGGTCAATTGTGCGGATGCGGTTCCCGACACGAACAGCCCGGACAAGATCAACACTGCTAAAATTACAAAATTCCTGTATGGCATATTCCGGTGTTTCATTAGTGACCTCCCGCTTGTGACAGAAGTAATGAAGGGCTCAGCGTTAACTCAAAAATTATCTTCACGGTAACAGCAAGGACTATTACTGCGAGTAATATCTTGAGCTGCTCCCCTTTCAGTTTGCGCCCGAAAATCGCCCCCGCCTGGGCGCCTATTGTCGAACCTATCAGGAGAAGCACCGCAAGCGTAAAATCAACCGTATGGTTTGTATACGACTGGAGGAATGTGACCTCAATGCAGGTAAACAGTATCTGAAAAAGGCTGGTGCCCACTATAACATGCATCGGCATCCTCAGGATATAGAACATTATGGGTACCATAAGGAAGCCGCCTCCGACGCCCATTATCGCGGCAAGTATTCCTACCATGCAGCCCAGGAATATCGGCACAAGTATGGAATGGGTCACCCCCGACTTTTCAAAGTGTGTCTGGAGCGGAAGGGATTTAAGGAACGACCGTACTTTGGATTCCTTCTGTACCTCGACTTCTTTGACTTCCTTTTTCCTCATGCTGGAAAGGCTTTCAATAAACATATATGCGCCGACAATACCAAGCATAAGTACATAGGTTATCTTTATCACAAAATCCGCATTTCCCATAGCCCTGAGCATTTTGATAAATTCAACACCGACGAGGCCGCCCGCAAACCCGCCTACGAGCAAATACAGCCCCATCTTGAAGTCCACATTACCGACTTTCCAATGAGCGTATGTGCCCGAAGTTGACGCGGCAACGATCTGATTTGAATCCGTTGCTGCAGCGACTGTCGACGGTATACCGAACATGATCAGAAGCGGGGTCATGAGAAAACCTCCCCCGACCCCAAAGAGTCCGGATAGGAGACCGACTACCAGACCGAGTCCGACGGGGATAAGAATATTAATACTGGTTAAAGCTACAGGTAAGTATAAATACATCAGACAAACCTCCTTTCAGCCCGACTGTCTTCTCATAGCGCCTACCTCGCTATGGTTACAATCGGCCTTGATATAGTATTTGCAAGTCTCTTAAGCTCCCCCGTTGTAATGTTCCCGGCGCCCGCGACATTGGGTCCAAGCAGGACGATGTCGACACCGTTTCTCCTTTTGAAATAATTTTTCAGGGTCGGAAACACGTCCTGTTGAGATGACTGGATATGCAGTTGAATACCTGATTCGTGACATTTTCCAACAAAAGGTTCGAGTTTGGGATCACTGCTCCCATTTCCTTTCCCGGACTCATCGGCTATAATCTGCCTTGCTGTCTCATGCTCATCAGCTTCGGCAAAGGTTGCGGCAGTCAGCACGTTTTCAATTTTCTTTGATAGCCGTTTTTTCCAGATAAGGAAAATGGTCACATCCTTGTTCAGCGTCTTTGCGAGTTCAATCACATAGGAAAGTCCTTCATCCTCGTGATTGTCCTTGTAAGTAACAAACAGAAGTTTGTGTTTCATCTTTACCTCCTTCGCTTATAAGAAAAAGCAATAAAGATGCCTGACTGTAACTATTTGATTTTAAAAGGAACGTCTAAAAGGTGAGCAAAAATAACGTTTCAGATTTGAACAGCTTTGAACGCTACTCTCCCCTGAGGATTCTCCAGAGGCTCGTTCTTGATATGCCTAAAAGTTCTGCGGCCTTCGATTTATTCCCTCCTAGCATCTCTACGACATTTTCAGCATATTCCTTATTTAGCTCCTCAAGGGACTTGACTTTGTCGGGTTCTAGTGTTTCAATATGGAACATCTTTATGCTCTGAGGAAGACTCTCCGACGTTATCTCAGAATTTTTCTCAAGTATTATTGCACGTTCGACAATATTTTCAAGTTCTCTAACATTTCCCGGAAAGCTGTACTTGTTAAGGATGTCAATCGCCTCCCTGGTAAATCCGGTTATCCCCTTCTTCCGGTAACTGGAGAGATGTTTCTGGAGAAAAAAGAGGCTTAGCGGTTCTATGTCTTCCCTGCGGTCCCTTAAAGGCGGAATGTATATTTCCATGATATTGAGTCTGTAGTAGAGGTCTTCCCTGAATCTTCCTTCTGATATGAGGATCTGAACGTTCTGATTGGTGGCGGCAATGAAACGAACGTCGGCCTTAATGGGCCTTGTGCCTCCCACCCTGAAAAACTCGCCGCCTTCGATGACATTAAGCAATTTCGCCTGCAGGTTGGTGGACATCTCCGTTATCTCGTCAAGGAAAAGGCTACCTGTATCAGCAATCTCCAGAAGTCCCTCTTTGGTTTTCACCGCTCCGGTAAACGCACCCTTCTCATATCCGAACAGTTCACTGGCAAGGAGGTTCTCGGTCAACGTAGCACAGTTTATCGAGAGAAAGGGCTTGTCCCGCCTTCTGCTGGTGAAATGGATCATCTTTGCAATCATACTCTTGCCGACTCCGCTCTCTCCCGTAAGAAGAACATTGCAGTTTGAGTCTTTTATACTTTCAACAACGTTAAGTATGTTCTTCATGCTCTGGCTCTTTGCAACGCTGGTGATCTTTTTGTCCACGCCCAGAGATATCTTCAGGGCCATGATCTCCTTCTTGAGTATCTTTTCTTCGTGGATCTTTTTTACTTTTAGGAGCAGTTCGTCAAGATCAAAAGGTTTTGTGATGTAATCACGCGCCCCTTTCTTTATCGCGTCCACTGCAGAACTGATACTTCCATAACCGGTGATGATAATAACCTCGGTTTCGAGAGGCCTTTCACGCACTTTCTCAAGGAGTTCGATCCCCGTCAGCCCCGGCATCTTGATGTCTGCGATAAGGATATCAAAGAGTTCATTATCTATCTTTTCGAGGGCCTTCCTGCCATCAGGCACTCCTGTCACATCATACCCTTCTTTCTCCAGCGTGGAAAGGATATGCTTCAATGTTATTTCCTCATCCTCCGCTACCAGTATTCTGGAAGACATCTATACCCTCCCTCCGGGAATTGTGATAGTAAACGTAGTGCCTTTCCCTTCCTCACTCTGGACCGAAATGTTTCCATTATGTTTATTTATTGTATTAAATACGATGGCCAGGCCGAGCCCCACGCCTTTGTCTTTCGTGCTGAAGAAAGGTTCGAATACATTTTCGAGATCCTTGTCCTTTATTCCTTTGCCGGTATCTGTTATGGTTATCCTTATTAAACCATCTTCGGGGGTTATTCTGACGGTCAGCTCCCCTGCCCCCCCCATGGCATCGATCGCATTCGCAAACAGATTAATAAAAACCCGTTCCATCTGCTCGGGATCCCCTTTGATTATTGCTCCGCCCGGTTCAGATTCAAGTAGGAACTTTACCTTCTCCACATTCGCCAGATTTCCGACAAGACTATATGCCCCCTCTATAAGGCTCTTCAATTCCACATCAATCAGATGCGGCTCCCTGCCGCGGGCGAATTCAAGCAGGGCACTCACAATCTTTTTTACCCTTAAGGTCTGACTGCGGATATCGGCCACGATTTCCCTCATCGCCAATGGATGGGACTCGTTCACTTCTTTTGCAAGCACCTGGGTCGAGATGTAGATATTGTTCAGAGGATTGTTAAGCTCATGGGCGACGCCGGATGCGAGAGTGCCTATAGCAGCCAGTTTCTTGCTCTGAAGCAGTTCCATATTTTTCTGCTTCAGTTCTTCCTCTCTCTGAGCAAGCTGCTCTTCCATGGTATTGAATTTTGTGATAAGCACCGATACTTCATCGTTTCTGCTCCACGTGGGCAGGGGGAGCACCACCTTTGAAAAATTGCCCCCGCCCGTCTTTTCCACGACTTCTATAAGGGCATTCAGACGTTTCACGACATCCCTGTTGAAAAAAAAGATTGTTCCTATCCCGGTAATAAGAAACAGCGGCAGTATTATCAAAATCGCAAGCCGCGACATATAAATTGTATTTTCGACATTTGTCCTCGCAACCTTATCGAGTTCCTTGGAGACATTAAGGATATCCTCGCCGTTTTTTCTCAGAGATCTCATCCGGACGTCTAGGTCCCTCAGTTCCTTGACGATCTCGCTGTCCGGCGGCAGCATGAATACCTTGTTAAGGAGTGCTATCACCTGAAGAGGGTATTCGACCATGCTGGTTTCTACGAGCGGAAAATATCCCGGAAACTTTGTCTTCGTCTTTTCTATCTCATTGCAGAGGTCGTCTACCGATAACTCGATTGCGCTAAAATTGGTTTCATACTCTTTTACATATGTCTTCAGATTTGATAACAGCATGTCAGGCCTCTTTCCCGGATGGCTCTGATTCAGAATACCGTGCAGATCCTGAAGATACTTGTGTACAGCTTCTGATTCTTCTTTTGTCCTGGGATAGAGAAAAAAATTTTTTTCGTGTCTTCTCAGCTGAAGGGATTTGCTCCGTATGGTATCCGTAAGTTCGAGGTTCAGTATCTCTTTCCTGATCTCGATGAAATTGATGAATTCAAAAGTAACAAGGAGAGCTATAACAAATATACTAATTAGGAAACTGAATAATATCTTCTTCTTAAGTGACATTCATAAATACTTGGTAAGTGATGCGCATGAATCTGTAAAGCCGTCACGCATCACCTACCATCGTTTCTTCCTATGACCTGACAACAAGTACGGGGCAGTGTGCGTAACCGATTGTCTTTTCGGCAACGCTTCCCATGAGAAGTCTCTTTAGTCCCGTTCTGCCGTGAGACCCCATGACAATCGTGTTTATGTCACGCTCCTTCGCGAAATCCGTTATTTTTCTGTAAGCCTCTTCCCCCTCAAGTACAAGGGTTTCTGCCTTCAGTCCGGCGGAATCAGCCTGTTTCTTTACTTCCTCGACATATCCCTTTGCTTTCTTCACCATATCGTCGACCGCCTGCGGAGCCACTCCATATAGTGAGGAAGGGACTTCCACGACCGAGATCACTTTCAATTCTCCCCCGTATGCGCTAACAAAGTCAATGGCCCTTTCAGCGGCAGCCCGCCCGTATCTGGACCCGTCTGTTGCGAGTAAAACCTTCTGCCAGCCGAATTCCGAGTTTACGGGAATGACCAGGACATCCCTCCGGCTGTACCCGATAACCCTCGCTGCCACACTCCCCACGAACACCCTTTCAAGACCCGATAAACCTTTTCTTCCCATCACAATCAAGTCGCAGCTCTCCGCCTCTGCCAGATCAACGATGCGTTCATACGGTTCACCTTCTTCGCAGACTGTCTTGATAAGCGCTCCTGATGATTTCGCGATCTCCTTTGCCTTTGACAGGGCCGTCTCGCAGTAACTCCTCAGGGTCCCGAGCACATTTCCCACACCGACCAGACTGAGATCTCCTTCGTATCGCGGCGAAACCGAAACGACAGTTATCCAGCTGCCCTCATGAAAAGCCAGCTTGAAAGATTCCCGCAGGGCATGCAGACTGGAATCAGAGCCGTCAATGGCCACAAGTATCTTTTTATAAGTACCCATTCTAGCTGTTTATCTCTTCAAGAACTTGCTGCCCGCTCAGTTCACGTTCTGCGCGCCGGCCACGGAACATAGCACTGAGAATAATAAATGCTCCCATAAGTAGTGCAAATGCCATTATACCAAAACTTGTGCTTTTCAGCATCTTCACAGTCGTTTCGCCCAGCGTACCGATCACTCCCAGGTTCGCAAGATAAACAGGTATCATTAGCGCCCTGCTGAATAGTACAATTATCATTATAGCGCCCATTACTAACTTTATCATAAAGGGCTTCACATAGGTGGTGCCCATGGCACCCAGTTGAATACCGAAGAGAGAGCCTGCCAGGATGATCGCGGTCAGGCGGAAATCAACCAGTCCGTGAAGCGCATACTTGAATGAACCGCCGAGCCCCATGACAAAGGCCACCACAAGTTCTGTAGCCGAACCCATAAGACTTGGAGCACCCAGTATATATATCATTGAAGGCACACCGATAAAACCGCCCACCGCTATAGTCGCAGCCAGCATCCCCGTGGCAAAACCAAGCGGTATGATAAAAAGGAGCGATACCTTTGCCTTAAGGCATTTGAAATATACCATTGTTCCCGGTATATTGACGGACTGGACCCATTTCGCTATCTTCGAGACCTTCTCCTCTTCATCGGATTTTTCGGATCTGTAAGTCTTCACCGCATCCCGCAGTACAAAGCTACCAACTGTCGCCAGTATCACAACAAATGCAGCGCTTACATAAAGGTTCGAACCCGCGTCGCCGTATGCCCTCTTTATGCTCTCCTGGACAGTGGCTCCATAAAATACACCTGCCTCGGCAAAGATGCCGAAGATAATACCCAGTTTCACATCCACCTGGCCGTACTTTGCACGTTTAAGCGCACCGACAAGCGCCTTAGGAAACTTGTGGCACATGTTGCTTGCGACCGCCACCAGTCCCGGCACTCCCAAACTCATCATGCCCGGAGTAAGCACAAAGGCCCCGCCTGAACCTATAAAACCACTTACGAGCCCTCCTACAAAACCTACGGCAAATAGGTACAATATATTCGCATAATTCAGATCTATAAATTTTATTATTTCATGGGCTACGTCATGCATTCTGATCCCTCCCTTTCCTTATAAATTTTTAGAGTCCCGCCCTTACCCGGGGTTGAGGCTGCGGACGTTCTATTCTTTCAGTACGTTCAGCTTCTGTTTTCTGCCTCACCACAGCGCTCTTCCTGGCTTCGATGCCCAGGACCGACCAGAAATAGCCGGTAAAATGACCGTGTAAGTAAGATATGGCAAAGGCTCCCGCAATCGGCAGAATAGCGTATAGCGCTCCTCTGGTAAAATATGCCGTAATGAAGCCCTGATATGAGAGTAATGCTACGTAAATGATCGCCGAACAGATGCCGAAAAGCACCATCTTTCCCACCGGCTTCCTTTTTGATTTACTGTAATCTGCAGCCATGACCACCCTCCTCTTTTAATAATTTCTCCATTATGTTTTCGAGAACCCTGAAACCAGAACCAGCGGACAAGTGAGTCTTTCCCATTTTTTCAATGTTTCCGGCTTATCAGTCTCTGAATCGAGTCCAATATCATCTGAATCAATGACAACGAACTGGATATCCTTTTCTTTTTCAATAAACCTGATAATCTCCTCTTTCATTGATTCTTTGCACCGTCTGACCTGATACTCTACACCTTTCGTCTTCAGCTCCTTCAGGTATTCTTCCAGGAACCGTATGTCATCATTGTTTTTTGTGATATAAAGGATTTCGATCCCTACATTGATACGTTTGCAGATATTCAGCGCATATCTCGCCGCTTTCATGTCTGTTTCCTCACCGGTTAAAACAACCAGAACTTTATGCCTCTCGTGAAGGATCCGCATTGCACTGCCAATCTCTCCCGCCTCTGCGAAAGCAGCGGACGACATTATTTCTTCAAACTGTTTAATTAATGATTTTATATGCATGCTTTTCAAAATCCTCCCGATACTTTATCTCTCTTCCGGAAATACTCTCATGTGAGCTGCCCTGTCCGGAGAACTGTCGTCCTCCGGTTGTGACGGCATTGTTACCTGCCCACGCCGGGTGCCCGCAACTCTTTACCGGCCCTGCCGGTCGGGCTTATACGGT
>Ga0187774_10000761_pt1 | contig 11205 bp, 9 predicted proteins | sample 0216_BV02_MP05_2_FD_133152 | JGI IMG/M metagenome (GOLD analysis project Ga0187774, IMG submission 133152) | Tropical peat soil microbial communities from peatlands in Department of Meta, Colombia - 0216_BV02_MP05_20_MG | ecosystem: Environmental > Terrestrial > Soil > Wetlands > Peat | place... | reverse complement strand
CTTCCGGACCCGGTGCCTCATTCCATAGGTCTGGTTATTCATTCTTTACCATCCGGTAGCAGAGGTCCACGATTTTCTCCGCGGCCCCGGGCTGGGCCAAGGCCGTGGCCCGTTCTCCCATCCGCTTCCGTCTATCCGGGTCTTCCTTCAGCTCCCGCAGCAGGCGGCTCAGAACCTCTCCGTTCAAATCGGCATTGGCCACCATGAGGGCGGCGCCGGCATCGACCAGGGCTTTCGCGTTCAGAGTCTGATGATCGTTGGCCGCGTAAGGGTAAGGGACCAAGATCGCCGCTTTGCCCATGGCCATGAGCTCGAAGAGAGTGGTGGCCCCGGCCCGGCAGAGGATCAGGTCCGCAGCGCAGTAAGCCTGTCCCATGTCGTGGATGAACCGATGGACCTCGGCTGCCACCCCTTCCTTCTGGTAAAAGGCCTTGACATGATCATAGTCAAGGTTGCCGGTTTGATGGATGATCCGCATCTTTCCCCTCAGGTCCCCGAGGTGCGGCAGGCTCTCCTCCATGGCCTGGTTCAAGCGGTGCGCCCCCTGGCTTCCCCCGAAAATGAAAAGGGTGAACTCTTTCTCCCCCTTGCTCTGAGAAGCCCCCCTTTCCCGTTGCAGTTCTCTTCTCACCGGGTTGCCAGTGAGGGCGGTTTTGCCCCTGGGGAAATGATCCCCGGAATCTTCAAAGGAGGTGAAGACCCGGTTTACGAACCTTCCCAGAATTCGATTGCTCAGCCCAGGGAACGAGTTCTGCTCGTGGATCGCCGTCCGAAAGCCCATGGCCCAGGCGGTAAGGACCACCGGCCCCGAGGCGTAACCTCCCACTCCCAGCACCAATCCGGGTTGAACCGACCGGAGCAGTCTCCACGACTGCCAAAGGCTCTTGGGAATGGCCAGCAGGCTGCCCAGCTTCCCTCCCACTCCTTTCCCTTTCCAGGCGGCCACCTCGATGGCCTTCAGCTCGTACCCTTGGCGGGCCACAAGGCTGGCCTCCAGTCCGCTCCGGCTCCCCACGAAAACGATCTGAGTTTCCGGGTCTCGCTCCCGGAACGCCTCAGCCACGGCCAGGGCCGGGAAGAGATGTCCGCCCGTTCCCCCGCCGGTGATCAGGACCTTCATTCTTTGATCTCACGCCCTGAGAATGTACATTGAGAAGAATCCCCACGGCCATCAGGTTCATCATCAACGAAGTCCCTCCGTAGCTGATAAAAGGCAGAGTGGACCCTTTGGTGGGCAAGAGTCCCATGACCACTCCCATGTTGAGGAGGGCCTGGAAGGTGATCAGCACGGTAATTCCCAAAGAGAGATACATACCGAATCGGTCGGGGGCCCGGAAGCAGGACTGAAAGCCTCGGATGACCACGAGGAGGAAAAGGGCGATGATGATCGTTACCCCGATCAGGCCCAGTTCCTCCCCGATAACCGAGAAGATGAAGTCTGTATGGATCTCCGGCAAATAGAAGAGTTTTTGCTTTCCCTCCCCCAACCCCACCCCGAAGACCTTCCCCGCACCGAAAGCCAGGAAGGATTGAATGATCTGGAACCCCGCTTTCCCCGAGTCTTTCCAAGGATCCAGGAAGACGAGTATCCGTTCCCAGCGGTACTCAGCCTTCATCGTTACATACACCAAGATCGGCGCCGTCGCTAGGAGTGCCCCTCCCAAAAAACGAAGGGGCGTTCCGGCCACAAAAAGCATAAGAAACACCAGGGCAACAAAGAGGACCCCGGTGCCGAAATCCGGCTGCTTCAGAACCAGGGGGAAGAGGATTGCCAAGACTAGGACAAAGGGGAGAAAACCTACGGTGAACCGGTCCATCCTCCCTTCCTTCTTGGTCATGGACCGAGCCAGGTAGATGACCAGGGCTAGTTTGGCCAGCTCCGAAGGCTGGAAAGAGAAACCATAAATTTTCAGCCACCGGTAGGCCCCCCCGATCTGTTGGCGCAGCCCCGGGACAAAAACCAGAAATAGAAGAACGATGCTCCCGAAAAGCAGGGGAAGGGCCAAGGGCTGCCAATAGCGGTAATTCATTCGGGCTCCGAAAATCAGGAGACCGATCCCCAGGGCCGCTGCGATGGCTTGTTTCTTGAGGAAGTGGTAGGGGTCACCCATGCGCTCCGTGCCTACCGGGAAGCTGGCGCTATAGACCATGACGATCCCGAACCCCACTAAAGCCAGGGTCGATAAGAGAAGCAAGGGGTCCATCCGCCGGATGAAGTCCATGTCAGAGAGGCCTTCCTTTTCTTTCTGCCCCGGGCAGGGGCCTTTTTTTTAATCCGCGGACGATCTCCTTGAATCTCCGACCGCGCTCCTGATAGTTTTCGAACATGTCGAAACTCGAACAAGCCGGCGATAGAAGGACCACCTCTCCGGACTTGGCCCTGGCCCAGGCCCACTCCACTGCTTCTTCCAGCGAACCTGCCTTCACCGTCTCGGTCCGATTTCCCAAAGCCTCAAACATTCGTTTTTGGGCCTCACCGATGAGCGCCATTCCTTTCACCTTCCCGCTGATGAGGTCATTCAACGGGCCATAATCCCCTTCTTTGTCCCGACCCCCGGCAATCAGCCAGATCGGTTCCTGGAAACTCATGAGTGATTTGACCACGGCACCTACATTGGTCCCCTTGGAATCGTTGAAGAACCGCACCCCCTCTATGTCCCGCACCCATTCCAAGCGGTGCTCGAGGCCCTCAAACTCCTCCATCACCTTCTGCAACGCCTCCGGTGGGCAACCGCAGACTCGGGAGGCGGCGATGGCCGCCATCAGATTCTCCAGATTGTGCGTCCCTCGGACCTTCACCCGGTCGAGGCCATACCGTTCCCTCTGGCCCTCCGCGGCCTGGAATAGAATCCCGCCTTGATCCAGGAAGCATCCTACTGGCACCGGCCTCTCCCGGCTGAAGAGAAGGACCTGGGACTCTACCCGATGAGCGAAGGAAAAGGTAAGAGCGTCGTCGGCGTTGAGGACCGCGTAATCTTCTTTCCCCTGATTCTCGAAGACCCGGCCTTTGGCCTTTCCGTAGGCCTGGAAGCTGGGATAACGGTCCAGGTGGTCCTCGGTGATGTTGAGAAGAACCGCGACCGCCGGCCGGAACTTCTCGATCCCCTCCAGCTGGTAGCTGCTCACTTCAACGACGGCCCACTTCTCCTCCTGGTCTCCGGCCACGAATTGGATGAGCGGGTTTCCGATGTTTCCCCCTACAAAGGCTTGTTGTCCGCTGGCTCGGAGCATCTCTCCGATCAGGGTGGTGGTGGTGGTCTTGCCGTTGGTCCCGGTGATGGCGATCACCGGCCGGCGCAGGAATCGGAAAGCCAGTTCGATCTCGCTGATCACCGGAATTCCCGCTTCGGTTGCTTTCTTCAGCAGGGGAAGGCTCAGGGGAACTCCCGGGCTGATCACGATGAGCTCGGCATCCAGGAAAAAGGGCAGGGTGTGCCCTCCGAACTCCCATTCCACATGAAGCCCTCGGAGCGCCTCCAGGGGCCCCTTGATCTCTTCTGCGGCTTTCACCTCCGACCCTTTTACTCGGGCTCCCCTTTGGGCCAGAAAGCGCACCGTGGCCGCGCCCGTGCGGGCCAGACCGACCACTAGCACCTTTTTGTGCTTCAGGTCCATCCCGTTCATGATTGCGGATTGCGGATTGCGGATTGCGGATTGGAAATCCAGGTATCGTCCACCAGCAATCTGCTCATCCTTACACCTTTCTTTCCGCTATGCCCAATGCTCTATGCGCGTTCTAGCGCAGCTTCAACGTACTGAACGCCAGCAGCGCCAGACAGACGGTGATAATCCAAAACCGGACGATCACTTTGGGCTCGGCCCAGCCCAAAAGTTCAAAATGATGATGGATCGGGGCCATCCGAAAAATTCTCTTCTTCCGCAGTTTGTAGGAAGCGACCTGGAAGATGACTGATAGGGTTTCCACCACAAAAAGACCCCCCACGATGGCCAGGAGGAACTCCTGCTTGGTCATAACCGCCACCGCACCCAAAGCCGCCCCCAGCGAGACCGAGCCTGTATCGCCCATGAAAACCTGCGCCGGGTAGGTGTTGTACCAGAGGAAGCCCATGGCTGCCCCGACCAGGGCCCCGCAGAAAATGGTCAGCTCTCCGCTTCCCGAGACATAGGGAATTTGCAGGTAGCTGGCGATCTTCACGTTACCCGCCAGGTAGGATAGCACCATGAAAGTGCCCGCCGAGATGAGAACCGGGCCCGTGGCCAGACCGTCCAAGCCGTCGGTCAGATTCACCGCATTGGAAGTTCCCACGATCACCAAGATCACCAGCAGAATGTATAGCGCCCCTAGATCGGGCATGAGTTCCTTGATGAAGGGAAAGGCCAGGGTGCTCTTGAAGGTCGGATTCCTGTAGAGCAGCAGCGATGCCCCCAGGGCCACCAGGACCTGGATAAGCAACTTCTGCTTCATGCTCAATCCTTTGGAATTCCTCCGGATGAGCTTCAGATAATCGTCGGCAAAGCCGATCGCCCCGAACCCCGCCAGCACCAGCAGGGCAACCCAGATGAAGAAATTGGTGAGATCGGCCCAGAGGAGGACGGCAACCGCGATGGAAAAGATGATCAACGTACCGCCCATGGTGGGGGTCCCTTCCTTCTCCCGATGGTTTTTCGGCCCATCTTCGCGGATGTACTGCTTCACCTGCAGTTCCTTCAGCTTCCGGATCACCCAAGGACCGAGGAAAAAAGAGATCACCAGGGCGGTGAGAATGGCCAGGATCGCCCGGAAAGTGATGTACCGGAAGACATTGAAAAGAGAATATTGGCTATGCAGGGCGTAAAGCAAAGTATATAGCATCGCTCAGTCCTTCATGACCTCCGCAGGCGATCGATCAAAGCCTCCACCACTCTTTCCATCCTCAATCGGCGGGACCCTTTGACCAGAATCCAGTCCCCCTCGACCACCACACTCACCAGGCTCTCGGCGATCTCTTCCGGGTTGGCAAAGGTGTGAATCCGGCTCTCCTCCATTCCCGCGGATTTCGCCCCCTCAGCCAGATGTTCCCGCTGTTCCCCGCAAAGGAAGAGATGTTCGAACCCCAGGGCCCCCACAAACTTTCCCGCTTCCTCATGGAAACCCGCAGTCCCCGGTCCAAGCTCTAACATGTCCCCCAAAACCACCAATCCCCGGGTTTCCCCCTTCATTTCTCCGAAGGCCGCCAGGGTGGCCTGCAGGGAATCCGGGTTGGAGTTGTAGGTGTCATCCAGAAGATGCAGACCCCGGCCCAGGCGGTGGATTCTCCCTCGTCCGGGATAGGGGTGGAACGTTTCCAGCCCGGCCGCGATCTTCTCGGCGTCTAATCCCAGAATGGCGGCCAGAGCCGAAGCCCCCAGAGCGTTGTATACATTGTGCCTCCCGAAGGTATTGAGCCGGATGGGTATTCTCTTACCATCTAGCCTCAGGGAAAACCGGGTCCCCCAGGCGACCTCCACGGAGAAATCTTCGGCCGAAATCTCCGCCCGCTTCCGGATTCCGAAGGTCTTCTTGCGGCAATGAACCGCGGCGGCCAATTCAACCACCCGCGGGTCATCGGCGTTGACCGCAATCCAATCTTCGGGATTTAATCCTTCCCAGAGTTCACCCTTGGCCCGGGCAATCGCTTGCAGGCTCCCCAAAAACTCCAGGTGGGCCCGGCCCACGTTGGTAATTAATGAGACCTGGGGGGCAGCGATATCTTTTAGCCTCCGAACCTCCCCCGGAGCGTTCATCCCCATCTCCAATACCGCCACTTCGTGCTCATCGGATAGCCGCAGAAGCATCAGCGGAACCCCGATCAGGTTATTCAAATTCCCTTCGGTCTTTAGAACCCGAAAGGCCGCCGACAAGGTCTGGGCGGCCATCTCTTTGGTCGTGGTCTTCCCGTTGCTCCCGGTGATCGCCACCACCTTTACCCGGGAATGCCTTCCCCTCCAGAAATGAGCCAAATCCCCCAAAGCTCTGAGAGGGTCCTCCACCCGGATGAGAAACTTTCCGGAAGCATCGTTCCCGCCGGCTTTGGGCTCCCAGCCAGGCCGCGCGAGACTTCCCGCAGCCCCTCTTTCCAGGGCCTGGCCAATAAACTGATGTCCGTCAAAGTTCGGCCCCTGGATGGGAACGAACAGCTCTCCGGCTTGAATCTTGCGCGAATCACTGCTGACTCCGCGAATATGGCAAGAAGAGCTTCCGTGAATTATCGTCCCCTGGGTGGCCTGGGCGATTTCTCCTGCCGAGAGGTTAACGATTGGCCTTCCCCCTGAGCAAAGCGAGCGCTTCTGCAGCCTCCTCGCGGTCGTCGAAGTGGACCTTCTCTTCTCCCAGAATCTGATAGTCTTCGTGCCCTTTGCCGGCGATGAGGACGATATCCCCCGCCCGGGCTGCGCCGATGGCCGCTCGAATGGCCGCTCTTCGGTCCGGGATCACCATATATCCCCGCTCTTCCCACCCGCCGGACAGAGGGGGGGCTTTATACTTTTTTCGTCTTTGAGGGTTGACCCCTTGTTCGATCTCTTCGACGATCCTCAAGGGGTCTTCGGTGCGGGGATTATCCGAAGTAATCACCGCCAGATCACTCCCTGCCGAAGCCACCCTTCCCATCTCCGGGCGTTTTCCCCGATCCCGGTCGCCCCCGCATCCGAAAAGCACGATGAGTCTTCCCCCACGGCCTTTTTGCAGAGTTTCCAGGGCTCGCTCCAGCGCATCTGGCGTATGCGCATAGTCTACGAACACCCGCACTCCGTCGCCCCCCGGAATCCGCTCGAGCCTTCCCGGGACCCGGGTGAGCCCGGCTATCCCCGCAAGAATGGCTCGATGGGACACCTTCAGCACTTCGGCCACGCTGACCGCCGCCAGGAGGTTGTAGAGGTTGTGCCGGCCGATCAATGGGGACTCCCCTTCCAGAGAACCCCGGGGCGTAACCAACTGAAACCTCAACCCTTCCGGACCCTCTTCATAACTTCGGGCCCAAAGGTCCCCCTTTCTCTCCAGGCCGTAACGGAAGGACGCGCCGCAGGCCATTCGCACCAGTTCTTCAGCCTTCGGATCGTCCGCGTTGAGGACCGCAAAACGCTTCTCCTTTTTGCTCTCTCGAAGGCATTGGGTGAAGAGGAGCTGCTTGGCCCGAAAATATTCATCCATGGACCGATGATAATCCAAATGGTCCCGGGTAAGATTCGTAAAGAGGGCCACATCGAATTCGCATCCCCGGACCCGATGAAGGTCCAGAGCATGGGAGGAAACCTCCAGGACCGCGTGGGTGACCCCGGCCTCCCGCATGGCCTGAAGGTTCTTCTGCAAATCCAGGGATTCGGGGGTTGTGGTGGGAGCGGAATAGACCCTTCCCTGGAACCGGTAATTGACCGTTCCCATCACCCCCACTTTCTTTCCGTCTTCTTTTAGGATGGATTCGAGGAGGTAGGAGGTCGTGGTCTTGCCGTTCGTGCCGGTGATTCCGATCAGAGTGAGAGCGGAGGATGGGTTGCCATAGAAAGCCGAAGCCAGTCGGGCCAGAGCCTCCCGCACGTCGGGAACCACAACCTGCACAGGGCCCCGAGCCTCTAGAGGTCGATCCAGAAGAATAACCCGAGCCCCTCGGGCGAAGGCGTCCTCCAGGTACCTCGTCCCATCATCCTTCATCCCCCGGATGGCTGCGAAGAGAAAGCCTTCCTGAACCGCCGCCGAATGGTAGGCCAGTCCTTTGACTTCGACCCCAGTATCGCCCCGGACTTCCTTCTGGGGCAGGCAGGAAAGGAGGTCTTTCAAAAACAATTTTTCTTTCGATCCTTGCGAAGAATTAATTAATTATACTCCTTTTCCCCGGTGGGGCAAAAAAACACAGTTCCAAGTTGCCGGTTGCAGGTCCCAGGTCAAAAACCAAAGAAAGAGACTCGTGACTGGTTATTCCTGCCCCCTGGGACTGTCAACTCGCCGGCGAAAATTTCACTACCCCCCGGTTCTGGCCCTGAAGCACGTAGCCCGGAGGGGGGTTCTGGGAAACGGCTTTCCCGCTCCCCACCAGTTTCAGGTCAAGCCCCAGCCGCTGGGCGATCAAAACCACCTGCCTCAGGGATTTTCCTGAAAAATCGGGCATAACCCCGGGGTCCTCGGAAGCCTCGACCGGGGCCGATTGAGCCGGCGAATTGGCAGGGGTCGTATCTTTGGGGGCGGACATGCCTACCCCCACTTTGGCTAGGTAGGTTACCCCTTTGGGATAGACTCCCATGTAAGGGAGCATCTGCTCGCCAATGGCTTTGAAAGCTGGCGCAGCGACCACCCCTCCATAACTGGTACCCTGGGGCTCGTCGATAATAACGGCTATGACTACCTGGGGGTTGTCCGCGGGGGCAAACCCGAAGAAAGAACCGGTTCGCTTGTCTGAGTATCCCCGGCCGTTGGCTAGGGCCTTCTGGGCCGTCCCCGTTTTGCCCGCCGATTCGTAGCCGGCGAGGCGGGCCGCTTTGCCGGTTCCCCCTTCCTCCATTACCGTCTTCAGAATTTTCGTCACCATGGCCGTCGTCTCGGGAGAAATCACCCGCCGAACGACTTTGGGACGGTTCTCCTGCAAGAAGTCCCCATTCGAATCAAGGACTCCCTTGACCACGTAGGGTTTCATTAACACTCCCCCGTTGGCTACCGCAGCCAGAGCGGCGGTGAGCTGGAGGGCGGTAGTGGAAACGCCCTGTCCGAAACTGATATTCGCCAGCCCCACCTCCGACCAGGTGCGGGGTGGGGCAAGGAAGCCAGGGACCTCCCCGGGGAGGTCCACCCCGGTCTTGGCCCCGAACCCGAAATTCTTCAGGTGACGGTGCAGCCTATTCTTTCCCAGCTTCTTCCCCACCTTGCTTGCTCCAATGTTACTGGAGAGCTTGACGATGTCCGCCAGAGAAAGCCACCCATACTTAAGGGTGTCATGGATGACTTTTCCTCCCACTGTGTAGGCCCCGTTTTCGCAGAAGAACATTTCCTTGGGGGCGGCGGCCTGCTCTTCCAGGGCTGCGGCGAGAAGGAAGACCTTGAAAGTGGAGCCGGGCTCGAAGGTATCGGTAACCGCACGGTTCTTGAGGACTTGGGGAGGGGCGGTGGAGAAATGGTTGGGGTCGAAGGAAGGCTGAACCGCCAGGGCCAGGATTTCTCCGGTCTTAGGGTTCATCACCACGGCCATCCCCCCATTGGCCGAGCAGGCTTGAACCGCCCTCTTCAATTCTTTTTCCACGACATACTGGATGTTCTTGTCGATCGTTAGGATGACATCGCAGCCGTCCAGGGACTGGCGGGAAGGAGCGGTCTGGGAGGTGAGGGACCGCCCCAAGGCGTCCTTGGAGATGACGATGTATCCCGGTTCTCCACGGATGAACTCATCGTAGCCGACCTCGACCCCTTCCAAACCCTGGCCATCCAGGCCGGCAAAGCCGATGACGTGAACCCCCAGTCCTCCCTGAGGATAGAACCGTTTTGTTTCCTTCAGAAAAGCGACCCCCGAGAAATCGTATCGCTCGATGGCCTTTCGCTGTTCCGGAGAGATTCCCCTTTGCAGCCAGATGAAAGGCTCCTCCCCTTTCAGTTTGCTGAGGAGATCGGATGGCTTCTTGCCCAGCAGGGGAGCGACTTTCTGGGCCACCTCCCGGACGTTTTCCACCTTGCCCGGCTGGGCAAAGACCGAGTCAACTTCCACGCTAATGGCCATCTCCTCCTTCTTCCGGTCGTAAATAATGCCCCGTTTGGGAATGAGCTGGACGATCCGCTGGGACTGCCGCTCGGCCATGGCCCCAAGGCGTTGGCTCTGGAGGACCTGGAGCTGATAGGCTCGCCCGAAGATGACCAGAAAAAGAAAAGAGAAGAGGTAAAGGAGGAGGGTGATACGGAACCGGAGCCATGTCTGAGGGGGCTCTTTCATCGTACGATGATCAACTGTTCCTTTTGCGGGATTCCCAAACCCAGTTGCTGCTGGGCCATTCTTTCGATGCGGCTAGGGGCCTTGAGCGAAGCCAGTTCCAGACGAAGCCGCTTGTTCTCCTGGATCAGGGTCTGTTCTTCCCGGGCTGCCTGGGATGTTTCATAGCCCAGGGAGAGGATTTGATGATGGGACCAGACGTAGAAAAGAGAGCATCCAATGAACACCAAGGCCACCATTAGGACCAGGAAGATCAGGTTGCGGTTAACCTCCCGGGCAACGTCTTCGGCCGCGGAAGCCGCCTTTTGTTCCCGTTCCCTCCCGGGGGCCAGGACGGAGATTCTTTTGGAAATTGCTTCAGCCACGATTCGCTCCTCGGTTCAATTCATTTCCACGGCTCTCAGCTTGGCGCTGCGGGCGCGGGGATTTCGGGAAACCTCTTCCGCCGCGGGGACTACAGGCTTGGGAGTGAGAAGGCCGAAGGGTTTTTCTTCTCCCTTCCCGCCCCGGGTCCAATGGCGGAAAAGATTCTTTACGATCCGGTCCTCCAGGGAGTGATAAGATATAATGCACAGCCGGCCCTTGGGGCGGAGCAGGTCCGGCGCCAAGTCGAGGAAAGCCCTGAGGTTATTCAGTTCTTCATTCACCGATATACGCAGGGCCTGGAAGGTTCTCGTGGCCGGGTGAATTCGCCCCCTTGATCTGGGAACGGATGCTTCGATCACCTCCACCAGTTCCCCCGTAGTGCGAATCGGAGCCTTCTGCCGTCGGCGAACGATATTCCGGGCGATTCTTCGGGCCCACCGCTCTTCCCCGTACTCGCGGAGGAGCGCCTCCAGGTCCGAAGGAGGAAGATTCTTTACCAAATCTTGGGCGGTGATCTCTGTCTCCTGGCTCATGCGCATGTCCAATGGACCATCCCAACGGAAGCTGAATCCTCTCTCCCGGCTCTCCAGCTGCTCGGTAGAAACCCCAAGGTCCAGCAGGATTCCGTCTACGGCCGGGATGGCGAGAGACTTCAAAACGGATTTTAGGTCTTTGAAATTCCCCTTTCTCAGCGCGACTCTGCCCTCGAAGAGCGACAGGTTCGTTCGGGCCCGTTCAATGGCCTCCTCATCCCAGTCCAGCCCGATCAACTTTCCAGTGGGAGAGTTTCTCTCCAGAATTTTCCGGCTGTGCCCTCCGCTGCCCACGGTTCCATCCACGTAAATCCGGTCCGGCCTGCAGTCCAGATATTGGAGAACTTCCTCGAGCAGAACCGGCAGATGGCCGCGCTCCTCCATGGATTAGAGGCCCAGGGCGGCAAGGGTCTCGCCCATCTCCT